>OGHR01000077.1_pt1 | contig 127761 bp, 144 predicted proteins | sample 1571621 | NCBI WGS metagenome assembly OGHR01 (sample SAMEA2582038, study PRJEB24529) | metagenome | biome: Human gut stool | place: China | collected 2011
TCCATAATTCATAATGTCCTTATTGAGATACAGTTATTCGCTCACTTCCTGTGAGGTGTTGCTGTGTTGAAAAATGTTCCAGCACATATCCGGAACGGGCTAAATTGTGTAAAGAGCGGTGATTTTATTTTTATGCTGCATCTGCGCCGCAGATCAGCCAACTTGGGTCGCATTTCAGTGCAGTAGCAATTTCAACAATAAATCGCGGTCTTTTGATGAATCCTGATTCAATCTGTTGAATTGATTGCTGTTTTAATCCAACCATCTCAGCTAATTCTGACTGGGTAAGATTAAGCGCTATGCGACGAGTTTTAACTCTTTCCGATAGTGTACTCATCGTGCCTCCTTGACAAAGTTTCTTGTATTTAAAAACAAATTAGTTTGTTTGTCAATTACAGGTTTTCTTGTGACTATCGATAAGATATTTAAAGAGGTTTTTATGTCGATCTCAGAACGAGTCAAAAACAAGAGAACTGCTCTCGGATTAACACAGGCTGAGTTAGCCGAACGAGCAGGAACTACACAGCAGTCAATAGAACAATTAGAAAGCGGTAAAACCAAGAGACCACGGTTTTTGCCGGAGTTAGCTGCGGCATTAAATTGCTCAGTTGATTGGTTAGTTACAGGAAATCAGGAGGATTCTATTCCTCCACAATCTGAGTGGGGAGCTGTTACGACGTGGGACAGCGGAACGCCACTTGAAGATGACGAGGTTGAAGTGCCATTTTTAAAAGACATTGAGTTGGCATGTGGCAATGGCAGTTTTATTAATGTTGATTATAACGGCTACAAATTAAGGTTTTCAAAATCCACCCTTAGAAAAATTGGTGCGCCGTCTGATGGGTCAACTATTGTCTGTTTCCCAGCTAAAGGCGATAGCATGGAGCCAGTTATACCTGATAAGGCAGCTGTAGCTATTGATATATCTAATAAAAAAATAATTGACGGGAAAGTTTACGCGATAGATCAGGATGGATTGAAGCGTTTGAAGATGCTTTATCGCAGACCAGGGAACAAACTTATTATTCGTAGTTATAACCGTGATGAATACGAAGATGAAGAAGCCGATGAAAATGAAGTCCAGATAGTTGGCAGAATGTTTTGGTATTCCGTACTTGATTATTGAGGTAAGTAATGGATAACTTTAAGGCAAGACTGAAAAATCATGTTGAGCATGTGAAACAGGTTGGACAGCATTGCTCTACTGAAGAGACGACAAAACAAGCTCTTATTCTGCCATTCTTGGATATTCTGGGGTTTAGCCCGTATGATCCACAGAAAGTAAAAGCCGAGTATGGCGCCGATTTCCCTGGTGCAAAAGCAAATGAAAGGGTCGATTATGCCCTGTTCTGCCAGGATGTTCCGGTGATGTTTATAGAGGCCAAAGGTTATTTTGAGAAATTAGACAACCATTGCCCTCAGTTATCTCGCTATTTCAATTCAACGCCCGAAGTTACTATTTCTGCCATTACAAACGGCCTTGAGTGGCGTTTTTTTACTGATCTAAAACAAAAGAACGTCATGGACCCGACTCCGTTCCTCCGGATTAGAATGGATGAAGTAAGTGATTCTGATGCTGGTCAGTTATTCCGATTCAGACATGACAAATTCAAACCCGAAGCATTGAGAACCTTAGCTGAAGAAAGTGTTTATTTATCTGCATTTACAAAAACAATCAGCTCAAGCCTGAGAGATGTGGACAGTGAGTTCGTAAGATATGTTGCCAGCAGATCTAATGTAGAAAGGCAGCTTAACCAGCGATTTATTGATTCTATTACCCCATTAGTTAAACAAGCAGTAGAACGCTCTGTTAGTGCAATGGTGGTGTCTGGCCTGTCTGGTAAGGGGCTCTCTATTGATGAGCCAACTGAGTTGACAGATCCAACAGAAACCAAGCAGGATAAAGAGTTTGAGAATATTATCGACCCAGATAACCCAAACATTATCACAACAAAAAACGAATTAGAGCTTTTCGAAAAAATCAAGGCAATAACCGGTTGTGAAGATATTCAATACAAGGATACCGAATCATATTTCGGGATATTGTATCAAGGAAAAACAAACAGATGGATCGTAAGGTATTACGACAAAAACAATGCTTTTATCCAGGTACCAATAGAAGTCACTGACATCCTTGCCAATGAAATAGCCAGAGCCGGATTAGAATTAACCAATGGCCGTATTTCTCTTGGGTGTCCAGAAGACATCCTCCGTATAACAGGGATCGTGCTTGACTCATTTGAATACGTTAAAAATGATGAGAATTTCATCCGTAAAAAACAAAGTTAACCACCAATCCTCCCAACTCTACAGCCCTCTTCTGAGGGCTTTTTTATGCCTACCGCCAAGAACCCACTATAAATCCGCGTGACCAGCATCACTAAAACAAAAATTACAAAAAATAATACATCATAAAAAACAAGTAAATACAAAATAAATGCCCTTAAAATACAAATTAATACAAGTTTACCTGTTTACAAGAGAACAAGAATTCTTGTATATTACAAACATCAACGGCACGGAGCCAAAGATAAAATGGACTTAGCTCTTTAATAATCGGGAACCTGATCTGAATAAGTGTCAGATCACCACTGAGTGGTTTTTGGGATTGGTGAATGCCGGATGCTGACCGGCAAGTGTAAGACCTGATGGGTGGTAGATATCGCTGGCTGTAGTCGGTTGAGTAAGCGCGTTGCAAGCCAGCACCGACCCAATAAACGACATGCGAAATCTTCGCCCCGGTGAGACTCCGGTGTCAACTAGCATGGCGCATAGACAAGCAGGAAATCAGCCCCTGCCACCAATCACCAAAAATTACTCAGGAGGCAATATGGCAACAATTACTGTTATTCCAAAGAAAGACAACGCGAAGAACCGCCGGTTAGCAAAGCAAATGGCGTTCTGGGACAGAAAGCGTGAGGAGTATGCAGCGAAGCCTAACAGCCGCTCAGTGGAAGAGATTTTTGATTCAATCATCAAGCCTGAATGCCATTTCGAAACACTGGCTCAGGTGGTGATTGAAATGAAGAAGCTGCCGGAAGCACCACGCAAGCAGCTGAGAATGAACCGCAAGCCGATTATGCCGAACGGTGGCATTACGGCGAGAGCATAACCAGGTGGGTTGTGTGAGCGAAGATACTAATTATAGCCCATTCGGTGAGTGGGCTATGGTGAGTTAATAACAGGAGATAGATATGAAATTTGAAGAATTAACTAACGAGTCACAACAAGCAGCAAGACAGGTGTTTTCTGAAATTTTATTGATTAAATTTAAATCTGAGCTTCAGTTATCTGATGGCGCAGTTAAGTATTTAGGCCACAGGGTCAGAGAGGCTTTCGTGGCCTTGGAGTCAGAGAGACCTGAAACAGGGTCGGGCTCTGATTGATTTACACCCTATCAAGACCTTGCCAGGAACGCTCAACTGATTTAGTTACTAATACGGCTGGGCTTGAATTTACCTCTTTAGCTACGCTAAATGCTAAATCTCTAACTTCATCAGTGGTTTTAGTGTTTGATGAATAGTTGTATTCAGCATTAGGCAGGCTATAGAGACTGCCGCCATCAGAAGTAATAAATTTAGAAAATTTCTTTAATATCATCTTTTCGTACAGGTCATCGTAATCTGATGGTTCCGCATCTCGTAGCTCTATTCTTACTGTATATCCAGGCATTAAATTAATTCCTTATTTTGACTGTGGAATGTTCAGGCTACCAGATTCTTTGGCTGTGGAAGTTGAAGATAGTCGCAAGACTGACAGCCCGGAAAGACGGGCACCCAGTCAGTATTGGGATTGGTGAATGTGCGGGCTGGCGCGCTGAGACGTCAAGCGTGAATTGGTTAGCGCTGAACCAGCGGTAATCGGCCGGGCGAACGCAGCGTTATGTCCATGCGATTGAAACTCACAATGTAGGAAACCAGCACCTGCCACCAATCACCAATACTGACTAACCATATTCCAGAGTGAGTTCTGGATCACAACGAGGAATAAACATGACGCGGTTAACCAATAACATCAAATCAGAAATCATCAGAAATGCCTTGGTAAAAGCGGGCATTCAGGAAGAAAAAGAGCTGTTAAGAGCAGAAAAAAGCACATTGGCGAACGATGTCAGAATAGCGGCTCTCGGTGGCGCTGAAAATGCTAAGAAAATTGATGATAAATACGCGACAGCGCTAGCAATTGTAAAAGAATTGAAAAGTGATGTTGATGAATATATCCACATCGGTAACGCCACGTATAATGAAATATATCCAGCATTTGGAGGTCAGCGCACAAGGCTTCGTTATGGGCGTGACGACCAAGGAGCGGTATTGCGTCTTCTCACTCCGCAAAACAGCAAATGCTTATTCCCTGCTGACCATGAGCTAAGCAAGCGGTTTGCTCAAATCGTTGATAAAGAATCCAGCATTGAGAAAAAAGAAGCTGAAATAAAAGCGAACGTAAAAGCAGCTCTGGACTCGGTGACTACGATTAAAAAACTTATTTCAGTATGGCCGGAAGTAAAAGAAATTCTCCCGGAAGATGCCGCGAAAAAAGCAGCGGAAGAACAGGCATCACTGCCTGCGGTAAAAGTCGAAAATCTTAATTCTCTTATTGGCCTGCCAACAGAATCAGAAGCCGCATGACTAACACCCCGCAGCGGGGATAACTATTCGGACATCACGTAGCACAGGGAAGTGCATAGGAGGAAGTATGGTATTTAAAGGTACGCCTGGGCCGTGGACTATCACTGATAGTGGCGGCTCAATAATGGATAGCGACCAATTTATTATCGCTACCTTTCGCCGGATGGCAATCTTGTGCGGATGGCATGAAAAAGGATTTGAGCACTATAGCGACGAGGGCGCAAGTAAGGACATTGGAACAATTGCCGCGAAGGCGAATGCCAATCTGATAGCGGCAGCGCCTGAGCTACTTGAGCAGTTAATCCGGCTGAGAGATATAATTGCCAACTACTTGCCTGAGGATGATGACCATCTTGATGTGGTCGATGCTGCAATCAACAAAGCACTTGGCCGCGGATAGCCGCCCTGCTCTCTTTCACACAGAAGTAACCCACCCTATAAATAAACGGAGTTAATTATGCCTGATAACAACGGCTGGATTAGCGTTAATGAGCACCTACCTGAAATCAGAGATGATTCTGTACTGGCGTACTGGCAAGGGCATGGCGGCATGGATATGGTTCATGTTGAAGATTTTTTTGGTGACATAACCAATGGCCGCGACGAAAACGGAAACCAAAAATACACCAAGCTTTATCTAAGCCATGGAATAACTCACTGGCAACCTATGCCAGAGGCACCAACCAAGTAACCCATCCTATCCCACCTCGGGATATCAGCAGGTAAACAACATGAAAACTAAACCTTGTCGCGCTGCGTGCGGTTCTGACGTGGCGTGCATCTCTATGCCATTTTTACGCCTTGCCCGATGTGCGGCAAGGGTAGCAATTTCCACCGGAAAATCCCGTATTTGGGATCTGGCTAACCAATTACAGATGAGAGCTTACGGGAGAAAGATATGTCGCTGATGACTGCAAAACAAAAACACGCCAAAGAACAGGTTATTGAGTTGTTCAATCAGGCTGACATGGATGAAAAGCAGATCGAGCAGATTGTATCGGAGTGGCGTTGGCGCAGGGAGAACGCCAAAACAAGCCGCATTCTCCATCAGTGCAGAATGAGGCTACCGGCATGAACGCATACACGGTACAGGATGCTCAGGAAGAGCGGCAACGGATTGCCGAACAGCGCAGGAAGCGCGAACAGGAAGAAAGGGATGCTTACTGGTTTCGTGAAAGTGTCGGATTGCCAAACGGACGGGTACCGACAGAATTTTTAAGCGGAGAATTCACATGATGGAATATCCACGTCGCATAGGGAAATGCGCAGGATCCGGCGGGACGTATGAGGAAAATTATCAACGCGCCCTGAAATCAGCAATTGAGCAAATGGATTTGCAACGGCGGGGAAAGCCAACCGGGGAACCATCACTGTCAGAGCAACGGATTGCCGAGACACTTTACAACATCAGTCGTATCACCGCCCTCCGCTATCCTCCTCTACCTGAAAACATCAAAGCAGCACGGAATGCAGCTGAAGCTAAGGTGTGGAGAGAATGGAAAACTAAACATGGAAAAGCTACCGGTGTCGATGGTGTCGATTATTACGGCGGCGGGCGTACTGAATCACGCCTCGGCCAGAGATTGGGAGATTAATCATGTCTGAAGTCTATAAGGCAATAAGTGCCGTAGCCAAGGAATTGGCTGAGACAGGCATCAAAAAAGGGAGCAGGAATTCACAACAGGGGTTTATGTTCAGGGGTATCGACGCTGTATATAACGCCCTTGCCCCAGCGCTGGTTAAGCATGGCCTGATTATCCTTCCTCGCATTATGGAGCGTTCTGTCACGGAGCGACAGACACAAAAAGGCGGCACCTTATTTTATGTCGTGGTGAAAGCTGAGTTTGATTTTATTGCCACGGAAGACGGCAGCAAACACACAGTGACCACCTTTGGTGAAGCTATGGATAGCGGGGACAAGGCAACCAACAAAGCAATGTCAATCGCCTATAAATACGCAGCCTTCCAAGCGTTCTGTATTCCCACCGAAGAAACTGCAATTGATGCTGACGCAGAGGTTCACGATGTTGCCCCGCGCAGCCACACGCAGATTCTGAGTGACTATACCGAATTTCTTAATGTCACAAGTGACACAAAGACGATTGAGGCTGAATACAGGAAAGTGTGGCAAATGCTGAACGGCAGCGACAAGCAGGATGAGTGTAAACGACTCACCGGCATCAGGATCAACGAACTTAAACAGGCGGCATAAATGGCAATTAACGTGATTACTGTAAGCGGCAATATCGGAAAGGATTGTGTGCAACGATGGACTCCAGCAGGGAAAGCCGTTGCATCGTTCAGCCTGCCGGTTAAACAGGGATATGGCGAGCACGAAAAGACATCGTGGGTTATCTGCAAAATGTTCGGCGCAAAAGCCGAAAAATTACCGGAACACCTGAAAAAAGGAATGAAGGTGACGGTTACTGGCGAGTTCATCACGGAGGAATGGACAGGTCAGGATGGCAATAAACGATCAGCACCGGTGATTATCGTGAACCAGTTGGATTTCAGCGGCAATCAGGCGGGAAGCCAGAAGCAACAGCAACGGACACAGCAACCACCAGCACAGAATGATCCGCCAATGGATTTTGACGACGACATTCCGTTTTAATAACCCCACCGTTTCAGGATGAAGCGTAATAGAGGGATGCTGATAACAGAGGAATGAATATGTCGCGGCCAATCGACTTAATAGCAGATATCACGGATGAGTATATCGCTAAGCATTCTGAAGTGACAAACTACAGCCACATCAACTATCGTGACATCGTTGACAAAGGGTGCCTGAATGCCATGGTTGGATATCACAACGGATATACCACGCAGTGCATACTGATAAATATGGGGCTGACCACAGAGAAGCTACGGCTGACGAAACGCGGTCGTGAATTTCTGTTCTGGCATTTTAACTATCAGCCGGTTAATGGGCGGAAATAGTTTATCGATGAGGAATGAATATGAAAATCACAGACGAAGATATTCAGGCAGCAATTTTAAGCTCAAGCGAGGACTTTCTATTTCAGGTGTGCGATTCAATTGTGTTTTCCCATTACGGACAAAATGAAATGCCAACGGAAGAACAAGACCGACTTTATGCTGCGCTGTATTCATGGCTTAAAAAAACGGCCGGTGAATTCAAGCAGATTCAGGAGGGGTGATGGATAATGCGTATGCTGCATTTTACACATAGTTTAAATCATTATGGAAATAGCGACAGGCGAAATAACGATGACAATCATAACCACCATCAGAATGTGAAAAATAGATTTAATGCAAGCACCAAATTTAAAAAATGGGACTACAGCTTTTGTTTTTTTACAATCTTCAAGTGGGTTAATCATTTCATGTTCATAATTGTGATAACAATCAAATAATTATGACTGGTTGTTACTTTTTGTCCACCCGAAAATATAGGCAGACATACTATTTATGATGTGAATCAAAATTCACTATATGCGTAATCACTTAATGATATATTTCATGTCAATTTTTGATTACTTCCATTTACTGGTAATGCACGGTTCTGCCGTGCCTGTTACCGATGATATTTATACGCTCGAAGAATGTGAGAGCCGCGCAGTGCAGATAATGACTGTGCGGAATGTTGAATTAGTGTGCGCAGAGGTGGTTCGTGAAAATACAAGGCAGATTAATCAGTAGCCAGCGCTATCTTGACGATAATATCGTTATGGATAAAGCACTGCGATTTAAGGTTTTTATTGTTGACATCATTCCGGTCATTCTGCGTGGCAAGCAATACACCCTGTTATGTAATGGTCATCATAATTATGCTGCTGCAAAGTTAATCGGGACTGAACCGCAATACAGAACACCCAAGAAATTAGCCAAAGTATTTAACCAATACTCGCAGAGTGAAAAAGAAACCTTTGTCATTAATAACCTGACCGATAGCGATTTATATGATGTCGATACAGGTGAGGTCATACAAGAGTTACTTATGCCTGACATGAATAACGGAGTATTCCAAAACAAATTAACAAAAGGATTGCGGCTTTATCAATGAGGTTAACGTGAAAAAATATAAATTAATACTCGCAGACCCAGCCTGGCAATATAGCAACAAAATATCCAATGGCGCAGCAGATAATCACTACAACACCACCGATTTTTATTCCCTCACCCGCTTACCCATCGAAAAAATAGCCTCCGATAACTCCGTACTCTGCATGTGGTACACGGGTAACTTTGTCCGCGAGGCTTACGAACTGGCTGAAGCGTGGGGATTTAAAGTACGGACCGGCTTCGGGTTCGTGTGGGTGAAGTTGAACAAAAACGCAGGGGATCGGATAGATAAACATCCGCCGGAGGATTTCTTTGATTTCATGGAGTTATTGAACGAAGAGACGCGGATCAATGGCGGCAACTATACCCGCGCTAATGCAGAGGCATGCCTGATTGCTACCAGAGGTCAGGGACTGGAACGCCGGTCGGCCAGCGTCCGGCAGATTATTTATTCCTGTCTCGGTGAGCACAGCGAGAAACCGAAGGAGGTACATCACCGGCTGGAGGAGTTATATGGCGATGTCCCGCGCATAGAATTGTTTGCCAGGGAGAAATACGGCGAATGGGATGTGTACGGGGATCAGGTTAACAGTGACATACAACTGAGGTGATTTTATGGCCGATATTATCGATGAAGCCAATGACTTAAACGAACTACGACTGACTACCGCGCTTGCCAACCGGCCGCCAAAGCAGAAAAGCCTGACCGGTTTCTGTATCTGGTGCCGTGATGAACCGGTTATGCCAGGCAGCGCGTACTGCTCAAAAGAGTGCGGCGACGATGACGCACAGAATAAGCGCAAAAACGGATAGGAGGCATTGATGCTGATCCTTGCACTCTATCTGTGGATTGCCGGTTATCTCTTCGCAGAACTGGGCAGAAGCGCAGATACCCGCACCGACATAGCCGCCGTGATGTTTTATTCCACATTCTGGCTGCCTACCGGCGCGTGTTACCTTTCATCCCTGATCGCCAGCAAAGTGTTAGGCGACGAGTAATTACCCCGCTTTCCCCTCTTCAATCCACCCGTCAACCATATCGGCCCACTGCTGCAACATGTCGCGGCGCTGCTCAGCGTATTCCGCTTTGTTGTACACGGCACGGACGCCTTTTTGTTCGTGGGCCAGACACTTCTCTATCCAGTCGGAATTAAACCCAGCCTCATGCAACAGCGTGCTGGCCGTCCGGCGCAGGTCATGTACCGTCAGCGGTTCAAAATTAATCCCCTTCTCATTTATCCGTTTAACCACACCATCAATCACATTATTCAGCGCTGCATTCGACAGCGGCTTGCGGATGTCATAGCGCCCCGGGATCAAGTATTCACTACCCATGGCGCAGACCTGAAATCCGGTCATCATATCCAGCGCCTGTCGGGAGAGATAAATCACATGCTCCCGGCGGCGCTTCATCCGTTCTTTCGGGATCACCCACTGAGCACGTTTAAAATCGACTTCTTCCCAGGTGGCTTTGATAAATTCTGTTTTACGCACCAGGGTTAACAGCACAAATTTAACGGCCAGTTTCAGAGTGGGATAACAACTGTAGTTCTCCAGTTCCCGGAAGAATATTCCGATCTCTTTTGGTGACATAGCACGCTCACGCGGCTCAAAGGTGGCAATAGTGGATGCTTTTATGCTTGCTGCCGGGTTACTAATCTCATAGCCGCGGTCAATGGCATAATCAAATACCGCGCCAACAATCTCACGTACCTGTAATGCGGTTGCTCGTCCACCACGGTCACGGATCTTTTCACACAATGACCGTAACCGCTGCGTGCTTATCTCTTCCAGCGTCAGGCGACCCAGTACCGGCGTTATCTCACGTTCGATCACTGAGGCTTTCATTGCCCGTGTTGAATCCGCCAGGCGGGCTTCACGAAGATATCTGACGGTATATTCGCTGAATACCGTCGCCCCCTTTCGCTTATCGATACCGTCACGTTTACTTGCAGCCGGTGATATACCTGCATTCAGCTGCTTTTTTGCATCATTCAGTAATTCGCGGGCCTGTGCCAGCGTGATACCGTCAGGCCCGTATTTGCCAAACGTCACCGTTTCACGGCGGCCATTAAAACGATAATCATACCTGAATGAAATTGTTCCGTTTTTTGTGACGGCAACATACAAACCATCACGATCAGACACTTTATAAAGCCTGTCCTGCGGCTTCATACTTTTTAATTTTGTATCAGTCAGCACGTCGGTATTCTCTCTTTTAATACCGTCATAATTTTTATTTTTTTGACGGTATCACAGCCTATTCAGAGTGGTTTTATTTTTTGATACCGTCACATATACCGTCAAAAATACTGGCTCTTGTCAACAATTAAAAACAGTTAAAAACAAAAAAAGCCACCAGTAACTTACTGATGGCTTTCGATTTTCTGATAATCACCGATAGTTAAAAACTATAGGTATATCATTCCCACTCAATCGTCGCCGGTGGCTTGCCGCTGACGTCGTATACGACACGGGAAATGCCGTCGACTTCATTGATGATACGGTTGGAGACGCGGCCTAACAGGTCGTATGGCAGATGTGCCCAGTGTGCGGTCATAAAGTCGATGGTTTCGACTGCGCGCAGTGAGACAACCCAGTCGTATTTACGGCCGTCGCCCATGACACCGACAGAACGCACCGGCAGGAAGACAGTGAATGCCTGGCTGACTTTGTGGTACAGATCCGCTTTGTGTAATTCTTCGATAAAGATAGCATCGGCGCGGCGCAGGATGTCACAGTACTCTTTTTTCACTTCGCCCAGCACGCGGACACCCAGACCCGGGCCCGGGAACGGATGGCGGTACAGCATATCGTACGGCAGACCCAGCTGCAGACCGATACGGCGGACTTCATCTTTGAACAGTTCGCGCAGCGGCTCAACCAGTCCCAGCTCCATATCTTCCGGCAGGCCGCCGACGTTATGGTGGGATTTGATCACATGGGCTTTACCGGTTTCAGAGGCGGCAGATTCAATCACATCCGGATAGATAGTGCCCTGTGCCAGCCATTTTACCTGCTTCTGTTTTGACGCTTCTTCATCAAAAATTTCAATGAATGTATGGCCGATAGCTTTACGTTTGGCTTCCGGATCCGCAATGCCTTTCAGGGCATTCAGGAAACGGTCTTCCGCTTTGGCGTGGATGATATTGAGGTCAAATTTGCCCGCAAACATTTCCATAACCTGCTCTGCTTCGTTCAGGCGCAGTAAGCCGTTATCCACGAATACACAGGTCAGGCGCTTACCGATAGCACGGTTTAACAGCATGGCAGTCACAGATGAGTCCACACCACCGGAGAGTGCCAGGATAACATGATCATCACCAATCTGCTCACGCAGACGGATAACGGTGTCTTCGATAATGGCTTCCGGGGTCCACAGAGCTTCACACTGACAGATATCCAGCACAAAACGTTTGAGGATTTCCTGACCCTGGTGAGTATGGGTCACTTCCGGGTGGAACTGCACGCCGTAGAAACGTTTTTCGTCGTTTGCCATGATCGCAAACGGACAGGTTTCGGTGCTGGCGACAGTCACGAAATCAGACGGGATAGCGGTAACTTTGTCACCATGGCTCATCCACACATCCAGCAGCGGTTTGCCGTTGTCATCCAGCATATCCTGAATACCACGGAACAGTTCGCAGGTTTCGCGGATTTCAACCTGTGCATAACCAAACTCGCGCTCGTCAGAGGTTTCTACTGCGCCACCGAGCTGCATAGACATGGTCTGCATGCCGTAGCAGATGCCGAGAACCGGTACACCGGCGCTGAAGACGTATTCAGGTGCACGCGGGCTGTTGTGTTCAGTGGTGCTTTCCGGGCCGCCGGAGAGAATAATACCGTTCGGATTGAAATTACGGATCTGTTCTTCAGTGACATCCCATGCCCACAGTTCACAATAAACGCCGATTTCACGGATACGGCGCGCGATCAGCTGAGTGTACTGCGATCCAAAGTCGAGGATAAGAATGCGGTGCTGATGAATATTCGTTGTCATTAATGTATGTTCCAAGAGCAAACAATTATAGGCTGGCGGTCCGCAGACCGCCGCATGAATCAGAGACCTGAACGGTAGTTTGGTGCTTCTTTGGTGATAGTCACATCATGAACGTGACTTTCCTGGATCCCGGCACCACTGATACGGACAAACTCTGCTTTAGTATTCAGTTCGTGAATAGTTGCACAACCGGTCAGTCCCATGCAAGAGCGCAGGCCACCCATTTGCTGGTGAACGATGGTTTTCAGCACACCTTTGTAAGCCACACGGCCTTCGATACCTTCCGGCACCAGTTTGTCAGCGGCGTTATCGGTCTGGAAGTAACGGTCAGAAGAACCTTTGGACATCGCACCGAGTGAACCCATACCACGGTAAGATTTGTAAGCACGACCCTGATAGAGTTCCACTTCGCCCGGAGATTCCTCGGTACCGGCAAACATCGAACCGACCATCACACATGCCGCACCGGCTGCCAGCGCTTTCGCGATATCACCGGAGAAACGGATACCGCCGTCAGCGATAACCGGAATGCCGGTGCCTTCCAGCGCTTCAACAGCATCAGAAATAGCGGTTAACTGTGGTACACCCACGCCGGTTACAATACGGGTGGTACAGATAGAACCGGGGCCGATACCCACTTTCACTGCGCTGACACCGGCTGCTGCCAGGGCTTTCGCGCCTTCGGCTGTGGCGACGTTACCACCGATGATCTCGAGATCAGGGTATTTTTCACGGGTTTCACGGATGCGCTGTAACACGCCTTCGGAATGACCGTGAGAGGAGTCGATTAACAGAACGTCCACACCGGCAGCTACCAGCGCATCAACACGCTCTTCGTTACCGGCACCGGCGCCGACAGCTGCGCCGACACGCAGACGGCCGTGCTCATCTTTACAGGCGTTTGGTTTGCGCTCTGCTTTCTGGAAATCTTTTACGGTGATCATGCCGAGCAGATGGAAGGAATCATCCACCACCAGCGCTTTTTCCACGCGGCGCTCGTGCATTTTTTTCAGAACCACTTCGCGGGCTTCGCCTTCGCGGACGGTCACCAGACGCTCTTTCGGGGTCATAACGGCAGTCACCGGCTGATCCAGGTCAGTCACGAAACGCACGTCACGGCCGGTGATGATACCGACTAATTCGTTATCGGTCGTGACCACCGGATAACCGGCAAAGCCGTTCTGTTCAGTCAGGGTCTGAACTTCGCGCAGAGTGGTGCACGGAGTAACAGTCTGCGGATCAGAAACCACGCCGCTTTCGTGTTTTTTCACACGGCGGACTTCATCAGCCTGACGCTCAATGGACATATTTTTGTGAATAAAACCGATGCCGCCTTCCTGGGCAAGAGCAATCGCCAGACGGGCTTCCGTTACGGTATCCATCGCCGCCGAGATCATCGGGACGTTCAGACGGATTTTCGCGGTGAGTTGTGTCGATAAATCGGCAGTGTTGGGCAGAACTGTGGAGTGTGCAGGAACTAAGAGAACATCATCAAAGGTTAAAGCTTCTTTTTTAATACGTAACATGTGCAATATCTCACCAGGCAGCAGGATTGAAAGAAGATAAAATATTGCCGCGGCATTATACAGGTGGTAATCGGTTGCGCCTAGCCTTTTTTTCAAAAATTCGTTGCTAATCTGTCAGAAGGCGGTAGTATCGGACAATTAAGTCCTTGTTTTATTATTTGATCTGGCTCACATGTTGCTACCTGAAAATACCGCAATTTTTACTGTTACCCGGTTAAATACGACTGTCCGGCAGTTACTCGAGCTGGAAATGGGCCGGATTTGGATCAGCGCGGAGATCTCCAACTTTTCGCGCCCGTCTTCCGGTCACTGGTATTTTACCCTGAAAGATGAAAAATCCCAGGTGCGGGCAGCTATGTTCCGCGGCAACAACAGCCGTGTGACATTTGCGCCGCAGAACGGGCAGCAGGTGCTGGTACGTGCGGCGATCACACTGTATGAGCCACGCGGGGATTATCAGCTGATTGTTGAGTCCATGCAACCTGCCGGTGAAGGTCTGCTTCAGCAGCAGTTTGAGCTGCTGAAAGAAAAACTGAAAGCCGAAGGACTGTTTGATACCCATCTGAAAAAGCCGCTGCCGGTACCTGCCACCTGTGTGGGTGTGGTGACATCTGCCACCGGGGCCGCTCTTCACGATATTCTGAATATTCTGCGCCGCCGTGACCCGTCACTGCCGGTGATTATCTACCCCGCTCAGGTTCAGGGGGCTGATGCACCGGCACAGATTGTCCGTGCGATTGAAACCGCTAACCGCCGTAATGAATGTGATGTGCTGATTGTCGGGCGCGGCGGCGGTTCACTGGAAGATTTGTGGAGTTTCAATGATGAGCGGGTGGCGCGGGCGATTTTTGCCAGCCGTCTGCCGGTGATCAGTGCCGTCGGCCATGAAACAGATATCACTATCGCCGATTTTGTCGCGGATTTACGGGCACCTACACCGTCTGCGGCGGCAGAACTGGTCAGCCGGGACCTGACAGAGCGCCTGCGGCAGATCCAATCCGTACAACAACGGCTGGAAATGGCGATGGATTATTTTATCGCCAGAAAACAGCGGTTGTTCAGCCAGTTACACCACCGGTTACAGCAGCAGCATCCGCAACTGCGCCTGGCACGCCAGCAACAGCTGATTCAGCGCCTGGAACAACGGCTGATTCAGGCCGGACAGCTTATGCTGACTCAAAAGTCCCGTCAGCTGACACAGGCAGAACAGCGTCTGATGCGCCGGGATCCGCGCCCGCAACTGCAACAGCAGCAGCGCCATGTTCAGCAGTTGCAGTACCGTCTATCCTCTGCCATGCGTGAACAGCTCAGTCAGCAACGCGAACGGTTTGCCCGTCTCTGCTCTACACTCGAGGGTGTCAGCCCGCTGGCAACACTCAGCCGGGGCTTCAGTATCAGCCAGACAGACAGCGGTGAAGTGCTGAACAAAACCCGTCAGGTAAAAGTCGGGCAGAAAATCACCACGCTGTTACAGGATGGCAGTGTGGAGAGTGAAATTATCGCCGTGCACAAAAAAGCGGCTGCCCGTAAACGGAAAGCCGCTGAGTAATATGTGGTTTTACCGGTGACATTGTCACACATTAAGTGACAGTGTCACGATATCTGTTGTTCATCCACCATCAGCAGGAACACATAACCGAGCGCCACATCCCACAAATAGTTGAACCGTCCTGATTTCCCGCCGTGCCCCGCTTCCATATCGGTATAGAGCAGCAGCAGATTGTCATCCGTCTTCAGTTTCCGCAGTTTTGCCACCCATTTGGCCGGTTCCCAGTACTGAACCTGAGAATCATGCAGGCCGCTGGTCACCAGCATATTCGGGTAGGCTTTCGCCTCAATGTTGTCATACGGGCTGTAGGCGCGGATATCCCGGTAAGCGGATTCATTTTCCGGGTTGCCCCACTCATCATATTCGCCGGTGGTCAGCGGAATGGACGGATCAGACATGGTAGTCAGTGCATCCACAAACGGCACCTGTGTCACGATACCGCGATACAGTTCCGGTGCCTGATTAATCACCGCTCCCATCAGCAACCCGCCTGCACTGCCGCCGGTAGCGTAGATCCGGTTTTCCGCGCCATAACGCCGGGCAATCAGTTCGCGAGTCACATCCACAAAATCATTAAAACTGTTGATTTTATGCTGCATTTTCCCGGCATTGTACCAGCGCTTACCCAGCTCACCGCCGCCGCGGATATGCGCCTGAGCATAAACAAAACCGCGATCCAGCAGGCTCAGCCGGTTGGCATCGAAATCCGGATCCATACTGGCACCATACGCGCCATAACCTTCAATCAGCAGCGGATTGAATCCCTGCTGATAGTGATCTTTATGCCAGACCAGCGAAACCGGTACCTGCACGCCGTCACGGGCAGTGATCCAAATTCGTTCACTGTGATAATTATCCCGCTGAAAACCGTTTACCTGCGCCTGTTTCAGCAGCGTCCGTTCCCCGCTGACCATATCCAGCTCATACACCGATGCCGGTGTGGTCATCGAGGTATAACCGTAGCGCAGCAGCTGACTGTCCGGCTCCGGATTCAGCCCGAGCCACGCGCAGTAAGCACCGTCATCAAACGCAACCTGTGTTTCTTTCCCGCTCTGCCGGTGAATAATACGGATTTGCGGCAGTGCGGCGTGGCGTTCCTGTAATACCAGCCAGTCACGGAACAGCGTGAAATCTTCCAGGTCGGTATCCGGCTGCGGCGCAATCAGTGTTTGCCACGGATTTTCCGGTGCATTCGTCTGGTAGAGGCCAAACAGTTCGTTTTCATGGTCAGAGCGGATATAAAACTGACCATCCAGATGATCGACGTGATACTCACGCCCGTCCTGACGCGGCGAGAAACAGACCGGCGGCTGTAACGGATCACTGGCATTGATAAGCTGAACTTCGGAGGTTACCGGGCTGTGACAGCCGATAAAAATCCACTCACGGGAGGATGACAGGGATAACCCGGTATAAAACCGGTCATCGTCCTCGCGGTATACCAGTTCATCCTGTGTGGTATCTGTGCCGAAACGGTGGCGATATACCTCGAACGGCAGCAATGTCTGCGGATCCTGACGAACATAAAACAGAACCGAACCATCGGCTGACCAGACCAGATCGTCGGCCACTTCTGTCAGCACTGATTCCTGCCAGTGATTATCGGTCAGATCACGGTAAGCCACCTGATATTCACGGCGGCCGACTTTATCCTCAGCAATCGCAATACGGCGGTTATCCGCACTGACCGCCAGAGACACCAGTTCATAATAGGCCAGCCCCTGTGCCCGTTCATTGCCGTCCGCCAGCACTTCCCACTGGCCGCTGTTTATTTTACGCCGCTCATACAGCGGATACTCTTTGCCCGCCTCAAACCGGGTGCGGTAAACATAACCGTTGTAACTGTATGGCGCAGATTCATCCGCCTGCGGCATGCGGGCGACCATCTCCTCATACAGCGCTTCGCGCAGCGGCTCTGCGGACTGCAATTTCTGCTGTGTATAGCGGTTTTCATCCGTCAGATACTGAATCACCTGCGGATCACTGCGGGTATCATCCCGCAGCCAGTAATAGTTATCCGTCCGGGTTTCACCATGTGCAGTGAACTGTACCGGGCGTTCCGGGGCTTGCGGGATAGTCATTCCGGCTCCTGATAAGATCTTTTTTTGTTGTGATGTCATAGAAATTTACTAAATTTTGCTCTCTGTTCCGCGATTCCGCACTATGATAGTAACGTTTTCATTTGTTTTATTGCTTGTTCATCACCGGGTTTTCACCGGTTCAGGAGGTTACAATGAAACAGTACCGCGTTGCTGTTGTTGTCGGTTCACTGCGTGAGCAGAGTTACAACCGTCAGCTGGCGCATGCTCTGGTCTCTCTTTTCCCTGCACACATTCAGTGCGAATTTGTCAGTATCGGCTCACTGCCGCTCTATAATCAGGACTGTGATGCACAGCCGCCTGCTGAGGTGCTGGCATTCAAACAGCAGATTTCACAGGCTGACGGCGTGATTTTTGTTACGCCGGAGTATAACCGTTCTATTCCCGGTGTGCTGAAAAACGCACTGGATCAGGGCTCCCGTCCGTGGGGACAAAACAGCTGGGACAGCAAACCGGCCGCCGTGATCGGCACCTCCGCCGGGGCGATGGGTACCGCTATGGCACAGCAGCATCTGCGCAATGTGCTGGCATTTCTGAATATGCCGACACTCAATCAGCCGGAAATGTACCTGCAATGGTATGACGGCATGATCGGCGAAAACGGTAAATTCAGTGAAAAAACCGGTGCGTTTGTGCAGAAATGGGCAGATGCCTATGTCCGTTTCCTGGAAGCGCACGGCTGATAACCCCGCCGGGCAGACTCAGCGGAATGTCAGCTGCTGCCCGGTATTAAAATCGTCCGCATTCAGGGCATTGCGCCCTCTGGCACCGGTACAGTGACAGCCGTACACCCGGGTTTGCGGATCCACTGCCTCCTGTGCGCGGCGCAGTGCTGCCGGTGTTGCCCGGCGCAGATGCAGCCCGCCGACCACCGCCTGCACCGGTGCATTATCTGTCAGGGCACGCGCATGCTGTATCACTGACTCAATGCCTGAATGGCTGCATCCGGTGATAATCACAATCCCCTCCTCCCCGCGCCAGATCAGAAAACTGTCGTCACGGACATAGTCCGCCCCCCCGTTACTGAGCAGTACCCCGTAACGGCGCACCACGGCCCGCTGCGTGATTTCTCCGGCGAACAGAAAGCGGGATGAGATGGCATACGGTTTTTCCGTCAGCACGAACTGATAGTCACGGCGCAGTGTTTCTTCACAAAATAACGGAGATAACCGCTTGAATTTCAGCGGGTAACTGCCCAGCCACAATGCGGCCCGGCGCGGCTCGAAAATATGCGGGTGTGCAATTACCTTCAGCGGCGACGGCAGATTATGCCGTTCCGTGCGGGTTAATCCGCCGAAATGGTCATAATGACCGTGCGACAACACCACCGCATCAATATTTTCCAGTGAAATCCCCAGTGCCTGTGCATTGCGGATATAGGTATCATCCGCGCCCGTATCAAACAGCAGCGAGGTTTCCCCGTCGTCCAGCAACAGGCTGAGACCAGGGTGAGAATCCAGTTTCGGGTCAGTATTCGTATTTTCCAGTAGTGCGGTGATGCGTAACATGGATGATAATCCCTGAAAGATAAATGTATTCTGCCGTTATATATAACACAGTGTTTTCCGCTATAACGTATCTGTATTGTACCGCAGAGCGCAGATTATGATTTAATTCAGGTAATGTTAATAAATCAGCATGACCCGGCTGTAAAATTGTTAAATAATAGCCGGCCGACACAGACTTTCAGGAGTTCCGCATGGGAATTATTACCGCTTTTGCAAAAAGCATCGATAACAGTCAGCTTTTACGCCTTTTGCATCAGCAAATAGAAAAACAGGATGCGCCGGTAGCCTGCCGTGACGATCTGGACGATCAGCTCACCGATATCGCCGCCTATATGCACGATGAACATTATCCCGCCCTGGCAAAGCGCCGCAAAAAAGTGAATATACTGACCGGGTTACTCGCCCTGCCGGTATTACTCTTCTCCCTGCTGCTGTTTTCACAGAAGATTATTGATGCTCTGTCACTGAATATCGACATCAGTTATTTATCCCTGACCCTGCTGGACTACAGCCTGACCTATATCTGGGCCGTGTTTATTTATGCCGCCGTGTTGTTCGGCACCATTTTTTATTTTTATTTCCTGCAAAAACAGACAGAAAAATATGCCGGTCACCTGATTGATGATTTTATAAACCGGATATCACATTAAGCGGGATTGATTAAGGGTACATTAAGCTCCGTTGCCACAATAATTTGCCTGCGTTGTCACAGTAATCGTCAATGCTATACTGCAATCCGCTTTTACAGAGAGCCCGCTTTTACAGAAAGAGAGGAAACGTGCAAATTCTATTAGTCGAAGACGATTTACAATTAGGCAAAGCACTGTGCCGGGGACTGGAACTGGCCGGTTTTCGTGTGTGCTGGCTGCGTTTACTGGCCGATGCCCGTAAGCGGCTGACAGAACAGCATTTTGACCTGATGCTGCTGGATCTGGGGTTACCGGACGGCGACGGGTTTGACTCTCTGGTGGAGTGGCGCAACAGCGGGGAGCAAATCCCGATTATTATTATGACCGCCCGTAATCAGCGTGATCATCTGGTCAATTCCCTCGATTCAGGGGCGGATGATTTTATTTCCAAACCGGTTGAGCTGCCGGAATTAATTTCCCGCGTTAAAGCGGTTTCCCGCCGTATCGCCGGTTTTTCCTCACAGTTATGGAAAGTGGATAATATCACCCTTAACCCGATGAACCATCAGGTAACACTGAATGACGAGTTATTACTGCTCTCCGGCAAAGAGTATCAGCTGTTATATGAATTAATGCGCAATACCGGTAATGTGGTGCGCAAACATGAGCTGGAACAGCGTTTATTCGGGCTGGACGATAAAATCGAAAGTAATTCCCTGGAAGTGCATATCCATAATCTGCGCCGCAAAATCGGTAAAGAGAAAGTGATTACCGTCCGCGGAATTGGTTATCTGCTGAAAAAGGACAGCGAATAAGTGAGAATCCGCTCATTCTTTGTTTATACCGTTCTCCTTCAGACCTTCTCAATGCTCCTGCTGTGGGGCGTCTGGATAGCCTGGCTGAAATACGCTTATCTGCCCGGTTTAAGTGAAGATTTTAATGCCCAGCAGATGGTGATTGCCCGTGGTGTCTCTGACACACTGCGGGAAACCCCCACGGATTCCGCCACCTTCCCGCAGATTGCCCGTGCCCTGGAGAGTATGTACGCCAATGCGATGAAAAGCGGCCTGGAAGAGGAAAATTATGATCCGCTGGTCGCTATTCTGCACAGTACAACGGGCGAAGTGCTGTACAGTAATAAACCGGATGTTCATATTCCGCTGAAACCAGACGGAATCGAGCGTTTCACCGAGGACGGCGAAACCTGGTATCTTGCTTATAATACCGACCCGGATATGCAGCGCACCGCTGTTATCGGGGAATCCGGCACTGACCGCCATATGCTGATCGGCGACCCGGCAACCGGCACCGCCGTCCCGCTGCTGTTTATTCTCGGCACCATGCTCTCATCCACGATTATCACCACCTATCTCAGTCTGCGCCCGCTGCGTGAAACCACCCGCAGTATCGCCACCCGTAATCCCGGCAACCTGACACCCATCAGCATGAAGTATCAGTACAATGAAATGCGTCCGGTGCTGCATGCTATTAACCAACTGATGCAGCGGGTGGATGCCGCCAATCTGCGGGAAAAACAGTTTATGGCGGATGCCGCTCATGAACTGCGTACGCCGATTGCCGCCGTACTGGCACAAATTCATCTGCTCAAACAAATTGATGACCCGGCGGAGCGCAATGAAATTACTGCTGATATGGAAATCAGTCTGGATCGCGCGGTGTCACTGTCACGGCAGCTGATTGATCTGGCCCGGCTGGAAACGGAAGATTATCCGCTGAAAATGGAAGAGATCGACCTGACCCAGGCACTGAGCCACACCATTGCCATGCTGGTGCCCTACGCCCTGCGCAAAAATATTGAGTTTTCCTTCGACGGCCCGGAAAGCTGCATTGTTGTCACCGATAAACAGGCGTTGTTCTCCATCATCAACAATATTCTGAATAATGCGGTGAAATACTGCCCGCCGGACAGCCAGGCCGAAGTCTCGCTGGACACCGGCAATCCGGATGAAGTGCAGATTATTATCCGCGATAACGGCAACGGCATCAGTGAGCAGTACCGGCACCGCCTGTTCTCGCGCTTTTTCCGTGTGCCGGGCTGCAGTGAGAACGGCAGCGGTCTCGGTCTTGCCATTGCACAGAATCTGGCGGAAAAAATCGGCGGTTATCTCTCCGTCACCGACGGATTGCAGCAGCGCGGTATCGGGTTTGTGATCCACATTCCGGCAAAAAACTGTGAAATTTCCGCTGCTTCCCATGACAGTTCTGAAACATAAGGCTATGCTGAAAAAAGTCAGAACAGGAGGGACAGATGAAACAGGCACTGATTATTATCGACCTTATTAATGACATTACCGGCAAACACGGGCTTTCCAACGCCTGCCATGAGCAGACTGCCGCCCGTAACCTGATTGCGGCCACACGGGAAACCGCCCGTCAGGCGCGGCAGCGGGATATTCCCGTGGTGTGGGTGCGGGTCGGGTTTGCAGATGACTGGCATGATATCCCCGCCGGATCACCGATGTTTCAGCGGGCAAAAGAGATTGGTGCCCTGAAACTGAGCGGCAGCGGTTGTGACTGGGCAGACGGTACGGATGTGCAGAAAGAGGATGTCTGTTTTGTGAAGAAAGGCGTCAGTGCCTTTGCGGGAAATGATTTACTGATCTGGCTGCGCAAAGCCGGGATTGAGCACCTTGTTCTGGCCGGTGTCAGCACGGTGATGGCGATTCAGAGCACCGCGCGTTATGCCCACGACAGCGGGTTTTATGTCTCGGTAGCGGAGGATTTGTGTGCCGCACCGACAGCGGAACTGCACCAGATAAGTCTGGAGATGCTCCGCCCGATGGCAGCTATCACCACATCCGCCGCCTGGCTGGCACAATAACGTTTTGTTATCCGCGCAGTGATGCTGCGCGGATCTTTCTGTTTACCACAGCGACAGCAGATAACGCAGCAGTGCAGTCACAATCGCGGCGGCCAGAACAATCACCAGAAACGGCTTTTTATACCACGTCAGTATTCCCGCAACCGCCACCCCGGCCATTTTCGGCCAGTCTGATAATTCCTGTCCGCTGAAAATCGTCATCGTTACCGCCACAGCAAACAGAATGACAATCGCCCCCATGGAAAGCAGATTTTTAACGTGTGATGACACCGAGAAACGCCCGCTGAGCAGCGCCCCGGACGCCCGCATGGCATACGTACCGACCGCCAGCAGCGCGATCCCCGTCAGAATGGATAATGTATCCGGCATTACGCTCTCCTCAGGCTGACCACCAGCCCCAGCAGTGATAACAGCACCGGGATCCCCGGCGGTAAAAATGGCGTGGCCGCCAGGGCAATCACCGCTCCCAGCAGAGCAGCGCGGCGTGTCTTCGCCTCACGCAGTGCAGGCAGACACAATGCCAGGATAATCGCCGGGAACATGGCATCCAGCCCCAGCGCTTTGGTATCCACAATAAAGGTACCGAGAAACTCACCGATAATCGTCCCCAGCGGCCAGCACAGAAAAATCCCCAGCCCGCACAGCCAGAATGCGGCTTTCTGTTTGTCTTTCTGTTTTTCCGCCAGACCGAACACCACACTCTCATCATTAAGAATATGGAAACCCAGCAGCTTTTTCGGGCCTTTACCGGCAAGGTCGTGCACCGCAAGGCTGAACGGCACATGACGGGCATTCACCAGCAACCCGGCCAGTGCCGCAGACACCGGACTGCCGCCGGCCGCCACAACGCCGATAAACAGAAACTCTGACGCCCCTGCCAGCACAACCAGGGACAGTGTCAGCGGTACCCAGAGCGGAAAACCGTTGGCATGCGCCAGCGCCCCGTAGGAAACGCCGACAATTAAATCCGCCACACAAACCAGCAAAATATTGCGGATCATGGCATTATCGAGTGGAATAGCGAGTTTCATTGCGATAGACTTATAAATTGAACGATACGTTCATTATGTCGAACGGTTTAAATTACGCAAGTGTTAATTCCGGGTTATTTCCGTTAACCAGCAGAGAGTGTATTTTATGGATTCACCTATCACCCCGCCCCTGCAGATCATGGCTGTCAGGCTGACCGAAGAGCGTCAGCGCCAGGGACGTTCCATCGCTGATGTCGCGCGCAGTGCCGGTATTGCAAAATCCACACTGTCGCAGCTGGAATCGGCACAGGGAAATCCCGGAATCGAAACACTGTGGTCGCTCTGCGTGGCGCTGAATATCCCGTTTGCCAGTCTGTTTGAAACCCCGAAAAGCCGGGTAACCGTGCTGCGGCGCGGGGAAGGCATTCAGGTCAGTGCCGAGAATGCGTATTACCACGCTTTTCTGCTCTCTTCCGCTTCTGCGGTTAACCGGCGTGACCTGTATACCATCACAGCACAGCCCGGCAAAGACCGCGTGTCCGAGCCGCATATGGCACAGGTCACCGAACATATCCTGCTGATGACCGGCAGTGCCGTCGTCGGTACCCTTGATGAACCCGCCACACTCCTGCCCGGTGACTATATTTCCTACCCCGGCGATGTCCCGCATATTTTCAAGGCGCTGGAGCCCGATACCACGGCAGTCATGATTATTGAGCACTGATTTTACGTATTTGGTATTCACAAATACTTACTTATCGCAAATAATGTAAAGTGAAGTTTATCATTTCGGGTATATTCCGCATCCGGTATCAGGCTACCCTGCATGCTCTGATGCCGCTGTAACGGGCTTACTAAGGAAAAACCATGCTTGATTTTAACCGTCAGAATTTAACTCATATGACAGCCGACGCCCTGAAGAAACAACGGGGCTACCTGTGGATCATCGCCATTCTTCTGCTGGCCGGTGGTGTGGCCTGTCTGATGAACCCGCTGATTTCCGGTGTGACTCTCAGCTATATTATCGGGGGGCTTCTCCTGATAAACGGGATCTCCATGTTATTTGTGACACTCAGCAGCCGGCTCTACAGCGGCGGCAGTAAGCTGTTTTCCGTTCTGGTTGCGGTCGCCTATCTCCTTCTGGGTTATGTGTTCCTGACCGAACCGCTCACCGGGATGCTCAGCCTCGCTATTCTGCTCGCCATTCTGTTTATTGCCGGCGGGATCCTGCGTCTGGGTTCAGGTCTGCGTCAGATGTCTCAGGCGCGCGGCTGGCTGAACATTATCATCGGCCTGCTGGATCTGTTTATCGCTTACCTGCTGGTCGGTAACGGTCCGATTGTATCTGTCACCCTGATAGCGACCCTGGTCGGTATTGAACTGCTGTTCAGCTCTTTCGGACTGATCGCCGCCGCCTCTGTCCTGAAAAAGAATAATTAACCGCATCCGGTGGCGCGGGCAAATAATTTGCCGCGCCACATCCTCCTTTTTTCTGTTTTTTCCGCTTTTATCGCATCTTTACATACCCTTTCAGTACCCGTGCCTGAAAAATGGTACAGTATTCAATGTGATCCCATTTTTAACATTTTGCTGCTCACTAAGGAGTCTGTAAAAACCACGTCACAGGAGACATTTTTTATGGAGCAACAACTGCGGTTATGGCTGCAACAACAATTTGAACTCAGTAATGACTACGCCTCATGGGCGGCCATTACCGGGGTAATTGTCCTTATTCTGGCTATCGCTGTTATTCTGCATCTTACCCTGCACAAAGGCCTTCTGCCGTATATTGAACGCCGCACCGGCGGCGCTCAGCGTCCGTGGGGGGCATTAATTACCCGCACCCGGCTGTTTAACCGCTTTGCCTTTCTGATTCAGGGGATAGTGTTTAATATCCAGGCACTGATCTGGCTGGGACGCGGCTCTGCCGCACAGGAAATCCTCACGACCGGGGCACAGGCATGGTGCCTGTTGTTCGGCATGCTGCTGCTGTTTTCCGTGATGGACATTCTTCAGAACCTCTCCCGCCATACGCCGTCTCTGAGCCGCCTTCCGCTGCGCGGCGTGATGCAGAGCCTGAAACTGATTATCGCGGTGCTCTTCAGTATCCTGATTATCTCGCTGCTGATAGGAAAATCCCCGCTGATTTTACTGAGCGGACTCGGTGCCATGACCGCGGTGCTGATGCTGGTCTTTAAAGACCCGATCATGGGACTGGTAGCCGGTATTCAGTTATCGGTCAATGATATGCTTAATGTCGGGGACTGGCTGGAGATGCCGAAATACGGCGCGGACGGTGCTGTGACGGATATCGGGCTGACGACGGTCAAAGTGCAGAACTGGGATAATACCATTACCACTATCCCGACTTACGCCCTGATTTCCGATTCCTTCAAAAACTGGCAGGGAATGACGGCATCCGGCGGACGGCGTATCAAACGCAGCATGAACCTGGATACCACCAGCATCCGTTTTCTGACTGATGAAGAGATCAGCCGGCTGCGGCAATCAAACCTGATAGCCGGGTATATCGATGCCAAATTACAGGAAATCGCAGAATACAATGCGCAGGAACCCGGAGATACCCTGCTTAACCAGCGGCGGCTGACCAATATCGGGACATTCCGTGCGTATGCGGAGGCGTACATCAAAGCCAGTCCGCATATTCACAAGAAGATGACCACCATGGTGCGCCAGCTGGCACCGACACCGGACGGGCTGCCTGTGGAAATCTACGCCTTCACCAATGTGACGGCGTGGATAAGCTATGAGCAAATCCAGTCCGATATTTTTGATCACCTGTTCGCGATCCTGCCGCAATTCTGGCTGCGGGTACATCAGACACCAACGGGCTTTGATATGCGCGGTATTGCCGCGCATTTCGCCCGTGAATGTGAATCAGAACGCCGAGCCGGGCTGTAACAGAAACTCCGCCTCTTCCGGGGTGGAGTTCCGCCCCAGAATCTCATTGCGGTGCGGGTAGCGGCCGAAGCGGTCAATGATCGCTTTGTGCCGCCGCTCAAAATCCTCCGTGCTCTCATCAAGCCCTTTAAACAACAGTTCCGCCTGCTGATGGATCAGTGCGGATTCTGAATGCATATACGGCATCAGCACAAACTTGCGCTGAACCGGGGGCAGTTGCAGATAATCCGGTGTTTTCACTGCTTCCTGTGCCAGCACCAGCGCCATCGGGTCCTGTGCAAATGACCGCGCGTCACCGCGCCAGAGGTTACGGGAAAACTGATCCAGCACGAGGATCTCCGCCAGACGTCCGCCGATGTGTGCCCGCCAGCTGGAACATTCTCCGGCAGCTGCCTGCTCCCATACCTTAAGAAAACGGCGGCGGATCAGGTCATCAAACTGTGTGTCTTTCTTAAACCATTGTTCCGGTGTGGCTTCATTAAACCAAAAATCCAGAATCTGTTGTGCTTCCATCGTCAGGCTCCTTTTCAGTCCGGCCATGAGGATCTCTCCCTTTGCCCGGCGGTCATATCACGGTATGCTGGGAAATCATTATTAGTTTAACGCATATATTGTCAATTATTTATCACAGGCCGATATTCATGGGAAAACTGTCCGCACACACCGCCACATTTTACGGCGTTCTGGCCATTCTGTTCTGGAGCACTATTGTCGGATTAATCAAACGGGTCAGTGAGGATTTCGGGCCTGCTTTCGGTGCGGCACTGATATACACCCTGGGGTCAGTGATGTTACTGCTGGTGACCGGATTTCCGGCCATCCGCCGCTGGCCGCGCCGCTATCTTATCTGGGGCACGCTGTTGTTCGTCAGTTATGAGATCTGCTTTATTCTGGCGCTCGGCTTTTCTCAGAACCGTCAGCAGGCGATTGAGCTGGGTATGGTGAACTACCTGTGGCCTTCCCTGACTGTCGGGCTGGCTGTACTCATGGGCGGGCAGCGCCTGCGCCTGCCGCTGATAGCCGGTCTGGTGCTGGCGGTGCTCGGTATCAGCCGGGTGATTGGCGGAGAGAACGGGTTATCACTCAGCTCTGTCGCCGCCAACGTCGCACTTAATCCGCTGAGTTACGGCCTGGCGTTTGCCGGTGCAGTGATCTGGGCCTTCTACAGTAATTTGTCACGCAGGCTGGCGGATGGTAATAACGGCATTACCCTGTTTTTTATCATCACCGCCCTGATGTTGTGGGTGGTGACCGCCTTTGACGGCATCACTCTGCCCGCTGAATTTTCCGTGTCGACCGTTGGTTTTCTGATTGCCGCTGCGGCACTGTCCTGTGCCGCGAACGCACTCTGGACCATCGCGGTACTGCGCGGTAATGTTGCCCTGATAGGCACACTCTCTTATTTTACCCCGGTACTTTCCACCGCGTTTTCCGCATTATTACTCAGCACTGCTCTCTCCTTTGCATTCTGGCAGGGGGTGCTGATGGTTACCGGTGGTTCCTTATTATGCTGGCTCGCCACCCGCCGGAAATAACATGAAAATGAACCGGCGGATTTCCGGCGGAATATGCTAAATTAGCGCCATGCTATTATTGGTTGCTTTTCAGGAAATACGATGTCCAAAAAACTTAAACATAAACTGGTTAATTTATTCTTACAGATTTATACGCGCCGCCGTGATTTTTCGCACTCCGTCGCTGCCTTTAAACAGCTGAAGACTATCGACTTCCGGAATATTGTTATTTATTCGACAACGGTACTCGGGGATTTTCTGATGAATACCCCGGCAATTCATGAAGTCAGAAAGCGTTTTCCTGATGCCAGAATTACCGTTGTTTCCGGTAATAAAATGGCACCTTATATCCGCACCGGTATCGGTAAAGACTGGGACGATGTGGTGTGCTGGAACAGCAAAGTCAATACCGTACTGAAACTGGTCAGGGATTTAAAAGCGCACGGAACACCGGATCTGGTTCTGATTATGCACTCACATAACCCGTATGATTATCTGAGCGCAGTCATGACCGGGGCACCGTTTGTTTTCCGCTGTAATCATCCGACAAACCCGTATATGGAGCGCTGGCTGACAAACTCGACCCGCTTTGCACACCGCCATTCAGTACAGGTCCGCCTTAATCTGATCACTCCGCTCGGCTGCCGGTTTACCGAAAAAAGTGTTGAGATGCGGGTACCGTGTGAGGTCACAAAAGTACCGTCACCGGTAAGACGGGTTGGTTTTCAGATGGGCGCTTCCAGTGAGGAACGACGCTGGCCGGTTGAGAATTTTGTCACACTCGCACGCACTCTGCTTACCCGGTACGTGACCTGAATATTGTTCTGGTCGGCGCGCCGAATGAAATTCGCCTGTCCGATGAATTTCTCAGTTTACTTGAGCCGGAATTTCACAACCGGATTGAGCCTCTGATCGGTAAAACCACCGTCGAAGAATTAACACAAATCGTAAATAACCTTGATCTTCTGGTCACAAATGACACCGGAACCATGCATCTGGCATTTGCGTTAAAAGTCCCCAGTGTCAGCATGCATGTCAGCACCTGCCCGCAATTCACCGGCCCTTATCAGGACTATGAATTACATGAAATTATTTCCGGGTTTGCCTCAAAATTACTACTGGAAGAGGGAGAGCATGAAATGGCCTCAATTTCTGCGGATACAGTAATTGAAGCAACCGTTAAATCATTATCTGCGCGGGGAATATTGCCGGTATCAGAGGAATAACGCTGCGGAATAATCCTGAGTAAAAGCACGGTCTCACACCCGGCCGTAAAATACAGTAGACTGACAGAAAAAGGAGGATCTATGTCAGAGAATATGCAGAAGCCGAAAATGACACAGGAAGAAGAGGACGAAATTGAGTCCCTGACAAAAAGCCTTGTCATGCGGGATAAGATGAAACTGCCGGGAACGTATTAAATTCCACCGCGATGCGGCCAGAAACCGTTAACCGTAAAACTGAGCCTGCCGGCAGCAGATAAACCGGCAGGCTGAAAAGGGTTATTTTGCCATTTCAATAATTTCTTTTGCTGTTTTACCCTGTAATTTTTCTTTCAGCAATGCCATCATTTTTTCTTCATCGCCACCGCTGGCAAAAGCCACCTGGAAGCTGATTTTAGTAATAGCGCCTTTCAGCTCACGGGATTGCTCCGGGCTCAGATCTTTTTCCATTTTTGCAATGGATTCCTGTGCTGCCTGCTGAGAAGACATATCCAGTGTTGCATCACCACAAGCGGTAAGAGCAAAAGAGAGCGCGATAACTGCCAGTAATTTTTTCATTTTCCACCTCGTTAATAATATCTGCGGTATTTTACATTGCCGGACAGATAAAACCATGTTTATTACAGGCAGAATTAACCGTTTATTTATACAGTTATAACCATGTTTGCCCGCCCTGTGAAAACGGGAAATTTATTTGTTATTGTAAATCAGCTGTTTTTCAATACCGGTGCCGATATAATACCTCCGTCTGAGAAATACACGGAAAAGCTATGTTTAACGAACGCGTTGTTGATGAAATTTTAAACTGGATAGAAAACAATCTTGAGTCTGATCTTTCATTAGAGGCCGTTGCCGGGAAAGCCGGATATTCCAAATGGCATTTTCAGCGTATTTTCAAACAACAGACCGGCTATACCCTGGCAAATTATGTCCGTGCACGGCGTTTATCCTGTGCGGCCATCGCCCTGCGCCTGCTGCCGCTCAACCTGATGCATTTATCCATGAAATACCGCTTTGATTCACAACAGACATTCTGTCGTGCCTTCAAACAGCATTTTGGTATTACCCCGTCAGGATACCGTAAAAAAAGCGGCTGGCAGCCGGGCGGCTTTGTGCTGCCGAAACGCTATGCCGGAAAACTGCACTCCTCGGTTGAGATGACGACACTGCCGGAAAAAGTGCTGACCGGGACGTCGAATGTATATCAGGCGGCATCAGATACCTGGAATATGAACCTGCCAAAGCTGCGCAAATATTACTGGCAGCCTTTTTTACAGCGGCTGACCGCTTTACCGGAGGCGGTTTATGCCATACACGGTGTCAGTAAATCTGCCGGGGACACTTTCTCAATGTATTATGCCACCCTGGCCGAAGCACACTGCCTGAAAAATACGATGCCGCAGGACATAGTTTATACGCCCGGCCATGCCCATTACTTAAAAATTATTTTTACCGGTGATTTTTCAGATATTGATTTTCAGGATATTACTTATGATATCTATAATAATATTCTGCCGGAACTGAATATTATCCGCCATCCGGAGCATCCTGATACGGAAGAGTACATATTTCAGGAAAACATCACGGAATTAAACCCGGAAAACCCGAAACTGGCAGTCCGGGTGATTAATTATTACATTCCGGTTATGACTGATACAGCAGGCTGGTGATCATTATCGGCCGGGACTATGCTGTTGCGGTCATTTTGTTCTGATGCCTGCTGTGCAATAACTCCCTGCATATATTCCAATCGTCGTTTATCTTATCTGCCCGTACATTATTCTGATAGTCGTCTTAAAATATCAAAATTAGGAATTGACTGTTATTTATTCTCTGTTTTTTACACATGAACCGGTTACTATGAAAAGGAGTATCTTCTGATTTGCGGAGGTAACCGATGTCATCATATGCAGAACATATCACCACGGCGCACATTCAGTGCGATGCGGAAGAAGCGCTGCTGCCGACACATCCTTTCACTGCTGTTTCTGTCGCCGATGCCGCTATTGCAGATGAGGCCGAAATCACAGCGCATAATGACCGGATTGAACATCTCAGTAATGCTATCAACTCCACTTACGGTATTTTATATTGCCATCTGTCGTTTAAGGCATTAGTGGTATAGCAAAGATCAGATAATGTACCGGGATTGTTACGTATTTCCCGATTATTCTGATACAGACGATTCCCGAACAGGTCTATGTTGTAACACGCCTATTGTTCAGGAGTTTATGAGATGAAAGTGAATATTAAGAGAGTAAGCACAGTGACTTTATCTGCAGTCCTGCTGCTTGCTGTAGCCGGTTGTTCAAATATGTCGAAACGTGACCGGAATACTGCTATCGGAGCCGGTGTCGGTGCTGTTGGTGGTGCAATCCTGACCGACGGCAGCGCACTCGGAACCGTCGGCGGTGCAGCAATCGGCGGCCTTATCGGACACCAGGTGAAAAAATAATTTCCGGAGCCGGCATACCGCCGGCTCTTTCATTCTTTCCCGGCTTTATACCGGTAATGCCCGGTGATTTTCCAGCTGAACAGCACATCCTCACTGACCTGCCCGCCGCCGATATTATGCATGACCAGCGGATTTCCGCTGAACAGCGCGGTTTTACCGATCACAATACCGATATGCGGACGACCATTATCCAGCTGCCAGGTCACAATGTCACCAGCCACATAATCCGCCGCGTTTTGTGTGATCGGTTTGGTTTCCCCTTTCCGGCTGAAAAACACCATCAGATTGGGCACTCTGCGGTGATCAATATTTGTATCCGGCCGCGTCTGTCCCCACAATTTACGGCCCGGGTAGAGAGAAAACGCCGTTTTGATATCCTCATGCACCTCTTTTTGCAGGTCGATACCTATTTTCCGGTAACTGCGGATCACCACATCCGAACATACCCCTTTCCGGGGAGAAACATCCCCGCCGGGATAAGCGATTTTTTCATAGGACGGATCATACAACACCAGCCTGTCGAGCTGCTGGGCCGCCTGATTCAGCGATCCCGCACCGTAACCGGCGGGTATTATGGCAACTGACAGTAAAACAGCGCATATCCCGGTAATATAATGACGCATTATTTCCTCCGCAATCCCTCAGAAAATCCCGTCCCTGCCCCAGATGTAACGCAATACCCCGGCAGCATCCCGCGGACTGAGCTGTAATATATTCTGATACAGCGCTGATTTTATTTCACAGGCCAGTATGGCATCCTTTTCCGGGGTTTCGGCTTCCTCTTCATCAAGCAAATCACCATAGGTATGGCGCAGCCGGAGAAAGATGCCGGTATATAATGCGTCAGTTTCTGCCTGAGATAAACCGGGCATTGTTTCTTTTGCGGGTAAAAATGTCATGACAGTTCCGTTGTCCGGCTCTGCCGGATAAATGAAACTGAAACAAAGCAGTCCGGAGGGATCTTTATCCATCGCACTGTTAAACAGTACCAGCCGGTTTTCTGCATATTCCAATATCATTTCATCCGGTGTTTGCTGCAGCAATACTTTTCGATCTTCTGTATTACTCATATAAATCATGCGGTAAAAATTCCGCAGTCTGATACCGGATAAAAGATAAATCCGTCCTGTTATATTGCTGTACTTTGTTTCTGCTGCGACTGCTTTTGGGGACAGAAAAAAAATAAGAAGAAAAAACAGAAAGAAGACAGAAAAATACGCGGTAATACGTAAACGAGGCATTACAGTAAACAGCAGAACAGCCCCCGGCACCGGAGCGGAATGTCCGGATAAAATGCCGGGCGGCATCTGCGCTGTCATATCAGCAGGTTACCCGTTTCATTCCAGTACCAGCTTATCCTGCCCGGCCCGTTCAGCCCAGACATTATATTCTCTGACCAGCGCCATGACTTCATTATTGGAATCTTTCATTTCCCGCATATGCGCCTGAAGCTTTTTCAAATCACCGGGAAATTCCCGCTGAATTTCCTGTGTTTTTATCCGCAGGCGCTGCATTTCTTTATTTCGTCTTTTCAGCGCCGCCATCAGCATATCTCTGATTTGATTACACTGCGCAATAGCTTCAAAATCGAATTCTGAATACTCCCGCATATCGTCGTTGTCAGTCATAAAATCATTACCCTTATCTGCAATATACTGAACACCGATTATAGCGTTTTACCGCCGTGATTGTCCCCGTACCTTGCGGCAGGTAAAAATATTACCGTCTCTTTATCCGGCAGAATATTTTCACCGGCAGTCAGATTCACTGGTTACGCATGAGGTGATTAAAAGGCTGAAATATAGCTATGTATATATCCGGAACAGCCCCGCCATCGCGGGGCCATTCATATTGCGGATGTTAACCCAGAGCGTAATCAACCGCTGCCAGGGCATGAATTTCGGTGGTATCAAACACCGGTACTGCACAATCATTCTGAGAAATCAGCAGCATTATTTCTGTACAACCCAGAATAATACCTTCGGCACCTTCATTAATCATTTTGCGGATAATCGTTTTATACTGTTCACGGGATGCTTCATTAATAATACCGGAGACCAGTTCCTGATAGATAATATCATGAACAATTTTTCTGTCCGCTGTATCCGGAATAATGACATCCAGACCAAACTTTTCTGTCAGCCGGCCTTTATAAAAATCCTGCTCCATAGTAAATGCAGTTCCCAGCAAACCAATCTTTTTAATACCTGCCTGCTGAATGTTTATTGCGGTTGCATCCGCGATATGGAGCAACGGAACAGATATTGTCTGTTCAATCTGTTCTGCCATACGATGCATGGTATTGGTGCAGATAACAATAAAGTCGGCACCGGCCAGTTCCAGTTTCCCGGCAGCCTCCGTCATTTTGTCAGCCAGTTCATCCCATTTACCGGCATGCTGCAATGCTTCAATTTCACCGAAATCCATTGACCACATCAGACTTTTCGCTGAATGCGGCCGTCCCAGGCGTTCCATTGTCTGTTCATTAATAATGCGGTAGTAATGCTGAGAGCTTTCCCAGCTCATTCCGCCAATCAATCCGATCATTTTCATGTTGTGTGCTCTTTTTATCTGACAAAGGATGTGTTGATATTTTTGTTATTTGCCGGGAAAGCGTACCGCAGGACTGTCAGAGATGGCAACATTTAACGATGCAGGTAATTACAGGCGGGAAAGCAATATTTCCCGCCTGTACACATACGCCCTGAACTAAAATACTTAGTTAGTCCGGTACCAGCCCATTAATGTGATATAAGCGTTGACGACGGAAATTAATGAACCACTGCCTGTATTTCCGGTTGTGCCGGAGATGGTGTGGGTATGTGCGCCGATGGCAACAGTATGACTATGGTTACCGGCAGAATCCATAGTACTGGAGCTTTTTCCCGTCCAATCCCAACCTGCAGACGCCTGACCGTTTGCAGGGCTATTATTTCCTCCCTGATGGCATAACGTCATCGCGTGAATATGGTTACCCGCAGTATTCGTTGTCTTCGTCCCGTAATCAAAACTCGACGTAGTTCCGGAGAAACTATGGCTGTGTGCCGGTAAATGGGCAGCGGTTAATGTAATATTATCACTGCCGCCGCTGGTCAGCACATTACTGCCGCTGCTGTTTGCCAGCCGGATTGTTTTATTTTCACCGATATAAGACCAGGATGTTCCCGGAAATAAGTCATTCGGGTTTTTATTTTGCGCAAACCAAATGACGACACCGACAGGATAAATCGTATCGATATTTACCGCGTTTTTCAGTGCTTCCGTTACAGCATTCTGACTCATGACTGATGTGGATGAATTGCCGGTATTCTGCACGACTGCGGTTTTATCCATCTTTTTATTCAGATCCGCATTCAGTGCATATTCCCCTGCCGGCTGATAATTCCCTTTCGGCTGATAACGGCCATCACCTTCTGTTTTGGTATAAACATCGGTTTTTAAGGCGTAATTCCCCGCTGGGGCATAATTACCTTTCGGTTGGAAATTAGTATCAGATTCCGCTTTGGAATAACTGTAACCTTCCGGCAGATAGTTCCCCGCAGGCTGAAATTTCTGATCCGATTCCCCTTTGCTGTAAGCACCCACCTCTCCGGCGGTCAGATCGGCTTTAAGTTCTGCCCATGCCGTTCCGGTAGCCGGTTCGGTGGTGTTATTTTCAATTTTTGACTGCCAGGTTTTGTTTTTGTGGTACACAACACTGCGGACAGCATACGGTTTACCGGCCTCCTGCCAGACCGGAGCCCCGAAGGACTGCATTTCGCCGACTGCTTCTGTGATATCGTGAAACAGGCTGTTCATCTTCTCACGTTCGATATCTTTGGCGGCCGGATCAGTGGCCTGGTCCCGCTCGTAGTCATACCCGTAACCCTGGGTATAGGAAACCGCGCCGTCGGCCCGGACTTCATCAGGAATAGCAGCGCGGTCCCCTTGTGTTGCAAAGGGGACTTTAAATAATTTAGTCATACGTTTTATGCTCCGAAGTTACTGCTCAGGAAGTTTTTCCGGTTTTCACCATGACCAAAGGCTTTTTTGGTCACAATCCGGTATTTGACGCCGACACCGGACGGGCGCGGCATAAGATCGAAGTTCTCCAGCAGAACGCGCAGGCGTTCATCCGGATTAAAATTAAACACGTAATACAGATAGGTCATGTCCAGCGGATCGAGCACAAATACCCTGCTGTCTTTATTGCCGAAAAACCGTTCGAGGAATTCATTAATATTGCTGACCGTCGGGCTTTGCGTCAGATTGAAATAACGCATACGGATAATCAGCCGTTTTTGTTCCTGTGTCAGTGACAGTGTGTAATCGCTGTTACGCCGGAAATTCGCCCTGAAATTGGCCTTTTTATTACCGAAACCGGTACCGATTTTTGTTTTATCATGCGGCGGAATATCCACCCCAAGCGGCACATCCAGGATCCGCGCCCAGATACCGAGACCGAAATTAGTGGCGGTATCGATATTAAACACATCGTTGTACCAGTTCTGCCAGAAGCTGACGGTCGCCCGCTCAAACCAGTCCGATTTACAGCGGGCCAGTGCTTTCAGGTTTTCCGCCTCTTCGTACTGCCATAACAGTGCCCGCAGCAGATCTGAATGAAATGAAAACGACTGGATGGAATCTGTCATACAAACACCACCTGAACCGCACTGCGGTTAATTTTGGCAACTTCCGTTAGTTTTACCGGATAAATATCCGGTGACCAGTGTGTGCCGTCTGCGGATAATTCAATACGGGTGATAAACAACCGGGGTTCAGCGGCATTAATACCGGCAGAAATTTCAAACGGTGAAACTTCCCGCCCGGCCACCAGCCCGCCATCCCCTTCGGTATCGCCGTTTGCCCAGGCTTCCACCGCCGCCGGGATAAGGGTTTGTGCATCCAAAGCGGTTTTTTTGACCGTCACACGACAAAACAGCACCACTTCTTTTGCACGATCGAATTTTACCGTGTAAACCTGCCCGCTGACCGGCTCCGTCACCTCAACTTCCTCACTGCCGTTATAGGCAGCACCGATGGTTTTGGTCCGCAGCAGTGCGGCAGCAATTTCCTGACTCTCCCCGCCTTCGACGCAGACATACACACTGTGCGGTACCAGCGTGATACCGTCCGCTGCCATCGGGGTATTGGTATAATTTTCCCGGTATGCCAGAGAGCGGACACCTTCCAGTTCATACAATGCGGAAGTCATAGCTTCACCGACACTGACCGTATTTTTTGCCAGCGTCAGTTTACGGCGGCGGCGGGACTGTAAGTCGGACTCCGCAATCCGGCCGGTAACCGCACCGGTCGGGTTAGTCACCGTTTCCCACCCGAGAACAGAGCTGGCCACCGTCATCAGCTGCCCGGCCGGACACTCCGCGGGACCGGTTTCAACGGCACGCATATCGCCGCTGACAGTCCCGTTTTTACCGATAATCAGCGATTTTGTGGTGAAAAATGTGTCACCAGCCAGTGTTTCCGCCAGTGATCCTTTCGGAATGATCGTACCCGGCACACCGCCGAACTGTACCTGCGTCAGAATCGAGCGGGTGGCATCCCGGCGCTCCCCTCCCATCAGTGCCCAGATAGCATCCAGAAACACGCCTCCGGCAAGATCCGGGTTTATCTGATTTGCCAGTTCCGCATTATTACGCACAATGGCATCACGATTCTCTGTTTCCATCGTGATCAGCACCCCCTGCGGGGTTTCCGGCGAAACATCCAGATCCTGACCAAACACCGCCTTAAACTCATTTTCAACGGCTGTGCGCTGCTCAGCAGTATCCGGGATAATCACGCCGGATGAGGTAATATAGTTATATTCAGCCATTTAACCCGATACTCCCGTATTCAGTTTGTAAAACAGCGGTATAGCTCAGATTGTTATCCTTCAGCGTGGCCGCGAATGAAATCACTTCTGTGACCTGCGGGATCTCCCCTATCCGTTCACGGAATGCGGTTTCAAACACCGGCAGATCTGCCTGCCGTCCGAACGTGGTTTTCCAATACGGAATGCCCTTGTCCTGCTTATGCAGCATTTCGCCGCGCAGTGCTTTGATATACTGAGCACAGCTGTTTTTTACTGCCTGTTCATCGCGGGCGATGGCGAGATTACCGTCTCCCCCGGTGAACAGATCATTATTTTCACTGACATCAAATGTCATCATAGCGGTTCTCCTGAATCCTCATGTCCGCGCTGAATACCGCTGTGTTTGTGGGTTGAACCGATGTCTTTGCCGTTGTGTTTCAGGGTACCGCCCGCCGCATTACTGTCACCATTCACAGCGTGATTGCCGTTAATAGTCACATTCCCGGTATAAATGGTTTCCGGTGCATTAACCTCAAACAACGGCGTATCCAATACAGCTTTGTCCCCGTGCAGCGATAAACACACAGCACCATCCGCAGACTGCACCACCAGGGCATCCGTATTTTTGCCGTCGATTACCCAGCCTCTGAGTGTATCGGGAAAAAACATGGCATCACTGAATGTGTGCAGACGTGCGGTATTGGGTTCATCTTCCAGTCCGCCGCGCTGGAAAACCAGGCTGATATCCCGGTCATTGGCTTTCAGCCAGCCGAAGTCCCCCGGTTTTACCGGCATGCGGATAAAAAAACCGCCGCCGCCGAAACGAAACACCGGTATATTAGCCAGCGCACCGCGCCCGACTTTCTTTCCGGCGGTCGTCACCATCATCACCAGCGGTTTCACCACGGCCCGGTTACTGGTGTCGTCATAACTGACCACCGTGGCCGGCAGCATGTCGTCAATATTCATCAGCAGACTGCGGAACGCAGCCGCAAACTGCCCGGCCAGACTGCCGTCACTGGCCATATCACTGTTAGGTTTATTCATGGTTTTGCCCGTGTCGTCAGGCCCGTTTGCAGGTTGCCGTATAAAAAAAGGCATCCTCATGTGAGGCGATGTCGAATTTCAGCTGCTCGATGATGTAATCCCCGTTCAGCGAAGGGTTGAATTTGCTGTTCAGCCGCAGCATACCGCCGAGGCAGGATTCACCGTCGATCAGATATGACACTTCAAGCCCTTTCTCCGTCGCTTTCGGGATCCCGATCATGCCGGTTTTCTGACTCAGAATACGCAGTTTGCCGGACAGCGCTTTATCCCTGTCTTTCACATACAGCACATCGTCATCAATAAAGGCTTTCACATTCCCGGCGTCCTGCAGCCGCTCAATCTGCTTCAGCGCGGGACCGCAAAAATACCAGTTAGCGACATTTTTATCGGTCGCCTGGAAATCCAGTGAAACATGGCAGTCTTTTGCGATTTTTGCAGCGATTTCACTCATTTTTGACATCGCCTGCCCCCCGGAAGTCACAATATCGCGGGTGCCGGCATTGCCGGTTTTGGCTTTCAGCGTCAGTGTCACATCAGGCGGTGACGCGATTTCCGCGCTGACAATATCGCCGGTAAAGATGCGGAATACACCGGTACTGCGCCGCCCGGCTTCCAGGATGATCCGGTGCGGTGTTTTGCTCTCCGTAAAGGGACTGGTTTCCGTCAGCAGCATGTTGCGGGTTTGTGTATTCAGGCCATCAATGCTGAATGAACAGTCATTCTGTAACGGATTGGCATATTTCGTGCCCGAAGCATGCATACGCATGCCCTCATACCATTGCAGACGGCCGTTAACCTCGATGGCGCAGCGGATCCTGCGTAAGTCAATCATCATCCCCCCGCCAGACCAGTGTCTGTGTTTTTCCGAACTGTTCCCACCAGGGCAATGCGTCCCCACCGGTCAGTAACGTAAAATTGCCGCCTGACGTAAGATAGCGGTACGGGATCAGCGGCTGATCCGGCAGCATCCGCATTCCCTGCACAACAATCTCATCATCGCAGCGGATATCACAGCACATCACTCCGTGCGCGGTTTTGATTGTCAGTTCCCATTCCTGTTCATTCAGCGTGACCCGCAGGCGCTGATTCGGCACGGTATTCAGTGGTATAATTTTCATTTGCCCCCCGGTTTACCGGCAGCTCCGCCGGCAAGTTTTACGGCAACAGAACTTTTTTTCACTGGTGGCGGTGCCGCCGTCTGAGCCTGCACCTTGCCGCTGTTCACTGTGCTGCTCTGTCTTTTCTTTACCACCTTGCGCGGCGGTAGTTCGCCGTATTCCGGTTCAATCACCCGCCACTCGGTAAAGGTCAGCGAGAGGCTGAGACCATCAGCCATTTCCGGATTTTCATCATGGGTAAAAGAGGTAATCAGCATCGGCCCGTAGGCTCTCACCCTGGTCTGAATACACACCAGTTTGTGACAGTCATACGCCTGCTGTATTGCCTTAAACTCATCTTCTGTTTCGCCGGTGAGCATTAAATCCATACTGATAGTCACCGCATTAACCACAACATGATCGCTGCGGGTTTCACCGGATTCCACCTGAAACGATGTGGCTTTATGGGTATCAGAGACTGTCAGTTTTACCGGGCTTGCTGAATCAAACAGCGTGGCAAATGAGTTCACATCAAAGATTTTGACTTCTGTTATCATTTCTCCATCCCCGAATTATATTCATGTCCCATATTTTCGATGTGCTGCCGCAGCACCTCAACGATATCCGCCGCAATAGTCCGCGGATCACCGTCTTTGGCAACGATACGAATCTCACCGACAGAGACATTATTTTCATTGCTGACCGCAGACTGATTACTGATCGTTCCGCTGGTCAGGGATGCCATCGGGTTAGCCGCCAGCGTGGTGACATGGCCGGTGATTTGTCCGGCAAGTTTCAGTGTTTCCTCTTCACTGAGAGGCGGGGTTTCCGGGATGCTGTACTCCAGTTTGCCCTTCGTGGTGACGGTACGGTTAACATTCTGCTCAATCTCTGCCGAATCCCCCATACCGACCCAGCCTTTCACTGTACTCCAGCCCTCTTTAACCAGATCCATCCCTTTACTGATCCAGCCGAGGATCTCCTCAATCTGCTCCCACAGCCATGTGAAGATACCGACAACCGCATCTGACACGGTATCAAAGACCGCTTCAAATTCAGCGCCCCAGGCCATCACCCCCTGTATACTGGCGGTCAGCCAGTCAATAAACTCATTGAGTGCCGTGTTCATGGTGTTGTAAGCCGCGACGACAATATCCGCCACAACGCCAATCACCGACATAATGAAGTCAAACAGGACGACAAACGCCTCCCACACCGTGAGAATGACCGCTTTCAGCCCCGGATAACTGTCGAGTATCCGTCCGATCATCGAGTCGTTACCGTCGATGAAATTCATGATGTCGTCATACACCAGCGCAAAAACCGCCGCCAGCAGAAGGATCCCCGCCACCACCGCCATAACCGGCAGCATGGCAGTCCATGTACTGATCTGTGCCAGTTTCATAGCGTGAACATATTTGCCTGTCACGACGGCGGCCACCGCGATAAAAAAGCCGGTGACAAAATTTTTGTTTTCTTTCGCAAAAACAACGATTTTTTCCAGCCAGTCCAGCCCCTGAGCCAGCGCCGGGATCAGCATACCCATCAGGCTGTTTTTCAGGAGACCTGCGGATTGTTCCAGGCTCAGCATGGCATTGTTAAAACTGATGGATTGCTCAATACTTTCGCGGGTGATACCGCCATAGTCTTTCTGCGTTTCCATCATCCGGGATAACTCTTCCCTGCCTTTCATCAGCAGCTCAATGGTGCCGTTATCCTCAACACCCAGTCCGCCGAGCGTCTTTTTGGCCTCACTGAATGACATGCCCTGCACTTTATCCGCAGTCTGTAACACCTTTTCCATCGAATCGCCGGCAAAACCGAATGCTTTTGCCATCGCGGATAAATCGGCCTGTGCGGCACTGCGGGTTCCGCCGAGAGCAGCGACCGAGCCGGAAAACGCATCCACATCCTGTGTGGTGATATTGATTTCCCTGCCCAGTTTATCAATAGATTCAATTTCAGCAGCGCGGGCTGTCGCATCACTGATAAGTCCGGTGATTGTCGTTGAAATACCGGCGAAATTGAGGGATTTTTCCGCCAGTGCCGCAACGTTATCAAATGCACTCTGCCAGGCGGCGTCCGAATCACGGAGAGCACCCTGTACTTTTTTCTGGGCACCTGTTTCTGCCGCCGCTGCCGCCTCGCCGGTACGCCGGGTTTCAGAGATGCTGTTCTGCAGGTCATCATGATTCTGCTTCAGCGCCTTAAATACAGCATCAGATTCCCCGCCGGTAAACTGCACCAGCGAGGTCACAATGGCACGCAGTTTCGTACTCATTTCACCGGTCTGTTTTGTCACTTCCCCGGCATTACTCTCAAACTCAATATACTGTCCGCCGCTTACCTGCTCCTGCCACGGCCACATCTCTTTCAGCAGGCTGCCGAACGTCAGCGTGTTTTGCTGCGCCTGTTTTATATCGTCAACGATGTCATCCGTGGAACGCCGGAGATTATCAAGTGCGCCGTTTGTCTGACTGATATCAGATTCAATTAACTGAACAAAGGTTTCCGTCAGAGACATTATCTATCCTTTAAAGCGGCCAGCGCTTCGTTATATCTGTTGGTAATGGCGATTTCCCACAGATCCAGTGCCTCCTCCAGATCTACTGAGGTTTTGAGTTCGCTGAGGGTGGCGAGTTTTTCACTGATGATGACTGCAAAGAAGCTATCAGCGTTTTTATAACCGACGGGAGTGAACTGCCTGCCCTGCTGAGCAGGGAGGGGAGGAAACCGTGGCTCCCGCCTTTGCCGAAAAAACTGGTGTTGTACTTCAGCATTTCCAGCTCCAGGCGGATCAGTGATTCCCCGTCCGGCACATGGTTATCAATCAGGGCCTGTGTCTTCAGCGGAATCTCTTCACCGCTGACCGGCACACACACATAGGCCATCATTTTCAGCATGGCATCTTTACTGACTTCGTAGTCACCGATTTTCGGCGCATTGGACAGCGGATATTTGGCGAGAATTTCCCGTCCGGTAATTGCCGGAAGACGGCTGATAATGAATGTTTTCTCAACACCATCGGCATCTTTTACCGCCACTTCTTTAGGTTTGATCAGCATATTTTTTTCCCGTAAAAAAAGCGGGCTTTCGCCCGCTCAGAATTAACGATTACGTGTAAAATCAAAATCCTGGAATACAAATGTGTACTGTTTGGATTTCAGGCGCCCCGCACCGGCGACAGAGCTTCCGCGGCTGCCGTTGGTGATACGGCCGTTACGTGCGGTGGTGGTCGAACCGTTGCCGTAAGAGGCAACCATCGTGATATTATCCCCGGCGGCGCGGCGGCCTCTTTTCGCTGTATTGGCGTCCAGCAGGATAGCCAGGTTCTGATCTTCCTCACTGCCCGCCGGCACGTTAATTGTGACCGTCTGCGGTGCCGGTGCTGACCAGCTCAGCAGGTTACCGTTGATATCGACGCCTGTTTTCACAATCTCAGTCGGCGGGAAATCCAGCGGATCCGCATCATCCGCAAAGGCGGTGATAAGAATACCTGACGGAAAGGTTTTGCTGGCTTTCACCACCAGCGCGAGACCGGTTGCTGATACTTCAATCATATTTTTCTTCCTTACTTACACTAAGTTATGTGAGCCTTCGACTTTACGGACCCAATCGCCTTTGCCGTAAATCAGCACGTATTTCATGACATACTCCGGCAGACCGTTTTTACCGGTGTTTTCGGTGATTTTCGCGTCATACCAGTAACCTTTGTCCTGCACATCGTGCCAGGCCAGATCATCACCGGAGGCATCTGCCACTGCGATTTTCTGTACTTCTGTCAGGTTCTTACCGGCCAGAATAGTGCCGTTATCCAGCGCTTTGGTAACTGCACCGGCAATCACCATCAGTGCCTGTGCCTCACCGTCTTTATTGGCAGGAACACCACGGGTGGCCAGCAGAAGGCTGAACCACTGCTGTGCGATATACGCTTTCAGCCACTGCTCGTTAGCGTGAACACTCATATCCAGCGGATCAGATGCTCCGCCGCACAGGAAACCGCGCTGATAGAAACGGATTTGTGAGCCGGCCACCGCCGTTTCGCCGTAATAGTTCACACGCAGCTTGTCGAAGCGATCCGCATCCGCGTCTTTGGTCACCTGTGCCGGGAAGGTCACACCCAGCTGACGGAACATGTAGTTTGTCGCGGCGTTCGTCCGGTCATAATCGGTCGCCGCCATCACCGCCATCGGCAGCGCCTGAATAAAGTAACCATTGTCCGTTTTCAGGTTCAGACCAACAGATGCCGTACCTGCCAGCGCGGAATTTAATTCCTCTGCATTGCCGGCAGATACACTGAGATGCAGCTGATATTTCACATTCTCACCGGCGACATACTGCGCCAGCGGCACAGCCTGCTCCGCCGGTAATTCAGTGAGGAACGTCGCACTGCCGAATGAGTCAGATACCTGCTCTGCCACCATAAAAGCTTCCAGTGGTGTCTGCGCCGGATGCCCTTCTGATGACAGCCCGGAAGAAAGCCCCATGGCATCCGCGAGAACGGAATACGCCACACCGGCGGAAACATGCTCCTGTACACCGCCGTTCAGTTCGAACGCATTCTTTTGCGCATTAAACGTGAGATAACTGCCCGCGAACTGCGGCTCACTCTCAGCGTTCAGTTTTGCCTGGATCAGCGAGGCAATATCGGCATAGGATTTGGCCGCCGATAAATCCAGATCCTTATAGTTTTTGGTGGTCTGACCGATGGTTACGGACAGTGTGCCGTCGGTGACGGTAGTCAGATCAGCCAGTGCAGCCGCTTTAACGCCGAACAGTGCCGGTGTGCGCCCGACCGGCGCGTATGCGGCAATTTGCAGCGCTTTCGGTTTACTGACCGGTGCCGGACTGACATAACTGAAATACTGACGGGCAAACTGAGCTTCCGGTGAATCCGCCCCCAGCAGTTCATCAACCTGACCCGGCGCAAACTCAAGGACATGACCGGCCGGAATTTTCGGATCAGCAGAGAATAACCGTGCGGTCAGCTTGCGCTCAGGCACAGCAGAAGCGCCGATGACCGCAGAAGCGATATCGACATAGCGTGTTTGTTTAATTGGCATAGTAAAACCTTATATGCAGTAAATATCCGGGAACAGCGCTGAAACAACGCCGGTCTCCGGGCGGAGTGTACGGGTAAACGTCACATTGAAATCAAAAGAAGGTGCCTGTCTGTAATGCCCCTGGTCGTCAGCCAGATACGGCACCCGGATAGCACCGGCGCGCTGAACGCCGACTCCCTGTTTATTCAGCACACCGGTAAAGGGCAGTGAATTCACAATCATCCTGACTGCGGCCACAATATCACCGGCGGTATGTGTCCGAGATTCAGTAATAAACCCCTGAACCCGGTATTTTTTTTCAGTTATCTGGCTTTCGGTATGATTGGCATTCTGGCCGCGGACGGCATAGCTGCGTTTCTGCCATCCCGCAGGTGTCTCACCAACAGGATAAAAGGCAATAAAATCCTCTCCGGAGATATAATTTTCCGGAAAGAAACCCGCCTTAACTCCCGTGGTAATACCGTGATTTTTCAGCTCAGTAACCAGCTGGTTATAAATAATTAATTCAATGTCTTTATCATTCATTCTTACCTCAGTGCCTGTGAATACTATCTGCCTCCTGTCCGGCCATAAAAAAGCCCTGCTCACAGGCAGGGCTGAACACACCGTATTCCGGTGCAGTGATATAATGACGGATAAATAATGATTTAATTTCCGTCAGGAAACCGTATATTAATGGCATCCGCCATATATCATAAAACCGGAACCGGTATAATGAATAACGATTACAACAGCAAATCCGCACAGGAACTGGCTGATGGTTTAGCGCTGTACCTGAAACAAGGTTATATCAACCCGCTATATATCAACTGCGACTGTGAAGACGAGGGTGCAGAAGAAGCGGGTTTTTATCTGGATGCGCTTTCTTTACGCAATCCTGATTTATCCTGTGATTTCCGGAAAAAAATAATGGAATCGCCGGTAATCAGTAATGATTATTTTAAATCCCAGTGTATGGAATATTTACTGCTGTCATCAGATAAACACCGTGAGTATGTTATTCAATATTTATCCGGCCATTACGATGTATTACCGGTTTCTGTGCTGCAAAAAGCGATGTTTTATTTTTATTGTGCAAAGCGTGATCCTGATGACAATGATGTTGTCCCGGATTCATTGATTGTAAAACTCAAATCCCGCTATCATGCCGTTAAAGATAATAAAGACGTTATGGCTTACGAACTGACTGAACTGAAAGAAACCTGCGACGACTTTTACGTCGCATATCCTTCACCGTAAGATGCAATTCGTCATTTTTTACAGATTAGCACGCTGTTTGCGGCCGCACCAATGTGCTCCGGACAGCGGAAAAACATCCCGCCATAACGACAAAAAGGCACTCAGAATCTGAATGCCTTTCAATATGTAATTCGTTATTTTTTACAGATTAGCATACCGTTTGCGGCCGCACCAATGTGCTCCGGACATCAGGATAGGCTCTATATAAAATATCCATATCCAGTTGCACTGCCAGTGTTTCCAGACAACCAAAAATAAAGCTTTCCGCGCTCTGTACCTGTTTACGGATTTCATCCTCGCGGACTTTATATTTACGCCCGATCGCCCGCTTGCTCATCCCTTTCACGTAATAATCCGTAATATAGTCGCGTTCACGTTCCAGACCGGCCGTACCCAGCATAGATACACAACGGTCGATAACCCGGCCATCCTCATCGCTGCATGAGGGTCTCTGTTTACTGCTGTTCTGAGCAAGTTCCCTGAATCCGGATGAAACACGGGCCCAGCCCATGCCCGCAAAGTGACCACCCGCTGCCCAACCGCCCCAGTGCAACAGTATCGTCTGAATGTCTCTGCTCATAATATTCACCTGTATAGTATCCGTATTTATTTCTCGGTATCAGCACCTCTTCAGTGCCCGCTCAGATCGCCGGGACACTGACAGAAAAGCCCGCCCGGGATCGACACTGGATGAATATACAGTATTTTTACGGATGACGTTAATCTGCTCCGGAAATAACAGGAAGATTAGCCTTGTGAATATCCGGAGCAACTATCAGTGACACACAGAATTAATGGTTATCTGACGGTGAAATAACTTTCACGCCTTTTATTGCCGTCACATCGATTAATACCGGTGTATGGTGATGCCCGGTTTCAGCATAAAACATTTCGCCGGTAACAGAGACCTGCTGATTAAGATAATGCTGATTTTTGCTGTAAAAATCACCTCTTACTATCAGCTGAAACTGGTCATTACTGCCCCAGTCCGGACTGTCTTTTATACAGGTCAAAGGTGCTTTGGTAAAGAGAACCCAATACGGTTCCGGTTCATCGCCCTCTTCCACGCTTTCATAATTTGGCGGCCCCGGAAATACAACACGTTTCAGCGTACCGGTTAATGTCACCTGCAGCCCGTCCTCGTAGCATATCTGCGCTGACGCCGGATTTTTACTGTCAGCAATATTCCGGAACAGCACAGATGATTTTTTATACCATTCCAGCTGGCATGCTTCTGTATCGCAATTCTGTAATCTCAGTTTCCGGTTTTCTCTGACTGTTTTTTTAAACTCATCACTGTTTCCGGTGATTTTTTTTGCCTGCAGATAATCTGCATATAATTCATCATCCGCCTGAGATAATAACGGACTATCGCACACCAGTTTTTCTGTTTTACTCTGTGCTTTACTGCAATCAAAACTGACTGCAAAAGACGCAGATGAAAATAGCAAACAGGATATAACCACCACTTTTTTCATACCAGACCTTCTGTTTCCCGGTGACAGCTTACAAAGATAAAAACCAGACATCAGCGGCTGTTATCCCTTAACTCTCCGTTATTGTGCCACAGGAGAAATCACATTTAACGCAGGTCAGCTCACAGATAATCTCTGCATGATTTATTTTTAAACATGGATACCTTATTACGGTATCCGGCCGGCAGCATACAATATATCAATGATCACACCCGGGCTGGCCGGCATGGCAAACAAAAACAAAAAAATCAGTGATGATGAAATCATATCCGTACTCTCCGTGATTATCGTTCCGCCACTCTATCATTTTACCTGGTGGCAGAAATCCGCCACTTCAACAGAAACGTCTGAATACATCACATAATGACTATTTAAAAAAATCAAGCTGCCGATTAGTTTTGGTAAGTGATGTTACTTATGTTAAATTGCCTGTACTACCTCAGTTCACGGGAAAGAGACAGCATGTCTGACATAACCAAAATCATCATTGCCGGTCGTAACATCAGCGGTTTTGGAGGCATGGAAACCGTATTCAGTACATTCAGCAGATTACTGGCTGAATCCGGGAAAAACTATCAGATATCTTTCGTCTTTTTTAATGAACTGAATAATAGTGTTGACGATACGTGGCTCGGTAATAACCCGTTTACACGCTTCAGTTCATCACTAAAAAACGGGAAGCTGAAGAGAGTTTATTTTGCCTGTCAATTCGCTTCTGTTATTAAAAAAATAAATCCGGATTATGTCATTGCCTTTGATTCTGTTGGTTGTTACATTTCAAGACTGGCTTTGCGCTTCGCATTTAAAAGAATTCCATTGTTCTCGTGGAATCATTTCTCTGTCACCGGATCATATAAAGCAAAATATATCAGGCTGGCGGATAAACACCTGTCCATCAGTAGTGGTATAGTAACCCAGTTAACAGAAATGGGTGTCAAGCCTGCGGATATTTATACGATCTACAACCCGGTTCCGGAACAATCTGAAACAATCACCTGTGGCAATACGTTAAATTTTTTATATGCCGGTCGCTTAATGAGCGGAGGACAGAAAAACATGAAGGAGTTGTTCAGCGCATTATCCGGTGTTCATGGTGACTGGAAACTGCATATCGTCGGCTCAGGTGATGACTCCGAAATAAAAAAATTAACCAGCCTGGCTCACGATTTAAAAATAGACGATAAAATTATCTGGCATGGCTGGCAATCAAATCCGTGGAATTATATAGAGAAAGAGATAAAAAATGTCTCTGCGCTTCTTTTAACATTCGCATACGAAGGATTACCGATGGTGCTGTGTGAGGCAAACAGCTATGGTATTTATACTGTCAGCTCAGATTGTCCGACAGGACCCGCAGATATTATTCGCCCATATGTAAATGGTGAGTTATATCCTGCCGGTGATAATAAAAAGCTCACCGTTATTCTGAATAAAATCGTTTCCGGGGAAACAAAAATAAACCATTCTGTGATAAAAAATTGCATTTCACGGTTTTATGAAGATGAATATCTTGCAAGGGTTTTGGATATATTTAAATGATACGACTGAATTTATCATTAGTAATGTCAGACTTCCCGGTGAAGCCTGCTTCACTGCAATAAAATTGTATAAATATAAAAATCAGTAAACTATCAACAAAAAACCCCGCCATTCAGCGGGGGGGGATTTCACTGATATATATTTTTAATATGGCGTTGTGGCCTCATCAGTAAATGTTGGCATCGGTGTTGTCGGGTACTGAGTTGGTTTCGGTGTTACCGGCGGACATGTTGGTACAGGCGGACATGTCGGCTCCGGCTTTTCCGGCTCCTCACAATTATGCCCGCAGCAACACTTACAGCAGTTATTCACCATAATTTTGATAACCGTCTGCCCACCCTCACAACACATTCCCTTTGTTACTTCAGTCATGATTATTCCTTTCTGTATCTGGCTCTCATTGAGCTGTATAACCATACAATTATAAGGTTGTACTTAATAATCAGCTCCGGAAGTACGATGTGCTTCTGCCTCCCTGATTTTTCGCTTATCGTGATTGCACTGAATAAGTACCGGCCATTTCTCAGTTTTTACGCTGAATATTTTGCAGATAACCCCGGAACCGTATCTCCGTTGCGGGGAGTTAATCAATTATCAGATGTTGAAATATTGATATACTCCGTTCCACTTAACTTAAATAAGCGGATTCATAATTATGAAATTACTTGTTGTTGCAGTTACCTTACTATCTGTATCTGCAGTAGCGGCAGAGCAGTGTAAGCCGGACGACACCTGCGTATCATATGTACCATTTAACGCTAAAGATAAAAAATTTGAGATTAAATGTAAAAATATCGTAGCCCCTGAAATAAATAAAAATCAATATGATATGGTTGAGTTATCTTTTGACATCATTGAACCTATCGATATAAAAGATAAATCATTAATAGGCGGGTATAGTTTCGGGACTCTTTATATTCTTAACAAGAAGTACACAGATTTAAGGGCGGACACGAGTGTTTCTTCTGGTATGTCTGTATATGTTGATGGCGGGGAACAGGTTAACGCTGCAAATGCGCTGATCAATTGCGTTAACTCACTTAATTCAAAGTAGGAATGTCCTGTTTTATTCAGTCTGACGCGCTGTAAAGGCACTGGGGTGAAGTGCATGATATACAAAAGAAAAACCCGCGATATCAAAGATATCGCGGGTTTTAATATGGTGCCGGCTACCGGAGTCGAACTGGTGACCTACTGATTACAAGTCAGTTGCTCTACCAACTGAGCTAAGCCGGCGAATTTGGCGGAAGGATAGAGATTCGAACTCTAGGACGGTCTCCCGTCGGCGGTTTTCAAGACCGCTGCCTTAAGCCACTCGGCCATCCTTCCATGGGGCGCGATTATGCTGAAAAATGAGGAACCTGTCTACCCCTATATGCAAAAAAATCCGATTTTTTTGTCTGCCTGCTCAACATTCGTGCATCATACCGGCCCTGCGGCGGAATACTGCTGTTATTGTGACGGGAATTAGTATGATAGAATTAATTCCCGGTGAATTTACAGTCAAGTACTTACTATAAGGTCGCAACGGAACATATGTACAGACAGTCACATTCCAAGCCTTATGCGATACCCGGCTTTTATGCATCATTTGTTTCGTTATTAGTCTTATCTCTCTTTTTATACGGATATAACTATTACGATGCCTGGCTGGGAAGCAAAAAAGGCGCACTCTACAGTTTCAGCACACGGATAGAACATCAGGTTGAAACCTACCGCTATCAGTCCGCTGAGCTGTTCCGGCTCGCCAATACCACGGACACCGAGAAACGGCCTGAGCTCGTTCCGCCGCATAAGATCCTGAATGATATTTACTGGATTGACAGCCGTGTGCCGGTTGTGGATGCCATCCTGTTCGGCCAGACCAATGATGAGACCTACGCCATCGCACGGCGTTTTTCGGACTATCTGACCATTCTGTGGGGCGGTGAGAATCAGTTTAATTCTGTGTATTACCTCAACGGGCTGGATAACAGTCTGCTGCTGGTGACATCCCACTCTGCCCTGCGTCCGGAGCTGCGCTACCGCGAAAGCCCGCTGACACTGGGTGCTGATGAAAAACGGGCGGAAATGCTGGCGGACTCCACGGCGCTGGATGAGCGGGAAACCCTCTCCTCTTTTACCAAGATGCCTTCAGAATCAACCTATTACTATACCTACCGCGCGATGTTTAATAACCCGGGTCAGCTGACCAGCGTGGTGGCGTTTGATTTACCGGTCAATAACCTGGTGCCGGATAATCTGGATCTGTCCAATCTGTCACTGATCCCGGCTGAGACCCACACCCTCAGCAATCGTCCGAATGCGGTGCAGATCAGTATTAACGGCCTGTCACTGAAACTCAGTTACCGTCTGCGTGAAATGCCGTATCAGGTGATTTATCAGCTCTCACTGCTGTCTCTGGCCGAAGAGATGCTGGCAGCCAATATCTGGCTGTTAATTTCTGTCTTCCTGTTCAGTATGCTCTCTGTCGGCGGCCTTGTTTATATCCGCAAGCGGTTCATTTCTCCGCTCAATACACTGGTCCGTCAGGCCAGAAACAGTGAGGCGATAACCAATGAAATTGTGGCGCAGTTGCCTATCGGGCTGGCGATTTATGATTTTGCCGCCAATAAACGCCTGGTCAGTAATACCATCGCCAGTCAGTTGCTGACCCTCAGCGACCTGAACAAAACCCGCGATATGGCCCGCGAGCACCAGGGCCGGATCCAGACCACCATTGATAACGTGGTTTATGAAGTCAGTATGAATCCGGTCCGTAATATGAATGATACTTATCTGATTCTGTTCCGGGATGTGGATCAGGAAGCGCTGACTGCGCGCCGCCTGCAATTGTCTGACCGTGAGTATAAGAAAAGCATCAAAGCCCGTCAGTCTGTGCTGTCAAATATCCGCTCAGAGCTGGTGGTGCCGGTCAAACAGCTCGGCAATGACCTGCATACGCTGGCACCGTATGTGACTGATCCCGCCGGCGGCATGCTGATGGATAAAGTGGTGACGGAATCCGGTTATCTGTGTGAGTGGATCGAAAATATTATTCTGCTGGCTGACCTGGAAAGTGATGACTGGAAACCGACCAATGATGAATTCCTGCTGTCACAGACCGTCGAGGATATCGTTAAACAATTCTCACGTCAGATAAATGACAAAGGCATTCCGCTTTATTTCCATAACAGTATTAATAAACAGCTGAATTACATTGGTGACGGTCCTATTATCAGTAAGATATTTTTATTATTACTGAATTATGCTGTCAGCAATTTAAAATACGGAAAATTGGTTATTCGTCTTAAGAATATATTTAAAGATGAACATAATAATATCAGATTGGAAATAATCGCCAGCGGCTCCGGTCTGCCGCAATCTGATCTCGTTAATCTGCACGATCCGTTTATGTTTCAGGTCGCAGAGACGGAAGGTCGTCCGAACTCGGGGCTGGCATTCTATTTGTGTGATTTATTATGTAAAAAACTCAGCGGAGAGCTGAAAATAGACAGTAAACCGGACATCGGCACACACTACACTGTCGAGTTGCCGCTGCCTGCCACAGAGATGATCGGTGAGCCGTCAGAGGTGCTGGAAGATACACTGTTTAAGATCAATATCATTAATCCGAGTATTCGGGAAATAATTAACGCAATTATAATTGAAAATGGCGGAATTTTATTTGATAAAAATCGCGCATTATTGCAAGATGAATATGACATCCTGATAACTGACTTTGATAAGAAAGCGAGAAAGCCAATACTCTTTTTACGAAATGACATTATTGAACACAGAATGATTACGCCTTCCCTGGTGGAGTGTAATTATAATTTCAATGATGAAATTCTGAATGCTATTACGCTGCTTATCGAACAAAGCTTAACTTCGGATGAGTTTGATGATAGATTCTTACCCGGGAATCCGGGTATTAATACAGCAGCGCTTTCCGTCGGGGAAGTTGTTGCGTTATATAAAAATCAGCTGGCACAAAGTACGTATAAAGACTTGTTTGCCACCACAGTCCCTCCTGATATAAGTAAGATGTACACGGAAGCAGAATTAAGTGAATTGCAGCCACTGGCGCTGACAGTACATCGGGTCAAAGGGGTCTTTGCTGTGCTCGACTTTGATTATCTGAAATCACGCTGTGAAGATATAGAACGCTGTATCGCTGACAAAAACAAAATGAAGGTGGATGAAGGTATCCGGGAAATTGATGCCATTGTCACTGAATTGCTGCAGCAAGGTAACCAAGAGTATGAATAACCTGAATGTTATTATCGCTGATGACCATCCTATTGTTCTGTTCGGGATAAAAAAATCTCTGGAACAGCTGGAAACGGTTAATGTTGTTGGTGAATTTGAAGATTCCACTTCACTCATCAATAACTTAGCACGTCTGGATGCGGATGTTCTGATCACTGACCTCTCCATGCCGGGAGATAAATACGGTGATGGCATCACGCTTATCAAGTATATCAAGCGCCATTATCCTGACCTGGCGATTATTGTGCTGACCATGAACAATAATCCGGCGATCCTCAGTGCCGTACTGGACCTCGATATCGAAGGGATCGTACTGAAGCAGGGTGCGCCGGCTGATCTGCCGAAAGCACTGGCCTCTTTGCAGAAAGGAAAGAAATTCACCCCTGACAGCGTTTCCAAACTGCTGGAAAAAGTGAATGCCAACGGGTACGGCGATAAGCGCCTGTCTCCGAAAGAGAGTGAGGTTCTGCGTCTGTTTGCCGAAGGGCATCTGGTCACTGAGATTGCGCGTAAACTGAACCGCAGTATCAAAACCATCAGCAGCCAGAAAAAATCCGCCATGCTGAAACTGGGTGTGGATAACGATATCGCTCTGCTGAATTACCTTTCGTCTGTCACTATCGACAGCCACAGAGACGAGTAATCCGGAGACGTTTTACAGTACTGATACAAAACCGCCATTCATCTGAACGGCGGTTTTTTTATGTGTCCGGTTATTCAGCCCCGGGCGGCGTGACCTGCGGGATATAGTGCTGCATCATAGTGCGCAGTGCCTGCATAGAGACCGGTTTGGAGAGACAATCGTTCATGCCGGAAGCCAGACAGCGCTCGCGCTCTTCCGCCATCGCGTTGGCGGTGATCCCGATAACCGGCAGTGTCATCCCCTTCTCTCTCAGTGTGCGGGTCAGGTCATAGCCGTTCATATTCGGCATGTTGACGTCTGACAGAATAATATCCACCTCATGGGTTTCGAGGAAGTCGAGTGCATCCAGTCCGTCATCCGCCGTTGCGGTGTGGAAGCCGAACAGGTGAAGCTGATCTGACAGCAGATGACGGTTAATCGGATGGTCATCCACAATCAGGATCCGGACATGCGCGGCCTGCTGACTGTCAGGCAGTGGCGGCGGCGGCAGATCATCGGCTTCCTGACGGCGGTTGTTCAGGCGGTCAGAGACAAAATCAAACAGCCCGTCGAGCTGATGGGTGTTATGCCGCCAGTGATTGCCGCACAGCGGCACCGGTTTGTCGGTATAACCGGCATCCAGTTCAATCAGCAGACGCGCCTGTTTCATCGCCGGGGTCACCACGTCCGTGATCACCACCGCACAGGTAATATCCGGGCATTCAGACAACGGAACCGCTGCCGGGGCAATATCCTGCCAGTAACGCTGCATGTAATCCGCCAGCACGCCGTTGCGGAACTCAAAGACCAGCGGTACGGTCAGCGGTACAATATCCGCATGATGGCCGGACGGATAGGCGGTATAACACGGGAAGCGGATCCCGAACAGACTGCCGACCTCTTTCTGTGATTCCACCATCATGTCGCCGTCCATCAGTGAGATCAGTTTTTCACAGATAGGCAGCCCGAGCCCGGTACCCTGCGACGGGCTGTCGGTGTTCGGCATAATCTGATAGAACGGGTCGAATAACTGGCGCAGCTCGTCCTCACTGATACCGCCGCCGGTATCCTGAATATCCACATGCAGATATTCACCGCAGACATAGACGTGAATGCACACCATCCCGACATGCGTATATTTAATCGCATTATTAAACAGGTTGGCGATCACCTGCTGCATCCGTACCGGGTCATTACAGACCAGCTCCGGAACATCTTTTTCAATAAAGCAGTACAGAGAAAGGTGTTTTTTCGCCACCAGCGGCAGGTAGTTTGCCACCACAAAATGAATATGTTCGCGGAAGTTAAACTCTCTCGGCTCAATTTTCAGCTGTTTGGATTCAATTTTGGAGAAGTCGAGAATATCACTGATAATTTTCAGCAATAATGAGGAGGAGTTATTCATAGTGCCGAGCAGGCGCTGGGCATCCCGCGAATGCGCCATGGACTGTAACAGCTCCAGGTTACCGATGATACCGTACAGCGGCGTGCGCAGCTCATGGCTGACCGTGGCAAGGAACATGGATTTCGACTGGTTAGCCTGCTCTGCCGCCTGTGCCGCATCCTGTAACGAACTTTCCAGCTGCACACGGGCGCTGATATCCACCAGCACACAAATCGCTACTTCCTCGTTCTGGTAACGGGAATGCACAAAACTGACCTGAAGATGGCCGCCGTTACGGGTCACCATATCTTCCATTCCCTGCCGTTTATCTTTTATCAGCAGGCCGATACGGTTGCGATCCTCAAACGAAAGCATACGCCAGTAATTATGAGCCAGCTCATTACTCAGCAGTGCTGTACCGTCGAGTGTGCGCAAAATACAAATCCCGACCGGTGCGGAGGCCACAATTTTGTGGTTGAACTGCTCGTGCTCCTCCAGACGCATTGCGCTGTTTTCAGCCGGCATAAATATCCGCCGTTCCAGCAGCCAGGTAAATAACACGATAATAATGGCGGAGATCAGATTAAGAATCGCCCCGTTGAGGATCTGGAATTTCAGTTTTTCATAGATTGAACTCAGCGGCGTGGTATATACCACACTCAGCAGCGACGGCGTCAGCCTGCGTTTAAAGACCAGTTGGGTGAATTCGTCGTCATAGCCGAAATAATTATCGTCCACCAGATAACGGTCTTTATTTTTCTGTGTGTTAATTTCTTCCGGATAAGAGAGCACGACATCATCCTGCTCATTAATAATCACCATATTGGCCGGGAAATCGCGCAGGCGGTTGAAATTCTCCAACTGCAGATTACGCTCAATACCCATCAGTGCCAGAAAACGCCCGTCATAATACAGCGGCATCATCACAAACAGGCTGGCCATTCCCTGATTACTGCCCGGCGCCGCCCAGTAAATGGTGCGCTCTTTCCCCTGACTTTTCAGGCGGAAATAGTTCTGAGAGTAATCATTGACCATTCTGCGCAGTGTTTCACTGCTGGTGGAGAGGTTGCGGATCGGAAATGACACCATACACAGGGTTTTTGAGCCGACCAGAAAGACCTGGTTCAGTCCCATCGGGGCGGCGATATTGTTCTGCCAGTAGGTCAGGAGGTCTTTGAATGCAATAATATACGGGCCGCTGCCGGTGCGGAAGGCCGCGCAGTCGCCTTTGGTATTCAGCGCCCGGTAATCAATAAAAAAGCCGTCGGTGGTCCGGTCCGCGGGTTCTCCCGGCCGTACTTCTTTATTTTCGACAAACCGTTCATTCATATAACGGATATCGCGGGTCATATCGGTGGATTGCCGGAAATAGGCTAATAAGGCATCGTAATCGGAATAATATTGCTGGCGGATATCATTGCGCATCCCGTTATAGATATTCAGTAAATAGAATACCGTCACCAGCGCCCCCAGCCCCCATAACATCACACCGACGATCCGGAACAGGTAACGCGAAATTTTCAGTGATGTCTGGAAAGATGAAAAGTATCTCAAAGGGGCTCCGCCAATAATGAATCTGATATATTCACGAGGTTTCAGACTGTTATGTCTAGGATATACCACTGTGCAATGTTTACAAAACCCCCGGGGTAAATAAAAAGCAGGAACAATATTATTGTTCCTGCTTTATCGGTTTTTCTGATTTTATATTACCGGAAACCGGTGATATTAATCGTTATTCTCTTCTGCATTATCATCAGATGCCGCATCCGTCACTTCACCGTCTTCAGAGAAATCATTTTCATCCTCTTCCGGCTCCGCAACACGCTGCAGACCGACCACTTTCTCTTCTTCTCCGGTACGGATCAGTGTCACACCCTGGGTATTACGGCCCACGATACTGACTTCAGAGACGCGGGTACGGACCAGCGTACCGGCATCGGTGATCATCATAATCTGATCATCCGCACCGACCTGGATTGCACCCACGACTTTCCCGTTACGCTCACTCACTTTAATGGAGATAACCCCCTGAGTGGCGCGGGATTTGGTCGGATACTCCGCTTCCGCAGTCCGCTTACCGTAGCCGTTTTCGGTGACCGTCAGAATTTCACCTTCACCGCGCGGGATAATCAGTGACACAACCGCATCGTCGTCACCCAGACGGATACCGCGCACACCGGTGGCGGTACGCCCCATGGCACGGACAGCATCTTCCGCAAAGCGGACGACTTTACCGTCAGCAGAGAACAGCATCACTTCGTTGCTGCCGTCAGTCAGGTCAACGCCAATCAGCTCATCACCCTCATTGAGGTTGACGGCGATAATACCGGCGTTACGCGGACGGCTGAAGTCCTGCAGGGAGGTTTTCTTCACGGTACCGCTGGCGGTCGCCATAAAGACAAACTTACCTTCCTCATACTCACGGACCGGCAGAATAGCGGTGATACGCTCGTTCTGTTCCTGATCCAGCGGTAATATGTTGATAATCGGACGACCGCGCGCACCACGGCTGGCTTCCGGTAACTGATACACTTTCAGCCAGTACAGCTTCCCTTTGTTGGAGAAACAGAGAATGGTGTCGTGGGTGTTTGCCACCAGCAGACGTTCGATAAAGTCTTCTTCTTTGATACGGGCGGCAGATTTGCCTTTCCCGCCGCGGCGCTGGGCTTCATAGTCGGTCAGCGGCTGATACTTCACATAACCCTGATGAGACAGTGTCACCACCACGTCTTCCTGACTGATCAGGTCTTCGATGTTGATATCCGCTGTGTTTTCTGTGATATCAGTACGGCGCTTATCGTTGAACTGCTCTTTCACTGCCACCAGCTCTTCACGGATGACTTCCATCAGACGCTCAGGGCTTTGCAGGATATGCAGCAGACCGGCAATCAGTTCCAGTAATTCGCGGTATTCGTCGAGCAGTTTTTCATGCTCCAGACCGGTCAGTTTCTGCAGACGCAGATCCAGAATCGCCTGAGCCTGAACTTCGGTCAGATGATACAGACCGTCGCGGATACCGAACTGCTCATCCAGACCTTCCGGACGCGCGGCATCATCACCGGCACCGGCCAGCATAGCGGCAACCGTACCCAGTTCCCATGCCTGTGCCAGTAACCCGGCTTTTGCTTCCGCAGGCGTCGGCGCACGGCGGATAAGCTCAATGATCGGGTCGATATTGGCCAGTGCAATCGCCAGACCTTCGAGGATATGGGCGCGTTCACGGGCTTTGCGTAATTCGTAGATTGTCCGGCGGGTCACCACTTCACGGCGGTGGCGCACAAACGCACTGAGAATTTCTTTCAGATTGAGGATCTTCGGTTGTCCCTGATGCAGGGCAACCATATTGATACCAAACGTGGTCTGCATCTGTGTCAGCAGATAAAGGTTGTTCAGTACCACTTCACCGACCGCATCGCGTTTGACTTCAATCACAATGCGCATACCGTCTTTATCGGATTCATCACGCAGTGCGCTGATACCTTCCAGACGTTTCTCTTTAACCAGCTCGGCGATTTTCTCAATCAGCCGGGCTTTGTTCACCTGATACGGAATTTCATTAACGATAATGGTTTCGCGGCCGGTTTTTTCATCCGTTTCCACTTCGGCGCGGGCACGGATATGAATTTTGCCGCGTCCGGTGCGGTAAGCATCGAGAATACCGCGGCGGCCGTTGATAATCGCCGCAGTCGGGAAGTCCGGCCCCGGGATGTGCTCCATCAGACCTTCGATGCTGATATCTTCATCATCAATATAGGCCAGGCAGCCGTCGATGACTTCACCCAGGTTATGCGGCGGAATATTGGTGGCCATCCCGACAGCAATACCGGATGAACCATTCACCAGCAGGTTAGGGATGCGGGTCGGCATCACATCCGGGATCATTTCGGTACCGTCATAGTTCGGTACAAAATCCACGGTTTCTTTGTCGATGTCGGCTAACAGTTCATGGGCAATTTTCGCCATACGGACTTCCGTATAACGCATTGCCGCTGCGGAGTCACCGTCGATTGAACCAAAGTTACCCTGACCATCCACCAGCATATAGCGCATTGAGAACGGCTGAGCCAGGCGGACAATCGTTTCATACACAGCACTGTCACCATGGGGGTGATATTTACCGATCACATCCCCGACCACACGGGCAGATTTTTTATAGGCTTTGTTCCAGTCATTACCCAGTTCTTTCATCGCGAATAATACGCGGCGGTGAACCGGTTTCAGACCATCCCTGACATCGGGGAGCGCGCGTCCGACAATAACGGACATGGCGTAATCCAGATACGAGCTTTTCAGCTCCTCTTCGATGTTAACGGGCAAGATTTCTTTGGCATTGTCGCTCATGGAGCCAGTATCCCTCATTACTCCGGATTCAAGGTGCGGAACTATACCACAAATCGCCAATGTTTAAAAAAGGAGATATAAAAATCGGGAGAGTATTTTATTTCTGACGCATCCGCGCCCGGCATTGTATACTGACGCCATCGCGTATTCCGGCAGGTTCTGCCGCAGCAAGAGAGAGAAAGAGACCATGAATGACACAGCTTCCCCGCTGACAGCCAATGTCGATCCTGCGGAAATTAAAAAGTTTGAGGATGTTGCCTCACGCTGGTGGGATCTTGAGGGTGAATTTAAACCGCTGCACCGGATCAATCCGCTGCGTCTGGCCTATATTCAGCAGCGGGTTAACGGTGTGTTCGGGAAGAAAGTGCTGGATGTCGGCTGCGGCGGCGGAATTCTGGCAGAAAGTATGGCGCGGGAAGGTGCGGATGTCACCGGGCTGGATATGGGCGCGGAGCCGCTTCAGGTTGCGCGTCTGCATGCACTGGAAAGCGGCACTGATATCACCTATGTGCAGGAAACGGTGGAACAGCACGCAGAAAAACATGCACAACAGTATGATGTGGTGACCTGCATGGAGATGCTTGAGCATGTGCCGGATCCGGCGTCTGTGGTGCGCGCCTGTGCCCGTCTGGTCAAACCGGGGGGCGATGTGGTGTTCTCCACCATTAACCGCAACAAGAAAGCCTGGTTTATGGCGGTTATCGCAGCAGAATATATTCTGAAGATGGTGCCGCCCGGTACGCACGATGCGAAAAAATTTATCCGTCCGGCAGAACTGATTGACTGGCTGAATAATACCGGTCTGCGCGAGCAGCATATGATCGGCTTACATTACAACCCGTTAAGCGATAAATTCTGGCTGGCACCCAATGTGGATGTAAATTATATGTTGCATACCCGTTTTATTTTATAGTGTCAAGTTAATTACTCCGGCGATTAATAAAACGCCAAACAAATCGCATTTTTCTAAAATTATCGCTTCGCGTAATAAGGTAAGCACAGTTTCATTTTGTCAGTGATCTCAGTGCTTACCACTCTGTCAGCGGGTGACTATCCTCAAGTTATCCACAAAAGATCCTGATTTTATACACTTGATCCTGAGCGCATTTATCATTATCTTGTTACCCATCTTTTACAGACACACTACATCTTGTGTTTAAATCGCTCAGCACCCGCTATTGACTTTCCCGGAACATTTGTTTCAGGGATCGTTTTTTATCGGGCAGATACACGTTATCAGCGCGTTAATCACAACAGGGTGTCATTTTCAAAACAGGGTATATCAACTGATGAACCAGAATCTGCTTGTTACCAAACGTGATGGTCACAAAGAACGTATCGATTTAGACAAAATCCACCGCGTCATTACCTGGGCCGCTGAAGGTCTGAATAATGTCTCTGTCTCCCAGGTCGAGTTACGTTCCCAGATTCAGTTCTACGACGGGATCCGTACCGCGGATATTCATGAAACCATGATTAAGGCCGCCGCTGACCTGATTTCCGCTGAAACGCCGGATTATCAGTATCTGTCTGCCCGCCTGGCCATTTTTAACCTGCGCAAAAAAGCCTACGGCCAGTTTGAGCCGCCGGCGTTATATGCCCATGTACAGAAAATGGTGGCTGCCGGTAAATATGACGAAAATCTGTTAACCGATTACACCGAAGCTGAATTTGACCAGATGAATGAGTTCATCGATCACTGGCGTGATATGAATTTCTCTTACGCCGCCGTCAAACAGCTGGAAGGGAAATATCTGGTTCAGAACCGTGTTACCGGCGAAGTGTATGAAAGTGCACAGTTCCTGTATATCCTGGTTGCAGCCTGTCTGTTCTCACATTATCCGAAAGAGACCCGTCTGGATTATATCCGCCGGTTCTATGACGCCACGTCAACCTTCAAGATTTCCCTGCCGACGCCGATTATGTCCGGTGTCCGCCCCCCGACCCGCCAGTTCAGCTCCTGCGTGCTGATCGAGTGCGGCGACAGCCTGGACTCCATCAACGCGACCTCCGGTGCGATTGTCAAATATGTGTCCCAGCGTGCCGGTATCGGTATCAACGCGGGTCGCATCCGTGCGCTCGGCAGCCCGATCCGCGGCGGTGAGGCATTCCACACCGGTTGTATCCCGTTCTACAAACATTTCCAGACCGCCGTGAAATCCTGTTCTCAGGGCGGCGTGCGCGGTGGTGCGGCGACGCTGTTCTACCCTATCTGGCATCTGGAAGTGGAAAGCCTGCTGGTACTGAAAAACAACCGTGGCGTTGAGGGCAACCGTGTCCGCCACCTCGATTACGGCGTCCAGATCAACAAACTGATGTATGAACGTCTGATCAAAGGCCAGGATATCACCCTGTTCAGCCCGTCCGATGTACCGGGGTTATATGACGCGTTCTTCGCCGATCAGGATGCGTTCGAGCGTCTTTATGAGCAGTATGAGAAAGATCCGTCTATCCGCAAACAGACGCTGAAAGCGGTGGAACTGTTCTCCCTGATGATGCAGGAACGTGCCTCGACCGGCCGTATCTATATTCAGAACGTGGATCACTGCAACACTCACAGCCCGTTTGATCCGTTTATCGCGCCGGTGCGCCAGTCCAACCTGTGTCTGGAAATTGCCCTGCCGACCAAACCGCTCAACGATATGAATGACCCGAACGGGGAAATCGCGCTGTGTACGCTGTCCGCGTTTAACCTGGGTGCCATTGAGAGCCTCGATGAGCTGGAAGAACTGGCCATCCTGGCAGTACGTGCCCTGGATGCCCTGCTCGATTACCAGGATTATCCGATTGAAGCAGCACGCAAAGGCTCAATGGGCCGCCGTACCCTGGGTATCGGGGTGATTAACTTCGCTTACTACCTGGCTAAACACGGTGTGCGCTATTCCGACGGCAGTGCCAATAACCTGACTCACCGCACCTTTGAAGCTATTCAGTATTACCTGCTGAAAGCGTCCAATGAGCTGGCAAAAGAGTACGGTGCATGCCCGTGGTTTAACGAAACCACCTATTCACAGGGCATTCTGCCGATCGACACTTACAAGAAAACCCTGGATCAGCTGACCAACGAGCCGCTGCATTATGACTGGGAAGGCCTGCGCGAAGAGATCAAAAAACACGGTCTGCGTAACTCCACCCTGTCTGCCCTGATGCCGTCAGAAACATCCTCGCAGATCTCCAATGCCACCAACGGCATTGAGCCGCCGCGCGGCTATATCAGTGTGAAAGCCTCGAAAGACGGCATTCTGCGCCAGGTCGTGCCGGAGTATGACCGTCTGAAATCCGCCTATGAGCTGTTATGGCAGATGCCGGGCAACGAAGGTTATCTCCAGCTGGTGGGGATTATGCAGAAGTTTGTCGATCAGGCGATTTCGTCCAACACCAACTATGATCCGACCCGCTTCCCGAGCGGCAAAGTACCGATGAACCAGTTACTGAAAGATTTGCTGCTGGCCTATAAATACGGTGTGAAAACACTTTATTACCACAATACCCGCGATGGCGCGGAAGATACCCAGGAAGACCTTCCTGAGGAAGTGGTCATCGCCGACGATGATGGTTGTGAAGGCGGCGCGTGTAAAATTTAAGGTGAATAAATAATGTCTTATACAACATTTTCGCAGGTACATAATGATCAGCTGAAAGAACCGATGTTCTTCGGCCAGCCGGTGAACGTCGCCCGTTATGATCAGCAAAAGTACCCGATTTTTGAATCACTGATTGAAAAACAGCTCTCCTTCTTCTGGCGTCCGGAAGAAGTGGACGTCTCCCGCGATCGCATTGACTACAATGCCCTGCCGGATCACGAAAAGCACATTTTTATCAGTAACCTGAAATACCAGACTCTGCTGGATTCCATCCAGGGCCGCAGCCCGAACGTGGCGCTGCTGCCGCTGATCTCCATTCCGGAGCTGGAAACCTGGGTGGAAACCTGGTCTTTCTCGGAAACCATTCACTCGCGTTCTTACACGCATATTATCCGTAATATCGTGAATGATCCGTCTGTGGTATTCGATGATATCGTGGCAAACGAAGAGATCATCAAACGCGCGGAAGATATTTCCGGCTATTATGATGATCTTATCCGTATGACCAATGAATATCATATGTTCGGTGAAGGAACGCATACCGCGAACGGTAAAACCTTTACCGTTACCCTGCGCGCCCTGAAACGCCAGCTGTATCTGTGCCTGATGAGCGTCAACGCGCTGGAAGCGATCCGTTTCTATGTCAGTTTCGCCTGCTCTTTCGCCTTTGCCGAGCGCGAACTGATGGAAGGTAATGCGAAAATCATCAAACTGATCGCCCGTGATGAAGCGCTGCACCTGACCGGCACCCAGCATATGCTTAACCTGCTGCGCAGCGGCCAGGATGATCCGGAAATGGCGGAAATCGCCAAAGAGTGCGAGCAGGATTGCTACGACCTGTTTGTCCGTGCGGCGGAGCAGGAAAAAGAGTGGGCAGATTACCTGTTCTGCAACGGCTCGATGATCGGTCTGAACAAAGATATCCTGTGTCAGTATGTGGAATATATCACCAATATCCGCATGCAGGCGGTGGGTCTGCCGCTGCCTTTCAAAGTCCGCTCGAACCCGATTCCGTGGATCAACGCCTGGCTGGTATCTGATAACGTCCAGGTGGCACCACAGGAAGTGGAAGTCAGCTCCTATCTGGTCGGTCAGATTGACTCTGAAGTCAACACTGACGAACTGAGTAACTTCGAACTCTGATGCCCCGCTATAAAATCACCCTGCATGGCAACATGCAGGGTATTCAGCTGCATTATGTCAGTGAAGAACACAACAACCTGCTCAATACACTCGAACAATCCGTCCCGGTGGAATACCAGTGCCGTGAAGGCTATTGCGGTGCCTGCCGTGTCCGCCTCAAACGCGGTAAAGTCGGTTACCGGCAGCGGCCGGTGGCGTTTATTAATGACGGTGAAATTCTTCCCTGCAGTTGCTACCCGCTGAGTGACATCGACATCGAACTGTAAGCTGTTTTGTGACCGGATCTGCAATCCGGTTTTTTTACGCCATTAGTGTAACGATATCTTTACGATATACGTAATTTAAATTTGACACCTTTCCTGTTTTTCATTACGCTTTGCGCACATATTATTGATTGAAATATCATGAGGTTTTGGTGAAAAATCGTACACTCGGCAGTGTTCTGATTGTTGCGGGAACAACGATCGGTGCCGGTATGCTGGCAATGCCCCTGGCGGCTGCGGGGATCGGGTTTCCGGTCATTGCGGTTATTCTGATCGGCCTGTGGGCTATCATGAGCTACACCGCCTTACTGATGGTTGAAGTGTATCAGTACAGCTCACCGGATACCGGCTTAGGCAGCGTCGCCCGTCAATACCTCGGATTACCGGGTCAGCTCCTGACCGGCTTCAGTATGTTATTGCTGATGTATGCCCTGACCACTGCCTATATCGGCGGTGCTGGGGAAATGATCTCCGCCAGCCTGCAAAACTGGTGGCAAATATCTGTTACACCGGGTACCGCGACCATTATCTTTACCCTCGTCGGCGGCCTGGTGGTGTGTGTCGGGACTCACTCGGTTGATTTTATCAACCGTATCCTGTTCACCGGTAAAATTATCTTCCTGATCATCATGCTCGCCGTCATGATGCCGCATGTGAATATGACCAACCTTGTCAGCATGCCAATTCAGAACGGACTGGTGCTTTCCGCTATCCCGCTGGTGTTTACCTCTTTTGGTTTCCACGGCAGTGTACCCAGCCTGGTGAATTACATGAACGGCGACAGCAAAAAGCTGCGCTTTATTTTCCTCACCGGCAGTGCCATTCCGCTGGTGGCGTATCTGCTGTGGCAGATTGCCACGCTCGGCGCGATCCCGTCCGATACTTTCTTTGGTATTCTGGCGCAGAAATCCGGCCTTGACGGCTTACTGACGGCACTCAGTGAGACCGTGGCCAACAAATACGTGGATATCGCGGTCAGCCTGTTTATGGATCTGGCACTGGCTACCTCATTCCTGGGTGTGGCGCTGGGGTTATTTGATTACCTGGCCGACCTGTTCAGACGCAAAAATTCCGCCTTCGGCCGTACGCAAACCGGGATCCTGACCTTTGCCCTGCCGCTGATTTGCGCCCTGTACTACAAAAGCTTCACCGGTGCGCTGGCGTATGCCGCAATGGCGCTCTCCTTCCTGGCGCTGATTCTGCCGTCATTATTAGCGTGGAAAGTACGGCAGAACCCGAAAGCAGGTGCTTACCGTGTTGCAGGCGGAAACGGTGTGCTGATCTTTATCTTCCTGTTCGGCCTGCTGGTGATCTCTATCGAGTTCATCAAAAGCGCCGGTTATCTGCCGAACATTTAATACCATTGTTCTGAAAGCAAGCTCGGATTTCCGGGCTTATTTTTTTTGTCCGTGTGCGGCATTCAGCCGTTCAAATCCGGCGGTCAAATCCGCAATCAAATCCTCCGTATCTTCCAGGCCGATTTGCAGGCGCAGTGTCAGCCCGCCCGGCTGCCAGTCAGTAACCGTCCGGTAACGGCTGCAGTCAAACGGCACTATCAGGCTCTCAAACCCGCCCCAGGAATAGCCCATCGCGAAAATATCCAGCCCGTCGAGCATCGCCGCCAGGTCGTCTGTAGTGTATTTCTCATTCAGAACCACCGAGAACAGGCCGGAAGAGCCGGTAAAATCCCGCTTCCAGATTTCATGCCCCGGACATTGCGGGAAGGCCGGATGCAGTACTTTGCTGATCTCCGGACGGGACTGCAGCCACTCAGCGACTTTCAGCGCCCGGTGCTGTGCTTCTTTCAGGCGGATATGCAGTGTGCGCAAACCGCGCAGCACAAGGAAGCAATCCTCAGCCCCGGGCAGCATCGCCATCTGGTCATAGGTTTTGCGCAGTTCCGGCCACCACTGTGCATTGGCGGAAACCAGCCCCATCAGTACATCTGAGTGACCGCCGGGGTATTTGGTACCGGCTTCCAGGGAGATATCACAGCCGTGTTCATGAGCACGGAAAAAGAGCGGGGTCGCCCAGGTGTTATCAATAACGGTTGTCACATGATGGCGTTTCGCCACGGCGGTGATCGCCGGAACATCCTGCACCTCAAATGTCTGGGAGCCGGGGGATTCAAGAAAAATCACGGTTGTTTCCGGGCGGATCAGCGATTCAATCCCCGCACCGATCAGCGGATCATAATAGGTAGTGGTAATGCCCATTTTTGCCAGCAGACCGCCGCATAACTGCCGGGTCGGGTGATAAACAGAATCTGTCATCAGCAGATGATCGCCGCTTTTCAGGGTGGTCAGCAGCGCCAGTGTCACCGCCCCCAGCCCGGACGGGGATAACACCGTACCCGCCGCACCGGTCAGTTCACTCCAGGCATTTTCCAGCGCCGCGATCGTCGGTGTGCCGTCAGTGCCGTAATGAAATTCAGCACGGCGGTTGATCAGGGCATCATACGTCGGGAAGACCACCGTCGAGCCGCGGTATACCGGGGTATTCACAAATCCGTGCTGTGATGCGGGGTTACGGCCGCTCTGCGTCAGCCGGGTTTCTGTCCGCAAAGGGCGGCGTGCATGTTCTGACATAATCACCTCAATAATAGTCTGCCTGGTTATGCTGTTATCCTGCCATAAGGGCGGCGGCTTTCCTTAGTCGCTTTTCAGCTAAGATATGCCGTTATCCTCACCTGCCGTGGTGTAAAGAAATATCTGGCAATTTTGCTGCACTACTATTATTAATAAGTTACGAAACCTTATATTATCAACAGATTAATTTTCACATGACGGAAAGGATATGGAATCAGAAGAAATCAGGGACCGACGTCCGATCAAAGCCCGGCAGACCCGCTGGGCGACCTCAGCCGCCCGTCTGCTGCAACAGCGCGGTGCAACCCCTAACGGTATCTCTGTCGCCAGTTCAGTCTGTGCATTATTTGCCGCTGCCGCCTTTTACGGTGCTCTGAACAGCGAGCTCACCGTACTGCGTATCATCCTGTTTCTGCTGGCCGCACTGATGGTACAGGGACGGCTTATCTGTAATCTGCTTGACGGTATGGTGGCGGTCGAAGGCGGCCTGCGCAGCCCTGTTGGTGCCGTATTTAACGATTTGCCGGATCGCGTTTCGGACAGCCTGATCCTCATCGGTGCCGGTTACGGACTGGCCGGTTTTATCGCTTATGCCCCGCAGCTCGGCTGGGCGGCGGCGCTGATGGCAGTGATGACCGCCTATGTCCGGGTGCTCGGCGGCAGTTGTGAGCAGCCGCAGAAATTTTCCGGCCCGATGGCCAAACAGCACCGGATGGCGCTGCTGACCGCCGGTGCCGTTGCCGCCTGTTTTCTCCCGCTGTATCAGGCTCAGTGGCTGTTTCTTATCATACTGTGGGTGATTACCCTCGGCGCACTCTGGACCGCCGTGCGCCGTACCCGCATACTGATGGCTGATTTACGTAAGGATAATAAAGGATGACCCGTAAAACGTTTTCGCCGGATCAAAAAATTGTCTCGGCGCTGCTGGTGTCGGTATGCCGGTTTCTGACCGGGATCCGCGCAAAGCAGAACGCCCCGCTGCCGGAAGGTAAACCCTGTATTTACTATGCCAACCACTCCAGTCACCTTGACGGACTGGTGATCTGGTCCTGCCTGACCGGCGCGGCGCGAAAACGCGTTCACCCGGTGGCGGCGCAGGATTACTGGGATAAAACCGGGTTCCGCCGTTATATTGCCAAACGTATTTTTGGTGCGGTGCTGATTGCACGCGGTAAAAAAATCGAGCCTGCAACAGAGGATGAACAACAGGAGGCCACGCCGGCGGAGAATCCGCTGGATGTGATGCAGAGTGTTCTCGATACCGGGGATTCCCTGATTTTGTTCCCGGAAGGCACACGCGGCGACGGTGAAAAGATTCAGGATTTCAAAGCCGGGCTCTGGCATTTATCCCGCAATAATCCGGATGCGGTGCTGGTGCCGGTCTATCTGGAAAACCTCAACCGCGTCCTGCCGAAAGGCTCGCGGCTGGTTGTGCCGATTATCTGCACTGCCACATTCGGCGCTCCGGTTGAACCGGCCGGGGAAGAAGAGAGCAAAGCGGACTTTTTAGTGCGGACCCGCCAGGCGTTAGAGGCAATACATAATGAAAGATAATGAATTATTCTGGATCTTCAGCGGGCTGTTCGGGTTCCTGGCGGTGGCAACAGTTATCGGCCTGATCCTGAAGCAGGTTAAGGGAAACACCTCGGTTATCAGTAACCTGAATGCCCGTATCCGCGCCTGGTGGCTGATGTGTATTATCGCCGCCGTGGCTATCAGCATCGGGCCCATCGGCTCTGTGGTGCTGTTTGCTTTTATGTCCCTGCTTGCACTGCGTGAGCTTATCACTCTGACGCCGACACACCGCGCCGACCACGGTGCCCTGTTCTGGTGCTTCTTTATCATTCTGCCGGTACAGTATGTGCTGGTCGGTGTTCAGTGGTATAACCTGCTGGCAGTCTTTATCCCGGTGTATGCGTTCCTGTTTATCCCGACCCGCATGGTGCTCTCCGGCGACACCCGCCACTTCCTGGAACGCATGGCAAAAATCCAGTGGAGTGTGATGATTGCGGTTTACTGCCTCAGTTATGCCCCTGCACTGCTGGTACTGCCGATTCCGGATTTCACGGATAACATCAACCTGCTGCTGTTTCTGATGATCGTGGTTCAGATTTCTGATGTACTGCAATATGTGTTCGGTAAACTGTTCGGCAAACGCCCGATTGTGCCGAAACTCAGCCCGAACAAAACCGTCGAAGGCTTTATCGGCGGGATCCTCAGCGCAAGCTGTGTCGGTATGGCACTGTGGTGGGCCACACCGTTCAGCCCGTGGGCGGCGTTCCTGCTCTCACTGATGATTTGCCTGGCCGGTTTCGCGGGCGGATTATGTATGTCCGCCATCAAGCGGGACAGCGGGATCAAAGATTTCGGTGCCATGATTGAAGGCCACGGCGGCATGATGGACAGACTGGATTCCCTCTGCTTCGCGGCCCCGGTTTTCTTCCATGTGCTGAAATATTTTTATACCTGATGACTCAGGAAATCCTGCTGATCCGCCACGGTGAACCGGTGCCGGATAAAAAAACACCGCTGGCCCTGCGAGACCTTCGTGCCTGGCTGGCGGAGTATGATGCAGGCGGGATTATCCCGCCGGCAGCTCCGCCTTTATCGCTGTCCGCAGAAGAATTGTCCCGTTATTTCCCGGTAGCCAGTCCGCTGTTCCGTACCACGGCATCCCTGGCCGTTCTCGGGCTCACGCCCCGCGCCATTGTTGACGAGCTGCATGAGGCGGTACTTCCCCTGTTCTCTCCTGCACTGCTGATGCCGGTAAAACTGCCGCCGATGTGGTGGGTAACGGCGTTCCGTCTGCTGTGGCTGGCAGGTGGCGGAAAATCTGTTCCCTCTGTGGCACAGGTACGCGGACGGGCACAATGCGCCGCACAAATCCTCTCCGGCTATGCACAGGAACACGATGCCGTACTGGTCATGGCGCACCGGATTATTAATCACGCCCTGCGCCCCGCACTGGAACAATCCGGCTGGCGGATGACAGAAAAAACACATAACAGCTACTGGGGAATGATGCGGTTCATCCGTGACGCACCACACCGGTAATGTCAGCCGGTGTATTCTGAACCGCATACCTCCGCACGTTCCGCCACATCCGCTCTGTTTTTCCCGCTTTCCCGTATAAGACTCTGCCTGCTTTGTTCCGCAGGCTGATTATCTGCTGCTGCCCTGCTTATTTTTAAATAGTTATTGCCATTAAATGAATATTTATGTATTTTTAATTAAAAATCACGCATAAAAATGAGGTTGTCATGTTTAAAAAATTAGTCTTTGCAGGCTGTTTATCATTATTAGCATTCACCGGGGTAAGCCAGGCCAAAGAAACCTATGTGGTCGGTGCAGGCGGTACTTATCGCCCGTTTGAATTTGAAAACAGTGAAAAACAACTCGAAGGGTTTGATATCGATATTATCAAAGCGGTTGCTGCTGCTGAGGATTTTGATGTCAAATTAATCAATACGCCGTGGGAAGGTATTTTCGCCACACTGTCCGCCGGGGATCGAGATATTTTAATTTCCGGTATTACCATCACCGATAAACGCAAACAGATGGTGGATTTCTCCGCCCCGTATTTCCCGGCAGAACAGGCAATTGTGGTGAATGAAAATTCACCGATCAGCGCATTATCTGAACTGAGTAAATATAATGTCGGCGTGGTGAACTCCAGCACCGGGGATATTGTGGTCTCTGATGTGCTCGGCAAAACCAGCACCGCCATCAAACGCTTTGATAATACTCCGCTGCTGTTACAGGAATTATATGAAGACGGCGTGGATGCGGCGGTCGGCGATGTCGGTGTGGTGAAGTTTTATATTAAAACCCATCCGGATAAGAAATTTAAACTGATTTACGACAATCATTTTGAAAAACAGTATTTCGGCATTGCGGTCGCCAAAGGTAATACGGAATTACAGGAAAAAATTAACCGTGGTCTGGCAAAAATCATTGCCGACGGTACTTACGCCAAAATCTATCAGAAATGGTTCGATAACGACGTACCTTCCCTGCCCGCGCAGTAATTCATTATTTATCTGATTAAAAACCCGCTCCTGCGGCGGGTTTGATCTGTTTTTTCAGGATGGATGTTATGTCAGCTTTCCGGTGGGAAATTATAGAAGAATACGCTCCGTTATTTATGGACGGGGCGCTGATGACAATCAAATGTACGATTATCTGCGTCATCCTGGGAACCCTCTGGGGACTGACGCTCGGCCTCGGCCGGACAGCCCGTGCCGAACGCGGCCCGGCAAAATGGCTGCTGCTGTTCTTTGTGCAGTATCCGGTACGGTTTTATGTCAGTGCATTCCGTGGTACGCCGCTGTTTGTGCAGATTATGGTGGTTCACTTCGCACTGGTGCCGCTGTTTATCAACCCGCGTGACGGCCTGATGGTCACCAGCGGTATTATCAGCTCAGACACAGCCAGAATGCTGCGATCTGAGTACGGCGCATTTCTCTCCTGCATAGTTGCTATCACACTCAATGCCGGGGCGTATGTTTCCGAGATTTTCCGCGCCGGGATCCAGTCCGTCGATCGCGGTCAGACGGAAGCCTCCCGCGCACTGGGCATGAGCTGGGGAAAAACCATGCGTAAGGTGATCCTGCCGCAGGCTTTCCGCCGTATTCTGCCGCCGCTGGGTAACAATGCGATCGCGATTGTCAAAGATTCCTCCCTGGCCTCTGCTATCGGCCTTGCCGACCTGGCATATGCCGCGCGGACAGTATCCGGCGCGTATGCAACTTACTGGGAGCCGTACCTGGTCATCTCCGTTATTTACTGGATGCTGACATTCCTGCTGGCGCAGCTGGTTCAATACACCGAAAGAAGGTTGAGCAGAAGTGATTCACGTTAATAATTTACAGAAAAAATTCGGCAATACCCATGTGCTGCGCGGCATCAGCTGCGATATACGTCCGCAGGAAGTTGTCTGTGTGATAGGACCGTCCGGCTCAGGGAAAAGCACCTTTCTGCGCTGCCTGAATGCCCTGGAACGCCCGGATTCCGGTGAGATTGTGGTAAACGGCACCGATGTGTGTGATCCGAAAACAGATCTGAACAAAATGCGCGAACATACCGGTATGGTATTCCAGCGCTTCAATCTGTTTCCGCATATGACGGTGCTGGATAACATTACCATGGCGCCGCTGATGGTGTCCGGGCTGAAAAAAGCCGATGCGCTGCTTAAAGCGGAACGGTTACTGGAAAAAGTCGGGCTGCCGGACAAAATTGATGCCTGGCCGGAGAGTTTATCCGGCGGTCAGCAGCAGCGCGTGGCCATTGCCCGTGCCCTGGCGATGGATCCGACGGTGCTGCTGTTCGATGAACCGACTTCCGCGCTCGACCCGGAGCTGGTCGGTGAAGTACTGAATGTGATGAAAGCCCTGGCTCATGAAGGCATGACAATGGTGATTGTGACCCATGAGATGAATTTTGCCCGAGAAGTGGCAGACCGCGTCTTTTTTATCGACCAGGGGATCATCCGGGAGTCCGGCACACCGGAGCAGATATTTAATCATCCGCAGAACCCGCGTACCGCCGCGTTTCTCAGCCGCGTGCTGTAGTTTCTGCTGCCGTGAATAGTGACTAAGGACAGAGACAGACAGCCTCTGTCCTTTTCTGTTTATGCGGTTAACTCACTGTGCGTAAAAACAAATTTGTTCACATCATATAACCCGAGACTGGTGAGTTTCAGTGTCGGGATCACCGGCAGCGACAGGAATGCCATCTGAATAAACGGCTCATCCAGCATCACCCCGCAGTCGCGGCAGGCCGCTTTCAGCGACTCAATTTCAGCGGCGATTTCATCCGCTGTTTTATCACTCATCAGCCCGGCAATCGGCAGTGTCGCATGGCTCAGCACCCGCCCGTCCGCAACCACGCACATCCCGCCACCACCGGCAATCAGCTGATTCACCGCCAGCGCCATATCCATCGGATCAATACCGGCGACAACAATATTATGGCTGTCGTGGCTGACCGTTGACGCCAGGGCCCCGCGCGTCAGACCGAAATTGTGCAGTAATGCGGTTGCCGGTGGTGTCTGGCGGCCATAGCGTTCAATCACCGCAAGCGAGCAGATATTATCGCAGTCATAGCGGCGTCCGTCCCAGCTGACCCGCTGCTCACAGGTGATCAGTTCATTCGGGATCACACTGATAGCACGGTACTCATGACCGGCAACCGGCACAAAAGCAAGAGACTGCGCTGTCACGGCCTGACGGCGGACAGTATTCTGCATTGGCGGACGTGATGCTGCCTGTTTAGCCTCCCGCTCACGCAGCAACGCCGCTTTATCCACCCAGCGCCCGCCGCACATAACCGCCTGAATATCGACCGTTTTCTCATCCCGCAGCAGAACCAGATCCGCCTGTTTACCCGGCGCTACCAGCCCGAGGTTTTTCAGCCCGAAATGCCGGGCGGCAGACCAGCTGGCAACACGGTAAGCAATATGTACCGGAATCTGATGCTGATTGATCAGCCGATACACCAGCGCATTCATATGCCCCTCGTGAATGATTTCCCACGGATTGCGGTCATCGGTGCATAACAGGCACTGCGGGCTGCTCATCGCCGTGATAAGCGGTGCCAGCGCATCCAGATTCCGTGCCGCCGACCCTTCGCGGATCATCAGCGCCATTCCCAGCGCCAGTTTTTCCAGCCCTTCCTCATAACGGTGCGATTCGTGGCAGTTTTCAATCCCCCCGGCAATATAGCCGTTGAGATCTTTCCCGGTGACCATCGGGCAGTGACCATCCAGCGTCATACCGCGGAATGCATCCAGTTTATCCAGCGTTTCCGCCTCACCGGCAATCACCGCCGGGAAATTCATCATCTCCGCCAGTCCCGGCACATGGGGATGCTCCTTGTATTTCAGCATCTCTGCCAGCGGGAAATCTGCGCCGTTCACATCGCTGCCCGGCAATGCAGGCACACAGGAACTCACCTGAACAAACTGGTTCTGCTGTGCCTGCTCCGCGCAGCGCAGAAACCATTCAATCCCCTCTTCCCCCATGACGTTCACGATTTCATGGGGGTCACACACGATGGTCGTGACTCCCAGCGGCAGCGTGGCACTCTCAAAGGTGACCGGCGTCATCATGCTGGATTCAATATGCAGGTGTGCGTCAATAAATCCGGGTACGACTACCGCATTTTTACCGTCGATGACCTGATGCGCCGGTACATCCTTATACACCGCGCCGACACCGGCAATGGCACTCCCGCTTATCACCACCGGGCCCGGAAATTCCCCGCCGTTAATCAGATCCAGAATCCGGACATTATCAATACGATAATCCGCCGGTGCCTCACTGCGGGCCACGGCGAGGAGTGTTGTCATTTCTTCACGGCTGCGCGTGCAGGTGCGCTTATTTTTCTCACTGTTCATCACTGTCCCCTGTTTTTCTCTCACATTGATAATGCGAATTCGCGGTGTTCTCTCTGTCCTGTGAGGTGTACCGGAATAAAGGTGATCCCCGCCGCAACTGTTACAAATTATTGCGGCACAACCGGATGATTACGGTTTCTCACGGAATGTCATTACGATGCTGGCATTGATTATGCATTTATCAGACCAGTTATCTTTTCCCCGGGAGACAGGAGCATAAAATGGATAGTCAAACACCGGAAACCATCCGGGAAACAGGTGTACTGGGACGTTTATTCCGTTTACAGGCACACGGTACCACGGCACGAACCGAAGTTATCGCCGGTATAACCACCTTTCTTACTATGGTGTATATCATTTTTGTTAACCCGCAAATCCTCGGCGCTGCCGGGATGGATACACAGGCTGTCTTCGTCACCACCTGTCTGATTGCGGCATTCGGCTGTATTCTGATGGGTTGTCTGGCAAATCTGCCGGTCGCACTGGCACCGGCAATGGGGCTGAACGCCTTTTTTGCTTTCGGTGTGGTCAGCGCCATGGGTTACTCCTGGCAAATCGGGATGGGGGCTATCTTCTGGGGTGCACTCGGCATGCTGCTGCTGACCGTGTTCCGCATCCGTTACTGGATGATTGCCAATATCCCGCTGAGTCTGCGGGTGGGGATCACCAGTGGTATCGGGCTGTTTATCGCTATGATGGGGCTGAAAAATATCGGCCTGGTTGTGGCGAACCCGGCCACGCTGGTCTCCATGGGGGATCTGACCTCTCACTCCGTCTGGCTCGGCGCACTGGGCTTTTTTATTATCACAATTCTGGCATCCCGCCGTATTCACGCTGCCGTGCTGATCTCCATTGTGGTCACCACGCTGATTGGCTGGGGGCTGGGGGATGTCACCTACAACGGTATTTTCTCTATGCCGCCGGATGTCACCAGCGTACTGGGCAAAGTGGATGTGGCCGGGGCCTTTAATATCGGGCTGTCGGGAATTATTTTCTCGTTTATGCTGGTTAACCTGTTTGACTCATCGGGTACCCTTATCGGGGTAACCGATAAAGCCGGACTGGCAGATAAAGACGGTAAATTCCCGAATATGCAGAAAGCCCTGTATGTGGACAGTGTCAGCTCCGTGATCGGCGGGTTTATCGGCACATCATCTGTCACCGCGTATATTGAGAGTACCTCAGGGGTTTCTGTCGGCGGCCGGACCGGACTTACCGCCGTGGTGGTCGGGCTGCTGTTCCTGATGGTGATTTTCCTCTCCCCGCTGGCCGGGATGGTGCCTGCCTATGCAGTCGCCGGTGCGCTGATTTATGTCGGGGTGCTGATGACGTCGAGCCTGGCACGGGTAAACTGGAATGACCTGACTGACGCGGTACCTGCCTTTATCACCGCGATTATGATGCCGTTCAGTTTCTCCATCACAGACGGTATTGCGCTTGGTTTTATCTCTTACTCTGTGATGAAGCTGGGTACCGGGCGCTGGAAAGAACTGAATCCGTGTGTGATTCTGGTTGCCCTGCTGTTTGTGCTGAAGTTTGTGTTTGTCGACCACTGAGGTTTCTGCCGGATGGCGGGTTTTCCGTCATCCGGACATTATTTTGTTTTCTCTTTAAAACGATGATGCAGCGCTTTAAACGGAATAGCGAGGCCGAGCGTCAGAAAAATAAGAAACACAAACCCTATATTGACATAATCTTCTTTGCTGTTTTCAGTCACCGGTTCCGGATCCGCTGCCGCCGGTTCCCCTTCCTCATTAATTCCGAAATCTCCGTGATGATAATCCGCCAGAATCTCCTGTGCTCTGGTTAACTCGTCCTGATTAACCAGCAGCTTCACACCGCCGACAGCCTGAGCATACATCTGGTTATTCCAGACAATATTTTCATCCAGCAGCATCACCTCAATCCCTTCGGATTCCAGCAATCCGGCTTCAATCCTGGCATCCAGCGGCGACAGATACTGAGCCAGTAATGCATAACGGCTGCGTGTCGGGTGTATATTCCACATAATACCTCCTTCGGTGGCTGTCCTGACTGAATGGCCCGTATTCCGGCCGGTGTCAGTGCGTAATAGCAGTAAGGATCGGCGATAATTTCCGGGAAAACAACCTGAATTTAGCCTTTTTGCAGCAGGAATAAGTTTAATGACCAGTTTCGCTATAACACTTTAAACTGTTCTAATCCAGCCGGGTGATATAAAAAAACATCAATAACTTCCCTTTATGATACTGACAACATAAATTTCTTATGGAAGATTTTAATAATGAATTATTTGATTAATAAAATATGAAGAACACTATTCTTACAGCCATTGTATTCCCGCCAAATATCCTTTAGCATTTAGTGCTGAAAAAACTTAATCCTATTCCGAATATTGATCTTTGACCTGATGCTGAAAAAATATAAATACCCGCTGTTATTTGTCACTGCCATGCTGTTGAGTTATCTCACCAATACATTCTTGTATCAGCGTGATTCAACCGGCCCGCATTTAGCCACCCTGTTTTTGGTTTTATGCACCATTATTCTTCTGAACTGTAAACACTGGCTGCCTGCCGTTGCAGGATTTATTATTACACTGATTTTTTCACTGGAAGTCGGTTATTTCACCGAATTCCACGAACGAATTTCTGCAGGTGTTCTCGATTCAGCACTGGAAACAAATAATTCTGAAGCAACACTGATGCTGGGGCACTATTTATATTCCATCATATTGCCTGCCCTGTTCATAAGCGTATTAATTTTTATCTGCTTCCGAAGAAAAAGACTCCGCCTCCCCCGCTGGTTTACATTATCACCGGTGTTCATTTTCGGCTTTCTGATGATTTCCCTGCTCCGTGAAGTCATCCCGGAATACCGTAATTTATCCATTAATTTCAGCGAAGACCCATATGAACTGGGGACGTATCTCCGCGAGAAATTTCCTGTTGTCGCCGGAAATATTATGTATGTTTCCTCCGTTGCTCTCAGCCATGACAAGTATACGGAGAATTATCCTGACCGGAAACCAAACCGGGTGCTGGCGTCTGCCGGAAAACCACAGAATAAACTCATCATCTTTATCATCGGAGAATCATCATCTCCGTCCAGATATCATATCTACGGGTATTCCAAAGAAACAACACCGGAAATGGAACGCATTTTTCAGGGTGACAAGGCCTGTGTGACAGACAAAGTGCATTCATCCTCCCCGATAACACGGGATTCCATTTCATTGTCACTTTCATTTTACACACCGGAAAGCGAAGAAAATTTATTCCGTCAGAAATCGGTTATTGAAATAGCACAGGATCAGGGATACAAAACTTACTGGCTGGGCGCTCAGTCTCTGGTCGGCGTTAACGGTTCAAAATATGGCTATCTTGCCCGGCGGAATAATACCGTTATTGTGGAAGAAAACAATGACATGAAACTGCCTGAGTTATTAAAGCAGGCGCTGGCCGAGCCTGATGAATACAAATTTATTATTCTGCATTTATGGGGCAACCACATGCCTTATACAAACTATACAGAAACAGAAAAGCAGCAGCTGAATGGCGCCGGTGACTATGATCTGACCATTCGTCACACCGATAATGTGATTGGCCGTCTTTATGATGAAGTTGAATCAGTAACGGATGACTATATTTTCATCTATACCTCCGATCACGGAGAAATTGTCGGTAAAGGCCACGGTTTTTCCAAAGGCGCGGATCAATTCCTGATTCCGTTTTTATATAAATCAGGGAATCCGTCTTATGGCTGTGAATTTATTGAAAAATACCGCAATCAGGATGGCTGGATCAGCGGATTAATGAACAAATATATTTTATCTGAACTGCTTGGTTATTCATTAGACCAGTCGATTGCGGAACCGGATAAACAGCATGATCGGATCCTTTCAACTGACGGTTATGCGATTCCGTTTTCATCTTATTTCAACAAGAATAAGTAAGCAGCCGCATACTGTCCAGTTATAAAATGCCGGGCAAACCGGACGCAGTATACCGGTCTGTCACTTCCGGTATGCTGTCCCCGCCATTAAAGATTGACAGGACAGAACGGAAATGGTTTATTTCGTTGCAGGCGTCATTTTTACATCAGTATCAGACATATAAAAATCCTGTGACTGAATAACCAGCAATATGCTAAGAGTCAATTATATGAGCAGTAACGCTTTAGTCTCGGTCATCATTCCGGCATACAATGCTGAAAAATTCATCGGCCGCGCTCTGGACAGTGTGATAAAACAGACCTGGCCGGCGGTCGAAATAGTCATTATTGATGATGGTTCATCAGATAATACCGCTGCCGTCTGCCGGGAGTATATGAGCAGTCATGATCACATCCGGTATATCCGAAAACAAAACGGCGGCGTTTCATCCGCACGTAATGAAGGTATTAAAGCGGCCTCCGGATGCTATATCTGCTTTCTGGACAGCGATGACACTTATGAACCGGACTTTATCCGGACACTGGTGAGTAAAGTCACACAGGATGACCGGGATTTCGCCTACTGTTTATTCAGAAAAATACATTCCGGCGGCCATATTACACAGTCAGTATGCTATGACAACACAGATACCGTTATTACCGACTTTCTGAACTTTGATTATTTTGATATCTGCTGTTTAATGCTGAAAAAAGAGTTCCTGGATAAGAGTAATTTATTTTTCGATTCATCCATGGTTGTGGGTGAAGATGTTTTATTTATCCTTGAATGTCTGAACAAAGGCGCCTTTTCCTATATTAAAGAGTATTTATATAATTATATTTATCACAGTGAATCATTGATGAATAAAAAATGGAAGAAGGCAGATTACATCAGTGACCTGGATGCCTGGAAAAAAATTCTTTCTTACATTGCTGAGACATATAATAAACCGGATAAATCATCCGTTTTCAGCAAAGTCCGCGCTAAAGTATTGAGCCTGCAGATTCAGTTTATGTGGAACATGCTGGCCACTGGCCTTTACCCTGATTTAAAGTCTTATATCAAAGAATTCAGCTACCATAAATCTGATTTTGCATTAATCAGAAAAGCGGGAAAAAATAAATTCCGTCTGAATATTGTATTATCCGGTAATGTTTTTGTGTGGCGTATAGCACGCAGATTGCTGACAAAGAAAAAAAATATCATCCCTGCCGGTTAGGTATATATAACAGGGAGTGTCAGATTATGATATTAGCTGAGCATTCCCTGTTATTCTGCATGAACCTGTTATGACAGCCCCTGTCAGATTAATCCGTAAAAATCTTTTTATCTTCCCTTTGCCCGCATTCTTTTTTTTCATTCTGTTTTTGTTTAATCAGAGTACCTGATACTACGCCTGTTTTTCGTAAACATACTAAATTATCACTGTGACTCTTGTGTTACAGTCACCACACGGTAAATATACAGGGAACCGTATTTCCATGAAGAATTGGATATTTTTAGCCTGGATGCTGAGTTTTCCGTTTACATCCTATGCTTATACAAATACAGAACTTGCCCCGAAAGATCAGGCTATGTCGTATGTTATTAAATACTCCGGCAGCAAAACGGATGAGGGGAAGGAAAAAGCGCTGGATCAGTTTGATACCCTGATCCGTCAGTACCCTGATGATATTGCACTGCGCGAGCTCTACAGCGATTTACTGATCGTGGACAGCCGCTATGAAAAAGCGATCACACAACTGAAAATCGTTTATCAGAATACCGGTGTTCCGTCGCTGAAACTGATGGAGTGCATGTTAACCGAGCGCATTAAACTGCCTCATAATATGTGTTACCGGGATGTCATTTCTGTATTTGAGCAAAGTAATGTCCGGGATTTTAATTATCTTCTGGCGCTGTATCTGGGTGAATCCCCTGACTTTGAGAGACACAAAGCCCGCTGGCTGGAAACTCACACATTATCGGAAGAACAGAAAAAGGTTATTGCTCTGCAGCCGCGTATGCTGGTCAATGCCTATTATCCTTAATATTACCCGGCGCAGATGATATCTGCGTAATAATACGCAACAGATTGTGACTATTCTGCCCTGGGAAATAAAAACAGGAGTGTTATCATGCCGTTTTTACATAAAAGAATGCACCTGACAGCAGGTGATACGGTGGTGGTGGATTGCGGTCGTCCGTGCAATGTTTTAATGATGACCAAAATGAATTTTAATCAGTACCGCAAAGGCATGCCGTTCCGGACACATGGCGGCAGTGGTTTCTTCCATGAGCTTCCGGCCAGAATGGTGGTACCGTTTGATGCGGACTGGAATATTACCCTGGATATTGAGGAAGGGGCACTGACGGTTGAGCATTCCATTACCGTCGAGCCGCGCGCTGATAAGGCAATTGCCAAAAAATAACCCGCGGTTCCGTCAGCGGGATAATATCAGTCCGGGAAATTCCCCGCAGATAATATGCACTGCGGGGATCGTTTTATACTGCCAGTAATTTATCCAGCCCTGCCGTTTTCACTGAGCCGTGTGAAATAAAACAGAGCTGATACCAGAGAGAACCACTTTCTGACTGCAGTTTTTCCGTATAAAACGCATTGGCTGATAATGCACGGATAAGCACCCCCGTCCGGTAAAGCATGACGGCCATAATAATGGCGGATAATCCCGCAAACAGGGTGGTCAGGCTGATAATATCCGCATCTGTCCGGATATACTGAACCAGTAACAGCGCAATAAAACCCAGCTGAGTGATACCTTTCAGTAACAGCAGGCGGAAGAAAAAATCCTTCATATTTTGTTCAAGTGCAAAACACGGATTTTTTAAAATCGCCCGCTCTTCTTTCACCGGTATGCTGTAAACATACACTATCCAGTGGCTGATATCGTGACTGCGGGAAACCAGCCCCTTCTCTTTTAATGTATGTAACCGGAGAGAAACCACCAGCTGCCAGACAATTCCGTGAAATAACAAATAAAGCAGAAACGCATTCATGCCCCAAAAACCGGTAAGCACCGCAAGTAATATAAAAAAGGCAACTCTTCCTGAATAGATCCAAAAAGGAACAACCTGGTAATTCATCGTCGTTCCCTGTGTTTTTTTGTCCATAAATACCATTCCGCAATAAAAAATACTCCTGTGATATATCACCAGTATAACCGGAAAATCCCCAAAATATACTATTCTGACCCGTTACCGCCGGTTTGGGTTTTCTTATTAATGTTACTGCAAAAAATGTCCTTTTCTGATGTTTCGTAAACCTGCGTGACATTATTTTCACCCATAAAAAAACTAATGCGAAATAATAGCCTGCAGGCTGTATAGCACACCAACTACATGAATTTAACGGAAAATTTCGCGTTACTCATTCTGAGAAATGTGTCACACTATTCGCTTACAGCACCATTTTTGAATGAATAAAAATAATGGTTATTTTTTAGCTTAACGGATTTGTTTATGGACGAAAAAACGCCTGCCACGCCGCCACGCGGCGAACTCAAACGCAGTTTAACCAACCGGCATATTCAGCTGATTTCCATCAGCGGGGCAATCGGCACCGGGTTATTTATGGGCTCCGGTAAAACGATTTCGCTGGCAGGCCCTTCGGTATTATTTGTCTATATGATCATCGGGTTTGTCTTATTCTTTGTCATGCGGGCAATGGGCGAGATCCTGCTGTCAAACCTGAATTATAAATCGTTCAGTGATTTTGCCGGTGACCTGATTGGCCCGTGGGCCGGTTTTTTTGTCGGCTGGACGTACTGGTTCTGCTGGGTAATCACCGGCATTGCCGATGTGGTGGCCATTACCGGCTATATCATGCACTGGGCACCTGATTTTCCGCGCTGGGTCAGCTCACTGCTCTGTATTTTGCTGTTACTGTCCCTGAACCTGGCAACAGTGAAATTATTCGGCGAAATGGAATTCTGGTTTTCCATGATAAAAATTGTCGCGATTGTGGCACTGGTTATTATCGGCGGCATTCTTATCGGCACACATTTTGTTTCACCGGAAGGTCATGAGGCGGCGTTATCCAATATCTGGTCCGACGGAGGTATGTTCCCGAAAGGGATAATCGGATTCTTTGCCGGGTTCCAGATAGCCATTTTTGCCTTTGTCGGTATCGAGCTGGTGGGTACTGCCGCAGCGGAAACCCGTGACCCGGTAAAATCCCTGCCGCGTGCCATTAATGCCATTCCGTTCCGGATTATTGCATTTTATGTGCTGGCGCTGATTATTATTATGTCTGTCACGCCGTGGCGCTTCATTCCGGCAGATAAAAGCCCGTTCGTGGAACTGTTTGTTATGATCGGCGTTCCGGCGGCAGCGAGTCTGGTGAACTTTGTGGTGCTGACAGCCGCAGCGTCCTCTGCAAACAGCGGTGTGTTCTCCACCAGCCGGATGCTGTTCGGGTTAGCCAAACAAGGCAGCGCACCAAAACAATTCTGCCGTCTGTCAAAACAGGCAGTACCGGCCACCGGACTGATTTTCACCTGCATCTGTTTGTCTGTCGGGGTTATTCTGCTCTACTTTATCCCTGATGTGATGCATGTGTTTACCCTGGTAACAACAGTATCCGCTATCCTGTTTATGTTTATCTGGAGCATGATCCTGTACAGCTACATTATGTTCCGCCGCCGTCGTCCGGAGCTGCATGCCGCATCGGTCTATAAAGTGCCGTTCGGCAGCTGGATCCCGTGGGTGTGTCTGTCCTTCTTTGCCTTTGTGATTGTATTGCTGACACTGGAGACCGATACCCGTCAGGCACTGCTTGCCACGCCGTTATGGTTCGTCCTGCTGGCAGTCGGTTACCGGAATGTCAGAAAGCACCGCCTTGCGGAAACACAAAAGTAGCAGATAAAAAAATCCCGGGATAACCCGGGATTTTTGTTTTTATATTCTGTTATTCAGTCCGTCCGAGGTAACGATCTTCTGCCTCAGCGAAACGTCCCTGAACTGATTTGTCCGGCTCACGGCCTGCCAGGCTGACCACCACAATCGCAATACCTGCCAGAATAAAGCCCGGAATAATTTCATATAAATTAAACCACTTATATTCTATCCAGATAAGAACAGTCACCGCGCCGGTAAACATCCCCGCCAGTGCGCCGTTACGGGTCATCCGCTTCCAGATAACAGAGAACAGGATAACCGGCCCGAATGCTGCGCCGAACCCGGCCCATGCGTTACTGACCAGCCCCAGCACTTTGTTATTCTTATCCATTGCGATATAAATAGCGATCGCCGCAATCACCAGCACCATAATGCGCCCGACCAGCACCATCTCTTTCTGTGAGGCATTCTTACGGAAAAACGGTTTGTAGATATCTTCCGTCAGGGCACTGGCACTGACCAGCAACTGACAGCTCAGGGTACTCATGACTGCTGCCAGGATGGCAGAGAGCAGAATACCGGCAATCCACGGATTGAATAAGATAGAGGTCAGGCTCATGAAAATCCGCTCGCGGTTTTCAGTCACCGAACCCGCCAGTTCCGGGTTCTGCTGGAAGAAGGCAATACCGAAGAAACCGACACAAATGGTTCCCGCAAGGCAGAGGATCATCCAGGTCATACTGATACGGCGTGCGCTGCGGATGGTGTGATGAGAATCCGCCGCCATAAAGCGCGCCAGGATATGCGGCTGCCCGAAATAGCCCAGTCCCCAGCCCAGCAGGGAGATAATCGCGACAATATCCAGCCCGCGGAACATATCCACATACGCAGGGCTTTTTGCTTCGATAATTGCCAGCGCTGTATCAAACCCGCCGACAGATACAATCACCATAACCGGTGTCAGGATCAGAGCGAAAATCATCAGTGTCGCCTGCACGGTATCTGTCCAGCTTACCGCCAGGAACCCGCCGAGGAAGGTATAGGCAATAGTTGCCCCTGCCCCGAGCCACATGGCTTTTTCATAACTGATACCGAAGGTGCTTTCAAACAGCAGGCCACCGGCCACGATGCCGGAAGCACAGTAAATGGTGAAGAAAATCAGGATCACGGCTGCAGAGACAATCCGCAGAACACGGCTTTTATCCTCAAAACGCTGCGTGAAATAATCCGGCAGCGTCAGCGCATGGTTGACTTCCGTCTGAAGGCGCAGACGACCGGCAACAATCCGCCAGTTAAGCCAGGCACCGATACACAGACCGATAGCAATCCAGGATTCGGAAATACCGGAGAAGAAAACCACACCCGGTAATCCCATCAGCAGCCAGCCGCTCATGTCGGATGCACCGGCGGATAATGCAGTCACAAAACTGCCCATCCGGCGGCCGCCGAGAATATAGTCGTCGAAGTTATTGGTGGAGCGGTAGGCCATATAGCCGATGAACAGCATCCCGGCGATATAGACAATAAATGTCACAATCAGCGGTGTGGTCAGCGTCATTGTCATAATTAAGTTCCTGTACTGAATTTATAGTCCGTCACGTATCAGCATTGCGTGTACCAATCGCTGTACAGGATGCGCGTCACACCGGTGTTACTGTGTTGCACATCGCCTCAGCCATCCCTGGTCTGCACAGACAATGCCCCGTCAATTATCATTATTTGTTAAATCTGTGATGAGTTGTGTTCAGCCCGATAGTAACGACAACAACAATAAAACAACAATTAATTAACGATACTAAAGTGAAGATTTGTGATTTTTATCACGGGATATGTCATCAGAAAGTGATGCGGTTAATCACCTGATTTAATCATTATACGCCTTAAAACTGACAATATACTATTGTTATATAATGATTTTATTTTAACCAATACGGTTTATTTCTTAATCATTTTCTCAGATCAGTATAAAACAGCGACATTATTCACACTTTACACATCTCTTTATTTAACAATGTTGCACAAAGTTGCAACCTCATAGATATTAATGTGCAACGCATGACCTGTTGCCGTTTATGAGGAGTGAACATGGTGAGTACCACAATGGGCGTCAGACTGGATGATGAAACCCGTGAGCGGATCAAAGCCGCAGCGCAAAAAATTGATCGCACGCCGCACTGGCTGATCAGACAGGCTATTTTTGATTACCTGGCTCAGCTCGATTCTCTGCCGGACTGCACACTGCCTGCTGCCGGAACACCTTCCGCACAGGAAGATGAAACCGTACCGGCTGAGCCGCCGGTCAGCTGCCAGCCGTTTCTGGAGTTTGCCGGTGATATCCTGCCACAATCCGTGACCCGCGCAGCTATCACATCTGCATACCGCATTCCGGAGCCGGAAGCGGTGGCTATGCTGCTGCCGCAGGCGCAGCTCTCCCCTGATGCCGCACAGGCCACCCATAAACTGGCTTACGGTCTGGCAGAAAAGCTGCGTAATCAGAAAAACAGCAGCGGACGCGCCGGACTGGTACAGGGACTGCTTCAGGAATTCTCCCTCTCCTCCCAGGAGGGGATCGCACTGATGTGCCTGGCGGAAGCACTGCTGCGTATTCCGGATAAAGCCACCCGTGATGTGCTGATCCGCGATAAAATCAGCCATGGTGACTGGAATTCCCACCTCGGCCAGAGCAAATCCATGTTTGTCAATGCCGCCACCTGGGGGCTGCTGTTCACCGGTAAGCTGGTTGCCACGCATAATGAAGCGGGACTGAGCCGCTCACTGAACCGCATCCTCGGCAAAAGCGGTGAACCGCTGGTGCGCAAAGGCGTGGATATGGCAATGCGCCTGATGGGCGAGCAGTTTGTTACCGGTGAAACCATCGCCCGTGCGCTGGCAAACGCCCGCAAAAATGAAGCCAAAGGCTTCCGCTATTCTTACGATATGCTGGGCGAGGCCGCACTGACAGCCGCAGATGCACAGGCCTATCTGGTCTCTTATCAGCAGGCGATCCACGCCATCGGCAAAGCCTCCGCCGGACGCGGTATTTATGAAGGGCCGGGTATATCCATCAAACTCTCCGCCCTGCACCCGCGCTACAGCCGCGCGCAGTATGACCGTGTGATGTCCGAACTTTATCCGATCCTGCGCGACCTGGTGGTGATGGCGCGTCAGTACGATATCGGTATCAATATTGACGCGGAAGAAGCTGACCGCCTGGAAATCTCCCTCGATTTACTGGAAAAACTCTGTTTTGATCCACAGCTGGCGGGCTGGAACGGCATTGGTTTTGTTATTCAGGCCTATCAGAAGCGCTGCCCGGTCGTGGTGGATTATCTGATTGATCTGGCATCACGCAGTCAGCGCCGTCTGATGATCCGTCTGGTGAAAGGCGCTTACTGGGACAGTGAAGTCAAACGCGCCCAGGTCGACGGGCTGGAAGGCTATCCGGTGTATACCCGTAAGGTTTATACGGATATCTCTTACCTCGCCTGTGCCCGTAAACTGCTGTCAGTGCCGAATCTGATTTATCCGCAGTTTGCCACCCACAACGCCCACACCTTATCCGCAATCTATCAGCTGGCGGGCAATAACTATTATCCCGGTCAGTATGAATTCCAGTGTCTGCACGGCATGGGTGAACCGCTGTATGAGCAGGTGGTCGGCAAAGTGGCGGACGGTAAACTGAACCGGCCGTGCCGCGTGTATGCACCGGTCGGCACCCATGAAACCCTGCTGGCTTACCTGGTTCGCCGCCTGCTGGAAAACGGCGCGAATACCTCCTTTGTCAACCGGATCGCCGACGGCACTATTCCGCTGGAGATGCTGGTGGAAGACCCGGTTGCGGCAGTTCAGGCAATGGCCGCCAAAGAAGGTGCTGTCGGTCTGCCGCATCCGAAAATTCCGCTGCCGCGCAATCTGTACGGCAATACACGGGTCAATGCCGCCGGCCTGGATCTGAGTAACGAGCACCGCCTGGCGTCACTGTCGAGTGCCCTGCTCAGCCACGCCGGGGACAATCTGCTCAGTGAACCACTGACCGGCGGAACATTTACACCGTCCGCACCGGCAGAGCCGCAGCCGGTCAGAAACCCGGCGAATCATCATGATATTGTCGGTCACGTTCGTCCGGCCACTGAAGATGAAGTGGATCATGCCCTTGCCACCGCTTCCGGTGCAGCGGAGATCTGGTTCGCCACCCCGGCACAGGAACGGGCGGATATCCTTATCCGCGCCGCACAGCTGATGGAAGACCAGTTACAGCCGCTGCTCGGGATCCTGGTGCGGGAAGCCGGTAAGACCTTTGCCAACGCGATTGCCGAGGTCCGTGAAGCCGTTGATTTTCTCAACTATTACGCCTCTCAGGTGAAAACTCACTTTGCCGGTGATACGCACCGTCCGCTGGGGCCGGTGGTCTGTATCAGCCCGTGGAACTTCCCGCTGGCAATTTTCACCGGTCAGGTAGCCGCTGCCCTCGCCGCCGGAAACCCGGTGCTGGCGAAACCGGCGGAACAGACTCCGCTGGTGGCAGCTGTTGCCGTTTCACTGCTCCATGACGCCGGTGTCCCGCGTGAGGTGCTGCAACTGCTGCCGGGTGACGGCGAAACAGTCGGTAACCAGCTGGTGTGTGATCCGCGTGTTCAGGGCGTGATGTTTACCGGCTCCACCGCGGTCGCGAAGATTTTACAGCGCAATCTGGCCGACCGTCTCAGTACCGAAGGCCGTGTGATCCCGCTGATCGCCGAAACCGGCGGCCTGAATGCGATGGTCGTGGATTCCTCCGCCCTGACAGAACAAGTGGTCACCGATGTGGTCAGTTCCGCTTTTGACAGTGCGGGTCAACGCTGTTCAGCGCTGCGTCTGCTCTGCATCCAGGAGGATGTGGCCGATCGCACCATTGAAATGCTGAAAGGCGCGATGGCGGAATGCCGTCTCGGCAACCCGGACATACTGGCAACCGATATCGGCCCGGTGATTGATGAAGAGGCACATAACAGCATCCGCCAGCATATTCAGCAAATGCGCGGTAAAGGCAGACCGGTGTATCAGTCCGCCTTCGGGATGGAAACCGGTTCACCGGCGATTCTTAACGGCACCTTTATCCCGCCGACGCTGATTGAGCTGGATGATGTCTCTGAACTGACACGGGAAATTTTCGGCCCTGTCCTGCATGTGGTCCGCTACCCGCGTGACACGCTGCCGGAACTGGCGGAGAAAATTAATGCCGCCGGTTACGGGCTGACATTCGGTATCCATACCCGTATCGATGAAACTATCGCACAGCTTACGCAACAGATTGAAGCCGGGAATATTTATGTCAACCGCAACATTGTCGGTGCGGTGGTCGGTGTTCAGCCGTTCGGCGGCGAAGGGCTTTCCGGCACCGGTCCGAAGGCAGGCGGCCCGCTTTATCTCCACCGTCTGCTGGCGGAACAGCCTGATGATTCGGTGGTCAGCCTTCTGGCAGAACAGGATGATCTCAATCCGCCGGACGTCACTCTGCGCACACAGTTACTGGCACCGTTTGATACTTTCCTCACCTGGCTGGAGGCGCAGCGCCGCCACGATGTACTGACAGCGGTTATCCGTTACGGCGAGTTATCACAGGCCGGTACCTGCCGTCTGCTGCCGGGGCCGACCGGGGAGCGCAACAGTTATTATCTGCTGCCGCGCGGAACCATTCTCGGCCTGAATGATTCAGAACAGGATGCTTTGCTACAACTGGGTGCCACACTGGCAGCGGGCTGCCGTCAGCTCTGGCCTGCGGCGGAACATACCCGTTCACTGTATAACACTCTGCCGGACAGCGTCCGCGCGCAAATCACACTGACAGAAGAGTGGTCAGCGGATGGTGTGGTCTTTAACGGTGTGATTTTCCACGGCGACAGTGATCGCCTGCAGGCGGTAAACCGGGATGTGGCTGCACGCGGTGGTGAAATTGTGCCGGTTGCCGGGCTCAGTCATGGTGATACACAAATCCCGCTGATGCTGTTACTGCATGAGCGTGCGGTCAGTGTGAATACCGCTGCGGCGGGCGGAAACGCCAGCCTGATGACTATCGGCTGATAATCACAGAGTCTTAAAACGGAAAAAGGGAACGAGAGTTCCCTTTGTTTTATCATTTACTGATAAAAAATGGTCTGACTGATAAATCAGTGTTTACCCTGCCAGTCAAGATACTGTTCGTACTTGCGCAGTGCGATGTTGTAGTTGCTCAGGGCGGAGTCAGATAAATCTTCACTCAGTTGTGCCTGGATAATTTCAGTGGAGAATTCAGTGGTGGCCGGGAAGGCTTTGGAGGACAACAGTTCATCGAGACGGCGAAGACGGACAACATATTCGCGCACGGTGCTGTGGCTCATTTCCGTTTCTTCAAACAGATACTGTTTGAATGCCATGATATCGAAATAATCGGTTGCACTGTTGCAGTAGATCTCGCTGCAGAAACGGCAGAGTGCCACAAATTTGTCCTGTAATCCCATCCAGGTGGTGTCATCGATCATATCTGTCATTTCAGAAATAGCTTCTTTATTGATCAGCTGACCGTTGAAAACCAGGGAGATACGATCGAGGGTTTTGTGACAATGACTGCAGTGAGTCTGACTGTGTTTGAAGTCTTTAATGTAACGGCTTACGGGCCGTTTCTTTTGTTTTGAAACAGACATATTCTGGCGCCTTGTGTAGTCTAGTCTAATAAAAATAAATCAAAGATAAAGTCAAAGTTACTTCATGGATTTTAAGCGCGCCCGCAGCCTTTTGATTGCCTGGCTGTGTAACTGGCTGACGCGGGATTCCCCCACTTCCAGCACTGCGCCTATCTCCTTGAGGTTCAGCTCTTCCTGATAGTAAAGAGTCAGAACCAGTTTTTCACGTTCAGGCAGTTGTTTTATCGCCTCAACCACCTGGTGACGCAAACTCTCGTCTACCAACAAACCGAGCGGGTTGCCCCCGTCATCATCATCACGGACGGGTTCGCAGCTCTCACCGTGGATTTCGTGCCACTCATCGTATGAAAACAGCTGGCTGTTATTGGTATCGGTTAAGACCTGACGGTATTCTGCGATATCCATCTGTAACGAATCAGCGATTTCCTGCTCTGTGGCTGCACGCCCCAGAGACTGTTCGAGCGCGCGCACGGCTTTGGTTATTTCCCGCGCCTGACGGCGCACACTGCGGGGGGCCCAATCTCTTCCCCGCAATTCATCCAGCATTGCCCCGCGGATCCGTTGTACCGCATAGGTTGCAAAGGTGGCACCCTGCATGGCGTCAAAACGCTCCACTGCATGCAGCAAGCCGATACCCCCGGCCTGAATTAAGTCGTCAATATCAACGCTTGCCGGTAATCTCACCTGCAACTTCAGGGCTTCGTGCCGGATAAGGGGATAATAACGCTCCCACAGGCTATTTTTGTTGATAACACCTTCGGCGGTATACAAATCACTCACAACCTGAAACACCCTTCGAGATTCATGAAAGGCTTTTATTATCGTGCCCTGAAAAGAATTCAATCCGGTGAGTAGTGAGGTAAATCACGCCTTATTTGCCTTATCCTAAATCACCTCATTAACAAATAGCAATACTCTCTTTCATTTTTATCATAAATTTTGCAAAATTCCGGTTATTTTATATGATAAAAAGAAAAATAGGCGTTCATTAATAGAATAAAAAAACAAATAGTTAGAATATTATTTGTTCTGTTATGGGTAACACCTATAAAAAAAGGTCAGAATATTCTGACCTTTTAAATACGTTAAAGCAACTACGTAAATTAACGTAACAGGCTCAGAACACCCTGAGGAACCTGGTTTGCCTGTGCCAGAACAGCGGTACCCGCCTGTTGCAGGATCTGACCACGGCTCATGTTAGACACTTCTGTTGCGAAGTCAGCGTCCTGGATACGGCTGCGTGCTGCGCTCAGGTTGTTAACAGAGTTGTTCAGGTTGTTGATGGTAGACTGCATACGGTTCTGGAATGCACCCAGTTTTGAACGGTATGAATCAACAGTTTTCAGTGCTTCATCCAGTTTTTTGGTGGTTGCTTCATTCATATCTTTAGCTTCTGCTTCAGTTTTGAAATTAACAACCTTATCAGTAATTGTGAATGTTGCCTTAGTCCCTAAAGTAGCGTCGGCGCCAACAACTTCTTTGTCAACTTTAACTTCTACAACAACATCTTTCCCGTCTTTAGTTGTTTTTGCATAAAAAGCACCGGTCTTATCATTATGATAAACTTCTGCCGGAGCCGCTGTAGTTTTACCCTCAGCATCCACATAAGCAAGAACTGCATCTACTTTATCGCCTGCATCTTTTACTGCCACTTTTTGTGCATCGGCATCAGCTACTTTACCGGTTACAAACTGTTCTAATTTGAAGTTTTCTAACTTCAGCTCTTTCAGGTCGATTTTTTTCATGTCTAATTCGATGGTTTCGCCATCATTAGCACCAACCTGGAAATTCATTTTAGTACCCTGCTCCAGCACTTTGATGCCGTTGAACTGGGTTTGCTGTGAAATACGGGTGATTTCTTCCAGACGCTGATCAACTTCTTCCTGGATAGAAGAAATATCGCTGTCTGAGTTAGTGCTGTTTTTCGCCTGAACAGTCAGTTCACGGATACGCTGGATGTTGTCGTTGATTTCGTTAACAGCACCTTCAGCGGTCTGTGCGATAGAGATACCGTCGTTGGCGTTACGGGAAGCCTGAGTCAGACCTTTAACGTTAGCGGTGAAACGGTTGGCGATTGCCTGGCCAGCTGCATCATCTTTTGCGCTGTTGATGCGGGCACCTGAAGACAGACGCTCGATTGCAGAGCCCAGTACGCTCTGTGAACGGTTTAAGTTGTTCTGAGTAACCAGAGACAGAACGTTAGTATTGATAACCTGTGCCATGATATATGTCCTTGTTATTGAAAATAATAAACAGCGTTTATCTGTTTGGCTTTCTGATTTTCGCCAGCAATAACACTATCGGCACCCTGAGAGACCACTTTAGGTTTTTTGGTAAATATTTTTAGAAAATTGTCGCAGAAATGGATTCCTCAGACATAAAAAAAGCCGGAACAGAGGTTCCAGCCAAATCATAACACAGAGGAATTGCCTGATTTATAATGAAATAATGATTAACGCAGTAAGCTCAGTACTGACTGTGGTACCTGGTTTGCCTGCGCCAGCACTGATGTCCCTGCCTGCTGCAGAATCTGACCACGACTCATATTAGAAACCTCAACGGCAAAATCGGCATCCTGAATACGGCTGCGTGCAGCACTCAGATTGTTAACGGAGTTGTTCAGGTTATTAATGGTGGACTGCATACGGTTCTGGAATGCACCCAACTGGCTGCGCTGAGTGTCGATTTTTGACAGCGCTTTATCCAGAGTGCCCAGCGGACCTTTATCAGCGAGGGCTTTTTTATCTGCGGCATCCAGTTCGGCAACCCCAGTAAATTCGAGCTTAGCATCATCTGTCGCCGTTTTTGCTGTTGCAGACACACCTGCTTTCAGCTCAACATCTTTACCATTAATTTTGCCCTGGATATAAACCTTACTTTTATCGGCCACACCATTCGCATCTGTCTGATAATAGATTTTTGCATCGGTGACATCATCAGCACCCAGCTTAATACCGTTGATACCGTCTTCAACCGCTTGTTTCGCTTCCGCGTCAGTACCCGTACCCTTAACAAGCGATTCAAAATCACTGGCTGACACAGCCCGGCCGAATTTGCCTGCCGCCACATCCAGTGACTTCAGCCCCAGTGTATCACGGTCAACTTTTTTCAGATCAATATCGATAGTTTCACCATCATTGGCACCAACCTGGAAAGTCATTTTGCTGTCACCGGACAGTACTTTAATACCGTTAAACTGAGTCTGCTCTGAAATACGGTCAATTTCCTTCAGACGCTGATCAACTTCTTCTTTAATAGAGTTGATATCGCTTTCAGAGTTGGTGCCGTTTTGTGCCTGTACCGTCAGCTCACGGATACGCTGGATATTGTCATTAATTTCATTCACCGCGCCTTCTGTTACCTGCGCCAGGGAAATACCGTCGCTGGCATTACGGGAAGCCTGAGTCAGACCTTTAACGTTAGCGGTAAAGCGGTTGGCAATCGCCTGACCGGCAGCATCATCCTTTGCACTGTTAATACGGGCGCCGGAAGAAAGACGTTCAATGGCAGTTCCTAACACGCCCTGAGAACGATTTAAATTATTCTGGGTAACCAGTGACAGAACATTGGTATTAATAACTTGTGCCATAACGATATTTCCTTTTTTTGTATGAAATAATATGAATTATTTTTACCGTCGCTGCGGAGTAATACTGTTAACGGGCGATAATTCACTTTATTTACAGACAAAACGTCGCCATATTATCAATATCAGGCGTTTTTATCCGGATAACGCATTTTGTGAGATTTGTAATCAAATTGCTGCCCCCGAAGCTCATTTTTGTTTCTTTATCTTAATGGTGACAATAACCCTGCTTTCCCTGCGCAACTCTGCCCATCATTTTTTGCCGTTAACGCTAAAATTCTTCCGCTGCCAACCGATAACTATGTAAAACCAATTAAATTCAGGAGAAGTACATGGCAGGCATAGCATCGTTAGGCGTCGGCGCCGGAATGGATCTTAATCAGCAGCTGGACATGCTGGAAAAAGCAGAAATGCGCCGTCTGGAGCCGTTAACTGCCCAAAAAACAGCGTGTGATGCACAAATTAGCGCATTCGGGAAATTACAGGCTTCACTGGAAAAATTAAAATCCGCCGCTGAAGGACTGAAAAAATACGGTGATATCAGCACCACCAAAGTCAGTGAAGAAAATAAATACTTTGGTGTGTCCACCACAGGTAAAGCACAGCCGGGTCAGTATGACGTCAGCATCGAACGACTGGCTAAAAACCAGACCTTATCCGGAAAAGGTGTTGCTGACGGCAAGACATCAATGGGTAACAGCAACGCTGAACGAACTGTTTCCATTAAAATCGGTGACGGCAGTGATGCGAAAAAGAATTTTGATATAAAGCTGAGCAGCGATAAAACATCGCCGATTGAAGTCGCTGATGCCATAAATAAAGCAGATAAAGGCGTCTCTGCCAGTGTGGTAAAAGATAAACAGGGTGAATACCACCTGGTGTTAATCAGTAAAACCCAGGGGACCGATTCTGCTATCAGTATTTCTGTTACCGGCGATGATGATCTGGATAAAGCCATCGGCGGAAAATCAGAAAAACAAACCGACGGCACCGTTAAATTTACCGGTAATGGCGGCATGAAGCAGACGACCGCACCGGAAAACGCACTGTTCACTGTAAATGGTATCGAACAGGAATCACAGACTAACGAAGTCAAAGATGCCTTTTTTGGTCTGACACTGACACTGAAAAAAACTACTGAAAAAGACAGCGCCGGAAAACCGGTTACTGAACCGCTGGTTGTTTCTTCTGATATTGAACCGGCGAAAAAGAAAATCAAAGAGTGGGTGGATGCTTATAACGAGTATCAGAAACTCTGTAAAGATCTGACCAAATATACCAAGACAGAAAAAGGTGAGGCGGCAGATAAAAGTAATGGTCCGCTGATTGGCGATTCCACGGTACGCGGTATTCAGAACACCATCCGCGGGCAAATCAGAACACCGAATGGTGACGGTACACTCAACACCATGAGCAAACTCGGTATCAAGCAAAAGTTAGACGGTACCCTGGAGATTGATGACAAAGTTCTGGATAAAGCATTAAAAGAAAATGGTTCCAGTGTGAAAGAGTTCTTTGCCGGTGACGGAAAAGAGACCGGTTTTGCCACTGAAAACTTTAATTATCTGAAAAAGATATTAGACAGCCGTGAAGGTACGATTCATAACGCCACCGACGGTCTGGAGAAAAAGAAAAAAGGTATCGATAAACGTATCGAACAAACCAATAAACAGATCGAAAACACCATGGATCTGTATCGCCGTCAGTTCCAGAATCTGGACAAAATGATGAACTCCCTGAGTGGCACCACACAAGCACTCGGCAGAATGTTAGGTTAAAAATAATGTATCAGCGCAAGGCAAATCAGGCTTATCAGCAAGTTAATCTTGAAAGTGAAATTACCAATGCCTCGCCTTATCAGTTGATCCGGATTTTGTTTAACGGGGCGCTCAGCGCCCTTCGCCGCAGCGAAATCTTTATGGAGCAAAATGATATTGCCGCCAAAGGTAAGGAACTGTCGAAAGCGATTAATATTATTGATAATGGTCTGAAACAGGCTCTGGATTATGATGCCGGCGGTGAGCTGGCACATAATCTGGCCTCTCTGTATGACTATATGATTATGCGGTTACTCAACGCAAATATCGAAAATAACGTGGCCTACGTAAAAGAGGTCTATCAACTGCTCTCCGATCTCGCGGCAACATGGCAACAAATCGGGGCAAATGTGGATGAAAGATAATCAGGTGAGTATTCAAACGACCATCAATTTACACGATATATATCAACATGTACTGACACTGAGTGAAGAACTCGTTACCCTGGCCAGAAACAGTGAATGGGATGATTTGATTGCCCGTGAAACTGATTATGTTTGTGCAGTTGAACACCTGACACAGTTATCTCATGAACTGGAAAAAGAACAGCCGGTTACCGGTGAACTGGTGGAAATACTGCAGGCTATCATTGAAAATGAGCGGGTAACAAAAATTTATTTGCAGGATCACCTCAACTTTCTGAGTAAAGAAATAAAACAGCTTGACCAACAACGGGTGATTAATAAAAGTTACGGGCAATTCACTGACCCGGATTATTCGATTCATGTTAAACCAGTAGAATAAGTTTTTCTGATCAGCGCGGTGTCTTAAAATAATGAAAAAATGGCCTGATCTGTTCCGGCCGGACAGTCGTTCCCTGCCCGGCCGGAACGTTTTGCTATTCAGCGGTATTTTTTACACCCGGTTTCACACAATTTCCCAGATATAACCCCGCCATAACAGCTGCAAATCCGCCGATCACACTGACCAGCAAATAGGTTATTCCGGTACCCAGTAACGCCGGGGATGACATTATTTCAAATGTGCCGTACACAAAGCTGCTGAATGTGGACAATCCGCCCATAATACCGGTTGCCACCAGCGCATTGACATACTGATTAATCCGGTTGCGCTGTAATAATGCCGCCGTTATTCCCAGCAGGAATGAGGCAATAATATTAGCCGCCAGAATATCAAGCGGAAATCCGTCATGCAGAGACGGCACACCAAGCATCAGTAATTCACGGCAGATTGCGCCGAATGCCCCGCCAATAAAAATAAGAATCACCATATTCATACTGTTATCCTCATGCCGCCAGCCAGACACCCAGTGCGGCAGCAGCCAGACCCGCCACAACAGAGATAAGCAAATAACCGAAAGCCAGCATCCGCTGTTTTGAATTCACCAGTTTTGCCGCATCCAGCTGCATACTGCTGAACGTGGTGTAACCGCCGAGAATACCGGTCAGAACAGCCGCATGCAGGAATGAACCGAAGCGGTCATGCCAGTCAATCACGAATAACGTGCTTAAGAAGCCGATAATAAAAGCACCCGAGATATTAATAATAAAGGTGCCCAGCGGAAAATGGCCGTGATAACGTTCGCCTGTCAGTTTACCGACCCACCAGCGCAGTAATGAACCGCTGCCGCCGCCGATACCGACCCAGAAAATATCAATTGCTGTCATATAACCTCACCTGTAAATAGCATCGTCAGGAGAAATACGTACAGCAGATAGTGTAGATCCTCTCTCTTTACTTCACAATTACCGTGTTGAAACCGGCTGAATTTATACAAAGATGCCGGATCTGAAGTCCGGTTACAGGTTATACCCTGTAATATTCTGTGACTATACGGAGAACGGCTGCCAATAGCCGACGATCAGCAGGATAATCATTATTCCGCCCGTCAGCGCGGCAGCCGACAGACAAAAACGATACCCTGGTGCTGTTATTACCGGGTGCCGCCGGATATTACGGTAAACACGGATCAGATCACCCGACAATACCAGCAGCAGAATGACCACCAGGAATTTACCGGCCAGGTATAACGAATCCCAGAATTCAGCAGAAACCGGCGGTTCCCGCCGATTATTATTTATCCATTGCACCAGTGTAATCCCGGTTGCTGTATACAACCACACCCGGAAATAAAAACCGGCCAGCATTATCACGCTTGTCACTACTGTTTTATATCTCTTCATTTGTACTCTTTATACAGATAAAAAAGCGCCGATACGGAACTAATAGTATTTTTGTGCTGTCAAAAACAGAGTAAAAACAGACTACTTTAACACACACATTAAGGACAACTGATGAAATCAGCCTATATTATTGCTCCGCTCTTCTTATTAATGGCAGGATGCAGTCAGAATGCACGGACAGACCAGGCAGCAGAGAATACCAGGACATTATATATTGACTCTGAACTGGCCGATTGCGTGGGTGTTGCACCGATGAAATGCATGAAAATAAAAGAATCCCCTGATGCAGAGTGGGAATTTTTCTATCAGAGCATCGACGGGTTTACTTATGAGCCGGGATACCAGTACCGGGTGTCCGTTAAAACAACGAATGTTCCGAACCCGCCTGCGGATGCACCCAATATCCGCTATCAGTTAATCTCTGTACTGAATAAGGATCCTGTACCGGCAACAGGTGGAAAAATTGGCATGGCAAACCCGGCATCCGTTTATTGTGAACAATCCGGCGGTAAAACAGAAACCGTTAAAGCGGCATCCGGCTGGACCGGTTACTGTAATTTACCGGGCGGTGAGCGGGTTGAGGAATGGACGTATTACCGCAAAAACCATAAATAAACAGATCAAAAAGAGCGGGAAAACCCGCTCTCTTTATTTATCCGGTATAACAAAAACTGTCTTTGTTATTTCACTAATTTACAGGTACGGCCTTTATCTTCGGCAACCTTGCCTTTCACCGCATCATCCTCTGAGATGCTGGCCAGATTCAGTTCATTTTTTCCGTTTGACCAAAGCTGGAAATTTTCGCCGACATAACGGGCACCGCTGGCAGCAACCGCTTCTTTCAGAACAATAATTTCATCGCTGTATACCATTACTGCTGTTTTGGCATCCGGGAAAGCAACTTTAATTTTTTGCCCGTCACAGTTATAGGTATCCGTTTTGGCAGCAAATGCAGGGCTTGCCAGTAATGCAGAAACTAACGCAACAGCAGACACAGACAGAATTTTACGCATCGAATGCTCCTGAAAACGAGTAATACAACCGTTAATATTATTGCGCTTTGATTATGCACCCGCCATTAATAACCAATATAGGATATCTCTGTAATCCTGTTTCCCGGTTAATTTTTCCGCTGTTGCCCGGTGATATTTAAATCGCTATTCCGCGGAACGGTGCTATTATCAGTATAATTACGCAGACATTATTTAATCTTTATTACGGCGGAGTTATACCAATGATAATATTCTCATCTCTGCGGCAGTTTATGCGTATTTATCAGTCACCGGCAGTATTGATATTGCATTTCATTATCATTATCTCCGTTATCCTTCAGATTGTGGTCAGCAACTGGATGTCTGTTTCAATCACCGGTGCTATTCCCGCTGATGGCTATCGCTTATTTTTTACCTGGCTGCATATTATTACCGGTCTTTCATTTTGGGTTTCCGGTACCCTGCTTATTGCTCTCTGCTTTCATCAGCGGGGAATAAAGCACTATTATCCGTGGGCTTTCGGCTGTTTTTCACAGATAGCCGCTGACTGCCGTGCCCTGCTGCACGGGAAATTACCGGAATCCTATCCCGGAGGTCTGGCAACCAGTGTTCAGGGACTGGGTCTCGGTGCACTGGTACTGGTCGTGCTATCCGGTACAGCCTGGCTTATATTATGGGTTGCGGGGTCAGCTTATGCCGGTGAAATACGTAATTTGCACAAAACGCTGACGGGACTGATTGAAGCGTATATTATTGGCCATGGCGCAATGGGGCTATTACACTTTATACTCTGGTTACGAAAGAAAAATATTTCAGACAACAACCAGCCGGGCTGATTTTTATTACAGGATGTAATGATGAAAAGATTATTCTCCGTTTTACTTATTGTATTTTCACTGAATGCTTATTCAAATGAAAATCAGGATTTTGAAGGGATCTGGGCAATGGTACCGCTTAAAAACGGGATCGCCAATGTTGCGCAGTATAATACTGACGGAACATCTTCGTTGTATTCGTTTAATTGTGCAAAACCGGATGAGAAAGAACCGGTTGAAAAATACACCTACACCGTGGATAAAGAAAATAAGACTATCACACTGACATCCGGCACTTATCAAACCAGTCTGAAAATCGTCAAAATAACGCATAAAACAATGGCGCTGGAACAGAAAATTAATGACGATTTCAGCGTATCACTGTTGTATGCAAAAGTCTCTGACATAACCCCGCTTTGCGGCCTTTATACCGGTGAGGTTAATCCGCCGCCGAAAACAGCCTATCAGCCTGCGGATTTTATTCCGGATCCGGTTATTCCGCCGCATCCGGGACTCAGCCGCTTTGAAGGAAAGTGGATGTACGATAATGTCATTCAGATTGAAGTGGCAAAAGATAATGCAGGTAATTTTATTCTGAAACCTGACAGTAATCAGAACTGGAATCATCTGTATAATCAGGTTCGCTGGGTGGGTGACGAACTGCATTTTAAATCCTATGCATATTCGGACAAAGAATCATTATATGAACATCCGTATCATAAATCTCAGTCTGATAGTATTCTCCGCCTGACATCAGACACCACCATGACACATTCCCACATTATCGGTAAAGAACGCTACGATACAGAGCTGATAAAGCAATAAGCCCGCACCGGGCTTATTATTACCGCCTGCGCGGTATAATCTGTGATTTATCCACCGGTGGCAGCCCCAGGCTTTGGCGCTTCTTATTTGCATCATATACAGCGCCTTCCTGAATTTTATAGTTATAGCCGGCACCGACACAGGCTTCTTCAATTATATCCTGCGGATACAGGGTATCTTCATTAAACCGGTCAACTTCCCATGCCTTGTAACGATCGTTACTATCCTGCAGCAGGAGAACAGAAAACAGTTTTTTCCCGCCATATTGTCCGTGTGCATTTTTTTCACTGACCTGAACGCAATATAAATTACCATCGCCGACATCAATAAAATCACCGTGAAAAAAACGGGCAGATGCCGGATTATCCAGGTTCTTTTTAATCACGCTTTCCACCGAAGCAATTTCACTCTTTGTCAGGCTGCGGGCCGCCGCAGTGCACGACATCACAGCAATGATAATCCCTGTCATTATTTTTTTCATATTACCGTTACCACCCTGTAACTGTTTATCTGCTTTATCAGACTAACCCTGACGAGTTGTAATACAACTGCCGTAATTCTTAAATATGAATAAAAAAGCCGCCGGTAAATACACGGCGGCGGATAATGGCTGGCATGGCGGTTAATTGTTCTTCAGATTAGCCACTAATTTTTCCAGCATCTCTGCTTTGTATAATACCGGTGCGATATTACCGCTCTCAAGTAACGCATTAGACACGTCAGATAACTTAAAGCGGACTTCTTTCCCGACGATACCCACACGGCTCGCAATCAGCGGTTTATTTTTCGCTTCCGTACCGGTCATGAACACACTCATCGCCGCAATATTCGGGATCGGTAATTGACCTTTTTCCAGCACCAGCGTCATTTGCAGTTTCAGATCACCGGGAGCAGACTTTTTGGCCGATTGCAGGCGTTTAATGGCTTCCGGCGTGATCATCACACCGGCATAGAGTTCGTCATTTGAAAAAATATAAATCTCGGCATTTACCGCCTTCATATCATCAGCGATAAATCCGACCCCGACAGGAACGATAAAGCTGGCATAGGAATTAAATTTCTCTTTATAACATTCCTTGTATTCCGCGCCGGAGAAGACAGCCGGCATCTGTTCCTTAATTCTGATAAGACTTTTTGATTCTTTCCGTGAATCTTCGAAATCATTACAGGCCGCTACTTCCACATTGATATTACCGGCGACCAGTTTGTGTTCATGAGAGACCAGATCATCCGTATTTACCGTGGTTTCAACATCCACTTTACACCCTGCCAGCAATGAAACAGCGATCAGTACGGGAAGAATTTTTTTCATTTTTTCACCAATATGTGTTTATGATTCATCCATTTAAACACACATGCAGTGAAATTAAAGCGGTTCAGGAATTTTTTGTGACAATGCAGATAAAAACGGGGTAACTGAAAAGCAATAACCGGAATTTTTTTAAAAAATAACCCCGTATTGGCAGAATACTTAAATATGAAAGCCCGCAGCGCCGGGCATTCATATAATAATATTTACACCGGCATTGACATAATTTCCTGATAAGCGGCCACCAGTTTGTTACGTACCTGAATGCCCATTTGCAGGCTCAGGCTCGCTTTCTGCATATCCACCATTACATCATTAAGGGAAATATCGGCTTTGCCGAGTGTGAAATCTTCCACCTTTTTTGCTGAATTAACACGGGTGGTATTGATCTCATTCACTGCTGAGATCAGGTGATCACCAAACCCCGATGCTTCAACGACCGGTTTCGTCTGGCTTGCTGCCTGTGCTGCTGTTACATTCAGCTGGGAGACGACTCCCTCAATTGCCTGAATTGTCATGTTTTTTCTTCCGTTAACAGGGATAAATGTGCACTGCGGAAGCCATTTTCTGCTGAAAAAGACACCGGTCACATCCTATTGCCTGCATACCCTAACACACCCTTTTTAACTTGAAGCCCGTAAATAACACCAAAATCACAGGCTGATTCTGTCATTAGATTTGTTATTTGCAGGGAATAATAGCAGCGTAAAAAAGTGACGTTACAAAGAGGGAAATTACGTTGTTTCGCCAAAACTATTTTCACCCGTCAAATCTGCAAGGCAGGGAATGTTTATGAGTGCCGCACCACAAGACACCGGAGATACCAAAAAGGGATTCGCCCTGATTATTGACCGTATTAAGGCTGATCCTAAGGTTCCGCTGATGGTCGCCGGCGCGGCTGCAATCGCCGTTATTGTTGCGCTGTTCCTCTGGATGCGCAGCCCGGATTACCGCGTTCTGCTCAGTAACCTGAGTGCCAAAGACGGCGGCGATATTGTCAGTCAGCTGACACAAATGAATATGCCTTACCAGCTCGCGGATAACGGCAGTGCCATTCTGGTACCTGCTGATAAAGTGCATGAGCTGCGTCTGAAACTGGCTCAGGCCGGTCTGCCGAAAGGCGGGAATACCGGTTTTGAACTGCTGGATAAAGAACAGTTCGGTATCAGTCAGTTCAGTGAACAGGTGAACTATCAGCGCGCTCTCGAAGGGGAACTGTCACGCACTATCGAATCACTCAGCCCGGTACAGACCGCGCGGGTGCATCTGGCGATCCCGAAACCGACCCTGTTTGTCCGCGAGCAAAAATCACCGACAGCCTCCGTCACCGTCGGATTGCTGCCGGGCCGCGCACTGGATGAAGGTCAGATCAGCGCGATTGTGCATATGGTCTCCGGCAGTGTGTCAGGATTAACCTCCTCCAACGTTATTATTGTTGACCAGACCGGACGTCTGCTGACAAACAATGATAACAGCCAGCAGTCTGTCAGCACGTCGCAGATGCGTCTGACCCAGGAAACCGAAGCACGTCTCAAACAACGTATTGAAGACCTGCTTGCCCCGCTGGTCGGCCGTGCCAACGTGCAGGCGCAGGTAACCGCTCAGGTGGATTATTCCAAAGTTGAACAGACCGCCGAAGAATATAAACCAAACCAGCAGCCGGATTCCGCCGCTGTCCGCTCGCGTCAGAGCAGCCAGAGTCAGCAGAACAGCAACGGCGGCCCGGGCGGCGTGCCGGGCGCATTATCCAATCAGCCGGTCAGTGCTCCTGCCGCTCCAGTTGAAACAGCAAAAGCGGATACAAAAGATAACAAAAATGCATCTCCTGCCGATAATAAAAGTAACAGCAACATTAATTCGCAGAGTGATGAGACCACAAACTACGAAGTGGATCGCAAAATCAGTCATACCCAGCGCCAGATTGGCGTGGTTGACCGTCTCTCTGTCGCGGTAATTATTAACTGGCTGCCGCAGAAGAAAGAAGACGGCACCGAGGAAATGCAGCCGCTGCCGCCGGAGATGATCAAAGAGATTGAATCGCTGACCCGCGAAGCGATGGGGTATTCCGTCAGCCGCGGCGACAGTCTGAGCATCACCAACTCCCGCTTTACCGATGAAGGTCAGCTGACCGAAGAGCCGTCGCTCTTCACAAGCCCGGTCATCATTGCCCAGGCACTGGAGTACGGCAAGATTCTGCTGCTGTTACTGGTGGGCTGGCTGCTGTGGCGCAAAGGTATCAGACCGCAGTGGCAGCGTTACCGCAAAGCGCAGCAGGCGGAAGCGGAAGCCCGTATGTTTAAGGCGACTCAGATGAAAACCCCGCTCGTGGCTGATGATGTTATCAGTGACGATATGGACGAGAAAACCCGCCGCCGCCTGACCCGTCAGCGTGTCAGCGCCGAAATTCAGAGTCAGCGTATCCGTGAGATGGCGGATAAAGATCCTCAGGTTGTGGCAATGGTTATCAGTCAGTGGTTAGGAAAAGCACAATGAATTTAAGCGGAACAGAAAAGAGCGCCGTCATGCTGATGACGCTCGGTGAGGACCAGGCCGCCGAGGTCTTTAAACACCTGAACAATAAAGAAGTTCAGCAGCTGAGTATGGCGGTCTCCAACATGCGTCAGGTCTCCAATGCTGAGCTGGCGGAAGTCCTGACAGAGTTTGAGGAAGCGGCGATTCAGTATGCGGCGCTGAACATCAATACCAATGATTATCTGCGTTCCGTACTGGTCAAGGCGCTGGGTGAAGACCGCGCCGCCAGCCTGCTGGAAGATATCTTCGAGAAACACGAAAGTGCGTCCGGGATCGAAAGCCTCAACTATATGGAGCCGCAGACTGTGGCCGATATTATCCGCGACGAACATCCGCAGATTATCGCCACCATCCTGGTGCATTTAAAACGCAACCTGGCTGCCGATGTGCTCGAACTGTTCGACGAACGCCAGCGCAACGACATCATGCTGCGTATCGCCACCTTTGGTGGTGTCCAGCCGGCGGCACTGGCGGAACTGACCGAAGTCCTCAACAACCTGCTGGACGGCCAGAACCTCAAGCGCAGCAAAATGGGTGGCGTGAGAACCGCAGCCGAGATCATCAACCTGATGAAGAGTCAGCAGGAAGAAGGTGTTATCGGGGCAATGCGCGATTACGACGGCGAACTGGCACAGCGGATTATCGACGAAATGTTCCTGTTCGAGAACCTTATCGAAGTGGACAACCGCAGTATCCAGCGCATCCTTCAGGATGTCTCCAACGACTCGCTGGTTATTGCACTGAAAGGCTGCAACGAAGAGCTGCGCGAACACTTCCTGCGCAATATGTCCACCCGTGCGGCTGAGATTGTCCGTGATGATCTGGAATCCCGCTCACCGGTGCGTATGTCGCAGGTTGAGAATGAACAGAAATCTATTCTGCTGATTGTCCGCCGTCTGATGGAAACCGGCGAAATTGTGATTGGTGGTGGTGACGATGTCTATGTCTGATAAGGAAAACACCGGCCTGCCGTGGAAGCGCTGGCAGCCGCGGGAGCTGAATCAGTGGGATCTGAATTCCTCTGTGCTCCCTGCCCTGTCCGATGAGCCGGAGCCGGAAAAACCGAAAATACCCTGCCTGGAGCCGAAAGAGGTGCTCGAGCAGATCAATCTGCTGGATAACCTGAAAGAAGAAGCGCAGCGCAGCGGTTTTCAGTCCGGCCATGAGCAGGGACAGAAAGCCGGTTATGACGCCGGATTTGCTCAGGGTCTGCAGGACGGCGCTGAGCAGGGCCGTCAGCAGGTACTGGCAGAACAGCAGCCGGTCACGGAAGCGTGGCAGAAACTGTTATCCGAGTTCAGTTATTCTCTCGACAGTTTTGACAGCGTGGTAACCACCAAACTGCTGCAGATTGCCCTGACCGCCGCCCGCCAGGTGCTCGGTCAGCCTGCGGTCTGTGACGGTACCGCACTGCTCGAAGAGATCAGCCGTCTGCTTCAGCAGAAACCGCTGTTTGCCGGTCAGCCGGAGCTGCGGGTCAACCCTGCACATGTTGAGATGATCGAGCAGCATATCGGTACCCAGCTCAGTCTGAACGGCTGGCGCCTGGTGCCGGATCCGCAGCTGCATGCGGGCGGATGCCGTGTGGTGGCGGATGACGGCGAAATCGATATGAGTGTCGCCACCCGCTGGCAGGAGCTGTGCCGGTTATACGCGCCGGAGACCTTGTTATGACCGCGCGGATTGGCCGCTGGATAGGCGCACTGGAAGGTTTTGAATCCCGGATGTCCGGCGTGGCGATGACCCGCCATTACGGACGTCTGACCAAAATCACCGGGCTGGTGATGGAAGCCGAGGGCATCAAAATGCCACTCGGTGCCACCTGTTTTATCGAGCGTGTAATCAACGGGAACACCGAAGAAGTTATCTGTGAAGTGGTCGGTTTTAACGGACCGCGTATGCTGCTGATGCCGCTGGCAGAGCTGGAAGGTATCGCACCGGGTGCCCGTGTCTATGCGCAGTCCACCGGAAGCGGCGGGCAGACCAGCCGCCAGCTGCCGCTGGGTGATGAGCTGCTCGGCCGGATCCTGGATGCCTCCGGCAACCCGCTGGACGGCAAAGGGCCGCTGGAAGCCAAAATCCGCGCCCCGCTGATTACGCCGCCGATCAACCCGCTGGAACGATCGCCGATTAACAGTGTGCTGGATGTCGGTGTCCGCGCTATCAACGCCCTTCTGACCGTCGGACGTGGTCAGCGTATGGGGCTGTTTGCCGGTTCCGGCGTCGGAAAAAGCGTGCTGCTCGGCATGATGGCGCGTTTCACGCAGGCGGACATTATTGTGGTCGGGCTGATTGGTGAGCGCGGCCGCGAAGTAAAAGATTTTATCGAGAACATCCTCGGCGCGGAAGGACTTCAGCGTGCGGTGGTTGTCGCGGCACCGGCGGACGTTTCCCCGCTGCTGCGGATGCAGGGTGCCTCCTATGCCACGCGGATCGCGGAATATTACCGTGATCTGGGTCGCAATGTGCTGTTAATTATGGATTCGCTGACCCGTTACAGTATGGCACAGCGTGAAATTGCGCTCGCCATCGGAGAACCGCCTGCTACAAAAGGCTATCCTCCGTCGGTGTTCGCAAAATTACCGGCACTGGTCGAACGGGCAGGCAACGGTAAAAACGGCGGCTCTGTCACCGCGTTTTACACTGTACTGACCGAAGGGGATGACCAGCAGGATCCGATCGCTGACTCCGCGCGGGCCATTCTTGACGGCCATATCGTGCTTTCGCGTTCCCTGGCGGAATCCGGACACTACCCTGCTATCGATATCGAAGCCTCCATCAGCCGTGCCATGACCGAGCTGATTGAGAAAAGCCATTACCGGAAAATTCAGCGTTTCAAACAGCTGACCTCGGCTTACCAGCGCAACCGCGACCTGATTAATGTCGGTGCCTACGCGGCAGGCAGTGACCCGATGCTGGATGAGGCCATTCAGCTGTTCCCGTATATGGCGAAGTTTCTGCAGCAGGATATCGATGAGCGCTGTGACTACCCGGCCGCCTGCGAGCAGCTCAGTCAGGTGATACCGGACGCATAACGAGGTCGTCAATGTCAAATACGCATGCACTCACCACGTTGTTAAATTTAGCTGAAGAGGCCGCCGAAGAGGCGGCTAAAGTGCTGGCGCAGGTGCGTCAGACCCACACACAGATGAGTCAGCAGCTGACCATGCTGGAAAATTATCAGGCCGATTACCGGCAGAAGCTGAATCAGACACTGCATACCGGGATGGCTGCCGATAAATGGCAGAACTATCAGCAGTTTCTGGTCACCCTCGAACTGACGATTGAACAGCAGCAGGGTCAGCTGAACCTGTGGGAGCAGCGCGTCAGTGATGCCAACCGCCACTGGCAGGAAAAACAACAGCGCGTCAATGCCTTCGATACTCTGATCCGCCGTGCGGATCATGCAAAAAATCAACGACAAAACCGGCTGGAGCAAAAGCAGATGGATGAATTTGCCCAGCGCGCGACTTTATGGAGAACCCGTTAATGGATGTCAATGCCGGTACCAAAATGGTCAGTTCTGCTGACAACGCATTGAATAAACAGGAATCACCGCGTGCGGAAGATGCACAGGCAACCGCCCTGCCGTTTCAGGCTGTGATGGATGCACAGCAGCCGCGCCCGGAAAAACCGGCACAGGCCGTACATGCGGTAAAACAAACCCGCAATGACACTGCCGCGCATAAGCAGGCTGCAGAGGGCAAAGCGGTCTCCGCACAGGAAAAACAGACCGGTGCCGACACCATGGCACAACTGAACTTCTCCCGCCGCCTTGCCGGGGATGCTGCCGCCCCTGAGCTGGATGCAAAATTGCTGACCAGCGGGGATGATGCACCTGCATTACCGCAAACAGAAGGTGAAACGGACAATGCCCTGCCCGCGGCACTGAAAGAGCGCCTGAGCGGACGGGACAGCCGCACAACGGAGAAACCGGCCGCAGACACAAAGCTGCAGATTGATGACAGCGGAAAAAACGTCGCCAAAACCACAGAACTGCCGGAAGACGTACTGGCTAAAACCGGTGATAAACCGCTGATCACGGATGAAAATAACGACGCACGCACCCTGTTTACGGATGACAAATCCAAACCGCGTGTGGATCAGCCGCGTTTTTCACTGACCGATGCACAAAAACCGGACCCGAAAGCACTGCCGGAGGATTTTTTACCGCTGAATAAGAAATCCGCTGACACTTCCGTGCCGTTATCGCTGGCGTCCGCCACTGATACCACCGGTGCGGATAACAGCAAAAGCGCATTCAGTATCAAAACAGAAAGCAGCGCCTTTCAGACTGTCACCGCACCGGGCAGTCATACTGCCGTCCAGAGCCCGGTACTGATGCCGGCGGCGGCTCAGAGTACCGCCGCGCAGACCAATGCCCCGGTGGCTCAGCCGTCCATGCAGCTGACCGCACAGCTCGGCAGCGAACTGTGGCAGCAGCAGGTCAGCCAGAATATGATCTATTTCTCCCGTCAGGGATTACAGCAGGCACAGCTGCGTCTGCATCCGGAAGAGCTGGGCTCCCTGAATATCCATCTTAAAATTGAGGATAATCAGGCGGTGATGCATTTTGTCTCCCCGCACAGCCACGTCCGCGCGGCGATGGAATCCATGATGCCGGTGCTGCGAAACGCCCTTCAGGAGAGCGGGATCCACCTGGCGCAAAGCTCCGTCGGACAGGAGTATCACGGTAATCAGCAGGGTTCCGGAGATGATCGTCACAGCGGCGGCAGCGCTGATGCTATTACTTCTGCCGGAAGTATCAGCGGCGTGAATGTCAGTACAGATACCCCTGTCCGCCCGTCAGCAATTCATGACGCCCGCGCCCGCGGCGGGATCGATACCTTCGCCTGATTCCTGTACATAATGGCGGTACCGGGGACTAAAGCCCCGAGTTACCGCCTTTTTGTTTCGTTTTTCCCCCCTTTAGTCCTTCAGAAGCACGCCATAATGGATGGGCTTACAGAGTATGAAACCCCTGACGGGTTTTGCTATCAAGAAATAGGAATTCAGTTAACATGTCGTCTTCACGCAATGCCTCAAAAGGTTCCAATACCGGGTTACTGGTTATCTTTGCCCTGATTGCCCTCGCAGGAGCAGGTTTCGGGGGTTACAGCTGGTGGTCTTCTCACCAGGAGAGCACCACCGCCGGTACCACAGACGAGAAACGGGCCAATATGCCTGAGCCTATCTTTATGGGCATTGAACCGTTTACCGTGAATCTTCCCGGTATGAATAACGGCCGTGATCGTGTGCTGTATATTGATATGACACTGCGTCTGGCCAACGAGCGTTCCCGCAAACAGCTCCATGAGTATCTGCCGGAAGTCCGCAGCCGCCTGTTACTTCTGCTCTCACAGCAGTCCCCGCAGATACTCGGAACCCATGACGGCAAACTTCAGCTGATGAAGGCAGTTAAAACCACCTTAGCCCCGACCGTGGTACAGGGACAGCCGGATCAGGAAATTTCGGATGTGTTATTCACCACCTTTATTCTCCGGTAAAACTGATGAGCGATAATATTTTATCTCAGGCAGAGATAGACGCGCTGCTCAATGGTGACTCGCCGTCAGAGCCGCAGCCTGCCGACACAGCACTCAATAAAGGTAAGGACAAAGTCCGTCCTTATGACCCGAATACCCAGCGCCGCGTTATCCGCGAGCGTATGCAGTCCCTGGAAATTATTAACGAGCGTTTTGCCCGTCAGTTCCGGATGGGATTGTTCAACATGCTGCGCCGCAGTCCTGATATCACTGTCGGTGGTATCAAAATTGAACCTTATCATGAATTTGCCCGTAACCTGCCGGTGCCGACCAACCTGAACCTTGTGCATATGCCGCCGCTGCGCGGAACCGCACTGTTCACCTTTGAACCGGCACTGGTCTATATCGCTGTCGATAACCTGTTCGGCGGTGACGGCCGTTTTCCGGTCCGTTCCGAAGGCCGGGAATTCACCAACACCGAACAGCGCATTATCCACCGTATGCTGAAACTGGCACTGAACGCATACCGCGATGCCTGGAAGCCGATTGCTGAAGTGGATGTGGAATATGTGCGCTCTGAAATGCAGGTGAAATTCACCAATATCACCACCTCCCCCAACGATATCGTGGTCACCACCTCCTTCCTGGTGGAGATCGGTAATACCGTGGGTGAGCTGAGCATCTGTATTCCGATTGCCATGATTGAACCTATCCGCGAGCGGCTGATTAACCCGCCGATGGAGCACGGTCACCAGGAAAATGAAGCCTGGGTATCCAGCCTGGTGACACAGGTGAAACATTCCGAGCTGGAACTGGTCGCGAATTTTGCTGAAATCCCGCTGCGGATTTCAAAATTACTGCAACTGCAGAAAGGGGATGTGATCCCGGTGGAAAAACCGGATCGCCTGATTGTCAGTGTGGACGGCGTACCGGTACTGACCAGTCAGTACGGCACCCGGGACGGCCAGTATGCATTGCGTGTGGAACATTTGATTAATCCTGTATTAAACACTCTGGACGAGGAAAAAACCAATGAGTGAGGCGAACAACACTCCTGATATGAACCCGGAACACGATGGCGAGTCTCTGTGGGCAGAGGCAATGGAACAACAAAAAAAAGCAGAAACCGGGAACAACCAGGCGTTTGATAATCTCGACAGCCAGAATCCGCTGAATCAGCTGTCTGATATCAATCTGATTATGGATATCCCTGTCCGTCTCTCTGTGGAACTGGGCCGGACAAAAATGACCATCAAGAAGCTGCTGAGTTTATCCCAGGGTTCTGTGGTAGCGCTGGACGGGCTGGCCGGTGAGCCGCTGGATATCCTGATCAACGGTTATCTGATTGCCCAGGGTGAAGTGGTGGTGGTCTCCGACAATTACGGTATCCGCATAACGGATATTATCACCCCGTCTGAACGTATGCGCCGCCTGAGCCGCTGATATGACACCGACCGCATCCGGCACCCCCGTTTTACCGGCCGCAGAGAAAACGGCAGATAATGCCGTTTTTTCTTCCGTCGCTCTGCCGCCGCCCGCCGCCGGTTCTCAGGCGATTAACAGCACGGACAGCCTGATTCAGGTGTCCGGCGCACTCAGCGGAATTATTCTGCTGATCCTGGGACTGACCTGGTTTGTCCGCAAATTCGGCTTTACCGCAAAACTGGCCGGCAAAAATCCGCTGCTGAATATCAGAAGCACCTGTTCTCTGGGAAACAAAGAACGGCTGGTGGTGGCGGAGATTCAGGGTGAATGGCTGGTTCTGGGTGTGACCGCGCAGTCGGTTAATCTGCTGCACCGCTGTCCGGCTGACCCGGCAGCGGTAACTGATGCCCCTTCCGCCTTTCAGGCACTGCTGAAAACCAAACGTGCCGCAAATAAAGATGCGGTACCGGCTGACGAACCACGCTGAGATTTTTCATGATGTCATTGCTCAAACGCGCCATTCCCGCACTCGCTCTGTTTCTGCTGGTTCCGCAGGCGCAGGCTTCACTGCCGGGCGTCGTCAGTCATGTGCTGCCGGACGGCGGCCAGAGCTGGTCTCTGCCGGTTCAGACCCTGCTGTTTCTGACACTGCTGGGCTTTATCCCTGCACTGCTGCTGATGACCACCAGTTTTACCCGCATCATTATTGTGCTGGGTTTATTACGCAACGCACTCGGAACACCATCCGCACCGCCGAACCAGGTTCTGCTGGGACTGGCCCTGTTTCTGACGTTTTTCGTGATGTCACCGGTGTTCGATAAAGTCTACGAGGATGCTTACCGTCCGTTCAGTGAAGACAAAATCAGCCTGGAAACAGCACTGGATCGCGGCACCGCACCGCTGCGCACATTTATGCTCGGCCAGACACGCGAAAACGACCTGGCGCTGTTTGCCCGTATCGCCAAAGTGGGTGAAATTCAGGAAGCCAAAGATGTGCCGATGCGCATTCTGATCCCGGCCTTTATCACCAGTGAGCTGAAAACCGCCTTCCAGATTGGTTTCACGCTGTTTATTCCGTTCCTGATTATTGACCTCGTGGTTGCCAGTGTACTGATGGCACTCGGGATGATGATGGTACCGCCCGCCACGGTTTCGCTGCCCTTTAAGCTGATGCTTTTTGTGCTGGTGGATGGCTGGCAGTTACTGCTCGGTTCGTTATCACAAAGCTTTTTTTAGTCGGGAGAGAATATGACACCGGAATCCGTAATGGCGATGGGCACCGAAGCCATGAAAATCGCCCTGATGCTGGCAGCCCCGCTGCTGCTGGCCGCCCTCGCAGCCGGTCTGCTGATAAGCCTGTTACAGGCCGCCACTCAGGTGAATGAGATGACCCTGTCATTCATTCCGAAAATTCTGTCAGTTATCAGTGTGATTGTGATTGCCGGTCCGTGGATGCTCAATCTGCTCACTGACTATATGCGTGCACTGTTAACCAATCTGCCGTTTATCATCGGCTGATCTATGTTAAGTATCACCAGTGAAACACTGACGCTGTGGCTGAGCCAGGGATTTTACCCGTTTATCCGGGTGCTGGCATTGCTGGGTACGGCACCGTTTTTCAATGAAAAACAATCAATCAGCAAGGTGCGGGTGATGCTGGCCTTTTTCACTGTTCTGATTGTCTCCCCGCAACTGCCGGTGGTGAATATCCCGCTGTTTTCCGCCCCCGGTCTGTGGGTGATTTTACAACAGGTGGTGATAGGTGTGGCGATGGGGCTGACCATGCAGATGGCGTTTGCCGCTGTCCGTCACGCAGGGGAAGTGATCGGCCTGCAGATGGGCTTATCCTTCGCCACCTTCTTTGACCCGAGCGGCGGGCCGAACATGCCGATTCTGGCACGTATCCTGAACCTTATCACCCTGCTGCTGTTTCTCGCATTTGACGGACACCTGTGGCTTATCCATATTGTGATAAGCTCGTTTGACCTCATTCCGGTGCAGGTCACCCCGCTCAACCGTGAGGGGTTCCGCATGCTGGTACAGTCGGCTAACCATATTTTTCTCAACGGATTAATGCTGGCGCTGCCGTTTATCACCCTGTTCCTGATTCTTAACCTCGCATTGGGTATTCTGAACCGGATGACACCGCAGCTTTCTGTGTTTGTGGTGGGTTTTCCGCTGACGCTGACCGTCGGCATCAGCATGCTGGGCCTGATCATCTCCGTCCTGCCGGGCTTTACCGAGCGGGTCATTCATCAGGCGTTTGAGCAGCTCTCACTGATTTTTAACCTGTTTGCCTCTCCGTAACCTGACCTGACTCATATCCGGTGTCAGGACAGCATAAGTATCCGCTTATCTTCCTTAAATAAAAAACCGGTAATCACCGAGAAAGTGATTACCGGATCCGGTAATGGCGTACAAATGAATATTGCTGTGTATAATCCGGAAAACGACTTGAGAAATAACACGGTTACCAATTTCCTGCTGAATAACCTCCGTCCACCGGCATTACAGTGCCGTTAATATAGTCAGATTTCAGCAGAAAACGAATGCTTTCTATAATATCATTAATGGTTCCGACTTTATCCGCCGGTGAGACTAAATTAATAAAATCCTGATTGAGTTCTGTATTCAGCGGGGACTCAATATACCCCGGTGCTACCGCATTAACGCGGATATTTTTCTTTGCATACTCCAGCGCCAGTGCTCTGACCAGTCCGTGCACACCTTCCTTTGCCAGAACACTCAGTGCCGCCGGTATTTTCTGCGACGGTTGCAGGGCAATACAGGAGGTTACCACGATAATTTTACCACCGTGATTTTTCAACATGTTTTTAATCGCCAATTGACTCAGATTAAATAAACTATAAATATTACTGTTTATTAAATGAATGAAATCATCCGGTGTCGTTTTTTCATAAGTTTTGCTGAGAAAAGCACCGGAATTATGAATAATAATATCGATATTTCCGAAACGAATAATGCCCTGCTGTATCAGCTGCCCGGCAAAACCGGTACAATGACTTTCACCGGTAACGGGTAAAAACGTGGTTTTATTATCCAGTTCCTGCAAAAAACTCTGCATGTGTTCATCGCTGCTGAATATGCCGATCACATTGTAGTGTTCATCAAGCAGTGTTCTGACTAACGCTTTCCCCAGACAACTTTCTGCATCGGTGATGACGGCAGTCCGCTGTTGTGGTTTCATAAATAGCCTTCAGTTATGATTCATTGCTTGCAATTGATGTAAATTATTATATTTCTTCATTACGTAAAATAAACTACTCTGATATTACTTCATTACCAACCTGAGGTTAATAATGCCGCGTCATTTTGATGATTTGATGCTGGGTACGCTGGAACTGTTCTGCCGCGCAGCCGAACTGCAAAGCTTTTCACAGGCAGCACAGGCACTGAATATTTCTCCGGCTGCGGTCAGCAAAACCATTGCGAGGCTGGAACAGAAGCTGGGCAGTCCGCTGTTTGTCAGAACCACCCGCCATGTGCGGCTGACAGAAGCGGGAGAACAATACCTCAGCTATTGCAGGACAGCGCTGGACGCGATGTATGATGCAGAGAATGCCCTGCAGGATATGAAAACCATTCCGGCCGGGAAAATCCGTGTTTGCCTGCCCAACGATTACGCCTATCTGAAAGTGTTTCCGCTGATGCCGAAATTCCGCCGCCGTTATCCGCAGATTGAGGTCGATTTTCATCTCCGTTTCCGTATTCCGCGCCAGGAAAACACGGATTGCGATGTCGTCATGACCAGTTGGCTGAATTACCTGCCCGACTGGATAGCCACCCCGGTTGATTTCGCTATGTTCCGGATTTATGCCTCACCGGATTATCTGAAAAAGGCACCGCCGCTGAATACCCCGGAAGATCTCCGCCATCACAACTGCCTGCAGATGCATTTGCAGGAACACACCAGACCGCTGCGCTGGCCGCTGGTGATAAACAATAAGATTGAACATATCGAAACCTTTGGTGATACCGCATTTTATGAAGATGTGATGGCCGCATACTATATGGCGGTATCCGGCAACGGCGTCGCAATGATGCATGACTTTATTGCCCGCAGCGCCGTGGCAAACGGGCAATTGGTTCCGGTGCTGGAGCCCTGGACCACCGTATCCCATATTTATCATATTGCCTGCCCTGCAGACGCACGTAAATCCCCGCGTATCCGCGCATTCATTGATTTCCTGACAGAAGAACTGCGGCCGGCCGGCGCTTTTCCGGAACATGCGGTGATAGTCCCTGTCCGCTGATCGGTATCCGGCACAAAAAAAAGGCCGTCGCAGTGACGGCCAAAGGAATTCAGTACTGAAACCGGATAGTTTAACGACTGAACAGTGACATACTGTTGAGATCCTTAAAAATATCCTGCGAGGCCTGGAACAGCGCCATTTCTTTTTGATAATCCGATACCGTGCTGGTCCAGTCCGTATGAAGCAGACTGCTCAGACGGCTTTCGTTCTGGATCCGGCGGGTCTGTGACAGGAAGTCCAGACTGTCGATTTCCTGTAACTGCAAGCCTTGTTTCGCTTCAATATTAGAGATTTTATCCATCCCGGCTTTAATACCGCGGTTTGCCTCATCCATCCCGGCTCTGGCTCTGTCCAGATCAGCCTGTGAGGCATTCTGCTGAGGAATTTTCAGTGCTTCCAGACCTTTGTTGATGGCAGAGAACATATCCGCCACTTTTTTACCGCCTTTATCTGTCGTGGCAAACACTTCCGAACCGGCAAAATAGCTGGTCATTTCACGATCACTGCCCACGTTCTGGGTAATGGATTTATCGCCGCCTTTGTAAATCACATCGCCGGTCGCCGCATCCACTTCAAACGGTGGCGTGTCTGATTCATAACCGCCGAAAATATAGCGGCCGTTACCGTCAGTCGTGTTACCAAGAGACACCAGCTGATCTTTCAGACCCTGCAACTGTTCTGCCAGTGATGCACGGTCATTATCGCTGAGCGCACCCTGGTTGGATGCCTGGATAACCGTTGAATCCATCTGTGTGGACACTTCATTCATCTGGGTGAGAATGCTCATCTGCAATGTCATCCCGGTTTTGGCATAGCCGCGTGTGGATGCATATTGCTGATTGCGGTTCTCAGACTGAGTGACACGCACCGCCTGCGCGGATGCCTGCGGGTCATCTGACGGTTTGCTGACACGCTGACCGGACGCCAGTTTACTGCCTGCTTCCATCCAGCGGGCTGTGGCATTGTTCATATCCGACACACGCTGACTGAACATTAAATTGGTGCTGAAACGCATGATAATTTCCTTCTTAACTCAAAATCAGAATGCACGCATCAGAACGTTGAATAACTCATCAACGGTCGACAGCACTTTGGCGTTGGCATTAAAGAACTGCTGCATTTTCTGCATCTGGACACTTTCTTCGTTGGTATTAACGCCGGAAATCCCCTGCTGCTGCTCATAGAAGCTGACCGTCAGTTTGTTCTGCACTTCGGAATCAATCTGTGCCTGGCTGGCTTTGCTGCCCACATCATTGACCAGTGATGCATAGAAATCGGACAGGGTTGATGTGCCGCCGACCAGTTTCTGATCCTGCAGTTTTACCAGCTCTTTGATATTTTCATTGTTGCTGGCGCCACCGGTGCTGTCCGCTGCGGCGAAATCTGCCGCATTTGTCACCAGCGTGTTCAGACCGCCGATCACATTATCCACCGGCTTGAGCAGGAATTTATCTCCGGCCACCGCGCTATTGTTGCTGATTTTGATATCCATGCCTTCAAAACTTAAGGTGCCGGTCGCACCGTCAAAATTCGCGGCCACGGCGATACCTTCCGGCAGACGGGTCACATTCCAGTTGGTGCCGTCATAACTGACATCGTAGTTATTACCGGTGACTTTGGAGACATCGTTGTATTTGACATCAAAATCGGCTTTGCCTTTATTGTGGGTATTGCTGACCACACTGCCGCTGCCGACCGCAAAGAAATTTTTGTCAGTCTTACCGTTGGCATCATAGCCTTTACGGTGAACTTCATTGAATTTTTCCGCAAAGACCAGCGCCATCTGGTTCAGTTTTTGTCTTGCCGGGTCAATAATTTCACGGCGGGAACGCAGAACACCGCTCAGCTCACCACCACGGATCTGGTCATCTTTGATTTCACGGACATTACCGGCAGAATCAACAAAACCGATGCTCAGACGGCTGTCATCCGCACCGGAAGCCACCGCTTCCAGACGGTTAGCACGTCCGCCGGTCACCAGCGGCAGGCCGTTGGCAAACGAGACGTTGAAGTTGCCGTTCTGCTCGATCACTTTGATGCCGATAACAGAATTAAGCTCATTCACCAGGCGGTCACGCACATCCAGCAAATCATTCGGCTCTGCACCGTTAACCGCACGGGAGTTGCTGATCTGCTCATTCAGTTTGGCAATTTTTTCCGCGTAGGTATTGATATCTTTGACTTTATTATCAATCTGATGGTTAACATCGTTATCCATCTCACGCAGACGGCGGTCAGCTTCCTTCAGCTGGCTGACCATGGTTTTGGCTTTGCCGAGAAATACATCCACCAGCGTTTTGTCACTGGCGTCACTCGCCGCTTCGTCCAGCGAGGTGAAGAAACTGCCCAGCATCCCGGCGAGATCATCCGTGCTGTTGGATAACAGATCATCCACTCCGGAGGCATTTTTCATGAATGCTTCGTAGTCGCCGCTGCGGGAACGCGCGTTGTTATACTGCATATTGACGAATTCATCGAACTCACGGCGGACATGGCTGAAATAGGTGCCGTTGCCGAAATAGCCGTTGGTTGTCATTGTGCCCGGGTTTTCACCGAATACCGCGCTCTGGCGGTGATAATAACCCACCCCGGCGTTGGCCAGGTTGTTGGAAATAACACTCAGCCCGCCCTGGGCCGCGTTAATTCCGCTTAATGCGTTATTCATTACATTATTCAGCATGTGCTTTTCCTTTCTCTGGCGACTGCTTTCCCGGCGACTTACTGAAAATGCAGCGCAGATAGCATCCGTTTAAAATTATGTCTTACCTTGTTATCGGAAAGACGGCGTAAAAATTTAGTGTTAACTGCATTTTTTTACGCCGTGAATTTGTCAGAAAATGTCACTCAAATCGAGGGTGTACGCCTGTACAGCACGGGAAGCCACCGGTGCGGCGGCGGGTGTGCCGCGGATTTGATTAATGAGGACAATCAGCTTGTCGGAATAGCCCGGGTCGGTGGCATATCCGGCCTTGTGCAGACGCTGTGCCGCCTGCTCCGGACTGACCGCCTGTTTCACGCCGTGATAACGCGGGTTTTCGGTCAGCAGACGGGTGTAATCAGCAATTGCCTCTTCATAAGAGCCGTAAACACGGAAGTTATCGCGCATTTTAATGGTCTTACCGTTGATAACCTCGGTGGTCATGATATTGGTGACCGGACCTTGCCAACCCTTACCGGCTTTGATACCAAACAGGTTGTGACTGGTTTTGCCGTCTGCGGTCAAAATTTCCCGCTTTCCCCAGCCGCTTTCCAGTGCCGCCTGTGCCAGGATCAGCAGATGATGCACACCACTTTTCTGTGATGCTGCTTTCGCCGGCTCTGTCAGTTTTGCAATGAAATTCTGACTGTTAAGCCCCGGTTCACGTACTTTTTTCAGCGGTGAACTCAGTGCATCCCCCGCAGAACTGAATTTCCGCATCAGCTGCGCCATTGCCTGCTGCGGCATGGACTGAATCACCGTGGCATCATCCAGCGCCATCATTGATGAACGCAGCGGCAAATCCGGTTCATTATCCGCAGAAAGCTGCTTAAACATCATATCGCCGAAGCCCAGCCCCTTTTCTGACAGGTTCTGGGCTATCTGCTGGTCATACATGCTGGTCAGCATCCGGGTCTGGTCGCTGGAGAACAATCCGTCCTGCGGCAGTGCGGCGCGCATGCTTTTGAGCATCATCTGAACAAAGGTCGCTTCCAGTTGCTGCGTCACCTGACGCAGCCCCTCCTGCGGTTTTTCATTCAGCTGCTGTTTCAGGCTGCCCAGCGACTGCACATCGTAGGCCGCACTCTGCATCAACTGTATGTCGCTCATCAGATGATCTCCAGTTTCGCCCGCAGACAACCGGCACTTTCCATCGCCTGCAAAATCGACATCAGGTCGGTCGGTGTGGCCCCTAATGTATTGAGCGCCTGAATAACCTGATTGAGATTCGCCCCGGCATTCACTTTTTTCAGTGTGCCGTCCTGCTCACGGATCCCGACATTGGTGTTGCGGGTCACGACAGTCTGACCACCGGCAAACGGCGTGTCCGGCTGACTGACCTGTGTCTGGCGCTCGACCGTCACCGCGAGGCTGCCGTGGGCAACCGCGCAACTGTCGAGCGTGACGGTCCGGTTAATCACGACAGAACCGGTGCGGGAGTTCAGGATAACTTTGGCTTCATTCTGCGGCGGACGGATATTCAGATCCTGCACCCGTGCCAGGAAACGCACCTGATCACTGCTGCTCTGCGGTACCCGTAACTGTACCGTGCGGGAGTCCAGCGGTGTTGCGGTACCGAAACCGTTCATGCGGTTCACCGCGTCACTGATATCCTGCGCCAGTGCAAAACTGTCTTCATTCAGCTGGAGATTAATCACGCCGCTCTGACCGAATCCGCCCGGCAGTTCACGCTCAATCGTCGCTCCGCCGCTGATCCGGCCGCCGGCCAGCTGGTTTACTTTGACACTGCTGCCGCCGGCACTGACACCGGCACCGCCGACCAGGATATTACCCTGTGCCAGCGCATACACCTGACCATCCACGCCTTTAAGCGGAGTCATCAGCAGTGTGCCGCCGCGCAGACTTTTGGCGTTACCCATTGAGGAAACAACCACGTCGATCGCCTGGCCGGAGCGGGCAAACGGCGGCATTTTGGCGGTGACCATCACCGCCGCCACGTTTTTCAGCTGCATATTGGTGCCCGGCGGTACGGTGATCCCCATCTGCGACAGCATGTTATTCAGGCTCTGCGTGGTAAACGGCGTCTGCATGGTCTGGTCACCGGTACCGTCGAGGCCGACAATCAGCCCGTAACCAATCAGCGCATTCTCACGCACGCCCTGTACGGTAGTCAGATCCTTAATCCGCTCACTGTGTGCGGGAAGACTCGCCGCACCTAAAACCGCAATCAGCAGGCCGGTCAGTACTTTTTTCATTCTCACTTTACCTCTGCTCAGTACGGTGACACATTCAGGAAGAAACGCTGTAACCAGCCCATATTCTGCGATTCATTGATATAGCCGTCGCCGACATACTCAATACGGGCATCCGCCACCTGAGTGGAGCTGACACTGTTATCCGCCCCGATGGTGCGCGGGTTGACCACCCCGGAGAAACGGATAGATTCCGTGCCCTGGTTAATGGCGATCCGTTTTTCACCCACCACATGCAGGTTACCGTTCGCCAGCAGCTGATCCACAGTGACCGTGATAGTGCCCTTAAAGGTGTTCTGGGCATTAGCACCGCCTTTGCCGGTAAAATCGCTGTTGCCTTTTACGTCCAGCTCCGTGTTGCTGCCGCCGAGCCAGCCCTGCATAAAGCCGGGCAGAATGGACGCAAGAAATCCGGTTTTTCCGGCACGGTTGGCATTCGCGGAGGAATTTTTGCTGGCGCTGACGTTTTCCTGCAGATTGATGGTGAGGATATCGCCGACATTACGCGGGCGTCTGTCCTCAAACAGCGGCTGGTAGCCGTAGTAGGCAGGCTGCGCACTCTGAAAAATAGCACCGTTCGCGGCCGGGGCAGTCGGTGCGACCGGCAGCGCGGTGGTATGGGTATCCACCAGCGGTTTGGGTTTGATGTAAGCACAGCCGCTGAGTGATACGGCAAGCACTGCCGCTGTCACCAGTCCGCGCCCGCAAACAGAAGTGGCAGGAGAACTTGCGCAATCCTGCTGCCGTGGAACAATGCCGCTTTCAGTCATCTTAATACTCTTGCTGTTCTGTGCGTGTCTCAGTAAAAAAGCCCCGGCAGCAATAGCCTCACCGCCGGGACGGGGATTACAGTTGTGTCAGACGCTGTAACATCTGGTCAGAGGCGGAAACGGCCTTACTGTTGATTTCATACGCGCGCTGCGTCTGGATCATATTGACCAGTTCTTCCGCCACGTTAACGTTAGAGGTTTCCACCATGCCCTGATACAGACGGCCTGCACCGTTGGTTTCAGGGGCACTTTCTGTCGGTGCGCCGGAACTGGCGGTTTCCATATACAGGTTTTCGCCGATGCTCTCCAGACCTGCATCATTGATGAAGGTGGTCAGGGTAATCTGGCCGATCTGCTGTGGCTGGCTTTCGCCGTACATGGTGACAGAAACCGTACCGTCACGGCCGATTTCCATCTTCTGCGCCCCTTCCGGGATCATAATGGCCGGGACAATCTGATAACCGGATGAGGTCACCAGCTGACCGTTCTGATCAGGATGCAGTGAACCGTCGCGGGTATAGGCATCAGAACCGTCCGGCATCTGGACATGGATAAAACCCTGTCCGCTGATGGCGATATCAGTCGATGTGCCGGTTTTGTTCAGCGCACCCTGGGCATGAATACGGGTGGTTGCGACCGGACGCACACCGGTACCCAGCTGGAGACCGGTCGGCAGAGAGGTCTGCTCGGAACTCATGGCACCCGGCTGGCGGATGTTCTGATAAAGCAGATCTTCAAACACCGCACGCTGGCGTTTAAAACCGTTGGTGCTGACGTTGGCCAGGTTGTTGGAAATAACATCCAGGTTCGTCTGCTGGGCTTCAAGCCCGGTTTTGGCAATCCATAATGAACGGATCATGATAATTCCTTACTGAATATTAACTCACCGCAAGCAGCTGATTGGCCCGCTGGGCATTCTCATCCGCGCTGTGAACCACTTTCATCTGCATCTCGAAATGACGCGCATTGGCAATCATTTCCACCATCGCCTGTGCCGGGTTGACGTTACTGCCTTCCAGCACACCGGACGATACTTTGCCGCGCTCACTCAGCGGCAGTTCATTGCCATTGGCATTACGTGCCGCAGCAGTGAGATGAAACAGCCCATCCTCGCCGCGCAGAACATCCTGCGGTTTCGCTTCCACCACTTTCAGACGGCCTATCTGTCCGAGCATGGTCGGCGGATCAGTCGGGATCAGCGCGGTGATGGTACCGTCACCGCCGATGGTCAGTTCCGCGTGCGGCGGCACATCAATCGCACCGCCGTCACCCTGCAGAAGGTGTTCACCCAGCATCAGCTGACCATCCGCCGAAATCTGAATGCTGCCATTACGGGTATAGGCTTCTTCCCCGCCCGGCAGTGCCACCGCCAGGAAATGACCTTCATTCAGCGCCACATCCATCTGACGGCCGGTGTAGTTCAGCGGCCCCTGAGTCATATCCGCCCCGGGGGTCGAGGAGACCACCAGTGTCCGGGTCTGCTCTGTATCGCCGTTTACCGGTACTGCCCGCATGGCGGATAACTGTGCCTTAAACCCGGATGTCGAGACGTTGGCAATGTTGTTCGAGACAATGGCCTGATTTTCCAGCGCATGCTTAGCGCCGCCCATTGCTGTATAAATGACGTGATCCATGGCCACCTTCTGTCTTTATGCTTAACGTAAGTTAACCAGCGTCTGCAGCATCTGATCCTGCGTTTTGATGGTCTGCGAGTTGGACTGATAGTTACGCTGCATCACAATCATGTTGATCAGTTCCTGGCTCATATCCACGTTGGAGGCTTCCACCGCGCCGCCGGTCAGGTTACCGAACTGTCCGGTACCCGGAACGCCGTCCATCGGGTTACCAGAGGCGTTGGTGGCTTTCCAGACGTTACCGCCCTGGGATGCCAGGCCATTATTGTTGGCAAACGCAGACAGTGCGATTTTGCCGACAGTCCGCTTCTGCTGGTTGGAATAGCTGGCGGTGATGGTGCCGTCATTCTCAATTTTGAAGCTGGTGTATTCACCGGACTGATAGCCGTCGACATCAATTTTGCTGACAGAGGATTCGGTGACTTTCTGCTGACGGGTTTTATTGAAGCTCAGATCAATTGTGCCGCCATCCGCACCATTTAAGCCTTTATAAGTGAACTGAAAATCAGCGGCAGCTTTCAGCTTGCCGTTGCCGTCAAATTCCATATCACCCAGGTCCTCAACAGCCGCTGTTTTATCGCTGCTGTCTTTAGCTTTGACACTCCATTTGTTGTCAGCGGTTTTGATAAAGTAAACCGCGACCTCATGGGTGTTACCCTGGCTGTCATAGGTGGTCATGGTGGTGCTGAAGTTGTAGGTGTCCGGGTTGTCCGGATCAAACGCAGCGGTAATTGCCTTATCATCCGAGTTCAGGTTCATGGTTAATTCACCTTTGGCGGACGCTCTGGCGTCCATCATATCGGTCGGGATATTCAGTGCCTGCGGAATGCCGCCCGTCTGGATAGTGGTGTTACCGGCAGCATCCTGACCCGCCGGGAAACCGGTGACCATCATGCCCTGGTTGTTAACCAGGTTACCGCTCTTATCACGGTGAAATTCACCGTCACGGCTGTAAACCACATCACCGTTACCATCCAGCAGACGGAAGAAACCGTTACCGGAAATCGCCACATCAGTAGCGCGGTCAGTACGGGTGATAGCACCGTCTTTGAAGTTCTGGGAAACCGCCGCAACGTTAACCCCGAGACCGACACCGGAACCGGCAAACATATCAGCAAAAGAAGCATGCGCCCCTTTAAAGCCGTTGGTTGCGGAGTTGGCAATGTTGTTACCGATCGAATCAAGACCGGATGAAGCGGCGTTCAGGCCGCTGACTGCTTGTGAAAAAGACATGTCACCTCCATGACAATTGGGTTTGCTTATTAATTTGACGGATACACTTTAAAGATTTCAGACAGCAGCACGCTGTTGCCTATGCCCACATCCAGCAGCGGTGCATCCGCTCCCGGTGTCACGCCATTCACTTTCGCGTATTTCAGTCTGACGACGCCGCTTTTCGGGATCTCTTCACCCTTCATGGTGGCTTTTACCTCAAAGGTGTATTTTCCTTTGGTATCGGCAACCAGCTCACCGTTGTCATTGCGGCCGTCCCAGGTTTTGTCATAGATATCCGGTTTGGTTTCACCGTCAATCGTGATGGTTCTGACAATTCCTTTATTTCTGTCGCGGATGGTTATCTCAATTTTGTCCGCCGGTTTGGCGAGGAAGAAACCGAACGGCGAGGATTCAAATCCGCTGCCGCTGCTGTCATCACCACCGTTATCATCCGCAAACGGCGCAATTGATGTGTCATCACCCGGCGGCGGGTTATCGGCTTTCACACGGGTGGTGCCGTCACTGGTTGGTACCAGGACCAGGTCACTGCCCGGGATCAGGACATTTTTCCCGACCAGTTGTGTTGCCTGTAATGACTGTCCGGAGTTAATTTGCTTCGAAATACCGCTGACACTGTCATTCAGGCTGTTCATGCTTTCCAGGGTGGCGATTTGCGCCAGCTGACTGGTCAGATCCGTGTTATCCATCGGTTTGGTCGGATCCTGGTTCTGCATCTGCGTGACGATCATTTTCAGAAAGGTGTCCCGCATATCGTCACTCTGACTTTTCTGCGGTTTTTTCTGCGCATCAATGTCGTTATTGACCGGATCATTGGTTGCTGCATTAATCCCCATGACTCACTCCGTTACTGTCCGAGGGTTAAGGTTTTCTGCAACAGCACTTTGGCTGTGTTCATCACTTCCAGGTTTGCCTGATAACTGCGGGAGGCGGAGATGGTGTTGATCATTTCACCCACAGTGTCCACGTTCGGCATCCGCACATAACCTTTTTCATCCGCCAGCGGATGACCGGGTTTGTACTCCAGACGCGGCGGAGCCGGGTCTTCAATCAACTGGCTGACTTTCACGCCGCCGATGTCATAGCGCCCCTGCGGTGCGGTCTGAAACATTACCTGTTTCGCGCGGTACGGTTCGCCGTCCGGCCCGGCCACACTTTCGGCGTTCGCCATGTTACTGGCGCTGACGTTCAGACGCTGGGACTGCGCGGTCAGTGCGGAGGCGGAAATATCAAAAATACTCAGTAGTGCCATCAGAATTACCCTTGCTGTAAGACGGCCAGCATGCTTTTCACGCGGCTGTTAATAAAGGTCAGGTCAGCCTGATATTTCAGGGTGTTATCAGCAAACTGACTGCGTTCAACATCCATATCCACGGTATTGCCGTCCATCGATGTCTGATACGGCACCCGGTATTTCAGATCAACCGCTGACGGTGTTGCGGCACCGTGTCCGCTGATATGACCTTTCGCGGTCACTGCCATCGCCAGACCGCCGTTCTTCACCGTGCCGTTATTCATCGCCTGTTTCAGCTGGCGGCTGAAATCGATATCCCGTGCCTGATACCCGGGGGTATCCGCATTGGCAATATTGGATGCCAGGATTGTCTGACGCGTTTCCCGCAGCGAAAGAGCCTGCTGCTGAAATGCAAACGTGGCATTTAACTTATCAAGCATGTCTGCCCTCTGTTGATGTGTTACGCCTGTTTTAGTGACAGGTATATTATCCGTCCCGTGAAAATCTAATGGCAGGATAAACGCGAAATAACCAACCTATTTACCGGATTCAACAGTGAGGAAATTGCGTAAACTGCGACCATCAGAAATAATCCCGTTTGTGAAGGAGAAGAGAATGACACCCCGTTACCGCACCCTGTTTATCAGCGGATTACTGGTGTTTTCCGCCTCCGCACAGGCCGGGTTACCGGAAGAGATCAATCATTACTTCCGGCAGCTGCACCCGAAACCCATGCAGGTATCTGTCGAAATAAAAACCCCGATCGACCGCTGGCCCGCCTGTAAAGATCCGGTACTGCAACTGCCTGCCGGCGGACGTAACACCGGCAATATTTCACTGCCGGTGTTATGCGGAAAAAAACGCACCTTTATGCAGCTGACAGTCAATGTCACCGGTCAGTATTACGTGGCAACCCGTCAGATTCAGCGCGGTGAGACTGTTCAGCTTGTGGATATCGGCACAAAACGCGGTTTACTTCACAAATTGCCTGCGGGCGCGGTTACCGATAAAATAGCCCTCCGCGGTGCCATTGCCCTGCGCAATATTGATGCCGGGCAGACCTATGTCGCCTCCATGACCCGCAAACCCTGGGCAATAAAAGCCGGACAAAGCGTTTTTGTCATGGCGGATGGTGATAATTTCTCGGTAAAATATGAAGGCCGTGCCATTAATAATGCTGCCGCCGGCACCACTATCCGGGTCCGGCTGGTGAATGGTCAGGTGGTCAGCGGTGAAGCCCTTGAAAACGGCAGCGTGAAAGTATCACTGTAGTTATATGCTGCGTGATGAATTTAGTTATAAAGTTTCAGATAAGATTGCCGATAAACAATGAGCACAAGGGAGGCGCCCCTCCATCTCATACAGATCGGGAAAAGGAAAACAGATATGGCAATTGAGCAAACATCCGCGATTTCAGCACTGACAAAAGTGACTAACCGCGACCCGAAAGAGCTGACCGCGCCGGTGCGCGATAAAAAAGTTCAGGCCGAAGAGACTGTCCGCGAAAGCGCATTTTCGCCGAGTGAACTTCAGAAGCAGCTGCTTGCGCCGGGTAAAAACGACATTAATACTGCACGGGTGGCAGAAATCAAACAGGCCCTGAAAGACGGCACATTACGGATGGATGCCGGTAAAATCGCTGACGGTCTGCTGCGCGATGCGCATGAGTGCATGTTATCCATGGACAGCGCTGATAAAAATGACTGATCAACTTCTGCCGCTGCTGGATCAACAACTCTCTCATTTACAGTCACTGCACCAGGTGATGAAAAATGAAGAGTTGTTACTCGGTTACCCTCGCGTTCCGCAGTCTCCGTTTCAGGAAGCCACGGAACAGAAACGGTTTCTGGTTGCCGCTATCGGCCATAATGAAACCCGCCGCCAGGCACTTGAGCAGGAAGCCGGTCTGTGTGCACCTTATGACAATAATGAAACCATGCACACTGTCTGGAATGCGATTAAAGATCTTACCCTGACGCTGAAAGAGATGAATTACCGCAATCATCAGATGCTGAAACTACATATGCAGTTTAATCAGGAGCGGCTGGATTTTATGAAAAAACATAATAACCAGGCGACTTACGGCGCTGACGGCCAGGAATCCCGCACACCGGCACTCGGTAAAAAAATCTCTGTCTGATAATTAACTGCCCTTCCCCGGCAGTTAATTATTCTGATATTTCCGGCCCCTTATCTCTGTTCCCGTTCTCACTTATATTTTCTGATCACTCCTGTATCCCCCTTTACGCTCATATTATTGACTGCCGCCCGGCGGTATCCTGAATAACATCAGATATACAGCCATTCCTATATGAAAATATAAATTCATACTTTAAATCTATTATTACCATATAGAAAATAAAATCACTTATGCTTTAAAAATCAAACAAATAAATAAAACACCGCAAAATCAGCACATCATGTCAATAGATTAATTTGACTCATCATTCACTGTCTATAAGTATGTCACTCAGTTATATACCCTGAAAAAGCAATCTTTATTAAAATAAAGACCTTTTTATAAACAGATAACCAGTATATTAACTCAACAAATCAGCCCATTTTATGTAAATTGCATATTTATAAGGCCATTATCGATGGATAAAATAACCCGAATTCTCGAAAAGCTGAATCAGCAACGCAGT
>OGHR01000089.1_pt1 | contig 120573 bp, 113 predicted proteins | sample 1571621 | NCBI WGS metagenome assembly OGHR01 (sample SAMEA2582038, study PRJEB24529) | metagenome | biome: Human gut stool | place: China | collected 2011
GGGACTTAACCCAACATCTCACGACACGAGCTGACGACAGCCATGCACCACCTGTTTTCTTGTTCTCCGAAGAGAAGGGACTTATCTCTAAGTCTTTCAATCAATGTCAAGTCTTGGTAAGGTTCTTCGCGTTGCGTCGAATTAAACCACATACTCCACCGCTTGTGCGGGCCCCCGTCAATTCCTTTGAGTTTCAACCTTGCGGCCGTACTCCCCAGGCGGGATACTTATTGCGTTAACTCCGGCACGGAAGGGGTCGATACCTCCCACACCTAGTATCCATCGTTTACGGCTAGGACTACCGGGGTATCTAATCCCGTTCGCTACCCTAGCTTTCGAGCCTCAGCGTCAGTTACAGTCCAGAAAGCCGCCTTCGCCACTGGTGTTCTTCCCAATATCTACGCATTTCACCGCTACACTGGGAATTCCGCTTTCCTCTCCTGCACTCAAGAAAACCAGTTCGGACCCCATCACGGGGTTGAGCCCCGCACTTTTAAGATCCGCTTAGTTTCCCGCCTGCGCTCCCTTTACGCCCAATAATTCCGGACAACGCTTGCCGCCTACGTATTACCGCGGCTGCTGGCACGTAGTTAGCCGTGGCTTCCTCGTTAGGTACCGTCAAACAAAGGCTGTATTATAACCCTTGCCCTTCGTCCCTAACAACAGAACTTTACGATCCTAAGACCTTCATCGTTCACGCGGCGTTGCTCCGTCAGGCTTTCGCCCATTGCGGAAGATTCCCCACTGCTGCCTCCCGTAGGAGTCTGGGCCGTGTCTCAGTCCCAATGTGGCCGTTCATCCTCTCAGACCGGCTACTGATCGTCGCCTTGGTGGGCCTTTACCCTCACCAACTAGCTAATCAGACGCAAGCTCATCTTCAAGCGGAAGCATTTTCAGAGGCCTCCTTTAGTAAGTGTCTCATGCGATACTCTTACATTCATTCGGTATTAGCACCCCTTTCGAAGTGTTGTCCCCATCTTGAAGGTAGATTGCTTACGCGTTACTCACCCGTTCGCCACTTGGTGTTTACCGAAATAAACACCCCGTTCGACTTGCATGTGTTAAGCACGCCGCCAGCGTTCGTCCTGAGCCAGGATCAAACTCTCCAAAAATTATTTTTCGAAGAACCGATCGGCTCTTTAATTATCTGTTTAAAAAGAATTTATTAGGTAATCTGCTATAAAGCAGATACCGCACATTCGTTTATGTTAGAAAACATATGTGCATTGTTTAGTTTTCAAAGAACATTTCTGTTTTTGCAACTCTCTCGAGCTGACTTTAAACATTATATCTTATGTTTTTTGTTTTGTCAACAACTTTTTTCAAACTTTTTTATTTTGTTTGTTTTGCCGTTTTCAAAACTCTTTATTTTGTTTGTTGCTCATCAGCAACGTTGATTATTATATATCATATACATAAAACTTGTCAACAACTTTTTTCAAACTTTTTTATAAAAATATAAAAAAAGTTTGAAAACCCATATATATCAATATATTAAGGGTTAAAAACAATAAAAGAATAGCCACTTTTATAAGTTACTATCCTTTTATTTTTCTTCATTATTTTTACTTATATATACCTATATATTTCAATAAAGATAAAATCAAACCATCTTTTAAATCTACAGCTTGGTGTGGACATAATTCTTGACAACAATAACATCTTATACACTTTTGATAATCAATATTTACTTTTTTATCTATTATAGTTATTGCTTTTGGTGGACAATGATGACTACATCTACCACAAGCTACACAATTTTTATTTATTACAGGTTTAGATGTTAACTGATTTTGCCCCAATTTTAAAATAAATTTTGGTACATATGTATCTTGCATAGATTTATATGTATGTGGCTTTGCGAAATGAAATTGCTCATCTTTTCCATCACCAACAACTTTTATATCTTTTAAATGAACAATTCTTTTTTCTTCAATACCAGCTGCAGCAATAGGCATTGCTTCTGCATCAAAGCCCATCTTATCTGCCATAATTAAATCAGCAGCAAAACCGTCACTACTTGCGATAATGATTTTAGCATCTACAACATCACCACTCATTGGACCTTGACCTTCCATAGCTGTTATACCATCAATAATATTCAATGTCGGTTTTATTGTTTGATACAAATCTACCATCACATGGGCGAAATCTATATGTTTTTGCATTCTTAAATGAAATCTAGCTTTATCTGTACCTACTATACAGCCAAAAAGATTTTTAACAGCCCCTGTAACTCCCATAAAAACATGAGTTTTCATCTTTGCTACTGAAATGATTTTGTCAAAATCAGATAAACAATCTACCAACTCAAATTGTTTGATAAATCTACCTTCCATATAATTGTAGGCTTTACTTTGTTTAAAATATACAAATAGAACGTTTTCCTCTTCACAAACTTTTAATATACCTGTTCTTTTTGCTGTTGATTTTAAATTGCTAATTCCTGGTGAATCGCCAACAGCTGGTAAAGCTCCCATATTTTTTACTGCTTTTATAACAGCTCTTACTACTTCTGGATGGGTTGTTACTGCTTTTTCAGGTGTTACATTCGTCAACATATTAGGTTTTATTAAGACTTTATCACCTTTTTTTATAAAATTTTTCCAACCTCCAATTAAATTTACTGCGTCATTTACAGCCTTATCTACAGTTTCGATATTATAATTATCAGCTTTCACTACTGATACTTTCATTACTTATAATTCCTTTCATTAATAAAAATGCCAAAACTCAATAAATAAGTCTTGGCATTTTCATATTATTTACCAGCAATAAAACTATCTGGTTTTTCTTGTGATAAACCATAATGATATAAAATAGCTTCAATAATTCGTTTAGAAGCTTTACCATCACCATATGGATTACATGTATTTGCCATACGTTGATATTCATCATGATCAGTCAATAAATATTTTGTTTCTTCATATACTTTTTGACGTTCTGTACCAATTAATTTTACAGTACCTGCTTTAACTGCTTCAGGTCGTTCTGTTGTATCACGAAGAACTAATACAGGTTTTCCTAAAGATGGAGCTTCTTCTTGAATTCCGCCTGAATCAGTCAATACTAAAAATGCTCTATGCATTAAATTAGCAAATGGTTCATAATCTAATGGATCAATTAAATGTACAGCTTTGATATTGCCCAATTCTTCATTAACCACTTCACGAACTTTTGGATTTTTATGCACTGGGAATACAATTTCTACATCATCAAATTTATTGACTATATCTTTTAAAGCTTTATATACATGACGCATTGGTTCGCCTAAATTTTCACGACGATGAGTTGTTACCAAAATGATACGTTTATTTTCATAATCTATATTTGCTAATTTTTCATCATCAAATTTAAAATCATCTGTTACTGTCTTATGCAATGCGTCAATAACTGTATTTCCTGTTACGAAAATTTTATCTTCTTTTGTTCCTTCAGCTTTTAAATTACCACTAGCTGTATCAGTAGGAGCAAAATGAAGATCTGCTATTGCACCTGTTAATTTGCGGTTCATTTCTTCTGGGAATGGTGAGTATTTATTATATGTGCGCAAACCAGCTTCTACATGACCTACTGCTGTTTCATGATAATAAGCTGCTAATGCACCTGCAAAAGTAGTAGTTGTATCACCATGAACTAATACTATATCAGGTTTTTCTTTAGATAATACTTCATTTAAGCCATTCATAGCTTTAGTTGTAATATCAAACAAAGTTTGACCTTGTGCCATGATATTTAAATCGTAATCTGGCTTAATATTAAATAAATTCAAAACTTGGTCCAACATATCACGATGTTGAGCTGTTACTGCAACTATTGGTGTGATTAAATCAGGATATTTTTTCAATTCCAACACCACAGGTGCCATTTTAATTGCTTCTGGTCGTGTACCAAAAACTGTCATTACTTTAATTTTCTTCATATTTATACCTCATATATACAAAAAAGGCAGGTTTTCCCTGCCTTTTCTTTAATAACTAATGTGTTCCTGCATTATTTTTCATACTGAAAATACCTATTTTTTTAGCACCAAATAGGATTATTACAGCTACAAATACAACAATCATAACAGCTACACTAGTACTTACTTCAGTTAAGGCAATCGCCGCTAAACCTAAGAATGCACTGAAAACATACATTAAGAGTACAGCCTGTCTTTGGGAAAAGCCCATTGCCAATAAACGATGATGTAAATGTCCTTTATCTGGCTTAAATATAGGAACTCCTCCACGGTAACGACGTACAATCGCAAAAGTAGTATCTAATATTGGTAGTCCTAAAGCTAATATCGGTACAATAAGCGCTATAGTAGCAGCACTCTTTACAGCACCTATAACAGAGATAGCTGCAAACATATATCCTAAGAACATACTGCCTGTATCTCCCATGAAAATTCTTGCTGGATTAAAATTATAATGCAAAAATCCTAAAGATGCACCTGCTAAGGCTGCTGTTAAAAATACCACTGGTAAATCACCACTTTGCAAAGCTACTAAAAGTATAGTAACAGTCGCAATTGTTGATACCCCAGCTGCTAAACCATCTAAACCATCAATCAAATTAACTGTATTAGTAATTCCAACTATCCAAAAAATAGTAACTGGAATTGCTAAATATTCCAAAAAGATAAAATCACCAAATGGGTCTGTAATAAAATCAATTCTAATATCAAATGCCACTAAAATACATGCAGCCAAAATCTGTCCTAATAACTTCACTTTTGCAGGAAGACTGATAAAATCATCTATTATACCTACAATTACAATGAAAGTTCCACCTAATAATAAACCTACAATTTCTTTGCTAAAATCAAGCATACTACAAACTGCTATCATGAAAGCCAAATAAATCGCAAGTCCTCCTAAACGAGGAATAGGTTTTTTATGAACTTTTCTTGGGTCTGGCTTATCCATGGCACCTGTTTTAACTGCAAATTTTATAACTAACGGTGTTAGGGCATATACAGCTATTAATGCTGTAATAAATGCTAAAAAATAACTAGGCATTACATTCGCACTCCTTTTCCATTAACACAGATTATAACTCACTAATAATTTGATTGTCAATAAATAATCAAGCCTATTTTGCTTATTTATCATTGTATTTCACTAGGAGCTACCTCAATAATGGAACCATCTGTTTCTAAATATACAACTTTTGCAATCATAGCATTTTTTAACATTCTACGACAAAGTAAGCAAGGTTTACCAGATGCTAATGTACCATCAGCATTATAACCTACTATATAAATAGTTGCTCCCTTCATCTTTACAGGGTCAGCTGCAATAACTGCATTTTGTTCAGCATGAACTGCTACACAAAGCTCATAACGCTGTCCTTTCGGAACATTATATTTTTCACGTTCACAATTACCAGTATCTATACAGTTTACTTCGCCTCTTGGTGCACCATTATAACCAGTGGAAATAATGATTTTATCTTTTACAATAATTGCACCATATTTGCGTCTTAAACATGTGGAACGTTTGCCCACTGCTGTGGCAATATCTAAAAAATATGTGGTCCAATCAGGACGAACTTGTTTTGTCATTTATAAAAACCTCTTAAATAGTACCAAAAATTCTATCGCCAGCATCACCAATACCTGGAACAATATATCCATGTTCGTTCAAATGGTCATCTACACAAGCTGTGTAAACTGGAATGTCTGGATGTCTTTCATTAAATGCCTTTATACCTTCTGGAGCAGATAATAAACACATGAAAATCATGGATTTTGCTCCACGTTTTTTTAGCATTTCTACAGCTTCTATTGCTGAACCACCAGTAGCAAGCATAGGGTCTACTACTAATAATAAACGTTCATCAATATCTTTTGGCATTTTACAAAAATATTCAACTGGCTCTAATGTTTTTTCATCACGATATAGACCAATATGACCAATCTTAGCAGCTGGTATCAAATTAATAATACCATTAACCATGCCAAGACCTGCACGTAAAATAGGAACTACTGCCACTTTTTTTCCTGCTAATGTTTTTGCTACACATTTTGCCACAGGAGTTTCTATTTCTATATCTTTTGTTGGGAAATCTCTTGTTACTTCATAAGCCATTAACATAGAAATTTCATCTAATAATTGACGAAAATCTTTTGCGCCTGTTTCTTTTTTACGCATTAAAGTCAACTTATGTTGAATTAATGGATGTTTTATAATATTTACTTTTAAATCTGACATAATATCCTCTTATTTTTCTTATTCTTCATACAATGGGAATTTCTTACAAATAGCTTGAACTTTTGCTTTTGCTGTTTCAATAACAGCGCCATCTTCGCGATTTTCGATAACATCAGCAATGATATCTGCTACTTCACGAATATCGTCTTCTTTTAATCCTCTAGTTGTAAGTGCTGGTGTTCCTAGGCGAATACCACTTGTTACAAATGGGCTTAGTGGTTCAAATGGAATTGTGTTTCTATTTGCTGTAATACCTATTTCATCTAATAAGAATTGAGCTTCTTTTCCTGTGATATTTTTAGAGCGCAAATCTACCAGCATTAAATGATTATCTGTACCACCTGATACAATTCTAAATCCTTTTTTCACAAGTTCATCTGCTAGAGCTTTTGCATTATCTAAAACTTGTTGTTGATAAACTTTAAATTCATCACTTAAAGCTTCTTTAAATGCTACAGCTTTTGCTGCTATTACATGCATTAATGGGCCACCTTGAATACCAGGGAAAATAGCTTTATTAAATTGTTTACCAAATTCTGCATCACGACAAAGTATTAAACCACCACGAGGTCCTCTAAGTGTTTTATGTGTAGTTGTTGTTACTACATCTGCATATGGCACTGGACTTGGGTGAAGTCCTGCTGCTACTAAACCTGCGATATGTGCCATATCAATCATAAGATATGCACCTACAGATTTTGCAATCTGTGCCATGCGTTCAAAATCGATAACTCTAGAATAAGCACTAGCTCCACCAACGATTAATTTTGGTTGATGTTCTTTCGCTAATCTTTCTAATTCATCATAATCGATACGTTCAGTTTCTTTATCTACACCATAAGGAATAATTTTAAAATATTTACCAGAAATATTTACAGGGCTACCATGTGTTAAATGACCACCATCTGTAAGGTTCATACCTAAAATAGTATCTCCTGGCTGTAGCAAAGCAAAATATACTGCTGTATTTGCTTGTGCTCCAGAATGTGGTTGTACATTTGCATATTCTGCACCAAATAATTTTTTAGCACGGTCAATTGCTAATTGTTCTACAACATCAACATATTCACAACCGCCATAATAACGCTTACCTGGATAACCTTCTGCATATTTATTTGTAAGTACACTACCTTGTGCTTGCATAACAGCTTTACTTACAATATTTTCTGAAGCAATCATTTCCAATTTATCACGTTGACGAGAAAGTTCTTTGTTGATGGCTTCTTGTATTTCTGTATCAACAACATCTAAATTTTTCAATAAATCCATATAATTATTCCTCCACCTAAAGGGTTATTAATTATTTATAATAATTAATTTTAGAGATTGATTTTATTATTTTGCTTCTAAAGCCATGATTTTATTTACACGACGTTCATGACGACCGCCAGCAAATTCAGTTTTCATCCATATACGCACGATTTCATCTGCAATTTCAAAACCAGTTGTACGTCCACCCATTGCTAAAACATTAGCATTATTATGTTCACGAGACATTTTTGCTGTATATGTTTCATGGCAAAGAGCAGCTCTAATACCTTTAATTTTGTTTGCAGCAATAGAAATACCAATACCTGTACCGCAAAGTACAATACCTCTATCAGCTTCGCCATTAGCTACTGGTGTACAAACTTTTTCAGCGACATCTGGATAATCTACAGATTCTGTGCCAAAAGTTCCTACATCTTCTACTTCTACTTCAGCAAATTCTTCTTTTAATACTCTTTTTACTTCTTCTTTTAAATCCACAGCACCGTGGTCACTACCAATAATTAATTTCATCTTAATCGACTGTATCCAGTCTTTCCCTCCTTATAGCTTTAATAGCTAAAGCTCAATTATTTCATACTATGATTATTTTATCATAATACAAAAGTTAATCAAAGGATTAAATAAAAATACTATTAAAGCCACTAGCCTTATGAAGTCTATTCATAATAGCAAGTCCTATGCCTTTATCTGTTGTACCTTGTGCTAAAATTATATCCACATCTTTATCATCAAAATAGCGCAAACCTTCATATATTTCACTAGCTATTTGCGCTAAATTTTCTTGGCTACCATAGGAAAAAGTATTTTGATGATTTAATTCATTAGCCACTTCATCACTTACAAGTAAGCCAACTTTTTTCCCTTCATTTTCATACTTATGCAAAATCTCTTTTATTGATGATGACATCTTTTCGTTATCACCTTCAATTAAAATCATATCCACTTTAGGTGCATAATGTTTATATTTCATGCCCGGAGCTTTTGGTACTACATTAGCTCCCACAATAGCTTTATCAATTTTCACTACAGGGAAAATTTCTTCTAACATTTCTTTAGTAATAGCTCCTGGTCGTAAAATGATAGGAACATCTTCTGTACAATCTACAATTGTAGACTCTACACCAAATTGGCAAGCTCCCCCATCTAAAACCATATCTATTCTACTTTGCAAATCCTTATAAACAGCTTGTGCTGTTGTTGGACTTGGTCTACCTGAAATATTGGCACTTGGTGCTGCTATTGGTGTATCAGCATATTTAATCAAAGCTCTGGCTATGTCATTATCTGGCATACGTACTGCTATAGTATCAAGACCACCAGTTACTGCTTTTGGTACGATATCGCTTTTCGGTAAAATAATCGTGATAGGGCCTGGGCAAAAAGCAGTCATTATCTTTTTTGCCATTGGTGTTACTTCGCTCACAATGCGACTTAACATTTTTTGGTCATTGATATGCAAAATTAAAGGATTATCTGATGGTCTTCCTTTAGCTAAATATATATTTTTAGCTGCTACTTCGTTTAAACCATCTCCGCCTAATCCATATACTGTTTCTGTTGGAAAGGCTACTAAACCACCATCTTTTATACATTGCCCAGCTCTTTTTAAAGCTTCATCATCTATTGAATTTATTTTTATTAATTCTGTTTCCATGCCAATACCACCCTGTCAATACCTGCATAATCCTTGATGATTTCTATATTTTGCCAACCATTATCTATTGCCATCTGTTTCACAGGTTCAGCTTGATAAATGCCTATTTCCACAGCCATAAAACCGTCATCTTTCAAATATTTCATGCCTTGAGCAAATAATCTTTGATAAAAGCTCAATCCATCTTTATTATCTGTAAGTGCTGATAATGGTTCATAATCTTTAACATCAATTTCTAAAGTTGCTATATCCTTTTGCGGAATATATGGCGGATTAGATACAATCACGTCAAAAACTTTATCTTTTACTGGCTCAAATAAATCGCCTACAAAAAATTCACATCTATCATCTACTTGCAAATTCTGAGCATTTTCTTTAGCTACAGCTATAGCATTTGCAGAAATATCCACTGTAAAACCTTTTGCTTTAGGCAAATTTTTGAGCAAAGATAAAATAATTGCTCCACTACCTGTGCCAATATCTACAATATAATAACTTTGTTTATCATCAAAATTTTTATTTACTTCAGCTATAGTATTTTCTACTAAAATTTCAGTATCAGGTCTAGGTATCAAAGTATCTTTTGTAACTTTAAAATCAAGCCCCATAAATTCTCTTTGACCTAAAATATACGCTACAGGTATATGGCGAGCTCTTTTTGCTACATATTCACGAAATTTTGCCAATTCTTTTGCTTCCATAGGCTCATCAAAATGCACATACAAATAAATTCGCTTCTGTCCCAAAACATGAGACAGAAGCACTTCAGCATCAAGACGAGCAGACTCTATACCCTTTGATTTAAAATAATTAATTGTCCAATTTAACAAAGAACTTATAGTCCATACATCTCTTGATTTTTCCATATTATTTTACCTGTTTTAATCTTTCAGTTTGATCAGCAGTTATAAGTGCATTGATGATTTCATCAATTTCACCATTTAAAACAAAATCTAATTTATGAAGTGTAAGTCCAATACGGTGGTCTGTTACACGACCTTGAGGGAAGTTATATGTGCGGATACGCTCACTTCTATCGCCTGAACCTACTTGAGATTTTCTATCTGCTGCGATTTCATTATTTTGTGCTTGTTGAGCTTGTTCTTGTACTTTTGCACGAAGTACTCTCATCGCTTTTTCTTTATTTTTAAGCTGAGATTTTTCATCTTGACATTGTACTACGATACCAGTTGGAATATGAGTAATACGTACAGCTGTTTCTGTTCTGTTTACATACTGACCGCCAGCACCACTAGCACAGTAAGTATCAATACGCAATTCATTTGCTTTAATATCTACTTCTACATCTTCAACTTCTGGTAAAACTGCTACTGTAACAGCTGAAGTATGCACACGTCCAGAAGATTCAGTCTGCGGTACACGCTGTACACGATGAGTACCACTTTCATATTTTAATTTACTGTAAGCCCCATAACCATTGATACAGAAAGATACTTCTTTAAATCCACCAAGTTCTGTAGGATTTGCATCAAGCATTTCAACTTTCCAGCCCTGCATTTCTGCATAACGAGAATACATTCTGAATAAATCACCAGCAAAAAGAGCAGCCTCTTCGCCACCTACACCACCACGGATTTCCATGATAACGTTTTTACTATCATTTGGGTCTTTTGGCAATAATAAAATAGGAAACTCGCCTTCTAATACTTCTTTACGTGCAGATAATTCTTTTACTTCATCTTCAAGCATATGTCTCATATCATCATCTATATCTTCATCAAACATAGCTTTATCTTCATCTATTGTTTTGCATATTTTTTTGTATTCACGGAATTTATCCACAAGTTCAGTAAGTGCAGCATGTTCTTGATTATATTTTTGCCATTTTGGCATATCTGCAATAATATCTGGGTCACTAATCAAAGATTCCAATTCTAAATACTTATCTTCAACTGCTTGTAACTTATCTAACAATGCCTTTCCACCTCATTAATTTTATTCAACTAAAAGATTAGCGGTAGGCTAATAAAAACCTTCCGCTAATTTTAATTTACACATTTATTTATTTCTATAATAAAATACTATATCAAATACTAGCATTTACTTTCAAATCATTTAAATCTTGTTTATCTATAGTATCATCATTTTTAGTTTCTACTTTTGCTGTTTCTTCTACTTCAATAGCAGCCTTTAGAGATTTTACAGCAACTTCTATCATTGAATCGTCAGGTTCTCTAGTTGTTAGATACTGTAACCATAAACCTGGCAAAGAAATAGCATGTACTATTTTATTTTTAGAACGACCTGCAAAACGAATTAATTCATAAGATATACCTGCTACTACTGGCAATAATAAAACCCTAGAGATAATACGTTCCCAAAGGCTTGGCCAACCTAAGAAAGAAAACATAAAAATGCTGACAATCATAACAATCAATAAAAATGATGTTCCACAACGTGGATGTAATCGAGAAAATTTCTGTACATTTTCTGGTATCAATTCAACGCCAGCTTCATAAGCATGAATTGTTTTATGTTCAGCGCCATGATATTGAAATACTCTTTGAATATCTTTAGCTCTCGATATACCATATATATATAAGAAGAAAACAATCATGCGGACTAATCCTTCCCATAAATTCATAACCACATGACTATCTGTAGTAATCAAATTAACAGAAGCTGTAGGAATTACTACAAATAATAAAATAGCTGCACATAAAGATATAGCCATAGTAATTGCAATATCTTTATTTGTAAGCTTATCTGCTTCTTCCTCTCCTGCCATCTGTGCTGAATAAGTTAAGGATTTAAGCCCCATAACTAATGACTCACCTAAGGATAATATGCCACGGAAAAATGGCTTTTTAAATATAGGATATTTTTCTGCTAGAGAATTTATTGGTTTTACATCAACTGTAATTACGCCAGAAGGTTCTCTTACTGCTGTTGCCACCTTTTTAGGTCCACGCATCATTACACCTTCAATTACAGCTTGTCCACCTACCATTAATTTTTCTGACACTTAAAATCCACCTACCTTATTTAATTATAAATCTATAATTAGTATTTATTTTTAAATATAAATGAAGCAGAGCATTTCTGCTCTGCTTAGCATTCGTATTTTTATTTTTTGCCATAACGTTTGTTGAATTTTTCAATACGTCCACCAGCTGCCATGTCGCGTTGACGACCAGTGAAGAATGGATGACATTTGGAGCAAACGTCTACACGTAATTCACCTTTAACAGAGCCAGTTTTAAAAGTATTGCCACAACCACAGATAACTGTAGTTTCTTTATAATCAGGATGGATTCCTTGTTTCATTCTGTCGCACCTCACTCTCTGACATTTACTGATTGATTATATCACAGACTTGACATACTTGCAAGCTTTAGTTATACGAACTACATTAGTTTACAATATTTTTTATCAACAATCAATAGTAATTGCAAATATCGTTGTAAATACTTATAATAAAATAAGTTAATTATAAAATCTGATATAATGTTTTTATTTGATAATAGAGAAGGGATAAGTTTTTTATGAAGAAAAATAATAATGATTTGCAACATGTATGTAGTTTTTGTAAACGCAATATAACTATACGTTCCCAATATGATATGCCTATTTATGACCCTCAAACAGGTTTTGCTATTTGTAAAAATTGTATCAAAGATATTTATGGATATATTGTTGAACATGATAAACGTGATGAAAAATCTCAAAATCGCAAATTCGTAAATAGTCTTGATGATATCTTAGCTAAAAATAAACCTCATGTCATCAAAGAATTCTTAGATCAATATATCATCAACCAAGACCGCGCTAAAAAAATATTATCTGTTGCTGTATATAACCACTATAAACGCATGAAATATGGTTATACTCATGACAAACGCGATATGAATATCGAAAAATCTAATGTAATTATGCTTGGTCCTTCTGGTTGTGGTAAAACAGCTATGCTTCAGCATCTATCTAAACTCTTAGATATTCCTTTTGCTGTAACTGATGCTTCTAGCCTCACTGAAGCAGGTTTTGTTGGTTCTGATGTTGAAGTTGCTGTAAGAAATCTTTACTATGCTGCTGACAAAAATATTGAAAAAGCTGAACATGGTATAATCTATCTTGATGAATTTGACAAAATTGCTCGTAAATCTGGTGCTAATAACTCTATCACAGCAGACCCTGGTCATGAAGGTGTACAACAAGGTCTTTTAAAAATGATGGAAGGTGGCGTTGTTGAATTCACAGCTCAAGGACAACGTAAACATCCAGAAGCACCTACTATTAAAGTAGATACTACTAATATATTATTCATTGTTGGCGGTGCGTTCGTCGGCATTGAAGAAATCATCGCTAAACGTTTAAAAACCGATAATAGTGGTATTGGTTTTGGGGCAAATGTTAAAACTAAAAATGATAAACCAGTATTTAATGATTTAATCCATAAAGTTCGCCCAGAAGATTTGATAAAATTCGGTATCATTCCAGAAATTATCGGTCGTTTACCTGTTATCTGCACACTTGAAGAACTCACTGAAGATGATTTATTAAAAATCTTAACTGAACCAAAAAATGCACCTGTGCGCCAATATCAAGAATTATTAGCTATGGATAAAGTAAAATTAGAATTTGAACATGATGCACTCTTAGCTGTAGCTAAAAAAGCTATCGAACGCAAAACTGGTGCTAGAAGTCTTCGTGGTATCTTAGAAGATGTTATGCTTGATATAATGTATGAAATTCCTCAATCTGATGAACCAAGAAAAGTTATCATCACCAAAGATTGTATTGAAAACCACACTCAACCTAAAATAGAGCCAATATCTACAAACGATACACAAACAAAATCCGAATAAATTTATATAATAAAACCTCGTTAAAAGCTTTCTGATAACTTTTAACGAGGTTTTATTTTTATCTTACTTATTTATTATCTATTATTTTTTTAAAACGGAACCATCATAATATAATGTAGCAAAATAATCTTCAATTGTTTCTGCACGACGAATTAATTCTACAGAACCATCTTCATGTAATAACAATTCTGCACTGCGCAATTTACCATTATAGTTGAAGCCCATTGCATGACCATGTGCACCTGTATCAAACATAACAATGCGATCACCAATATCAATCTTAGGTAATTTACGATCAATAGCAAATTTATCATTGTTTTCACATAAAGAACCAGTTACATCATATACATGATCACAAGGTTCATTTTCTTTACCAACAACAACGATATGATGATAAGAACCATAAAGAGCTGGACGCATTAAATTTGCCATGCAAGAATCTAAGCCAATATAATTTTTATAAGTGTTTTTCTGATGCAATACAGTAGATACAAGATAACCATAAGGGCCTGTTATCGCACGACCTGATTCATAAGCAATAGCAGTAGTAGTAAGACCTGCTGGCACTAAAATTTCATCATATAATTTATGCACGCCTTCACCTAATGCTTCTAAATCTACAGCATTATCTTCAGGACGATAAGGAATACCAATACCGCCACCTAAATTAATGAATTCAAATTTGATACCTAATTTAGTTGCGATTTCAGCAGCTAAATCAAAAACAATTTTAGCATTTAATAATAAACCTTCAAGTCTAGTTTCATTGGAAATTACCATTGTATGAAGACCAAAACGTTTAACACCTTTATCCATAGCTATTTTATAAGCTTCAAGCATCTGTTCTTTAGTCAAACCATATTTAGCTTCTTCTGGTTTACCAATGATATCATTACCTTCAATTAAGTTACCAGGATTATATCTAAAAGACATAACTTGTGGCATACCAGCATTTTTCTCTAAATATTCAATATGTGTAATATCATCTAAATTGATAATAGCACCTAATTCAATAGCTTTTTGAAACTCATCTGCTGGAGTATCATTAGAAGTGAGCATTATTTTTTCACCATGAATACCTGACGCATCTGCAAGTAATAATTCTGGTAAAGAAGAACAGTCTGCACCTGCTCCTTCTTCTTGCATAATCTGTAAAATACGAGGATTTGGTGTTGCTTTTACTGCAAAATATTCTCTAAATTCAGGAGCCCAATCAAAAGCCTTCTTAAAACGGCGAAGATTTGCTCGAATTGCTTTTTCGTCATAAATATGGAAAGGTGTAGGATATTCTTTTATAATTTCTTCTAATCTTTCTTGAGAAATAGGAAATTTTTTAATTGCCATTTATTTGCCTCCTGATTTTATATTTATTACATAATCTTTATATCTGTGTTTTAAAATTGTTACATGTTAACAGATAATAAGCTGATTATAACATTTATTGAGAACTTTAGTCAATTTATAATTAGAATAAATCCACTAACTTAAAACATAATGAATAAAAAAATATACATGTATACATGATGGATATATATAAAAAAAATTTACAATTTGTAGTATAATCATAAGAGTTCCCAGTTAACAGTGTTATTAATCAAATAAATTTTGTCTTTTATATTTAGGAGGAATTTACATATGAGTTTTAGTATGGTTGCATCTCATAGTACAGGAAAAGTTTTGAAAGATGTCATTTTTGGTGCAAGTGCTGCTTGCAATGAAGCTATTCAAAAATATGGAGCAAACAAAGTAACTAATGGTACAATTGGTGCTATTATGGACGACGAAGGCAAACTTATTTGCATTCCTACAGTAGAAAAAGTTCTTCGCTCCTTACCTACAAATGAACTTGCTGCTTATGCTCCTATCATTGGTCTTCCTGCATATCTTGAAGCTGTAAAAAATCTTACATTTGCTGATAATAAACCAGACGGATACCTTGAAGCTGTTGCTACTGCTGGTGGTACTGGTGCTATACATAATACCATTTGGAATTATTCTGAAATTGGCGATAGCGTTTTAACTTCTGATTGGTATTGGGGTACTTATAACGTTTTATGTCAAGAAGCTGGCCGTAAATTAGAAACATATGAACTTTTCGATGAAAATATGAACTATAATATTGAAAGTTTCACAGATAAAGTAAATACTCTTTTAGCGGACCAAGACTCCTTACTTATCATCATCAATACTCCTGCACATAATCCAACAGGATATAGCTTATCTGAAGAAGATTGGGATAAAGTTCTTGATGTTTGTAAAGAACATGCTAAAGGTGGCAATAAAAAAATCACTTTACTTGTAGATATCGCTTACATCGACTATGCCGGTGAAAAAAATGAATGTCGCAAATTCATGAGAAAATTCTCCAATCTTCCTGAAAATATCTTCACTATTTTCGCTTTCAGTATGTCTAAAGGTTATACACTTTATGGTCAACGTACTGGTGCTATGGTTGGTCTTTCTTCTAGCAAAGAACTTACTACTGAATTTTTAAATGTCTGCAAATATACAAGCCGTGCTACATGGTCTAATATCAACCGTGGCGCTATGGCTACACTTGCTGCTATCGATCAAGATAAAACTTTACTTGCTCAATTTGAAGCAGAACGCGATGCTATTTATCAAACTATTAAACAACGTGGTGCAATTTTCATGGAAGAAGCAAAAGCTTGCGGTCTTAAAGCATTACCTTATAAAGCAGGTTTCTTCTTATCCATTCCATCTAGCGATCCTGCTGCTGTTTGCGATAAATTACATGACGATTTAATCTTCGCTGTACCATTAAAACGCGGTGTAAGAATTGCAGTTTGCTCTATTTCTGCTGAAAAAATGCATGGTATTGCTCAAAAAACATTAAATGCTTTAAACTTTGTTGAAGGTAAATAATAAAATTTTCACTTCTAATTAAATATAAAAATATAAACAAAAAAGGTAAGTTGCTTTATTAATTATATTAAGTAACTTACCTTTTTTATTGCATATATATTTTTATTTTATTATTAGCTATTTTTTCTGTGAAGGATTAATATGTTCTCTACCATATCTATTCCAACTAATATTATTTTCTTGTCTACCAATCATAGGAACGTCTTGTGTACCACCTATTTGTTCTACATCAAGAAAAAATTCTGTACCGCTTACAATTACATGATATCTTTTTTGTTTCATTATCAATTACTCCTTTATCTCTATCAGCCACCGAACATAGCAAGCATAGTACCTGCAGCTACTGCTGTACCAATTACCCCTGCAACATTTGGACCCATAGCATGCATTAATAAATAGTTACTAGGATTTGCTTTTTGACCTTCAATTTGAGATACACGAGCTGCCATTGGCACAGCGGATACACCTGCTGAACCAATAAGTGGATTAATTTTGCCACCACTCAATTTACACATTACTTTACCAAGTAATACACCAGCTGCTGTACCACCAGCAAATGCAACTAAACCTAAGAAAATAATTTCTACAGTCTGTAAGCGCAAGAATTTATCAGCAGACATTGTAAGACCTGTACCTAATGCTAAGAAAATAGTAACTATATTACAAAGTGCATTTTGTGATGTATCAGATAATCTATCTGTAACACCAGATTCACGGAATAAATTACCAAGCATCAACATACCAATTAAAGAAGCAATAGGTGGTAATAATAAGCTTATAATGATTGTAGCCATAATAGGGAATACAATACGTTCAAATCTAGTAACTTCTCTTAACTGACCCATTTTTATAGCACGTTCTTCTTTAGTTGTAAATAAACGCATAATAGGTGGTTGAATAAGTGGTACTAAGGACATATATGAATATGCTGCTACTGCTATTGCACCTAATAAATCTGGAGCCAATTTTGTTGCTAAGTAAATAGCTGTAGGGCCATCAGCGCCACCAATAATACCAATGGAAGCTGCTTCTTGAACATTAAAGCCAAGTAACATTGCTCCACCTAAAGCCACAAATACACCAAATTGTGCAGCAGCTCCTAACATCAATGTATTAGGATTAGCAATAAGTGGTCCAAAATCAGTCATTGCACCTACACCTAAAAAGATAAGTGGTGGGAAAATTTCCATCTGAATACCTTGACCAATAGCCCACATAACACCTTCGTGGAAACCATTATTTGGAAAATTTGCTAATACACAGCCAAATGCAATTGGTGTTAAAAGCAAAGGTTCATAACCTTTACCAATTGCTAAATATAATAAAATAAGTCCAACTACTATCATAGTAATATTTCCCATGTTCAAGGCTACATATCCACTATCTGTCCAAACAGATTGAATTGCCACTAAAAAAGCATCCATATTATAATGCCTCCCATTCTTTTATATACTTTCTTTATAGCTCTATGATTATATTGCATAATACTATAATTTTCTTATTGATTTTATTTCAAAATCTTTACATCCATAAGCCATTAAAGAAGTAACTATTATTGCTGCTAAAGTTTTATCTGCCATATCATCTTTAGGGACTTGAACCTGCTCAACTGGCTTTACCTCTTCTTTTTTAGGTTCAGCTTTTCTTATTCTTGTAGGGTCAATAACATGTATTAGCCTAATAAATAAGCCTAGAATGTACAATACTACAAATACTATTGTCATATTAATAACCATAATTAATACAGGATTTGGTGCGTCCATATTTATTCCACCCTTCTGAAATTATATATATTACTAATTCTTTATATATTACTAATTCTTTATAAAAATTTTAAATCCTTCTAAGGCGAAAAAAATTTTTAAAAATTTTTAATTTATTGAAAAACAATTACATTATTTTTGGTTTTCTATTACATATTGTTATATATAAAAAAAAGAGATACCCTTCGATATCTCTTATATACGCTCACGAATTTTATGCAAAGTCGCTTGCAAGTTCTTTGCTAAAAGTGATTCTAAATCTTTTAACTCTGAACAATCATATTCATACGTTACCTCTGGTATACGATGCAAACGTGCTTCACCAAAAAATTCATCTCTAAAAACATTGTAATAAATAATAAAATTACTTTCTTTACTAAAGTCACAATAATCAATGATAATATATGAACCATTTATTATCTTCACAGGCTCTTTAGGATTGATAAATAATTTAAAACCATCTATTTCTTTTGGTAAATTATCAATATATTCCCAATCCATAATAGCTTTATCTTCAATAATAGAACTTATATGCTCTCTCTTAAAATGAGAAATATCTCCTAATAGATTATCAAATCGCTCTTTTAGAATTCTTTCCAGTTTATCAAGACTTTCAGAAATATACTCTATAGCACAAAATTCCGTAAGCCCAATAGTTACCAACAGTTTATATTCTTTTGTTTCTTCATGATAATAAATCGTTGTTTTTCGTTTTAAATCATCATTTTCATAACTATAAATTAAAAACGTATCAGCCACTTCTTGCATCAATATTTTTAATTTAAAATTATTTTTCTCAGGTGGTAAAGATTGCAAATAAGTCCAGACCGAAACTTCAGCCTGGACTTTTTCTAATTGTTCTTTTTTCATTAAAAATTATTTACCAGTACGACCACGTTTTGTCATAGGTACATTGTCATGGCAAAGTGGGCATTCTTCTGGTTTATAAGTTGTAACATCAAGATGTAAAAGTGCATGAGCAGGAACATCTTCAAATGTAGCTTTACCACCGCTTCTATCTACAAGAAGACCTACACCTACTGGAATAGCACCTTCAGCTTTTACTACATCAATAACTTCTCTTACAGAACCACCAGTTGTAACGATATCTTCAACAATAGCAACTCTTTCACCTGGTTTTAAGCTAAAACCACGACGAAAAGTCATTTTACCATCAACACGTTCTGTGAAAATAGCTCTTGTACCAAGTGCTTTACCAACTTCATGAGCAAGTAAAATACCACCAGTCATAGGGCCTACTACAGTATCAATATTTTTATCAGCAAAATATTCAGCAAGTGCTTTGCAAAGCTGTTCTGTGTATTTTGGTTGCTGTAATACATTGAATTTTTCTACATACATTGGGCTATGAAGTCCAGAAGTTAAAAGGAAATGACCTTCCATAATAGCATTAGTTTTTATTAATAATTCTTTTACTTCTTGTTCAGTCATGATTAAGCATTCTCCATTTCTTTTAATATATTTTCAGCAGCTTCTACTGGATTTTGAGCTGCTCTTATTGGTCTGCCTACAACAAGATGAGTAGCACCATCTGCTAAAGCTCTAGCTGGAGTTGCAATTCTACTTTGGTCATCAATAGAAGCACCAGCAGGACGCACACCTGGTGTTATGATAAGGAAATCTTCGCCACAAGCTTCACGAATGAATTTTGCTTCTTGTGGTGATGCTACTACACCATCAAGTCCAGCTTCTTTAGTGAGTTTTGCTAAGCGAATTACCTGATCTTTTATAGAAACAGTTTGACCAAGACCTTCCCAATCAGCTTCATTGATGCTTGTTAAAATTGTTACAGCAATGATTTTTGGTGCTTCAATACCCATTTTTTTAGCTTCAGCACGCACTGTATCTGCTGCTGTTTTCATCATAGTGTATCCACCTGAAGCATGAACATTCATAATGTCTACACCTTGATATAAAAGTGAACATAATCCTTGTGCTACTGTGTTTGGAATATCATGCAATTTTAAATCTAAAAAGATTTTTTTATTGCGTTTTTTCAATTCTTCAATAATAGATGAACCTACTCTATAGAATAATTCCATTCCTACTTTATAGAAAACAACACTATCGCCTAATTTATCAACTAAAGCAAGCGCATCTTCTTTTGTATGGAAATCAAGAGCAACGATTAATTTATCTTTTACCATAAAAATACCTCGTTATCATTTAATTGAATTTACTACAATTATCCAACAATATAAACTCGACATTGCAATGTGTATTTTTACAAATATACGCCGATAAGAAATCCTATCGGCGTATAAATTTTACGTTAAATTATGCTAGTTCATCGCCACGACCAATATAATCTTGAAGTGCTAAAGAATATACTAAGCGACGTTCACGAATGAAGCTCAATACACGCAATACTTCCCAAGCAGTATCTAAAGATGTAAGACATGCAATACCATGTTCTACAGTAGCACGGCGAATTCTGAAACCATCTTTAGCGAATTTCTGACCTGGAGTTTGTGTAGTAATAACCATATTAATACCGCCAGCTTTAATCATTTTAATGATATCGCTGCTACGATCACTGCCTACATTTTGTCCACGTTCATGAACTTTATATACGATAGAAGATTCTACGCCTACTTCTTTTAATGCTTTAGCTGTACCTTCTGTAGCTGCAATTTTAAAACCAAGTTCAGCAAAAGCTCTACCTAATTGTTTCATTTCTTCTTTGTCTTTATTAGCTACAGTGAAGAGAATTGTTCCTTCATGAGGAATATTCATACCTGCACCTGTGATAGCTTTATATAAAGCACGTGCATAATGGTAGTCAATACCCATTACTTCACCTGTGGATTTCATTTCAGGCCCAAGGGAAATATCTACATCTTGCATCTTAGCAAAGGAGAATACAGGAGCTTTTAAAGCTACATATGGTTTTGGTTCTACAAGACCAGATTTTAAACCAAGATCTGTAAGTTTTTCACCTAATGCTGCACGAGTAGCAAGTTCTACCATATTGATATCTGTAACTTTACTTAAGAATGGTACAGTACGGCTAGAACGAGGATTTACTTCGATTACATATACATTATCATTTACTACAACGTATTGGATATTTAATAAACCTTTAACATTGAGATTTAAGCCAAGACGTTTTGTATAGTCAATGATCGTGAAGATTACTTTAGAAGATAAAGTCTGTGGAGGATATACCGCAATACTATCTCCAGAGTGAACACCAGCACGTTCAATATGTTCCATGATACCTGGAATTACTACTGTTTCACCATCAGCAATAGCATCAACTTCTACTTCTGTACCTTGCATATAATGGTCGATGAGTACAGGATGATCTGGTGTAACTTTTACAGCACGGTTCATATAATCGCGTAATTCATCTTCATTATATACGATTTCCATTGCACGACCACCAAGTACGTAAGATGGACGAACCATAGAAGGATATCCGATTTTTTCAGCTGCTTTTACTGCATCTTCAACATTTGTTACGCTAGCACCTTGAGGTCTTGCGATATTAGTCTGTTCTAATACTTCATCAAAACGTTCACGGTCTTCAGCACGGTCGATATCATCAACAGATGTACCGAATACTTTTACGCCAGCAGCTTTTAAAGATGCTGCAAGGTTGATTGCAGTCTGACCACCGAACTGAACGATAACACCTTCTGGCTGTTCTTTATCAATGATATTTAAAACATCTTCTGTTGTAAGTGGTTCAAAATAGAGTCTATCGGAAATATCAAAGTCTGTACTTACTGTTTCTGGGTTATTGTTGATAATGATTGCTTCAATACCCATTTTGCGAAGTGCCCATACAGAATGAACGGAACAATAGTCGAATTCTACACCCTGACCAATACGGATTGGACCAGAACCTAAAACGATTACTTTACGTTTGTTTGTAGTCTGTACTTCATCTTCTTGAGCATGGAATGTAGAATAATAATATGGTGTAGCAGCTTCAAATTCAGCAGCACAAGTATCAACCATTTTATAGCAAGGTAAAAGATTAATATCTTTTCTCATGTTGCGAACTTCATTCATTTCTTTGCCTACAATTTCAGCAATAGAACGGTCTGCTAAACCATAGCGTTTTGCACGACGTAAGTTTTCTTCTGTTAAGCCGTCTTTTGCAAGTGCAATTTCTGTATCTGTGATATTTTTAATTCTACGTAAGAACCATTTATCAATTTTTGTGATTGCATTGATTTCATCAATATCACAAATACCACGACGTAATACTTCAGCGATAACGAATAAACGTTCATCATTGATGCGAGATAAATGATTTTTAAGTTCTTCATCGCTCCAAGTATCAATTTTATCAATGTGTAAGCGATTTACACCGATTTCAAGAGAACGTACTGCTTTTAATAATGCACCTTCAAAGCAACGGTCAATGGACATAACTTCGCCTGTTGCTTTCATCTGTGTACCAAGAGTGCGGTCAGCATATACGAATTTATCGAATGGCCAACGAGGGAATTTAACTACGCAATAGTCTAAGGAAGGTTCAAAGCAAGCTTTTGTTTTCTTTGTTACTGCATTTGTGATTTCATCTAAAGTATAACCGATAGCAATTTTAGCGGAAACTTTAGCGATTGGATAACCAGTAGCTTTAGAAGCGAGCGCACTAGAACGGCTAACACGTGGGTTAACTTCGATTACATAATATTGATTAGATTTTGTATCTAATGCGAACTGTGCATTACATCCACCTTCGATACCGAGTTCACGAATAATACGTAAAGATGCACTACGAAGCATTTGATATTCATGGTCAGTAAGTGTCTGAGATGGAGCAACTACGATACTATCACCTGTATGCACACCAACTGGATCAAGGTTTTCCATGTTGCAGACTACGATACAGTTATCGTTGGAGTCACGCATAACTTCGTATTCTACTTCTTTCCAACCAGCAACACTACGTTCGATAAGTACTTGACCTATCATACTGTATTTTAAACCGCGAATAACGATTTCAATTAATTCTTCTTCATTTTCTGCAATACCGCCGCCAGTACCACCAAGAGTATATGCTGGACGTACGATGATAGGATAACCAATCTGATTTGCAAAATCTACAGCAGAAGCTACATCATCAACGATTGTACTTTCTGGAATTGGTTCACCTAATTTTTGCATAGTTTCTTTGAAAAGCTCACGGTCTTCAGCGCGTTCAATAGCTTCCAAAGAAGTACCTAATAATTCAACATTATATTTTTCTAAAAGACCTGCTTCAGATAATTTTACAGCAAGGTTAAGACCAGCCTGACCACCTAATGTTGCAAGTAAACCATCTGGACGTTCTTTTGCTAAAATTTCATCTAAAAATTCAACTGTAAGAGGTTCTATATATACACGGTCAGCGATATCTTTATCTGTCATAATTGTAGCAGGGTTACTGTTTACAAGTACAACTTCAAGTCCTTCTTCTTTTAATGCACGGCAAGCCTGTGTACCTGCATAGTCAAATTCAGCAGCCTGACCAATGATAATAGGACCAGAACCGATAACCATTACTTTTTTTAGATTTTGTTTTTTTGGCACTTAATTATTCCCCTTTCTGAAGCATTGCCCAAAATTGGTCAAATAAATATCTATTATCATCTGGACCTGGTGAAGCCTCTGGATGATATTGTACAGAGAAAATAGGTAATTGTGTATGACGAATACCTTCTACTGTACCATCGTTTACAGCTCTATGTGTTACTTCAAGTGGCAATCCTTTTAAAGATTCTTCATCTACAGCATAACCGTGGTTTTGAGATGTAATATGAACTCTACCAGTGAGTAAGTTTTTAACTGGTTGGTTGGAACCACGATGACCGAATTTTAATTTATAAGTGTCTGCACCAAAAGCTAAGGATAATAACTGATGACCAAGACAAATACCAAATGTAGGTTTTTTACCTGCAATTTCACGTACTACTTCAATGATTTCTGGTAAATCTTTTGGATCCCCAGGGCCATTGGATAAGAAGATACCATCTGGATTTAAAGCCATGATTTCATCAGCTTTAGTATCAGCTGGAACGATTGTTAAATCACAACCAATGCCATGAAGAGAATCTAAAATATGTTGTTTTATACCAAAGTCCATAACTACAACATGTGGACCACCTGGATTTTCCATTTTATAAGTTTTTGGTGTAGTAACAATTTTTACTACTTCTTTTGGAATTTCATTTCTCATTAAAGCATCAATTTCTTCTTGAGTTGCAGTTTCAGGTACAAGAACACCTTTCATAGCACCTAAAGAACGAATATGACGAGTAACAGCACGAGTGTCTACATTATATAAGCAAGGAATATCTTGTGCTTTTAAGAATTCAGCTAATTCTTCTTCTTTTTGCCAGTTGCTACCAATATCACAAAGTTCGCCAATGATAAAACCATTGAAGAAACATTTACGAGATTGATTGAATTTTTTTGCTGCACCATAGTTACCGATTAATGGGTAAGTGAGTGTAACGATTTGACTGCAATAAGATGGGTCAGTTAAAATTTCCTGATAACCTGTCATACCAGTATTGAATACAACTTCACCTAAAACAGGTCTTTCATCAAGCATATCGCCATAAAAAACTGCTCCGTCTTCTAATACTAATTTGCCTTTCAAAAGAGCACCTCCAAATTATTAAGCTATAATTTCACCATTATCCATTACAATATTGCCTTCAACAATGGTCATAACGGCTTTACCTTTTAATGTACGACCTACAAATGGACTATGAGAACCTTTTGTGTAGAATTTTTCTTTTTCTACTGTCCATTCAAGTTCTGGGTCAAAAATAGTTATATCTGCCATAGCATTTTCTTCTAAGATACCACGTTTCCCATCGAAGAATAATTTACCTGGCATATAACTCATTTTAGCTACAAGCTCATTTAAAGAAATTAAATCTTTATGATATAAATCTGTTAATAATACGCCAAGTGCAGTTTCAAGACCTGGGAACCCACTTGGAGCGAATTTATATTCACGGTCTTTTTCTTCTTGAGCATGTGGTGAATGGTCTGTTGCAATGATATCAATAGTACCATCTTTTAATCCTTCAAGAGCTGCATTTACATCAGCTTGTCCACGAAGAGGTGGATTTACTTTTGTTGAAGAATCTGTTGGGTCTACCATTTCATCAGTCATAGTTAAATGATGAGGTGTTACTTCTGCTGTAACTCTCACACCACGTTTTTTAGCTTGACGAACCATATCAATTGCATTTTTAGAACTAATATGAGAGATATGCACCCATGCATCAGCATATTCAGCTAACAAAATTTCACGCATTACTGCGATATCTTCTGCTACTGTTGGTCTACCTTTCATACCAAGCATAGCAGAACGATGACCTTCATTCATTACACCTTCTGCTACAAGACTTGTTTCTTCTGCATGAGACATAATTGCTTTATCAAAAGTTCTTAAATAATCAAATGCATTAAGCATTAATTTGCAATTATTATCAAAGTGACCATCATCAGAAAAAGCTACAGCACCAGCTTGTGCCATATCGCCGACTTCTGCTAATTCTTTTCCTTCTTGCCCTTTAGTGAGTGCACCAATAACTTCAATATGCACTATACCTTCATCTTGAGCACGTTGTTTTAATCCATTTACTAAGATTGCATTATCTACTACAGGTTTTGTATTTGGCATTGTTGCAACTGTTGTAAATCCGCCAGCAGCAGCAGCTTTAGAGCCAGAAGCAAAATCTTCTTTAGCTTCTTGACCAGGTTCACGAAGATGAGTGTGCATATCAATAAAGCCTGGAGCTACTACTTTGCCTTTAGCATCTATTACTTTTGCATCACTAGCTTCTAAATTTTCACCAATAGCTACGATTTTACCATTTTCTACAAGGACATCACTGACAGCATCAAAATCTTTGCCAGGATTTATAACTCGTCCACCTTTAATCAGTAATTTCATTGTCTTTTCCTCCTGTTAAAGTTAGAGTTAATAAAGCCATACGAACAGCAACACCATTTTGTACTTGGTCTTGAATTGCAGAATTTAAACCATAAGCAATTTCTGGAGAAATTTCCACACCTTTATTCATTGGACCTGGATGAAGAATTAATACATCTTTTTTAGCTAAAGCTAAACGTTCTTTATTCAAGCCAAAGATACGTGCATATTCACGAAGAGATGGGAATAAACCTGATTTCATACGTTCAAGTTGAATACGTAAAACATTGATTACATCAGCATCTTTAATTGCATCTTCCACACGGTCATGTACAAAAATGCCAGGTTCTTCAGCTAAATATCTTGGTAATAATGTTTTTGGACCTGCAAGATGAACTTCTATGCCCATTTTTCTCATACCCCAAATATCGCTACGAGCTACACGGCTATGAAGTATATCCCCAATAATAGCAACTTTTAAACCTTTTAAAGTTCCTTTATGTTGTCTAATTGTGAATAAATTCAACAATCCTTGAGATGGATGTGCATGTGCTCCGTCCCCTGCATTTATGATAACTGGGCTTACAACTTTAGTTGCATATTCAGCTGCACCTTCAGCACTATGACGCATGATGATAGCATCAACGCCCATATCTTCAAGTGTAAGTAGTGTATCGCGAAGGCTTTCACCTTTAACAATACTACTTGTACTAGATGTAATATTTACTACATCTGCACTTAGATATTTGCCTGCTAATTCAAACGAAGTACGTGTTCTTGTACTTGGTTCATAAAATAAAGTAACAACTGATTTTCCTCTTAATGTTGGTAATTTTTTAATATCACGATGAATGATATTTTTCATTTCTTTTGCTGTGTCCAACACTAATTCGATTTCTTCCGGAGAAAAATATTCTAATCCAAGAATATTTTTACCACGTAATGAAACGCTGTTTCTACTCAACATAGTCACTCCTTCGCACTTTAAATGAAACCCAAAATCAAAAAAAGCCTTCCTATGCGAAGGCATAAGAAAGCTACTGATAGCGCAATATAAAGATATATAGTGCTCCCTTTCAACCTCGCTGGATTTTTTTAAAGGGCTATATTTTTATTACTCAAATACTATCATAAACTAGTAATCCTGTCAAATAAAAATGCCTGCATATCTTCTATAAATATTATACCAAATATTTACATTTATTTTTTATTAAATATATTTATATAATTTATTATTTTTTCAGTCATTTGTTTACGAGCTTCTTCTAATACAGTTTCTAATCTTAAATTTAATTTTTTATTTTCAGGATACTTAAGTAAATATTCTCTAATTGTTTTTACCCCTGTATTTGATACTTCTGTATTAATATTAAATTTTCTAATTCCTAAATCTATGGCTTTTTGCAAATCGTTTTTTTGAATACCTGACGAACCATGTAATACTAGAGGACAAGTAACTATTTTATTTAAAATCTCCAATTGTTTAAAATTTAAGCTAGGTTTAGTCATATATATTCCATGTGCATTACCTATAGCAATAGCTAAAGCATCTACTTTAGTATCTTCAACATATTTCTTAGCTTCTATTTCATTCGTATATTTTGAAATAATTTTTCCTGTGCCATCTTCATTATTTAAATATCCTAATTCACCCTCTACACTTATATTTTTTTTATGTGCTATTTCAATAACTTTTTTAGTATTAATAATATTTTCTTTTAATGACAATTTTGAACCATCATACATAACCGAAGTAAATCCATAATCTATAGCTTTTTTTATTGTTTCTATATTTTTAGCATGATCCAAATGTAACACTATAGGAATATCTATATTATTAAATATAGTTTTTACACTATCAGATATTACCTTCATTGGCACATAATTTATATAATTTTCCCCAAAAGCTACAATTACAGGTTTCTTAGTTTTTAATACTGCCTCTTTTAATGCTAAAATCGTTTCTAAATTATAAATATTAAATGAACCAATAGCTATATTTTCATTCTGTGCTATTTTTAATACTTCTTTTAAATTTACTAACATATTTATACCTCTATTATCTATAAAAAATGTGTTATATATCATTACTAATACATAACACATTAAATTTATTTTTCTATTAAAGTTAATACTACTTTACGTAAAGTATCTATATCTCCTACATTACCTGGAAAAATAATATATGGTATTTTCTTAAATTTACTACCATTATCAGTCTGCCATACTGGTATACCTGGTTGAATTTGTCCTAAAACAAATGCTTTTTTTACATTTAAAGCTTTTGTACCTATATCACTAGAAGTAATTCCACCCTTAGCTACAACAAAAGTTGGTACTATAGATAAATTTCCTACTAAAGATTGTACTGCACTTGAAATTTTAACCGAGCGTATTAAAGCTTTTTCTTTCGTATCATCTTTTAAAGTTAATAATTTTCTCTTAGTATATACTACTACTGTTTTACCTAAAGTAATCATTTTTTCTTCTAAATTTATTACACGTTTAACTTCTATATTAAACGCCTCTTCATCCAATACTAAATCAGAATTAAATTCTATAAATTCCAACTCTTTAATATCTTTTAAAAGTTCTAATTGCTTTGTTGTTTTAGTTGTATGTGAACCAACTATGACAATTCCACCATGTCCATTATCTTCTGTTATTAGATCTTTTCTAGTCAATAATGCTTTATCACTAATACCAGCTAACTCTTTGACCAATCCTGCTGCTGTTCTAAAAGTAAAATTCTTTCCTTGATTTATTGCTCGATACAAAGCAATTACAAATATCTTTAAATCACAAGCATCAATTGCATTAACTATAATTTTAGTAAAATTTTTTGCAAATAATAATTTTTTTGTTATTTGATTAAAATTTTGATCACGCAATTCCTCTAAAGAAATAACCACCACATCATTTGCTTTATATTCACCTTTTGTTTTTTCTTCTATATAGCATCTTAAATCAGATGATTTATATCCAAAAGTCTTATCTCTAGCAAACTCAGTTTGTCCTACTGGTATTAATTCACCATCATACTTAACATAGTGAATATTATTAATCGTAAATCTTCCACCTTCCTTAAAATAAGGACATAAGATTTCTCCATCAATACTAATATCATCTTCAAATTCGATAACATTTTTCAATACCTTATTTTCTAAAGGATAATGACCTCTTAATGTCGAATCACTTCTATTTACAATTATATATGATTTTTGCTGTTCTTTTGCTACTTTAATAATATTTCTAGCTATTTCTTGATGAACTTTAATTGTTTGTTCTTCTGTAAAAGCTCTTGAATTAGTTAAAATATAAAATATTTTATTTTTTTCAGCAAAACCTTGATATATACTATCATAATCCCAATTTGTATATACAGATATATCATGTACTGTCTGCACACCTGTAGGATCATCATCTAAAACAATTATTTTATGTTTATTATTAGCTACTTCTTTTTTTAACAGCTCATTTATGAATTCTATATTAGAAGGTACTTTGTATGATGTTAATATTTTACTATTTAGCGAATTTTGTTTACACATTTATTCATCTATCCTTTTATTTTAAAATATCTTCTAGCTTCATCTGGAGTCATGATATCTTTATCCATAGATTTTATTAATCTCACTGTTTTTTCCACAAGTGGCAGATTAGTATCTACTTGATTAATGTTATCAATATAATTACTATCTTCAAAACCTATACGTACTGTTTTAGCTCCCATACCTAATGCTGCTGCAATAATACCAAAATCTCGTCTATTAGCATGAGTTATTCCCCAAACAGCTTCTTTTGGTATCATACTAATCATATTAAATAAAGCCTTTGGTGTTGCTGGTGCCTCTCCCTTATGACCTAACACTATACTAAATAATACAGGTTTTATAAAATTATATTCTTTCATTAAATCTTCCATAGTATACGTATGTCCAATTTCAAAAACTTCTACTTCTGGTATTTTTTTTGTTTTTAAAATTTCTTGAACACAATATTTTACATCATCTATAGGATTACAATATACTGCTTTTCCTAAATTAGTAGAACCTACATTTAAAGAGCAAACTTCTACTAATTTTGAATATAATGGCACACATCGTTCTTTTATCGTAAGATTAGATACTCCTCCTGTAGATACTTCAATAATAATATTACTATCTTTTCGAATAAGTTCTAATGTTTTATTCAGTACACTCATATTTGTAGTTAAATTGCCAAATTTATCTCGTACATGCAAATGTACCATAGCTGCTCCAGCTTTCCAACAATCAATAACATCTTGAGCTATTTTTTCAGGAATAATATTTTTATCAGTAGCTGATACTGGAGCTACTGATACCATAACTTTATCCATTTTAACACCTACTTTACGGTTGACCAATAAATATAATGCGATTTTATTGCATCATCTATTTTTTCAACTAATCTATTTTCTAAAATATTCAATACTTCTTCATGCAAAATAAAAAATCTATCTACATCTTTATTAGCTATAAATTTTTTTATAGCCTCTATACGTGTTTTTTTAGTAATTAAATTTACATATGAACCTATACCACGCAATAAATCATTTTCTGTTATTTCTAATAAAGCATCATGAAAAGCTATATCCGCATTAAAGATTTTTAATGCATCAACACCATTCTCATCTATATCTTTTCGCAAATCTGTAATAACTTTACGTGCACTATTCAATTCTGATTTATCCTTCATTTTTTGAATAACTAAATGCAATATACCATCATCAATTATTTTACGTAATTCAATAACTTGATTAGCAGCATTCTTTTGCAAAATAATCCCATATAATACAGGATATAACATTTTACTATTATATCCTTTTGTTACAAAAGTTCCCTCTGCACGTTTTATAATTAAAACTCCATATGCTACTAAAATTTTAATAGCTTCTCTAACAGAATTTCTGCCTACATTCATTGAATTACAAAGTTCTGTTTCTGTAGGAATTTTATCACCCGGTTTTAATTCACCTTCAATAATGGCATTTACAATACTATCTACAATTTGCTCTACAACGGATTTTGTTCCAATTTCCTTAAAAATACTTTTCTCTACCATAATCTATCCTCCTGTTGTATCTTAAATTCAATTATATCATAAAATCCTTATTCTTAATTGTAGAGAATATGTAGATAACATTTATCTTATTTTATTAAACAAGTAGATAACCATGGAATAAATGTTACTAATAATAACGCAATTAAAGATACTCCTAACATTGGCAATATTCTTCGACAAATATTTTCAAATGTTACTTTACCAATATCTGCTGCTACATAAAGATTTGGTCCTACAGGTGGTGTAACTTGTCCAATAGACAAATTTAATACTAATACAACACCCAAATGAATTAAATTTATATCTAAAGCTTGTGCTATTGGTAAAATTATTGGTACAAGAATAAATAATGCTGATGTATTATCCATTACACAACCTGCACATAAAAATACAAAGTTAATAATAAGTAACATAATATATGGATTTGTTGTAAGCTCTAAAGCCATTTCAGTAAGGCGTGGCGCTATACCTTGTTGAGTTAATACCCATGAAAAAATACCAGCATTCATAATGATTAATAAAATAATCCCTGTAGTTTTTCCCGTAGAAAACAATGCTTCCCAAAATGTTTTTAAAGTTAATTCTTTATAAATAAAAGCACCAACAATAAAACTATAAATAACAGCTACTGCCGCTGCTTCAGTCGGAGTTAAAAGACCTGTATATATACCACCTAAAACAATAACTGGACTTAAAAGACCCCAAAGCGCATCAAAAAAAGCCTTTCCAATTTCATTCAAAGAAGCCTTAGCATCTTCACTTTTCCAGTCATTTTTTTTAGATACTACAAATACTAAGATACATAAAATCAAACCAAAAACAATACCAGGTACTATCCCCGCTAAAAACAAATCTCCAATTGATTCGCCTGTTATCATACCATAAATAATAAAAGTTATACTAGGAGGTATAATTGTGCCCATTGAACCAGAAATTGCTGATAATGCACTTGCAAAACCTCTATCATACCCTTGTTTTGCCATAGCAGGAATTAAAATAGACCCCATAGCTGCTACTGTAGCTGTTCCTGAACCAGAAATTGCTGCAAAAAACATAGCAGCAATTACCGCTACATAACCAAGACCTCCATGTACTGAACCAATCATACTATTAGCTAAATTAATTAATCGACGAGATATACCACCTTTATCCATAATAGCACCAGCTAAAATAAATAACGGTATTGTAAGTAATGCAAATTTTTGCACTGTAGCTTGCATCATTGAAGGTACTACACCAAGAGGACTACCTACATAAATTAATGTAGCAATACTGGCTAAACCTAATCCTATAGCAATAGGAATATTAATAAAAATCATAACAGCTAAACTGCCAAATAAAATTAATTCTACCATTTAATATTCCTCCTTATTACCTTTCCATTTGAATTCATATTCTAATAAACGGATAATTGATAATATAGCTGATACTGGAATAGCTATGCCTATTAACCAACTTGGCATTTCTAGTACTCCTGTTAATAATCCATAATGATATTGACGATATACCATTTCAAATCCAAAATATAACCAAATTCCATAATTTATCATACATAAGATTATACGTAAATATCTATGCACAAACTTAATATTGCCAGTCAATTTATTTGTAAAATACGCAAAACCCATATGTGAATCTGTCTTAAATGCACTAGCTGCTGCCAAACAACATACCCAAACAAACATTGTAGTAACTAATTCTTGTGTAAAAGATAAATTCAGCCATGTTACTTTTCTAGAAAAAACATTTATAAAAGTAACTAAACACATTATTATTAATGCTATAGCACATAAATAATCCTCAAAATTATTCCATAATTTCTTCATGTCAATGTGCCTTCTTTCTACTCTTTATAATCTTTTGTAAATAAATCAATTACACTATCGCCAACAATTTGTCTATATTCTTCATATATTCCTGCCGATTTTTCTTTAAATACAGCTTTCTGTTCTGGTGTTAATTGATTAACTTCTACACCATTAGCTTTTAAATCTTCAATAATTTTAGCTTCATTATTTGCTAAATAATTATTTCCCCATTCTAAAGCTTCATTAGCACAAATTCGTACAATTTCTTGATCCTCTGGTGAAAGCTTTTCTAAACTAGCTGAACTCATAACCCATATTGTAGTATCATATACTCCATCCCATAATGTTAAATATTTTTGTACTTCATCAAATTTAGATGATTGAAATACTGCTACAGGATTTTCTTGTCCATCAATAGTACCTTGCTGAAGTGCTGTATATACCTCTGAAAAATCCATTGCTGTTGGATTTGCTTTAAAATAATCACGATATAAATTTATAAAAATATTAGCACCAGGTACACGTATATTCATACCATATAAATCATCTGGAACTTCTATTGGTTTTTTACTATTAGAAATTTGTCTAGCACCTGCATTATTTAAACCTAACATTTCCATTTCTAAATCATTACACCAATTATTAACCTCTTTATGCACTTTAGGGCTAGCACAAAATTGCAATAATTCTTCTTGATTAGAAAATAAATATGGTAACCAGAAAGAATAAAAACGTTTATCATAATTAGCAATATTAGCTGGCGCACAAGAATGAATATCTATATTACCTGCCTGAACCAATTCAATAGCTTTTGTTAAATCTCCACCAGATAATCCACAATTTGAAAAAATATCTACTGTTATTCGACCATTACTTTTTTCTTCTAATAATTTTTTAAAATGTTGTGCTGTTAAATCACTAATTGAACCAGGATTCTGTGTATGTGTCATTTTTAATACAATTTTATCTTGATTACTAGTTCCGCAACCACTTATAAATATTGATAGTAATGCAATACAACAAAATGATATTATTTTGCTAATCATAATTTTCCCTCCTTAAGTTACCTTACAAATTATAAATCATTTTATTCCCTTTTTTATAATTGCTTCTTTTAATGCTCTTGCCCCAAATCTTGGACTAGATAATACCATTTTTTGATATTTTTCATGAATATACTCTTCACAATAAGCCATTGAACCTTGAGCAAACAAAATAACATCTACTTTGTCTGCTATTTCACCTGCATATTTAGTCATTAATTCTTTAAATTCTTCTTGATTTAAACCAAACCCGCCTTCAACTAAAACATCAACTAATTCAACTTGTTTTCCCATCTCTCTAGCTACATGTAATATTGTATTTTTAGTTGGATTTAGTGTACTTTCAAGTGTTGCCATTACACCAATTTTATTTCCACATCTTACAGCTTCTCTACACATCTCTTCATCAATACGAATAATTGGTACACCAATATATTTTGCTAAATCTTGACAAGCATCTACAACTTCTCCTACTGAAGAACAATTATTTAAAATAATATCTACTCCATCTTGTACAGCCTGCATAAACATTTTTACTAATCTAGCAGTTGGATTAGCTGTTACATAATTATTTTCCACAACTTCTGATATTATTGAGGGATCTTTATAACTCAATAATTCAATATTACTACCTAATTGTTTTCTTATTTCTCTTTCTACTAATTCAATTAGTTCTGGTGTTACACCTGTATAAACTAATCCTATTTTCATTTTAATTCCTCCCTCGTTTTACGTTATACATCCTACGTTATATCTTATATATAATATAACACTAAAATAATAAAAAGTAAATACTAATAAATTATATAAATAAAAAAGCTATATATCATGATTTATTCATAATATATAGCCTTCTTTATTTATATAACTTATTATAATGTTTTTTATTTTCTAGTACACGTTTTACATATTCTCTTGTCTCAGGAAAAGGTATTTTGGTATAATCTTTAAAATCTATACCCCAATGATATTTTTCCATCCATTCATATACATTTCCTCTACCTGCATTATAAGCTGCAAGAGCTAATACTTCATTGCCTTCAAATTCTGTCTGCAATTCAGATAAGTACCATGTACCATATTTTATATTTATATTCACATTATACAATTTATCTACAGAAAAACTATCATCTTCTATTTGTGTAGCAATCCAACTGGCAGTTTCTGGCATGATTTGCATAAGACCTCTAGCCCCATGGACAGAAGTAGCATCTTGACGAAATTTACTTTCCGCTAAAATAACACTTGCCACTAAATTTCTATCTACTTCATATCTATCTGCATAAAAGTTTATTGTATCTTGATAATCATATGGATATAAATATTTTCGTTGAAAATCCTCATTTTGCCAAATAAAATAACTTAAACTAGCTAATACTAAAATCATTAGCAGTAATTTTTTCCAAAAACTCATCTTACGTTTTGTCTTAATATTTACTTGATGGTGTATCCCCTCACTCATCAAACTAGACATGAATTATCAACCCTTTATAATAATCTCTCATTCCATATTTTTTCTACTAATTGTGACGTAACTTCTGGAGCATTACTACTGTCAATTACCACATCTGCACGTTTTGCTTTTTCTTCTAAAGACATCTGTGCATCTATTCTGCTTATTGCTTCTTCTTTAGTTAAGCCATCACGATTTTGAATGCGCTCTATTTGCAACTGTCTGCTGATTTTTACAACCCAAACTTCATCTGAAAATTTATCCCAATTAGCTTCATATAAAAGAGGTATATCTAAGATTACTACTTCTATACCATTTTGTCTACACTCATCTATCTGTTTTACGATTTCATCTCTAATCAATGGGTGCATTGTTGTATTCATCCATGTTTTTTCTTTTTCATCAGTAAATACAATCTGCCCAATGAGTCTACGATTTAAACTATTATCTGCATTTAAAACTTTATCGCCGAAATGATTTACATACGCTTGCCAAATTGATTTTTTAGGCTCAGATAGTTTTCGAGCTATAGCATCACCATCAATGATGAAAGCTCCTTTTTGTTTTAAATAAGCACTAACTGTACTTTTTCCACAAGCTATACCACCAGTAAGACCTATAATCTTCATAAAAATCCTCCTTTCTAGCTTTTATTTAAAATTTATTTATTATCATTTAATTTTTGACAATTAGGGCAAAAATAAGTACCTCTACCATTTAATACGATTTTAGTTATTAAAGTATCGCAAAATCTACATTCTTTGCCTTTGCGATTATATACATATAATTTATCTTGATGACTTCCTTTTTCACCTAAACCATTGCGATAATCGCGAAAACTTGTGCCGCCATCTCTTATACCTTCACTTATAACCAAATTAATAGCTTGATGAAGTCTTTCTATTTCTTCATCACTTAAAGAATTTGCTTTGCGTTCTGGATGAATTTTACTGATGACTAATGCTTCATCTACATATATATTGCCCAAACCTGCCACATTTTTTTGATTTAATAAAAATGGTTTTATTTTTGTTTTACTCTTATTTAGACAATCTTTTAAATACTCTATGGTAAATTCTGAAGATAATGGTTCTGCACCTAAAGTATATAGCCCTTTTAAGCGAGAAATTTCATCTGTAGTTATTAAATCTAAAGTTCCTAATCTGCGGATATCTGCATATATCAACTTAGTTTTATCTTCTAAATGATATATTACACAACTATATTTATCTATATCCTCATTTTCCTGTTTATATAATAGCTTTCCTGTCATTCGCAAATGAATGATATTTAATCTGCCATCATCTAAGGACATGATGATATATTTTCCTCTGCGTTTTAAAGATTTGATAATTCTATCCTGCAAAAGCTTTCTATATTCATCACTACTAGGAGATTTTATTACATCTCCCTTTATGATTTCTACATCTACGATTTTTTTATTTTCGATAAAATCTTTAATCCCCACGACAATATTTTCTACTTCTGGCATTTCAGGCACAAAACCACCACCTTTTTATAATTAATTTACTTTTTATTTTGCTTCTGCCCAGTTTTTACCATAATTAATATCAATGATAAGTGGCACTTTTAAACTAGCTGTATTTTGCATAGCTGTTGTCAAAATTTCTGATACTTTTTCTATTTCTTCTTTTACAACTTCTAACACTAATTCATCGTGTACTTGCAATAAAATTCTACTTTTCAAATTAGCTTCTTTTATCGCTTCACTAGCTCTGTTCATCGCAATTTTTATGATGTCAGCTGCTGTTCCTTGGATTGGTGTATTCATAGCCATGCGTTCTGCTAATGCACGCTGATTAAAATTACTGCTCTTAATCGCTGGCAAATAACGGCGACGACCAAATAAAGTCGTAACAAAACCATCTTGATGTGCTTTTTCTACAATTTCATGCATGAAATTCTTCACGCCACTACATTCTTGTAAATAATTATCTATATATTCCCCAGCTTCTTTTGGCGAAATATGCAGATTTTTTGCCAAACCAAACGCACTTATACCATAGATAATACCGAAATTTACAGCCTTTGCCTTACCTCTAAGTTCTGAAGTAACTTCATCTATAGGCACTTTAAATACTTGAGCTGCTGTCGCTGTATGAATATCTTGATTATGACAAAAAGCATCTATAAAATGTTTATCCTCTGACATATGAGCCATTATTCTAAGCTCAATCTGAGAATAGTCAGCAGATAAGATATAATCATAACCTTCGCCGGGCTCAAATAGACTGCGAATTTTTTTACCTTCCGCTGTGCGTACAGGAATATTTTGCAAATTCGGCTCAGAACTGCTGAGTCTTCCTGTTTCTGTTACAGTCTGATTGAAACTTGTATGAATTCTCTTAGTCTGTGGATTGATTAATGCTTTCAAGCCATCTAAATACGTAGTTTTTAATTTATTTAACATACGATAATCTAAAATCTTAGCGATAATAGGGTGAGCATATATTAAATTTTCTAGTACTTCCGCATTTGTAGAATATCCTGTCTTTGTCTTTTTCAAAGCTGGCAAGCCCAATTTATTGAATAAAATATCGCCTAATTGTTTTGGTGAATTAATATTAAATATTTCTCCAGCCAATTCATAAATATCTTGCTCTAAAGCTGTGATTTGTTTATACATCTGTTCATTCATATCATCGAGTTTTTGCTCATTAATATAAATACCTACAGTTTCCATATCACAAAGCATTTTAGCAAGTGGTAATTCTATCTGTTCATAAAGATTTACCATTTTTTCATCAGCTAATTTATCCGCCAAAACATTACTCAAATCAGCTAAATGTCTTGCACCGCAAATTAATTTTTCTTCTTCATTGAGATTTTCCCATGGAATTTCTTCTTCAATATCTGCCATTTGCCACAATACATTCATTTCATAGCTTCGTTTAGCAGGTTCTAAAAGATATGCCATAAGCAAAGTATCATAAATCTTACCTTTTAAATCTAAATTCAAATGATAAAGCATTTTTACATCATAAACAAATTTAGTGATTGTTTCATCTTGCAATACTTCACTGAGTTTATCTATATCTTCTTTTGCTCTTATGATACCAAGACTATCTTTGCAACAAATAGCCATCATATCAATGGATATATCCGGCACTTTCCCTTCAAATAAAACCATAAAGGAAACAGATTTTTCTGCTTTTATCTTTGATATTAAAGCATCAATTTTATCTTGCGTAAATTCCTCATAAACTGGCATAGTAGCTTCAAAATTCAAAGCTAATTCAGCATCATCATTTTGACTTGCAACTTCTAATTTATCAGCTAAGACTTTTTTCATACGAGTCAAAACTGTTTTCAACTCATATTTTTGACAAAAATCATTTAGTTTTTGCAAATTAGGAGTCAATTCAAACTCTTGTGGTTTAAAATCCACATCTACTTCACAGCATATAGTAGCCAATTTATAAGATAATCTAGCTAATTCTTGATTTTCCTGTAATTTTTCTTTTAATTTTTTACCTGAAACATTATCTATATTATTCAAGAGATTTTCTAAATCTTGATATTGTGATAATAATTTCAAAGCTGTTTTCTCGCCAATTCCTGGTACACCCGGAATATTATCTGAGCTATCACCCATCAAAGCTTTTATATCAATTAATTTTATCGGTTCAAGACCTGCATATTTTTCTTTAAATGCTTCTTCATCAAAAATCTGCATATCCATGATACCGCGTTTAGTGAGCATAACTTTTAAATTAGGGCGAATTAATTGCAAAGCATCTTTATCACCTGTTACAATCAAGGCTTCATAATCTTGACTAGCTGCTTTTGTTGCCAAAGTACCGATGATATCATCTGCTTCATAATTATCTTTTTCAATAAAAGCAATACCCAAAGCTTCCAAAAATTCACGTAGTAACGGTATCTGTGATTTTAATTCATCTGGAGTTTTTTCTCTTTGTCCCTTATACTCTGCATACATTTGTGTACGAAAAGTTTGACGACTTTTATCAAAAGCCACAACTATATTATCTGGCTTATATTCTGTTAAGATTTTTCCCAACATATTAGAAAAACCCATGATAGCATTTGTATATATACCACTTGAAGAAGTAAGTAGTGGCAAAGCAAAAAATGCTCTATACATTAAACTACTACCATCTATAATAATAAATCTTTTCTTATTATCTTCTCTTCGCTCCACAATGACCTCCATTATTTTTTAACATCTGTATTTGCTTTTTCCTGTTTGTTTTTCTTATCTGCTACAGCTTTTTTATCGGATTGTGTATTATTATCTTGTTCAAGATTTTTATTGTCGTTTTCCATTAAATTAATTTTTTCATCTGTTTGTTTTTTAGGAACAACAATTTCTTTATTTGTAGTATTAGCAGGGATATCTACTACATTTTTATCAGCAGTAATTTTATTTAAAGTTATTTCTGTAACATTTTTATTTAAGCTATAATCATAATCAAAAATATTTGCTATATCTGTCAAACGCATATAAGCTACATTACTATAAAGACTGATATCAGCTTCACCTTTTTGTGTTTTTACTAAATTATTATCCATAGTTATTGGCGTATTTAATGTAGTAGCTAAAGCTTTTACTGGTACATAAATTAAATTTTTATAATTAACTGCTTTATAATTAAGTTTTTTACCATTAAACATAATATTTACAGGTGCTGCTACATAATTTGGTTGACCATTAGATAATTCTATAGATTTAGCCACAGCTTCATCAGTTATGAAATCAGCTATACCATAACCTTTTAGACCTTGTTTTACAAAATCCACTGTTAAATTTTGCATATCATATCCATCTGGATAAATATAATAAGCTACTCTACCATCAAAAGTTTTATCAATAACTAGACGGTTGTACATAATTTGAACTTCTGTACCAACTTCAACTTTATCAAATACTTTTTCTACATCGGCTTCAACCATACGTACACAGCCATTAGAAACATAATGACCTACAGAGTCTGGTCTATTTGTCCCATGTATACCATAATTGCCACCAATGCCAATCCAACGATAACCAAGTGGATTATCTTCACCGGAAGGAATAACTACGCTTACATCAGCAGGGTCTGTCCATGTAGGATTTACAATTTTTTCTACAACTTTATAAAAACCAACTGGAGTTTTAGTTTCTATTTTACCTACGCCAACAGGATACATCTCTATACATTTATCATTATCATATAAACGCAATGAACGTGCTGGTATATTTATCAAAATCCAACGTTTTACAGTATTTACATTATTATTTACCTGTATATCCGTTGCCTTATCAGCTCCACCAATCTTATCTTGCGCTGTATTTTCAGCTTGTGCATATGCTACTGTATTAAATACAAACATCACGCCTAAAAGCAAAAATACGATAAATTTTTTCATTATGAATCACTATTCCTTTGCTCCAAAAAATTATATTATATCGTTTACATAATATCACATTTTATTCGTAGTATCTATTATCTAGCTAAAAATACTACCATCTTTATCTACTTATACTCATTAGAAATTTTTATATAGACAAGCCTTCTTTATAGTTTTATAATTGATAGTGCTATTCAGCAGAGTAGATATTTGTGCGTTAAGTGTCAAATAGACGGGGAGTTGCTATTTGAACGAAAAGTTTTTCTTGCGGTACAAATATCGCATCCCGCTGCTACATGAAGGAATATTCCTCCTATGTGGCAACGCAATATCAAGGAGGTTTAATCTCATGTACAACAACTCATCATTATCATCTATCGTTTATGGTGGTATTTTCATGGCTTTAACAATTTTATTTACTTATGTTTTTGCCATTCAAACCACTTTCATTCGCGTAGATTTTGCTTTTATTCCGATTTGTTTATATGCCATGCGTTTTGGCACGACAAAAACTATTATTATGTCAGCTCTTGCAGATATTATCGGTAGCAATCTTTTTATGCCAGGTTTATATTTTCCTGGATTTACTATAAGTGCTATTGTCTCTAGTTTTATTTATGGCAAATTTCTTTATAAAAAAACTATTACTTTAAAAAAATTATTGCTTATGAATTTAACTATTTTCTTATTTGTTGACTGTATTCTCAACAATATCTGGCTTACTTTAATGTATAAAGATGCTGCTACTTCTTTTTATATCATGCGTATCGTAAAATCAGTTCTTCTATTACCGATAAAAGCTGCCATTTTATATAATATTTATAAGCCTTTACGCTACTTTATCCTCAAATATAATAATTAAAATTTAATATATTTTATATTGGAGATTTTATCATGGGTGATTTATTTTTATTATTTCTAATCGTTGTAGTTTTTCTTTATACATTCTGGGACGATGTATTCACTGACACTAATCAATTTTAATGTAAAAATACTCTAGAGCTTATATTGCTCTAGAGTATTTTTTTATAAATAAAATTGATTGTCTTTACGTTCACTACATAATGGAGTCAAATGAACACGTAAATTTTCCAATACTCTATTATCCACAAAACGACAGTTTATAGGACAAACTTTTACACAACGTAAGCAAGAAATACATTTTTCACTATTACATTTATAAGTTTTACTATCAATAGCACCTGTAGGACATTCACTTGCACATTTACCACAAGCTACACAATTTTCTTTTACAAAATCTGGCGCCATTGGTGCTAATTTTACTTCTTTATAAGGTCTATTTCCCAGTATTTCATCTACTAATAAAACATCTTCTTGAAGTTTATTTTTTAACTTTTGCATAAAACTTATCAATTCAGCTTTATCTTTTCTATCTGGTCTACCCTTGCCAAAGTCATGAATTATTGAATGCTCTGTTACAACTGCTGAACCTGCTAAAATTCTAAAACCTTGCTCTTTAGCCATATCAAATAATTCTATTAAAGTATCTTCTTGTGCTCTATTTCCATAGGTTACAACTACTATAGCTAATGCATTATTACCTTTAATTTTGCTAAAACGTTCTTTAAAAGTAACAGGCACTCTACCTGCATATGAAGGAACACCTAAAAATACTAAATCATTTTCAGCTAAAGATACATCATCTAGATTTGTATTTCTTGATGTTAAATTTATATTTTTATAATTAGGGCTTATTTGCTCACTCAAAAACTGTAATACGAATTTTGTTGTGTCTGTTGGACTAAAAAACAGATTATAAACTTTATCAATATCCATAATAATCTCTCCATTTACAAACATAAAGATTATATACAAATACAAAAAGAACCCATTAGCTTAACTAATGGGCCCTTTCTTTGTAATTTATCGATTAAAATCAACCGATAACAACCATAGTCTGACCAGGTTTTACGCTATCGCCAGCGTTAACTGCGAAAGATTTAACTGTACCAGCAGCTGGAGCTGTGATTTCGTTCTGCATTTTCATAGCTTCAAGAATTAAAAGAACATCGCCAGCATTAACAGCTTGACCTACGGAAGCTACTAATTTTACAATTTTACCAGGCATTGGAGCAGTAACAGTGTTGTCACCAGCAGCAGGTGCAGCAGCAGCGGCAGCTGGAGCAGCTTTTGGTGCAGGTGCAGCAGCTGGAGCAGCTTTTGGTGCAGCAGCAACTGGAGCAGCAGCTTTTACTTCTTCAATTTCAACTTCATAAGCGTTACCATTTACAGTGATGTTAAATTTTTTCACGACGTATTCCTCCAAGAATTATCTTTTTTATTTGATTGATGATTTATTAAACAGCATCGCGTCTGCCAGCCATAACCCATGCATCGCTACGTTTAATACGAACAGCCATAACTTTATGACCAACCATCATTTCTACAGCAGCAGTAATAGCAGCTACTATTTCTTCACTGATAGGAGCATTATTATTTGCCATCTTAAAACTCTCTCCTCTTATTATAATGGAACATTACCATGTTTTTTCGCAGGACGTGCTTCACGTTTGCTTGCAAGCATGTTCAATGCAGTGATAATACGAGGGCGGGATTCTTTAGGTTCAATTACCATATCAATGTAACCACGTTCAGCAGCTTTGTATGGTGTAGCGAATTCAGCTACATATTCAGCTGTTTTTGCTGCAACATCAGGGTCTTTTCTGAAGATGATGTTTGCTGCACCAGCAGGACCCATAACAGCAATTTCTGCTGTAGGCCAAGCCATAACTTGGTCAGCACCGAGTTCACGAGAGCACATAGCAAGGTAAGAACCACCATATGCTTTACGAGTGATAAGTGTAATTTTTGGTACTGTTGCTTCGCAATAAGCATAAAGCATTTTTGCACCATGACGAATGATACCGCCATATTCCTGATCTGTACCTGGTAAGAAGCCAGGAACGTCAACGAGGTTAACGATAGGAATATTAAATGCGTCACAGAAACGAATGAAACGTGCTGATTTATCAGAAGCATTAATATCAAGGCAACCTGCCATTACAGCTGGTTGGTTTGCAATGATACCAACGGAACGTCCATCAAAATGAGCAAAACATGTAATGATGTTTGTAGCATAATGCTGATGAACTTCATAGAATTCACCATCATCTACTAAGGAACGAATAACATCTTTCATGTCATAAGGCATGTTAGCGTTATCTGGAATTACAGTGTTTAATTCTTCATCCATACGGGATGGATCATCATTTGTAGGTCTTTCTGGAGCATCATCCATGTTGTTGCTTGGTAAGAAGCTTAATAAGTAACGAATTTGTTCGATACAATCATCTTCATTTTCAGCAGCAAAATGAGCAACACCAGAAGTAGTGTTATGAGTCATAGCACCACCGAGCTGTTCAGCTGTTACTTCTTCAGCAGTAACAGATTTGATAACAGCAGGACCAGTGATAAACATCTGGCTAGTATTTTTTACCATGTAGATAAAGTCAGTAAGAGCTGGAGAATATACTGCACCACCTGCGCATGGTCCCATGATTACAGAAATCTGTGGAACAACACCGGAAGCGTCTGTATTTCTCTGGAAAATTCCGCCGTAACCAGAAAGAGCGTCAACAGCTTCTTGAATACGAGCCCCACCAGAGTCATTGATACCAACGCATGGAGCACCCATTTTCAAGGACATTTCTTGTACTTTCCAGATTTTTTTAGCATGCATTTCACCAAGAGAACCACCTTCAACAGTGAAGTCTTGAGCGTAAGCATATACTAAACGTCCATCAACTGTACCATAACCTGTAATTACACCTTCAGCAGGTAAATCTTTCTTTTCCTGACCAAAGTTAGTGCAACGATGTTTTACAAACTGATCTAATTCTACAAATGTACCTTCATCAAAAAGTTTTTCAATACGTTCACGAGCAGTCATTTTGCCTTTAGCATGTTGTTTTGCAACACGTTTAGGACCGCCTGCTTGTAAAATATGTTCCTTTTTGGCATTCATGAGGTCAATTCGTTCTTGAACTGTAGCCAAAGTTATACCTCCTTAATAAAATCTATATCTATTAAAAAATTTAATATAGATTATTTTGTTTCATCTAAACGCTGAGCAAGTTCAACTAAGATACCGCTAGCTTTTGGATGAACGAATGCAATGCTGGAATTGCCAGCGCCGTAACGAGGTTGTTCATCAATCATACGAACGCCTTTTTCTTTCATTTCAGCGATAGCTTCTTCAATGTTATCAACATTTAATGCAACGTGCTGAATACCAGAACGGCCACCATTTTTTGCAAGATATTTTGCAATTGGGCCATCTTCAGTTGTGGATTCTAAAAGTTCGAGTTCAACTTCACCGCATGGAACGAAGCTTACTTTTACTTTCTGATCTTCGATAACTTCATCTTCTTTAGTGATTTTAATACCTAAAACTTCTTCATAGAATTTTTTTGCTTCTTGAAGATTTGGTACAGCAATACCGATATGGTCAACTCTGTTGATTTTCATTGATAAAACCCTCCTGATATAAATATTATATCTAAATTATTTTTTTAACATATTATCCATAATAGTATTAACTACTGTATATGGGTCATTCTGACGAGTTTCAATATCTTTTACATAAGCATCTAATTCGCCAGTTTCTACAATATGTTTTGTTATATAAGAACCAATAGATGCACTCAAGCGGTCCAATAACTCATTTTTAGCACGTTTATGACGTCTAATAGCTAATGTTCCACTTTCTACTAAATAATTTTGATGTTCAGTAATTGTATCTACTAATTCATTAATACCTTCGCCTCTACTAGCCATGACTTTTTTAACTGGAGGACGCCAATCTGGTGTTTCTCCATCAAGGTCTAGCATCATATTAAGCTCTGTATATAATTTATCTGCACCATCAAGATCTGCTTTATTGATAGTGAAGATATCACCAATTTCCAATATTCCTGCTTTTATAGCTTGGATATCATCACCAAGGCCTGGTACCATTACAACCATAGTAGTATCAGCCGCTTTAACGATATCAACCTCAGATTGTCCTACCCCTACAGTTTCTACAATAATTACATCTTTACCAAAAGCATCCATAGCTTTTATTGCATCAGCTGTTTTATGAGATAAGCCGCCTAAGCTACCTCTTGTCCCCATACTACGGATAAAGACACCTTCATCGAGGGTTAAGCTGTTCATTCTTATACGGTCACCTAAGATAGCTCCGCCTGTGAATGGACTAGTTGGGTCAATAGCTATAATACCAACTGTTTTTCCCTGATTACGATAAGCTCTTGCGAGTCTATCGGTAAGAGTGGATTTACCTGCACCTGGTGGGCCAGTAATACCAAGGACAAAGGCATGCCCAGTATGTGGATACAGTTTTTTCATGATTTCTACTGCAGCATCTGTTTCATTTTCAATTGCTGTGATTGCACGAGTTAATGCTAAACGATTTCCATTTAACAATTCTTGAGCTATATCCATATAAGCACCACCTTTGATGTCAGCTCCTGTCCCTTATGCACAGAAGCCACAAATACATTTATATTAAAAATCATCTTGTCTCCTTATAGAGACTAAGAAAGACAAGATGATTTTCTTTATATTATTTAATTAATAACGTTAACTGTTAAAAATTAAGCTTCTTTTACGTGAGCTTTGATGAATTCAATAACGTCAGTTGTTGGTGTACCAGGAGTAAATACTTCTGCAACACCTGCTTCTTTAAGAGCTGGGATATCGCCTTCTGGAATAACACCACCGCCGATGATTAATACATCGTTCATGCCTTTTTCTCTAACAAGTTTTACAACTTTAGGGAAAAGATGTGGATGAGCACCAGAAAGGATACTCATAGCAACTACATTAACGTCTTCCTGTAAAGCTGCTTCTGCAATCTGTTCAGGAGTCTGACGAAGACCTGTATAAATTACTTCAAAGCCTGCATCGCGAAGAGCACGTGCTACAACTTTTGCTCCGCGGTCATGACCATCTAAACCTGGTTTTGCTACTAATACTCTAATCATTATATTTACCTCCAAATATCTTCACTTATTAAAGATTTACATGTGCTTCATATTCGCCGAATACTTTACGCATTACGCCACAGATTTCTCCGAGAGTTGCATAAGTTTTAACGGCAGCGAGGATATGAGGCATAAGATTTTCGTTTTCATCTTTACAAGCAGCTTCTAAGTCAGCAAGAGCAGCTTCTACAGCAGCGTTGTCACGTTTAGCTTTCATAGCTTCAACTTTAGCTTTCTGTTTTTCACCAACGGAAGCGTCAACTTTGAGAAGACCTTCAACTGGTTTTTCTTCGATCTGGAATTTGTTTACGCCGACAATTGTTCTAGCACCGGATTCAACATCCATTTGCCATTTGTAAGCACTATCCTGAATTTCTTTCTGGATATAACCTTTTTCAATTGCAGATACTGCGCCGCCAATTTCGTCGATTTTTTTGATGTAATCCCAAGCTTCTTTTTCGATTCTGTTAGTCATAGCTTCAACATAGTAAGAACCAGCAAGTGGATCTACAACATCAGCTAAACCACTTTCATATGCAACAATCTGTTGAGTACGTAAAGCGATCATTACGGATTCTTCTGTAGGAAGAGCAAGTGCTTCATCACGGGAGTTTGTATGAAGGGACTGAGTACCACCCATAACAGCAGCTGCAGTCTGTAAAGCAACACGGATAATGTTGTTGTTAGGCTGTTGAGCTGTAAGCATGGAACCAGCTGTTTGTGTATGAACACGAAGCATCATGGATTTAGCTTTTTTAGCGCCAAATCTTTCTTTCATAACTTTAGCCCAGATACGACGGGAAGCACGGAATTTTGCAACTTCTTCAAGTACGTTGTTATGAGCATTCCAGAAGAAGGAGAGACGACCTGCGAAAGCATCAACGTCAAGACCAGCTTTAATAGCTGCTTCAACGTAAGCGATACCATCAGCAATAGTAAATGCGATTTCCTGAGAAGCAGTAGAACCAGCTTCACGAATATGGTAACCGGAAATGGAGATTGTGTTCCATTTTGGTACATATTTAGAGCAATATTCAAAGATGTTAGTGATAAGACGCATAGATGGACGTGGTGGGAAGATATATGTTCCACGAGCAGCATATTCTTTAAGAATATCGTTCTGGATTGTACCTTTTAATTGATCAGCAGGTACACCCTGTTTTTCAGCAACTGCAATGTACATAGCTAAAAGTACGGATGCAGGAGCATTGATAGTCATAGAAGTGGAAACTTTACCAAGATCGATCTGATCGAAGAGGATTTCCATATCTGCTAAGGAGTCGATAGCAACACCAACTTTACCAACTTCACCTTCGGAGATGTCATCAGTAGAGTCATAACCAATCTGAGTTGGAAGGTCAAATGCACAAGAAAGACCTGTAGCACCGGATTCAATTAAATAACGATAACGTTTGTTGGATTCTTCAGCAGTGGAGAAACCTGCATACATACGCATTGTCCAGAAACGACCACGATACATAGTAGGCTGAACACCACGAGTATAAGGATACATACCAGGGAAACCAATTTCTTCTGTGTAGTCAGTACCTTCAATGTCAAGTGGAGTATATAAACGTTGTTCTGGAAGATGTCCACGTTCTGGGAATCTTGCAACTGTTTTTTCTACACTAGCGTTATATTCAGCTAAGCCAGCTTGGATTTTTTCTTTTTCATTGCTCATAATTTTAAATTCCTCCCTAAAAAGGTTATTATTTCATTGAACCTGTTTCCATGAATTTTTCATGCCAGGACAAAGCTTCTTTAATAATATGTGGAGTTTGTGCATGTTTTGTTGCAGCTTCTGCTCTTTCCAAATAATCCATTAACATAGGTTTATAATCTGGATGAGCACATTTGTTAATAACTTCACGAGCTCTTTCGCGTGGAGCAAGACCTCTTAAGTCAGCTAAACCTTGTTCTGTAACGATGATATCTACATCATGTTCTGTATGGTCAACATGAGAGCACATAGGAACGATAGAAGAGATAAGACCGTTTTTAGCAGTAGATGCTGTAAAGAAGCAAGTGAGGTAAGCGTTTCTAGCGAAGTCACCAGAACCACCAATACCATTCATCATTTTTGTACCCATGATATGAGTGGAGTTTATATTACCATAAATATCGCATTCAATAGCAGTATTCATAGCAATAACACCAATTCTTCTTACAACTTCTGGGCTATTGGAAATTTCCTGTGGACGAAGTAAAAGATGTTTTCTATATTCTTTGATATTTTCATAGAAACGTTTTAATCCGTCTGGAGATGGAGATAATGCTGTACCAGATGCAAAGTTTAATTTACCAGCATCAATTAAGTCAAACATACCATCTTGGATAACTTCTGTATATACAGATAAGTCTTTTAAATCAGAATCAACGAACCCGCTGATTACTGCATTTGCTACATTACCTACACCAGATTGTAATGGTAAGAGATTTTTAGGCATATGACCTTTTTTAACTTCATCTTGAAGAAGTTCAATGATATATTCAGACATTTTGTGATCAGCTTCACTAATTTCACCAAATGGACGAGTTTTATCTGTAATATCACAAGGAACAATGCATTTAATTTTATCTGGAGTGCAAGGTATGTAAGGTGTACCAATACGGTCGTTAGCCTTAACAATAGGAATTGGAAGACGATGTGGTGGATCAAGAGGCACATAAACGTCATGCATACCTTCGAGTTCTAATGGTTGGCTAGTATTAACTTCTACTATAACCATATCTGCTTGTTGAACGAAAGAAGCTGTATTACCCATAGATGTTGTTGGGATAATGTTACCTTCTTCTGTAATAGCACAAGCTTCTACGATAGCAACATCTAGTTTACCATAGAAACCATAACGTAATAACTGAGCGGATTCACTAAGATGTAAATCGCTATAAGAGATTTCACCAGAGTTTATTAAATTTCTTAATAATTTGTTAGTTTGATATGGCATACGTTTATCGATACCATTAACTTCACAAAGTGCACCATCAAGTTCTGGTCCTACAGAAGCACCTGTATATAAATTAATTTTAAATGGGTGTTCTTTCATGCGTTCAGCAAGAGCCAAAGGCACAGCTTTAGGATAACCAGATGGTGTAAATCCACTAGTTCCCACATTCATGCCTGGTTTAATTAACTCAGCAGCTTCTTGTGCACTGACAATTTTCGCATGCAAAGCTTTATTACGCACACGATCTAAAATGTCAATCATTAAAAATTCTCCTCCTTACCAAAATATATTGTTGCATTATTATGTCGTGTTCCATTATATCATTGTCTAATACGATAATCAAAGATTATTGTATCATTTATGAAATAAATTTTTTTATTTATAATTTTTCAATAAAAAATAAATAAAAATTATAAAAAATCAACACTCCATCTTTTAATAAATAATAACGCATATCACTAACAAAAGCATACCACTACTAGGGAAAAGCGTCAAGTTTTACTATAGGAAAAGAAAGCTATTTTCCTGTAATATAATACGACAATCTACTAAGTCCCACAGATAAATCTTCATTAACAATTTTCACATCTTCAGGGACTCTCATTTTTACAGGAGCAAAGTTCCATATTCCTTTTATATTTGCTTTAACTAATTTATCAGCGACCTGTTGTGCAAATTGAGCAGGTACTGCAATAACCCCAATATCTATCTTCAGATTTTTAGCACAACTTTGCAATTCATCAATACTTTTTACTTTTACATGATTTACTGTCTTACCAATAATATTGGGGTCATTATCAAATAATGCTACTAGATTAAAACCTAAAGCAATAAAATTTTGATAATTAGCCAAAGCCACACCTAAATGACCAATCCCTACGATTGCAATATTCCAATGATTATCAAGCCCTAAAATCTTGCCTACATTAAATTTAAGTTCATTGACATAATAGCCAACTCCCTTTTTACCAAACTGACCAAATAAAGCTAAATCTTTTCTAATTTGCTCCGGTGTTAATTCTAATCGACGGCCTAATTCATCTGATGAGATGATATCCATGCCATCATCTTGAGCCAATCTCAAAGTTCTATAATATAGTGGTAATCTATCAATAGTTGCTTTAGAAATAGTTTGTTCTTTCACTGCATTCACTCCTTTAAGGCTTGAGTTTAAATAATATTATTAATTTAATTTTTATATCCAGAAACTACAATTCCTGAAAATAGCCATACAAGCATAGATAATTCTGTATTAAACATTACATAATCTGTAAAACCATTTAATGCCAATGCAGATAAACCTAAACCTATGCCTAAAAACATAGCTTTAACCAATATATCTAATTTCATAACTTGTGCTTTAAAGGCTTTGTAAATTACACCAAAGAAACAAACCATATAACTTGCAAAACCAAATAAACCAATTTCAGCCATAAAATTCAAATACATATTATGTGCATGTACAATTTTTATAAAATTCCCCTGCATATAATAATCATAATTAGGATAAACCATAAAATATGAACCCCAACCTATACCCAATAATGGGTGGTCTAAAATCATTGCTATAGTACTTTCCCAAAAAGCAAGACGCATTTCTGAAGATGTATCCATTTTCGTAAAAATAGATGTCATTCTATCAACTAAAGTTGCATCTGAAAGCAATAAGATGACAGCTAATCCTATCAATGCTAATAATACTTTTCGATTATATAAAATACTATAGACAAAAATTACTAAGGCAATACTTAGACAAGCCCCTCTAGCATATGTTAAGGTCAAACAAAAGGCTGTTAAACAGAATAAAACTGCGATTACAATGCGAACGATTTTATGTTTTATCAATAAAAACATTCCAGCCATCAAGCCTAACATCAAATCAAAGTAGCCACCTAATAAATTAGGATTTTGCCATGTGGAAAATACTCTCGTTTTTAATCCAGGAAACATTGCTCCATCAGTCCATACTATTTGCTCAGAAGTTAGTCCTATACCTAAAAATGCTTGCATAAAACCATATATTACAACAATAAATAAAGATAAGCTTATACAGCTTAAAAATACTTTTAATTGTCCTATATTTTTTAAATCTATACTTTGCACAACTAAGTAATATGTAAGTACATATCGACCAACTAAATTATAGCAATTGTAAAAACTAAATGCTGAATCTGGTGATACTAAAACGGATAAAAAAGATATAATCACAAAAATCATAATTGGAAAGTCAAGTATTGTACGTTTCCATTCAAAAAATCCCTTAAATGATTTATAGGCAAAAACACCCCAGCCAGCTACTAACAATAGACTTGATACAACATAGGAAAAAGGTAACATTGTTGCCATAGCTATAACAATGTAAAACATCAATCGTTTACAATCATTATTCAATCTATTTTTTTTAAATATATCCACCTATACACCTACTACTCTAAAAGCTAAAAATACCTTTACTAAAATCATGCTTCATTGACTAAAATATTTCTCAGTTCGCCTGTCAAATATAAAGAACCTGTTATACATAAAACTTTATCTTTACCTGCCCACTGACGAGCTAAAGTTAAAGCTTCTTGCATATTATTAAAAGTCTCTACACGATGATTTGATATCTTACTTGCAATATATTCAGGAGAAGCTTTTCTTTCTGAATTTGGAGTAGTTATAACGATTTCATCATCATCACGCAATAAATCAATAAGCATAGTATCTATGTCTTTATCTTTTAATATACCTAAAAGAATAACTCTTTTTTCATTTGGATAATATTTATCTAAATTTTGACGAAGTATCATCATACCTGCTGGATTATGAGCACCATCTACTATGCAAATCTGTCCATCAAAATTAAATACTTCAAAACGTGCTGGCCATTTTGCTAATGCTAAACCATCAATGATATTTTCTCTAGTAATACGTTCATCATTATTACCTAAGATACTAGCTGTCATAATAGCCAAAGAACTATTTTCTATTTGATGGTCGCCTAATAATTTCAATTTATAATTGAAATTAACTCCTAATAATTCAGAACTAAATTTTAATTCTTGATACTGCCCATCAAAATTCACAAACATAGCTGAAAAATCATTATTTGCTATGAAAATATCAGCATTTTTTTCTTCAGCTGTTTGATTAATTATATCTAATGGTATATCTTTTGCTGCTGTAACCACAGGTACGCCATCTTTTATAATACCTGCTTTATGCTCTGCTATACCTTCTAAAGTTCCTCCACATAAATGAGCATGTTCAAATGCCACATTTGTGATGACGCTAACTTCTGGTTTTACCACATTAGTAGAATCTAATAATCCACCTAATCCTACTTCGATGACAGCATATTCTACTTTATTAATCGCAAAATACAAAAATGCCGCTGCTGTAATAACTTCAAACTGTGTAGGTGACTCTTCGCCATCTTCAACCATTTTATCCACAAAAGTTTTAACAGCACTAATACAATCAGCAAAATCTTCTTCGCTTATAGGATTTCCGTCTATTTGAATACGTTCTGTATATGATACTAAATGAGGTGAAATATACAAACCTGTTTTAATATTAGATGTTGTTAAAATACTAGATAACATAGAACTTGTTGAACCTTTTCCATTAGTTCCTGTTATGTGTATAGTTTTATATCTTGTTTGTGGATTGTCTAAATAAGTTACTAATTGTTTAATGCGACCTAGACCAAGCTTAGTACCAAAGGTACTAAGCTCATCTAGATATTCTAGCGATTCTAGATAATTCATTTTATTACGCCTTTCATAAAAAAATCTAAAATTAAAGAGTTGCTAAATATGCCAAACGTTGTTTTACTGCTTCACGTTTTTCTTCATAACCTTTTAATTTTTCTTTTTCTTTCTCTACAATATCAGCAGGTGCTTTGGCAATAAAGCCTGCGTTAGAAAGTTTTTTATCAAGACGTGATACTTCTTTATCTAATGTAGCTAATTCTTTATTTAAACGAGCAGTTTCTTTTTCTACATCAATTAAGCCTGCTAAAGGTAAATAAATTTCTACACCATTTACTACTGCTGTCATTGCATTTTCTGGTTTTGCATCATCTTTTGCTAAAATAGTTACATTTTTAGCAGAAGCTAACGTTTCTAAATATCCACTGTTTTTAGCAAATACATCTGTTAAGCTTTCATCACTTAAATGAAGAATTACTTCTGTTTTTTTACTTGGTGCTGCATTTACTTCAGCTCTCATATTACGGATAGCTTTGATTGTTTCCATGATAGTAGTCATTTCTACTTCGCTTGCATCATCAAGTTTTGTTTCTTCACCTGTTGGCCAATCAGCTACCATGATGCTCTTACCTTCATGTGGAATGTGTTGCCAAATTTCTTCTGTAATAAATGGCATAAATGGATGTAATAAGCGAAGTGTATGTTCAAGTACATAACCTAAAACATATTGAGCTACTTTACGTGGACGAACATTTTCTTTATCGTAAAGACGAGCTTTGCTAAGTTCAATATACCAATCACAGAATTCATTCCAAATGAAGTCATATAACGAACGACCAGCTTCACCTAATTCAAATTTTTCTAGGTTTTCAGTAATGCTGATAGCAGTTTTAGCATAACGGCTTAAAATCCATTTATCAGCTAAAGTATAGTCACTAGCTTCTGGAACAAAAGTTTTGTCAAAACCTTCAAGATTCATGAGCATAAAACGAGAAGCATTCCATAATTTATTAGCGAAGTTACGAGCAGATTCTACACGTTCCCAATAAAAACGCATATCATTACCAGGTGTATTACCTGTGATGAGCATAAAGCGAAGTGTATCTGCACCATATTTTTCAATTACTTCAACAGGATCAATACCATTACCTAAAGATTTACTCATTTTACGACCTTGGCTATCACGTACAAGACCATGAATAAATACATGTTTAAATGGAATATCTTTACCAAATTCTAAGCCCATCATTACCATACGAGCTACCCAGAAGAAAATAATGTCATATCCTGTAACAAGTACACTTGTTGGATAGAATTGTTTTAATTCTGCTGTTTGTTCTGGCCAACCCATAGTTTCAAATGGCCAAAGACCAGAGCTAAACCATGTATCAAGTACATCTTCATCTTGATGAACATGTTTGCTACCACAATGAGGACAAACTGTTACGTCTTCATTTTCTACGATAGTTGCACCGCAATCATCACAATACCATGCTGGAATACGATGACCCCACCAGAGCTGACGAGAGATACACCAATCGCGTATATTATCTAACCAATTGCAATAGATTTTAGAAAATCTTTCTGGAACAAATTTAATTTTGCCAGATTTTACAGCTTCAGCTGCAGGTTTTGCTAAAGATTCCATTTTTACAAACCACTGTTTAGATACAAGTGGTTCTACAGTTGTAGAGCAACGAGAGCAATGACCTACTGCATGTTCATGTTCTTCAATGCTGATTAAATAGCCTTGTTGTTTTAAATCTTCGATTAATTGTTTACGGCATTCATAACGATCAAGACCAGCATATTTACCAGTATTTTCTGCCATTGTACCATCATTGTTAATTACTACAATCTGTTCTAAATTATGGCGAGCACCCATATCAAAGTCATTAGGGTCATGAGCTGGTGTTACTTTTACTGCACCAGTACCAAATTGTGGGTCTACATAACTATCAGCAAAAAGTGGTATACGACGACCAACGATTGGTAAAATCAAAGTTTTACCTACTAAATCGCTATAGCGTTCATCATCAGGGTGAACAGCTACGCCAGTATCACCAAACATAGTTTCAGGACGAGTTGTAGCGATTTCTACAAATCTATCTTCGCCTTCAACTTGATATTTTAAATGATATAAATGACCTTGTTCATTTTGATGTTCTACTTCAATATCGCTAAGTGCTGTATTGCAGTGTGGGCACCAGTTAGTTATGCGTTTACCTTGATAAATTAAACCTTTTTTATATAATTGTACAAATACTTCACGAACGGCATGAGAGCAACCTTCGTCCATAGTGAAACGTTCTCTATCCCAATCACAAGAAGAACCAAGTGTACGAATTTGATATTTTATGCGATTGCCATATTTTTCTTTCCATGCCCAAGCATGTTCTAAGAATTTTTCTCTACCAATATCATAACGAGATACACCTTGTTCACGAAGTTGTGCATCTACTTTTGCTTGAGTTGCTATACCTGCATGGTCAGTACCAGGCATCCATAATGTGTTATATCCTTGCATTCTTCTAAAACGAATTAAAATATCTTGCAAAGTATTATCCATAGCATGTCCCATATGAAGCTGACCTGTTACATTTGGTGGTGGCATTACAATGCTAAATGGTTTTTTAGTTTCATCTACTTCTGCATGGAATAATTTATTTTCTTCCCAATATTGATACCATTTTTTTTCAAAAGATTGCGGGTCATAAACCTTTGGAATATTTGTTTCTTCCATCAAAAAATACCTCCTATTTTTCACACAAAAACTAAAGTTATTCAATTAAATCAGGCAAAAATCACACAAAAAAATCTCTTTCATTCCTCATAAAAGGACGAAAGAGATATCTTCGCGGTACCACCTAATTTTTCTTATCTAAATTTATAAATCAACTACATAAAATTCAGATAAAACTTCATTACATAACGCTGCATCTGCGCTCATACTTAATATTATTTCGGTATGAGGACTCCAAAGCTACTTTCTAGATACTGGGTTGGAAAATTTTTCAGCTATAAATTTTCTCTCTGCACAACTCAATTATATCTATACTCTCTTTTTCATTGTCTTTTACAAAACATTAAATTGTATAAGATATATTAGCATAATTTCAGAGCGAAGACAACTCTTAACTTCTTAATATATTTGTGTTATAAATATTATTATTGATGCTCACCAAAACGATTATTTACAAGTTCACTCAAAGCTTTAATAGCTTCTTGTTCATCATCACCTTCAGCAGTTATAAGCACTTGTGTACCACAAGATAATCCTAAATTGATTATAGGAATGATATTTTTCCCATCAGCAGTGATACCTTTTGCTGTATATGTGATTTTAGACGTATATCTACGTCCCATTTGAGCAAGCATTGCTGCTGGTCGTGCATGAACTCCTGATTTATTAATAATCGTAACTAAAGCCTCCATTAGTTTTCCTCTTTTCTTTTGAATTATTTTTTCATTATTCTAAGTATTAGTATAAATTAATCAATTAATTAGTTATATTTATTATATAAATATTTTCTAACTTATGCAATATATTTTCTTTATAGTCTAAGCGAGGTGCTTTTATTATGAAATATGATTTAACAACAGGGTCTGTTTCGATGACTATGTTAAAATTTTCACTGCCTATGATTTTAGGCAATCTTATGCAACAGTTATATAATATCTCCGATACCTTAATTGTTGGTCATTTTATTGGCACAGATGCCTTAGCTGCTGTTGGTGCAAGCTATGCCTTAATCATTTTTTTGACCTCAGTATTATTAGGTCTTTGTATGGGTAGCGGAGCTTTATTTTCGATATTTTATGGTGAAAAAGATTATTTCAAATTAAAATCTAGTATTTTTATCTCTTTCATCTTAATATTAATACTTACAATAATAATAAATATTTTTATTTTTATTTACATTGATGAAATCATTTATTTTATGCAAGTTCCTAGCGAAATTTTCGATTTGACTTATACATATCTTTATATTATTTTCATCGGATTTAGTTTTTCTTTTGTTTATAATTATTTCACTTGTCTACTTCGTGCTATTGGCAATTCAAAAACACCACTTATCTTTTTAGCCAGTTCTGCCCTTTTCAATATTATTCTTTCTATTATTTTAGTTGTTAATTTTCAAATGGGTGTGGCAGGCTCTGCACTCGGTACAGTAATAGCTCAAGGTTTTTGTGCCTTAGGTCTAACAATCTACACTATAAAAAAATGCCCTGAATTAATTCCGCAAAAAGAACATTGCAAATTTGATTTAGCCATGATAAAAGATATTTCTAATTCTTCATTATTAACATCTACACAACAATCTGTAATGAATTTTGGAATTTTACTCGTGCAAAATCTTGTAAATAGCTTTGGTGCAACAGTAATGGCAGCCTTTACCGTTGCTGTAAAAATAGACTCACTAGCTTATATGCCTGCACAAGATTTTGGCAATGCTTTCTCTACTTTCATTGGGCAAAACTACGGTGCTAAAAAAACAGATAGAATTCAACAAGGCATTAAATCTGCTATAAAAATCTCATTTCTATTTTGTTTAATTATATCTGTTGGCGTCTTTATCTTTGCTCGCCCTCTAATGACTATTTTCATTGATAGTTCTGAAACGGAAATTATCAATATCGGTGTGGATTATCTCCGCATAGAAGGTAGTTTCTATTTTGGCATTGGCATTTTATTTTTATTATATGGATTTTATCGTGCTATTAACTTCCCTAGCATGTCTGTAATTTTAACCATTATTTCATTAGGCACACGTGTAGGACTTGCCTATTACCTTGCTAGCATACCTTCTATCGGAGTAATTGGTATTTGGTGGTCTATCCCTATCGGCTGGGCATTAGCAGATATTTTTGGCATTGTCTATTATAAACGAAAAATTAAACAACTCCATTTTTAACTTCTGCTAATTCTATGACTTCTTCTACCTTTGATTTAGCATTCATTGAAAATACTTCTATGACATGTTTTACTAAATTCACTGCTATATCTTTATCAACCGTATCAAAATAAAAGTCGATTTCATACAGATTTTTCTTTTCATTTCTTCTATAGCCCCAATCATTTAAAAAGCCCACTACATTAATTTCTAAAGCTTTTTGTACCATTTCATAAAGGAAATATATCGGCGCTTCATTTTCTTCTTTCCATAAATTCTGTTCATTATCTTCTATAGTGATTTTCATTAATAAAGTCTTTTTCGTGAATTCTCGCCATGAGATATAACCTAATTTTTCATATCGTCCTACGAAGATATCTAAGTATAATTTATAATCATCAATTGAACAATTTTCATATTTTTTGATATCTCCCTTATCGCCAACTAAACCATAATGTTTAACGATTTTATCATCTTCAAACCAACATTCCACATAAGAAAATTGTTCATCTCTTTTATATAATGTCAAAGCTAAATTTTCTACTTCTTTGTCATTTTTTAAATGTTCATTATGATTTTCTTGAATTTTTTTATTACTATCTTTAGCCAAAACTAAAGATAATTTTTTCTTTTTATTATAATAAGTTAATTTTATTTGATAATCTCTATCTATCTCTATTTCCTGCAATTTATATTCAACATCATATTTATCATAAGTCAATAAATTATCTTTTATGTCGGTATACTCTTTAATTAACCAATCTATATTTATCTTTGACAACATCGCTCTATTCATGGTAAAAACAATTTTTACTGTTATATCATCTAACTTTACCATACAAGTACAATAAGGATTATTTTCTTGCCATTTATTGCCCTTTAAAAATTCTTTTACCTTCTGCAAAGACTCCTCATGACAAATTACTCCATCTACAGCTTGCATTTTCTCTTTTAAATGCTGTTTATACATTTGTCGATTTTTGAAAAATGCATCATCTTCTGGTTTTATATAATGACATAACATTTCTTCTAAGCTACAATTTGCCTTTATTTCCTCTTGTAAAACTTTAAATTCATAATCATCTGGCACAAGAGATAAGCCCTTTTCTATGGAAGCCATTGCTTTTTCTTTTTCGCCAAAATGATATTGTAATTTTGCTAAATTCAACCAACCCCATGGATAATCAGCTTCTTCTTGTACACCCTTTTGTGCATAGCTATATGCTTTTTCCAAATCACTGCAATAAGTCAAAGCCACTGAATAACGATAATACCATGCGCCTGAGCCTTTAGCATTTTTTTCTGAATAAGGCATCCAATTTATCACTTTGTAATAATATTCATATATATCAATATTATTGCCTGCATATGCATACCATAAAGCAATATTTAAATCTTCCTTTGCTTCTTCCAAAGTAAACAATTTTTGCTCTATACCTTTTTTAACAAAATCTTCTAAATAATAAAAAATCTTGTAAAAGTATCCATCAGCCCAAGACTCTAATATATCAATATCCTCTTTAGTCAATAATGATTTTTTCCCCATGTTTACACCTTCTTTATCGGCTACTATATTTATATTTTACCACAAAAAAAGAGTTATAACGAAATAAAAAATCGTTATAACTCTGTTTACTCTATTTTAACGAATGAAATTTGTCATTATTTTTGCTTCTGTTTCTGGGATTTGTACACCATTATTTTTACCTGCTTCAATGCATTTTAAAAGCCATGCCATATTATTACCTAAAACACGCATAATTTGCATACCTTCTGCATCTTTTTTCACTTCATCTGGTGTATTGCCATGTACTACATTCCAATAATTTGCAGAAACTACTGGCATTTGATGATAAGTAAAATATTTAGCAAGTACATCTAAAGTTGCAGTTGTACCAGCACGTCTAGCGGAAGCGACAGCAGCTGCTGGTTTGTGCAATAAATCTTTACCTGCTAAGCTAGATAATCTATCCATAAAAGAAATGATTTCTCCAGATGGAGATGCCCAATATACAGGAGAACCTACTACTAAACCATCTGCAGTTTTTACTTTTTCTGCAACACTTTTAATAATTTCTGTTTCTGGTACTGCATGAATTATTTCTGCTTGGATACCTTGTTTTTCTAAAGTTTGTGCTATTTCACTAAGAGCTGTATATGTACAACCTTTTTCGCGTCTACTGCCATTTAATAATAAAACTTTCATTGAAATTCAACCTTTCTTACTAGAAATAAATCCTATCTAAATTATATGCTTATAAGCAAAAATAATCAATAATACCTCAAAAATGCAATTTCATTTATTAAATTAATATAACTTTATAATTTTAAAAAAACAAAAAAGGCTTTACAGAAAATCTGTAAAGCCTATAATTTCAAATGGTGCGGAAGACAGGACTTGAACCTGCACGCCGAAAGACACTAGATCCTAAGTCTAGCGCGTCTGCCAATTCCGCCACTTCCGCATCTGGCACTCACGTTGAATGCGAGATTTATTATATCACTATAAAATATTTTTTGTCAACACTTTTTTATAAATTTTTATGATTTAAATATTTTTTCTTCTAAACCTATTTTTCTTAATAAACTATCCATATTATCCACACCTACAGTTCTGCCTGCAACTAAAGGAATTTTTGCACAAACTTTTGCATCATCTAAAGCATCATGATGTTTAAATTGTATCTGAAAAAATTCTCCCAATGTATTCAATTTATGATTTGGTAACTGTGGCCATACTTTTCTAGCAATTTGAACAGTACATGCTGTTTTAAACTGTGGTTTAGCTAAATTATATTTCCAAATACAACTGCGCAATACGCCCATATCAAAAAAAGCATTATGTGCTATAACTATTCGATTATCTAAATACATACGTAAATCTTTCCATATATCTGCAAAAGTAGGTGCATTTTCTACCATTTGCGGAGTAATTCCATGTATTTTTATATTACCTTCTTCAAAAAACATTTCTGGCGGTCTTATAAGTGGATTATAACTATCCACCATTCTACCGTTTTCAATAACAACTACAGCTACACTACAAGCACTATCACGATTTTTATTAGCTGTCTCAAAATCTATACTTGTAAAATTCATTAAACTCATTTTATACCTCTAAAAAAATTCTATTCAAATATAAAAGCATTATAGCAAAAAATTTTTCTAAAAAAAATAGATTGATTTTCGGTCAACATATCTTTACCCTAAAATCAATCTATTTAAATTTATCATTTATTGCGTTTTTCTATCAAATATTCATCAATAGCTTTAGCAGTTTTTTACCTGCACCCATAGCCAAAATAACAGTTGCAGCTCCTGTTACAATATCGCCACCAGCAAAGACACCTTCTTTTGTAGTTTTTCCTGTTTCTTCATCAGCTATGATATTACCTCTCTTATTTGTCTGCATATCTGGAGTAGTTGATTGTATCAATGGATTTGGGCCTTGACCAATAGCGATGACCACAGTATCCACATCAATATCAAATTCTGAATTAGGTATTTCCACAGGACGTCTACGACCTGAAGCATCAGGTTCGCCTAATTCCATTTTTATACAACGAATGGCTTTTACATATCCTTTTTCATCTCCTAAGATAGCTACAGGATTATTCAATAATTTAAATTCTATGCCTTCTTGTTTGGCATGTTCTACTTCTTCACGTCTTGCTGGTAATTCTTTTTCACTTCTGCGATAAACAATATATACTTTTTCTGCTCCCAAACGCAAAGCAGTTCGAGCAGAATCCATAGCTACATTACCGCCACCTACTACAGCTACTTTTTTCCCTACATTAATAGGCGTAGCATATTCTGGAAAACGATATGCTTTCATTAAATTACATCTTGTCAAAAATTCATTTGAAGAATATACCCCATTTAAATTTTCACCAGGAATATTCATAAAATGAGGTAAACCTGCTCCTGTAGCAATAAATACAGCATCAAAATTAAATTCTTGCATAAGCTCATAAACTTACGCAAATTATCAATTTCTGGTTTTACAACCTTATCTTTTGGTAAACGAAATTCAGGAATACCATAAGATAATACTCCACCTGCTGTATGTAAAGCTTCAAAAATTGTTACTTGATAGCCTTTTTTCGCTAAATCACCTGCACAAGCTAATCCTGCTGGTCCCGAACCAATAATAGCGACTTTTTGAGCATCATCTTTTACTGTTTTTTCTATTTTTTCTTCACAATTTTGCATGCAATAATCCGCTACAAATCTTTCCAAACGACCAATACCCACAGGTTCGCCTTTTATTCCCATTACACAATATTTTTCACATTGATTTTCTTGAGGACAAACGCGTCCACAAATAGCAGGCAAACTACTAGCTTCTTTGATTTTTGCATTTGCTCCTTCAAAATCGCCTTCCTTTATTTTAGCAATAAAAGCTGGTATATCGATATCTACAGGACAACCTTTTCTACAATGTGGCACTTTACAATGAAGACAACGATTAACCTCTGCTAAGGCTAATTCTTCTGTATATCCTAAAGCCACTTCATCAAAATTATTTCTGCGAACATTAGCGTCTTGTTCTGGCATTTCATGTTTTTGCATTACTAAAGGCATATTATTTTTCCTCCATTTCTTCAACCTTTTTAGCTAAACGACAAATATGGTCTTTTTCAATTTCTTCTTTAGGTCTATACATGCGTTGTCTTTCCATCAAATTCACAAAATCTACTAAATGACCATCAAATTCTGGCCCATCTACACAAGCAAATTTTGTTTCATCACCAACTTGTACACGGCAACCGCCACACATTCCTGTACCATCTACCATAATATGATTTAGACTAACAATCGTTTTAATATTATATGGTCTAGTTGTATCAGCTACAGTTTTCATCATAATAACAGGTCCAATAGCTACTACTTCAGCAATATCAATTCCTTTATCAATTAATTGCTGTAGTGCTGTCGTTACAAATCCTTTTATACCATAAGAGCCATCATCTGTAGTAACAATAACTTCATCAGATATTTTTTCCATTTCATCTTTCAAAATATCTTTATTTTTTGCTCCCATAATTGTTATCACATGATTACCCACTTGTTTCATCTTTCTAGCAATAGGATAAATTGGAGCAACACCTATACCACCACCTATGCAAACTACAGTTCCCATATCAGGTCTAATATCTGTTTTTTTACCCAAAGGACCAACTAAGTCTAAAATACTATCGCCTGCATTTAATGATGCTAATACAGTAGTTGAAGCACCTATTACCATAAAAATAATATCTATAGTTCCTTTTTCTCTATCAAAATCAGCAATAGTTAATGGCACTCGCTCTCCATATTCATTAACTCTTAACACCACGAATTGACCTGGCTCTGCTTTTCTCGCTATCAAAGGAGCTTCTAAAGTAAATTGTAAAATATTTTCATGTAAAACTTTCTTATTTAAAATCTTAAACATAACACTTTCCTCATTTCCCAAATTCAATATCATAATAAAAATTTATCATACTATAAAAAATTTTAAGTTTTTACTTAATTTTCAGTTTTTATATGACTATTATAGAATTCAATTGTAAATAAAAAAAGCTGTGAAAAAAATTTATTTCACAGCTTTTAGATTTATTATTTAGCGAAAACACCTTCTAAGTATGGCATTATTTTTGCTTTTATTGGCATTAAATAAACATTATGATTATGTTTGCGAGCAAAATCTATCACTTTACGAGCAAATTCTATATTCCATTCTAATGTCGGTTCAAAGTCCTTTGGAAAAATAACATTGTTTTTATTTCTCCAATAGCTTACAGAGCGTTCGGATAAAACTGGAGAAACTCCCCAATAAATATCTAAACCATCTAAAAGGTCTGCATACATTTCTAAATAACGCATATCAAAAAATGGTTGTGTAAAAAATCCTTTTGCTCCAGCTAATTGCTTACGGCGAATGCGATATTCTTCTTCTTTCATACTACTGCGATATTGGTCAATTCCCGCATATACTGTAATTTCTGGCATTTCTTCACTAAATTTTTTAATAATATCTGTACTTATTGTTGGATATACTTGATAAAGCATACTTTGTGGTGGGTCACCTTCTATAACAAGAACTTTTTTTATATTATATTCTCTCAATTTATCTTTTATCGGTAACTCTTTTGTAAAATCAAAATCCATCGCTCTTAGATGTGGTACTACATCATCGAAATAAGCTTTTGCAATATTTGCTCCGTCCCAACTTCTAGTATCACAACTCAACAAATCTGGAATATTAATGAAATCAACATCGCTTAATTTTTCTTTTATTGTTTTTACTTCTTCTTTTAATACTTCAATATCTCTTGGTACTAATTCAACTGAAATTCTTGTCATAAAATCACTTCCTAGATTAACATCATTACATTATAGTTTATTATTATAACACAAATTTATTCATTTCAACGATAAAATCATACATTTTATAATAAAAAATCGTCAGCTTTTTACACTGACGATTTTAATTCATATTTTCAATTATCCTGCATACACTAAACTCAATTATTGTTATTTTTATTATATAAAGTATTGATATAATCAATGAAAATCTTTATATATTTATATTTTGGATTTGTTTTTTTATACAATAGATGGCATTTTAAAGTAAAATCTGGTTCTATATCATAATAACCATCAAAAAAGCCCATAGCATTTAACAAGCGTTTTGGCAATACAGCCCCCACCTGATTTTGTTGACAATAATGCATAATCGCATATGGAGTAGCAAACCAAGCTTCCACTTGAGGATGACAACCTAATTTACTAAAATAGTTCTTTATAGTAGAATTCATTAAATAATATGGAGAATACTGTACCATTGGATATTGAGCGATTTCTTCTACATTGATGATATTACCTAAATGCTCAATATTTGGCGCATAATAAACCATTTCTTCATCACAGAAAAATATATTTTCATATTCATCATCTTGTAAATCCTTTAAGGAAAATGATGATACTATATCTAATTTATCTGCTTCTAACTGATTTATCAATTCTTTTGCTTCTAAATTATAAACATTAATCTTTATATTAGTGTTGTATTTTTTAAAATAAATTAAGTGCTGATTGATAAATACATCGCCTAAAGACATCAACGCACCTACAGATAAAGAAACTTCTTCTCCTGCTAATTTTTTCATTTCACTTAAAGATTGTTTTAATTCCGATACGATTTTTTCCGCTTTAGCTAAGAAGATTTGACCTTCTTTAGTAAGTTCTATTGTATTTTCTCCGTGAACAACTAATTGAGTACCAACTATTTCTTCCAATTTTTTCATTTGAAAACTAAATGCCGAACGAGTAACATTTGCTTCTCTAGCTGCCGTTGCTATATCTTTTACTTTGCTATAAATAATAAAATTTTCTAATTGTTGAATGCTTGGTAATTCTATCATGCAAATCCCTTTCTATTATTAATGGCGTAATAACTTAATCTTTTATTAGTATATCACAATCAGAGTACACTCACTACTGCAAAATATTTTTTCTCATTCTTGATAAAAAATAATCTATTACTTATCTTACAATTTTCGTGAAAAACCAATACATATATTATATATCAAAATATTTTAGAACTCAAAAAGTTTTCTTGTGCTTTAAGGTTTCGAGTATATCTATTGCTTCTTTTATCATCTCTTTTGTGATATTATATGGAGCAAAACTTAAATATTTATCTTGTAAAATTAAATCAATTATTTGCTTTACATCTTTTATCCCTAAATCCATTAAAGAAGTAGGTAAATCTAGTTTCTGATTAAAATCATATACTTTCTCTGCCTGTATTAATTGCTTATCCACAAGTAATAATAATAATACACCTAAGCTGACAATCTCACCATGCATATGACCTTTACAATCTGGTATTTTCACACTAGCTAAATAAAGTGAATGAGCTAAACTACTATTGTAATTTAAATTTACTAAAACAGAAACTAATCCTGTATTTACAATAATCGTCAATACAGTTTGGATAAATTCATCAGATACAATATTTTTTTGAGCATCATCTAATGCCTTTACTCCATATTTTAGTAATCTTTCTGAACAATCTTTTGCTATTTGTACCCCTAAATTATTTGTGTGATTTAAAACTCTACCTCTCGTATTAAAACAAACTTCATATTGTTTAGATAAAGCATCACCAATGCCAGCACGCAAATATTTTATAGGTGCATTACTTATGATTTTTGTATCTATAAAACAATGAATAGCTGGTTTTTGTGCATCATAAAATTCTACTTTATCTTTGCCATATAAAATACATAAAGCTGTAACAGGAGCACAATTTGATGCTATTGTCGGAAATGTAAATACTGGCTTTTTCAGCATATCTGCTAAAGCTTTGCATGTATCCATACTTTTACCACCGCCAACAGCAAATATCATATCTGCCATTTGCACTGTTTTCATATTTTTTAATCGCTCAATATTTTCTCGTGTAGCATTACCTCTATACCAAATAAAATCCAATAATTTTATATCTGTCCCCTTCATTGCAGTAAGTAATTTATCTTTTACTTTACTTAAACTAATTTCACCACCAATTACAATCGCCGTTTTGCCATAATTACTGCAGATTTGAGGTACTCTCTTATATACATCTTCACCAATACTATAACTTGGTAAATATACTTGCTGACTCATTTTACTCCCTCTAATCTTAAATATTTTTTATAAAAAAAGTCTTTCTGCTTAAACAGAAAGACTTTTTAGTTTACTTATTAAATTCTATTTTTATGAATTATTTTCCTTCTAAAATGCTACCTAAAGAATTTAAAAAATCGCCTTCAAAAGTTTCAAAACTACCTTCATCACATTTTTGAGCTAAACTTGGATTTATTGGAAGTGTAGCTGTATGTTTTATACCATATTTATTAGCTTCTTCTTCTACTTTTGATTTACCAAAAATATAATGTTTTTCATTGCAATTAAGGCAAACAAAATAAGACATATTTTCTACAATACCAATAATTGGCACGCTGAGTAATCCAGCCATATTCACAGCTTTTTCTACAATCATAGATACGAGTTCTTGTGGTGTTGTAACTACGATAATACCATCAACTGGTAAAGATTGATATACAGTAAGTGGTACATCACCTGTTCCTGGAGGCATATCCACAAACATATAATCCACTTCACCCCAGTTTACATCGCTCCAAAATTGTTTTACTACTCCACCAATAATAGGGCCACGCCAAACAACAGGATCTGTTTCATTATCTAAAATCAAATTTGTAGACATAATTTTTATACCAGTTTTTGTCTGTGCTGGTGTCATGCCTTCTTGTGTTCCTGTTACTTTTTCTTTAAGATTAAACACTTTTGGTATAGATGGACCTGTGATATCAGCATCTAAAATTGCTGTTTTATAGCCACGACGTTGCATTGTTACTGCCATCATAGAAGTAACTAAGGATTTACCAACGCCACCTTTACCACTCATTACAGCAATTACTTTTTTAATATTTGAACTTGGATTGTTTGGTGCTAATAAACTTTGAGGAGCTGTACGTTCTCCACAAGTCGTACCGCAACTTGCACAATCATGATTACAATTTTCGCTCATTATAAATAGCCACCTTCTACATAAGATATTAATCTATATTATATCATATCTTTTTTGAGTTTAAAGCTATTATATCTTTCTATATTTTTTATTTACTTTTCTATAAATTTTGGGCTAAATTTTTTCTTCAAATAATAATTTAATATCAATATCTAAGGCTTTGCTTATTTGCATTAATGTAGATATCGGTACTCCTTTACTATAAATTCCTCTTTCAATTCTTGATAAATATGATGTGCTTATTGAAGCTCTAAATGCTAATTCTTCTTGTGTATATCTTTTTAATTTGCGAAAATAAGCTATCCTTGCCCCAATCAATCTATATTGTGCTGAAAAATCTACCATAAAATCACCTTCTGCTATATTCTTTAAATTTATTCTAGCGAAAAATTTATCAATTTAGTTGTACTAGCAGGACAATAAAATGGATTATTTAGTTATTTTTTCAGCTTAATTATCCCAATTTATAAAATAAAAAATATCATTTATTTATATTTGATGAATTGTCAATCCAAGTGCGACACTTCTTTTAAAAATAAATTAAATGGATTATCCCAATTTAAGCATTTTCTTGGTCTCCTATTTAATAATATTAATTTTTCTATTAAATCATCATTAGATATTTGTCCTAAATCTGTTTTCTTTGGATAATATTCTCTTAACAACCCATTTGAATTTTCGTTGCTACCTCTTTGCCATGCTGCATATGCATCTGCAAAATATACTTTTATATCTAATTTTTCTACTTCTTTATAACATGCAAATTCTTTTCCTCTATCTGTCGTAAACGATTTTAACGCCTTTTTTGGTAATACTTTCACTAATTTTTTTATTACTTCTAGCATTGATGAAGCTGTTCTATCTTTTATTTTTATTGCCACATAAAATCTTGTTTTTCTTTCTACAAATGTTGCTAAACAATCTTTAGATTTTCCTCTACTAGATACCATAGTATCTAACTCCCAATGACCAAAAATTTTTCTACATTTTACCTCTTTTGGTCTAGTTGAAATACTACTTCCTATTAAGAATTTACCACGAGTTTCCTTTTTTCTACGTTTTCCTTTATGCCGTAAATTCTTGAGCGAAATACCTTTTAGTTTACCAGTATAAATCCAATTATAAATAGTTTTAAAGGAAAGTTTACCGTTTAAAAGTGCATTAGAAATCTGTTCTGGAGACCAGTTTTCATTTAATTTTTCAGAAATAAGATTAGAAAGAAATTCATTATATTTACCACAATAAGAAGAATTTTTACGACGTTTAAGATAGTTATTGTGAGCAAATGTAGAGCAATAATTGTTTTCAAATTTATTGCGAGAAAGTTCTCGAGCAATAGTAGAATGATGACGATGTAAAAATTTAGCAATAAAACGGGTAGAATAACCTAAAATAGAAAGAACCTCTATACGAATACGTTCAGATATGGTAAGATGATGATAGCTCATTATGAATTTTCCTTTCGTGTAGGTTTTGTGTGGTAACTTTATTTTACACGAAAATTCATAATGAGTTTTTTATTTTTTTAGGTGTCGCACTTCATTATACAATCCATCATTTACAAATAAAAAGCAATATCTATATATACAATAACCCAACTATCTGTTAAATCTGCTATAGTCAAAATTGCTTGTCCTTGATTAATATATTCATTATTTTCAAGATTTTTATTTAATATGACTCCTGTAATTGGACTATATACTTTTGTATCTGCTAAAATACTCTCATTGGCATTAGCTTGTGCAATTAATTTTTCAACCTGTTGCTGTTGTGCTTCTATCTGTTTTTGTCTTGTTCCTGCTAAAACTAAATCATAATTTTCTTTAGCAATATATAGTTCCTTTTCTGCTACATCGACAGCTTTTTGCATATCATCTAAAGTTTGCTTACTTATTCCACCTACATCATATAATTCTTTATTTCTTTTTAAATCAGTTTGAGCTTTATCAAAAATGACTTGTGCCTTTTGCAAACTATTTTCTGCCATAGCAATTTCTTGTTTCCTTGCGCCATCTTTTAAATCTTGCAGTTTTGCTTGTGCTTCTTTCACAGCTTGCCAATCACCAATATTTTGAGCCTGCAAATCTTCTCGTTCTATCTCACAAACAAAATCTCCTAAATTTAAATTATCTCCTTCTTCTAATTTAAGATTTCTTATATATCCTGTTAATCTAGGTGTAACATCATATTTTGTTACTTCTATCGTACCTGTTGCTGTCAATTTATCCACTTTATCATAACAAAAATAGTACCATCCTATACTCACTAACATAATTAACAATATCACAACTAAAGCAATTTTCTTCTTTGGCATATTATATCACCGCCCTTATATTAATTATGTCATAGGCAAATTTTCTGTTCAATCGACAATTATTTCTTTACTGTCGATTTTTCAATACAAATATATTATTTATCACCGGTTTTACAATCTCCAAATAATCTTCTATAGATAATCTATCTTTATATTTATACATATATAATAAAGCATTAAGATGTCCATTTATAAAAAACTCGACAGCCAATTCCGCTTTTAAATCATTTTTATCTAATCGAAAAAATTTATATATATTTTAAAGTATATTTATCTTCTTGATTTAAGAAAAAACAATTTAATATATTTTGTATAAAAAAATCTTCTTGTTCTTGCTCTAATAAATCGTATATATCTTTAAAATATGTATAAAATACACTTCTATGATATCCTGCTTTATCCATTAATTCTTTTATTATAATTTTATTAATACTTTTTTCTCGATATATTTCCCAAAAAGCAATTATAATATTTTCCTTTGTAAACAATAAATTCACCTCAAAAAATAAGATTGATTAGCTAAATTAACTAATCAATCTCACTAAAATTATCAATAATAATATCCTATATCACCAACAACAATAGTCTTAATAACATCTCTATTATCAAAGAAAAAATATAGTGGCATATTCGGATGATCTTCACTGTCGGCTAAATAGCACCAAGTAGTCCCTTGTGTTTCTCTATAATTTCTATCAGGATCACCATAAGCATATAATACATCATTTTTGTTCATGCCCACTCTTATCCCCAAATTAGTAGTGATATTATCTTCATTGCAGATTATCGCTCTAATTCTGCCATTTTCATTATATCCGCCATTTATATAATAAACCATCAATTCACCATTATAAGTTACTTCATTTATATTAAAACCATTGCAATTTCGCACTGCCAAATTTGCTGTTGGTCTACCATATACATAAAAGCAAGAATCTATCTGTTGATCAGGAGTAAGTCCTCCTATATTTAAATATGTATAAGGTATTCTAGCCTCTACATTTAATATATTACTAAAAATAATCCCCAAACAAATAACAATAGAACTCAATAAAAATCTCAAAATACTAACCTCTTTTATTTTCATTATACTTATTATATATTTCAATTATTAGTTTATATTTTCTATTAAATCACCTAAACGCAATCTGCTTCTAATATTTAATAAAGTTTCATCTAATTGGCGAATTTTTTCAATACAAGCTTTTTCCTTTGCTGTAGTTTCTATAATTTTACTAATTCCGCCATTTTTTATCACAATGCGTTTATCGGCATTTAAAGCCAATAATGGGTCATGTGTAGACATAATGACGATTTTTTCACTTTTTGCTAAGCATTTTATAGCTTTTTGTCTATCTATCCCTGCATTCTCAATTTCATCAATCAATACAATCGGTGAACTACTTATACATGCCACATCTGCTATCATCAAAGCTCTCGATTGACCACCTGATAATTGAGTTACTTTTGTATCTAAAGTAAATTTTTCCCCAGCTAATTCATTTGCCATAGAAAAACATTTTGTAATTATAGCCTTTTCATTTTCGATTTCTTTGCCTAAACGAACTTTAGCATGCATAGTTAAAAAATCTTCTACAGTAATATCCATGATAAAATTCATATTTTGTGATAATTGAGCTACTAATTTTCCTTCTAAATTAAATCTAGCTTCATCATCTAAAATTTCATCATCAATTAAAATCTGTCGTTTTGTCGGTGTATCTTCTTGTGCTAAACATTCAATATCTGCAAGCAATCTACTTTTTCCAGAACCTGTTGGCCCTACAATACTTATTACTTGCCCTGCAAAAATCTCTACTTGGATATTTTCAGCTTCGCCAAATTTATTTTTGCCACCATTGATGGTTAATTTATGTACTTTTACCTCATCTTTATTTTCTAAATTCTGCATAGCTGAAAGATATTTCGCTAATTCATCAGCAATATTGCCATCACGAATACCTACTTGCCATAAATCTTCTTCATCTATATCTTCAAAAGCCTTAGCAAAAGTCAAATTATCCGGCAAATTCCATAGACCTGTATTATCCAAATAATCTTTGATTTGAGGATACGCTTTTTTTATTTCTCCAATTGTGTGAGTTTCTACAAATTCTTTAAAATCCATAATTTCCACCTAATTAAATTCCATTTTCTTAGTCATGCCCAATTGATATTTTTCACCAATGCGCATTTCATCTGTACAATATGAACATACAGCAGCTGGCGAAGTAAAACGCAGTTTTTTTCCTTCTAATGTATCTATATCTTCAATTTTATTTATATATTTTTTCAACATAAATGCACCTTGACCAGTTATGCCATTGATAAAAATAACTTGTGCCTTAGGATTTGCTTGATAGACATTATACATAAATACTTCGCGTTCAGCTTGAGAAATAATATCTCCTTTAGTGATGACTATTACATCTGCAAATTTCACCATTGGCCCAATTTTTCTCGGTGTATTAATCCCTGATAAGCAATCTATTACACCAATGGCCAATACATCTTGAATATATGGCGAACAGCGATTGCAAAGACCTGCACTTTCGGTAATCAAATAATCTAAATTTTGACTTTTTCCCCAAGCTACAGCTTCTTCAATATTGCTGATAAAAAAATGGTCTGGACAAAATTTTCCTGATAAACCAATCTGTATCGGTATATTCGCTTTTTCATATGGTTCTTTATCAAAAGTCGTCAAGCAATCGAATTTAATAACGCCTGCTTTTTGCTTTTCTTTATGTAATACTTCTATTAATCGCAAAATTACAGAAGTCTTGCCCACAGATGGTGGCCCTGCTAAAGTTATTAATTTCACCAAAATCATCTCCATCATAAATTGCTAAATTTTATTATATAGCAATAAACTAAAAAAAAATAGGTTAAGCACTTTAGACTTTATTTTCATAAATCCATGCTCAACCTATTTTTACTTATTTTATAAAATTCTATTTTCTATTTAAAATAATATTATATATTAACCAATTTCGCCTTCAAGCTCTGTACCGCGTACTCTTACTGGTCGATTATGTTCATCAACCATGACTACATCTGGCACTAAATTTTGAGCTTCTTCTTTTGTCATCATCGCATAAGCAATAATAATAACTGTATCGCCAACTTGTGCTTTACGTGCTGCTGCTCCATTTAAACAAATCACACCGCTACCACGTTTACCTGCAATTGTATAAGTTTCTAATCTAGCACCATTGTTATTATTTACTACTTGTACTCTTTCTCCTGGTAAAATACCTGCAAGCTCTAATAATTCTTCATCAATAGTAATGCTTCCCATATATTCTAAATTTGCTTGAGTTACTGTAGCACGATGAATTTTTCCATGAAACATATTATATAACATTATTATTTATCCTCCAAAATGACATTATCTATTAAACGAGTTGTACCAAATTTTACAGCTAAAGCCAATAAGACTCTGCCTTCAATTTTATTTCCTACTGGTTTTAATCCTGGCAATTTATACATTTCTACATAATCAATTTGACTTGTTTTTTCAGACTGTATAGTATCTTTTACTAAATTTAATATAGCTTCTACATCTCTTTGACCATTAGTAAATGCTTCTTTTGCCAATCTTAAACTCTTAGATAAAATCAACGCAGATTTTCTTTCTTCTGGAGATAAATAAGTATTTCTTGAACTTTTTGCAAGTCCATCAGCTTCACGAATGATAGGCATAATGCGAAGTTCTACATTGAAAAATAAATCATCAACCATACGGCGTAAAACTTCTGTTTGCTGAGCATCTTTTAAGCCAAAATATGCTCTATCTGCTCGAGATAAATTGAATAATTTACTAACTACTGTAGTAACTCCACGGAAATGAATAGGTCTTGTTCTACCACATAAAACTTTTGTGATATCACCTGTAACTTCTACCCATGTCATATCTTCATTAGGATATAAATCTTTATTTTTTGGTGCAAATACTACATCTGCTCCTGCATTTTGTGCTACTATGCAGTCATTTTCCAAAGTACGAGGATAAGCTTCATAATCTTCATTTGGCCCAAACTGAGTAGGATTTACAAACACACTGACGATTGTAATATCATTTTCTTTTGCTGAAGCATTAATAAGTGAAGCATGACCTTCATGCAATGCTCCCATAGTTGGTACCAAACCAATAGATTTGTTTTCCTTCTTAAAATTAGCGACTAATTCACGTAATTTAGCCACATCTTGACATAAAATCATTTTTTTCTTCTCCTTTAATGTTCTTATAACAAACAAAAAGAGACTATAATGAACTTACATAAAAGCACAAAAAAAGTACATCTCGACACGAAATGCACTTTCCCTATTGATTAAATATAATTGATTTGATTTCATAACAAAAAAATCCATCAACTATATTTTGTATTTAAAATTCTGCAAGTTCGTCTCGGTCATAGTGATCCAAGCGTCTTTTTTCTTTTTAAATTTTACCTTATTAAATTATTTTATTTAAAATTAAACAACTAAGATACAGTTCAAATTATTAATATATATTGATACTGTTCACTATTGTTTGTTACGAACCACATAATACCACAGAAAAAATTCAACTGCAAGTATTTAAATAAAAAAAGCTACTCATCATAATAATTATTATAAAGTAGCTTTTTGTTATAGTTTTAATTATATTATCTGTCAAAATGGAGCTGATAACAGGATTTGAACCTGCGACCCATGTATTACGAATACATTGCTCTACCAACTGAGCTATATCAGCATTAATTTTCTTTTATGATAAAATATTTTAAATTTATTGTCAATATTTGCTTCATATAATTATACAAAATATCAAATCTAGCTTATAATATAATCAAATATAAAGTATTCACATTAGAAATACTACCATTAGTTTGGATTTGGAGGCTTTTTTATGGAATTAAATCAACTAGAATATTTTGTTGCTCTAGCCCATATAAAAAACTTTACTAAAGCAGCAAAATCTCTGAATGTATCTCAGCCAGCACTTAGTCGTTCAATCAGTCGCTTAGAAAAAGATTTAAATATACCTCTTTTCATCAGAGATAGCCGTAAAGTAAATTTAACTCAATATGGTCAAACCTTTTTAACTTATGCTGAACGTATCTTGCAAGAATTAGAAACTGCCCGCCAAGATATAACTAATATGGCTGAACCAGATAGCGGAGTTGTAAATTTATCTTTTATGCACTCTTTAGGTGTATATCTTGTGCCAGAATTATTAAAAGAGTTTCGTAAAATCTATCCTAAAATACAATTTCGCCTTAGTCAAAATCATTCTTTCTTATTATCAAAACAATTATTCAAAGGAGAGTCCGATTTATGCCTTTGCAGTTCTCCGATAAATTCTGAAGGCATCGCTTGGGTTCCATTATTGACAGAAGAATTATTTATCATCGTTCCTTCAACTCACCCACTTGCTCATCGCAGTTCTATAAATATCACAGAAGTTGCTAGTGAACCATTTATTACTTTAAAACCAATGTATGGTTTACGCACTAAAACTGAACATATCTTTGAAGTAGCTTCTATTCGCCCTAAAATACGTTTTGAAGGTGATGAAATTGTTACTGTAGCTAGTTTAGTAGCAGCTAATTTAGGTGTTTCACTCGTGCCTAAAATTCCTGGAATGGAACATCTCGATATAAAATTCATTTCTGTAGATAATCCAAAATGCACTCGTGATATCGGTCTTGCATGGTATGCTAATAAACCTCTTTCCCTTGCTGCCCATCGTTTTCAAAATTTCATAATCGATAAATTTAACCATGAATAATCATAAATATATTTAAATATCCTTGCAGTTTTAGATTTTGAATGATATGCTAAGTTATTGTAAGTGTAAAATTACTTACAATATTAATATATAAAATGGAGGAGCACCTAATTGAAAGCAGTTATTTTTGATATGGACGGAGTCATAATCGATAGTGAATCCATTCATGCTGATATGAAAATACGCACTTTAACACATTTTGGTATCCCTTGTAGTATGGAAGATTGTGTAGCCTATGTTGGTCGTTCTGCCAAAGCATTTTTTACAGATTTTGCCAAATTTGCTACAACTCCCGTTTCTATTCAAGAAATGGTCGATTATAAACATCGCATTTATTTAGAATATATTCAAGAAAGTAATTCCATCTATCCTATTGATGGCGTTTTAGATTTACTTTATCAATTACACAGCGAAGGTATTCCTGTAGCTTTAGCTTCTTCTGCTGATAGAAAAGTTATCAATGCTGTTTTAATAAAATTCGGCTTAATGGATTGTTTTGAATATATTTTAAGTGGTGCAGAACTTCCTGCTAGCAAGCCAAACCCTGCAATTTATCAGTTAACAGCTAAAGCTTTAGGCTTTGCGCCAGCTGATTGCGTAGTAATTGAAGATGCTACTGCTGGTATTATGGCGGCTAAGGATGCTGGAGCTTATTGTATCGCATATGATAATCCAAATTCTGGCCCACAAGATTTATCTCGTGCTGATAAAATCGTTTCTTCATTATCTGATATAGTTGTTTCTGATATTCTTCAAAATTAATTTTGTTGAGGTTTTATTATGGAAAAATTTAAATTTTACTGTCCTACAGAAATTATTTTTGGCAAAGATAGTGAATTATCCACTGCTTCATTAATCAAAAAATACAATGGTCATAATGTATTAATAGTATATGGCGGTGGCTCAGTAAAACGTTCTGGACTACTTGATAAAATTTGTCAACAATTATCCAATGATAATTTATCTTATATGACCTTAGGTGGCGTTCAGCCAAATCCTATTGTTTGCTTTGTAAATGATGCTGTAAAAAAAGCATATCAAGCTAATATTGATTTTGTCTTAGCTATCGGTGGCGGTTCTGTCATCGATACAGCTAAAGCCATTGCACATGGTCTGAAATATCCACAAAATGATATTTGGGATATCTGGACAAAAAAAATAACCTTGACTAATACTACTCCTATGGGTAGCATTGTTACTTTAGCTGCTGCCGGTAGTGAAACAAGTGATTCTGCTGTTTTAACTAACGAACAAACAGGTCAAAAACGTGGTCTTAGTACGCCATTTAATCGTCCATGTTTTGCTATTATGAACCCTCAATTAACTTACAGTGCCCCAAATTATCAAAAAGCCTGTGGTATTGCCGATATTTTAATGCATACATTAGAACGTTATTTTGCCAAAGAACAAAATAATTATCTCACAGATTATATAGCTGAAGGTCTATTAAAAGATGTCATCGCGCAAGCTCCAATCATGATAAATGAGCCTACAAATTATATTGCTCATAGTGAAATTATGTATGCTGGTTCTTTGTCCCACAATGATATAACAGGTCTTGGTCGCACTAAAGATTTTAGTGTACATAAATTTGGTCATGAATTAAGTGCTAAATATAACGCTACTCATGGAGCCTCATTGACTGCTATTTGGTCATCATGGGCTAGATATATCTATCAAAAAGATATTCAGCGTTTTTGTCATCTAGGAAAAATCTTATTTAATATTGATACATTAAATAAAACTGATGAAACTATTGCCCTTGAAACTATCAAACATTTTGAAGACTTCTTCACTAGTCTAAACTTACCTATAAATATCAGCCAATTAGTAGGAAAAACATTAACTGATGAAGAATTGACTTATCTCACTTCAATGTGTACAGATAATAATACAAAAACCATCGGTAATTTTTCACCATTAAATTATCAAGACGTCTATGCTATTTTTAAATTAGCAAATCATTAAGTAAAAGGTGTTTTTTATGGATATGCAAAATTGTACACTTTGCCCTCGTTTATGCCATGTTGACCGCACTAAAAATTATGGTGTCTGTCATGCTAGTGATAAAGTGGAAATTGCTCTCGTATCCTTACATCAATGGGAAGAACCGTGCCTATCCGGAACAAATGGAGCAAGCACGGTTTTTTTCTCTCATTGTAATATGAGATGTATCTTCTGCCAAAATCACGAAATTAGCACTGAAGGTAAAGGATTTCCTGTAACTATTGAGCGTTTAGCTCAAATTTTTTTAGAACAACAAGCTCGTAATGCCCACTGTTTAGAATTAGTAACACCTACTCATTACGTTTTACAAATAATTGAAGCTCTAAAATTAGCCAAAAAACAAGGTCTATCTATTCCTGTAGTCTATAATACAAGTGGCTATGAACGAGTTGAAATCTTAGAAATGCTCAAAGACTATATTGATGTATTTTTACCCGATTTTAAATACTACTCACCAGATACAGCCAAAGAATTTTCCCATGCTCCCGATTATCCTCAAGTAGTCAAAGAAGCTATTGATAAAATGTTTGCACTTGTAGGTAAACCACAATTTAAAGATAATATCATGCAAAAAGGCGTCATCATTCGCCATTTAATCTTGCCATGGTATTATAAAGAAAGTATGGAAATCGTAAAATATATCTGGGAAAAATATCATGATGATGTTTATCTTAGCCTTATGAACCAATATACACCTATGTATAAAGCACTTACTCACCCTAAATTAAAACGCAAATTGACGACTTTTGAATACGATAAAGTTGTAGATTATGCACTTGATTTAGGCTTTAAAAATTGCTATATCCAACAAGGCAAAACAGCTACGACTAAATTTGTACCTCATTTTGATGGCACTAATGTATATTAATTTATTATCTTAAAGGAGATTTGTTATGCGTAGATTTAAACAAGCTTTACCTTCATCAGAAAATATAGCTATTCTAAAACAAAAAACTCATGGTATTTTAGCACTTTGCGATAAAAAATCTTTTCCTTATACCGTTCCTTTAAACTATGTATATCTCAATGACAAAATCTATTTTCACTGTGCCAATATAGGTCGCAAATTAGATATTATCCATCAAAACAATAAAGCTTCTTTTTGCATCATAAATCAAGATACTGTCATTCCGGAAAAATTCACTACCGCTTATTCTAGTGTCATAGTTTTTGGCACTATTAAAGAAATCACAACTGAAAATGATAAACAAATAATCCTAGAAGAATTTATCCGTAAATTTTCTGCTGATTATTTTACAGAAGGACTAGAAGAAATAAAAACCTACATCAAACGCACTTGCATTTTAGAATTAAGCATTGAAGAAATAACAGGAAAAGAAGGACTTGAATTACAAAAACTAAGACATAAATAAAAAACAAAAGCTGTAGTTTAAAAACTACAGCTTTTATCTTGTACAGGATTATAAAAAGGGGTTTTGGTATTTTGAGGTTTTTATTTTAAATAAGCATCTATTAAAGATTTAAATTTATCTTTAGAGAAGAAGCCAGATTCACGATGAATAATTTCGCCATCTTTTACGAATAATAAAGTAGGTACTACCATTACTTCATATTCTTCAGCAAGTTTTACATTTTCATCAATATCTATTTTTAAAATATCAAAATCATATTCTGGAGCTACTTTTTCAAGTACAGCACCCAACATTTTACAAGGGCCACACCATGTAGCGAAGAAATCTACTACAAAAGTCCCTTTATTTTCTAATAATTTATTAAAAGCATTTGCATCTGCATGTACTAACATTATTTTTGCCTCCAAACTGAATAATTCTATAAGTTATCTCACTTGATGGTTTTATTATAAATGATTTTCAATCATAGTTCAGTGACTTCATCACAAAAGCTAACAAATAATTATTATTTTTTACAAATATTTTATCATAATAATTTATAATACTAATTTTCTTCTAAAACTATCAAAATAATATATTATCATACAACTTATAAGATAAAATAAACATGTACATATAGTGAAAATCTTCTTTGAGTAAAAAAATTATTTATTAAAATTCAACAAAATCCCTTTTATTTCTTAGAATATTGATATATAATAGATTTTGTTATGAAAGTCGTTATAAATTATTAAAAAAATTGAAATAATTTATAATATACTATATAATATAGATAAATCAAATATTTATCATACAACTTTACAAAAATCTTAATAAATATTAATATATGTGCGGAGGTTCTATAATATGCAAACAAATGAAATGATTAAATCTAATATTGAACAGGGTTTAACTACTCTTGGTATTGAATTCGGTTCCACTCGTATTAAAGCAGTATTAATTAATACTGACCATGAACCAATTGCTGTTGGTGCTTATGACTGGGAAAATAGCCTTATTGATGGCATTTGGACTTATAGCGAAGAAGAAATCTGGGCTGGTCTTCAAGGTTGCTACAAAAATTTAGTTGAAGAAGTAAAAGCAAAATATGGCGTTACTATCACTAAATTAGCTGGTCTTGGTTTCAGTGCAATGATGCATGGTTATCTTGCTTTTGACGAAAAAGATACTTTACTTGTACCATTCCGCACTTGGAGAAACAATATCACAGGTCAAGCTTCTCAGAAATTAATTAAATTATTCAATTACAATGTTCCTCAAAGATTTAGCATTGCTCATCTTTATCAAGCAATTTTAAACAATGAAGAACATGTAGATAAAATCAAATTCTTCACTACATTGGCTGGTTTTGTTCATTGGAAATTATCTGGTGAAAAAGTACTCGGTATCGGTGATGCTTCTGGTATGTTCCCAATCGATATCAACACTAAAGATTACAATGAAAAAATGCTTGCTGATTTCGATGCACATATCGCTGATAAAAATTATCCATGGTCTATCCGTGAAATTCTACCAAAAGTTTTAGTTGCTGGTGAAAATGCAGGTTATTTAACTGCTGAAGGTGCAAAACTTCTCGACCCAACAGGAACACTCCAAGCTGGTACTCCTATGTGCCCACCAGAAGGTGATGCTGGTACTGGTATGGTAGCTACAAATACAGTTACAAAACGTACAGGTAATGTATCTGCTGGTACTTCTGTATTCGCTATGATTGTTCTTGAACGTGATTTATCCAAAGTTTATGAAGAACTTGATATGGTTACTACTCCTGCTGGTGATTTAGTAGCTATGGCTCATTCCAATAACTGTACAACAGATTTAAATAGCTGGATTAGCCTCTTCCATGAATGCCTCACTAGCTTTGGTGTAAAAGTAGATGCTAACGAATTATTCTCCACATTATATAATAAAGCTTTAGAAGGCGATGCTGACTGCGGTGGCTTACTTGCTTATTGCTATCATTCTGGTGAACATATCACAGGCTTTACTGAAGGTCGTCCATTATTTGTTCGTAAATCCGACAGCAAATTCAATTTAGCAAACTTCATTCGCGTACATCTTTCTACAGCTCTTGGCGCTATGAAAACTGGTTTAGATATTTTAACAAAAGAAGAAAATGTTACTATCGAACAAATTTTAGGTCATGGTGGCTTATTTAAAACTAAAGGCGTAGGTCAAACAATCATGGCTAATGCTATCGGCGCTCCTGTAACAGTTATGGAAACAGCAGGCGAAGGCGGTGCATGGGGTATTGCACTCTTAGCTGATTATATGAATAATAAAGAAAACTTATCTCTTGATGAATATTTAAGCACTAAAGTATTCAAAAATAGCGTTGCCGAAACTATTGCTCCAACAAAAGAAGGTATCGAAGGTTTTGAAACATTCATGACTAGATATCGCAACGGTCTTGCTATTGAACAATCTGCTATTGATAATTTAAAATAAAAAATCTCTTCTAAAAAGACAAGTCATTTGGCTTGTCTTTTTATTTTGTACTTTAATGTATTTTTTATTCATTAGCTAAAAATATTGTAAACCAAAAAAATATTTTATATAATATACAAGTATTTTTTCTAAGAGCCTTTTTTATTTATCATTCATATTTCTTAGAAAATAAATTTTACATAAAGGAGTTTTGGATATGAACTTATCTGTAAAAATTTTCATCTCTTTAATCTTATCCGTAATTGTTGGTCTTATCCTTGGCGAAGAAAATTTACCATGGCTCAAAGCTTATCTTGCGCCATTTGGTACAATGTTCATCAATTTAATCAAAATGATTATTGTACCTGTAGTATTAGCATCTTTAGTTTGTGGTGTTGCTAGTCTAGGTGATACAAAAAAACTTGGTCGCATTGGTATCAAAGTTATTTTGTTATATTTAGTAACAACTGCTGTTGCTCTTATCATTGCCCTTGGTTTAGCTTCTGTTTTACAACCTGGTTTAGGTATGGATTTAGTAGCTGAAAAAGCTCCTGATATTAAAGAAGCTCCTGGTTTTATGGACGTTTTAGTTGGTATGATACCATCTAATCCTATCATGACTATGGCAAAAGCTGATATGCTTCCTCTCATTGTGTTTGCATTAGCTATTGGTATTGGTATCACTGCTGTAGGCAAAAAAGGTCAGCCACTTCTCACATTCTTTGATTCTTTAGCAGAAGTAAGTTATAAATTAATCTCCATGATTATGAACCTTGCACCTTATGGTGTATTTGCTCTTTTAGTACCAGTAGTTGCTGCTAATGGTCCCAAAGTTTTATTACCACTTTTATCCGTTATCGTTACTGTTTATATCGGTTGTATCATTCATGCACTTGTTGTATACTCTTCCATCGTTTCTACACTTGGCAAAATGAGTCCTTTGAAATTCTTTAAAGGTATGACAGAAACAATGCTCTTAGGTTTCACAACTTGTAGCTCCGCTGCTGCACTTCCTGTAAATATGAAAAACTGTACAGAAAATCTTGGTGCTAATAAATCCATTGCTAGCTTCGTACTTCCTTTAGGTGCAACTATCAATATGGACGGAACAGCTATTTATCAAGGTGTTTGTGCTATCTTTATCGCTAATGTTTACGGTATCGATTTAACAGCAGGTCAAATGCTTATGATCGTCTTAACTGGTACACTTGCTTCTGTAGGTACTGCTGGTGTTCCTGGTGCTGGTGTTATCATGCTTGCACTCGTATTACAGACTGTAGGTCTTCCTATGGAAGGTCTTGCACTCGTTGCTGGTATTGACCGTGTATTAGATATGATCCGTACTTGTCTTAATATTACAGGTGATGCTGCTGTAACTATCGCAGTAAGCCAAACAGAACGAAGTAATAATTAAATCTACTAAAAAACAAAGACACTAGAAATAATCTAGTGTCTTTTATTATGCCCTAAAATTCATTTTAATATACTGTAGATATTACTTTTCCTAGACTATCAGCCAAATCTTCTAAGTCTTCAAGATTTTCTTCTGATGCTAAAAATAAAGTGAAAATATCTAGACTTAAATCTATCATACCAATGCAAATATCTTCATCAAACCATTTACTATCAAGATATTTACACCAATTTATGATATTTTCATCATCAATAAAGTCCATTTCTTCATTGTAATAATCGTACTCATCATCTTCATTATAGTCATATTTATCTATTTCATAATCTTCTTCTTCAAACTTACTATCCAAAGCTAGATTATATTCTTTAAAAGTTCGCAAACTCTTCAGGCTCCAACCAAAATCAGTAATACTACAATCTTCTTGTATTTGCATTACATAATTATTTCTGACTAAAATATTCACTGTAACTAGCCATTGCAAATCTTCTACAGAATCATATTTTATACTGATATTGCGCTCTTCAAACTCTTCTAAATGCTCTTGTGCATATGCTTCTATATTATCGATACTCTCTTCTATTTCCGCTAATACATCATCGTCATTACCGCTTATAATTCGCGCTATCTCTAATAAAGTTTTTGCCTTTTCCATTTGTATCCCTCTTTTTCTATTTAATTACTAATTTATTAATTCACTATATAAATAAAAAAATCCTGTTAATTTAAAAAACATTTTAGCTATGATATAATATATATTAACTAATATTTATTTTTAATTAATTTAAATTATAGGAGTGATTTTTATTTTATATATAGGTAACCATTTATCTTCTTCAAAAGGTTTTTTGCAAATGGGTAAAGAAGCTTTAAGTTTAAATGCTAATACATTTTCTTTTTTTACTAGAAATCCTCGTGGTAGCAAAGCCAAAGATATAGACGATAATGATGTCCAACAATTTTTAGCTTTAGCCAAACAATATAAATTCCATAAATTAGTAGCTCATGCACCTTATACATTAAATCCATGTTCCAATCGTGAAGAAGTACGCGAATTTGCTCGCCAAACAATTGCTGATGATTTACTTCGCATGGAAAAATTGCCTCATAATTATTATAATTTCCACCCAGGAAATCATTTAGGGCAAGGCATAGATTTTGCCATCAAAGCTATCAGTGATTGCTTAAATGAAGTGATGTGGCCTGAACAGCAGACTACTGTCTTATTAGAAACTATGGCAGGAAAAGGCACTGAAGTTGGCAAAACTTTTGCTGAACTTCAAGCAATTATTGAGCGTATCAATTTACAAGATAAAATAGGTGTATGCCTTGATACTTGTCATATTTGGGACGGCGGTTATGATATTGTAAATAATTTAAATAATGTCCTAGCTGATTTTGATAAAATAATCGGTCTTGATAAATTAAAAGCTATACATTTAAATGACAGTAAAAATGACTTAAACACTCATAAAGACCGCCATGAAAAAATCGGTCAAGGTAAAATAGGTCTTGATGCTATCATAAAAATTATAAACCACCCACAATTAAAACATTTGCCATTTATTTTAGAAACACCAAATGACCATGATGGATATGCTCAAGAAATAGCTTTATTGCGTGCTAATTTCAATTAAATATAAATAAAAAAAGTATCTTTTTCTAACTAAGTACAAATCAGAAAAAGATACTTTTTATTTTACTTATTTATCTTGTTTGCCAATGAGCTAATGCTCCTGTAAATTCATTCAATTTAAATGAGTTTGCTACAGCTTTATCAATGAAATTTTGAGCATTTTCAAAAGCTTGATGGATATCTAAACCTTTAGCAAGTCCTGCTGTTATTGCTGCGGAGAAAGTGCAACCAGCACCACTATTATAGATATTTTTCATCTTAGCTTTTTTCTGGATAGTAAATTCTTTACCATCAAATAAAACATCTACCATATAATCGCCATCTACACGACTACCAGATTTTATAATGACATTTTTCGCACCGAGTTTATTGATTTTTACACAAGCTTCTTTAATGTCTTCTACAGTTTCCACTTTTTCCATACCTGCAAGATAAGCAGATTCTACTGTATTTGGTGTTATTACATCAGCTTTTTTTACCAATAAAGATTTTATTGCTTCGGCTGCTTCTGGTACCATGATAGCGTCGATACCTTTACAAACCATTACAGGGTCGATTACTACATTTTTAAAATTATATTTATCTATGGATTTTGCTACTAATTCTACAAAAGCAGCTGAACCTAACATACCTGTTTTCATGGCATTAATGCCAATACCTTCACCAACAGTTGCAATCTGACGTTCAATAGTAGGCAAATCTATAGGAAAGATATCATGAGCCCAATCTTTTGGATTTTGTGCCACAATTACAGTTAGTGCCACCATTCCATAAACGCCCATCTCTTCAAAAGTCTTTAAATCGGCTTCCATGCCAGCTCCACCAGAAGTATCAGAACCTGCTATAGTCAATGCTTTATAATTTTCTAATGCCATAATTTATCACCTTTATCTAATAGAATAAAAAATTTATTTAAAATTATAGATATCTATTAGTTAAAAGTCAATTAAAATACGAAAAAAGTCAATATTGTATCGATACAATATTTTATTTGAATTTCAATCCTTTGACTACAATATCCACATCATGCACAAACATACCTGTCATATATTCTACGACTTCTTTTATCTTCTTTTGTATGCCTTGTATCATTGTTGGAATATGACTTCCATAGTTCAAAACTACTTCAAAAGAAACTTTTATACCTTTATCTTCACCTTTTTCCCAAACATGGTCAACATGTATATGTGAAGCTTTAAAATCATAATCTTTATCCTTAGCAATATGCTTAATAATGGATAAAATTGCAGCATCATCTATGATAAGTCTTCCATAATAACTAAAAATTGGTCGTACTATGGATTTTTCACCTAAACGACGGCGTTTTGTACTTGATTTTTTAAAAAATGATTGTATTGGGTCTATCAAATAACCTGAAAAATGTGGTTTTAACTCAATAGTTGGTACAGGAATGATATGTTTACCTTCACGATTGCGATAAAATTGAGCTTTTGCCATTTCCGCTTTTGTAGCAATATCTGCTATATTGATAATTTTGCTAATTGGTGGCAAATTCAAAGCTTTGTCAATGCGATGCACCATATTTTCAGAAGTGCCTAAAATTAAAATTCTATTTGGCTGTTCTTTTTCTATAGCATTTCTTACTTCTTCGGCATGTCCAGGCACTACAAAAACAGCTCGTCTTATCGCCATGATTTTACTTGCTTCTCTTTTAGCAGAATGACCTGCTATGATTTTATTGTCTTTTATCAAAATCCCATCATCTATAATGGCATCAGCTTTATTTTGTCTTGCTACCATTAATGCTCTATGGGATTTTCCTGTTCCACTTGGTCCTACTAACGCAATAACATCCATATCTTATGCTCCTTTTTATCAATATTAAGCTACTTAATTAACATATTTTTAGAATTTTTCGTTTTTTATCAACAATATATTTTAAAAATACAGTTATTATTTCATATTATATATAATTATAATGGTTATTATCCTTAAACGCAAAGTATGTCTAAAGCTCAATAAATAAATTACTAAACCTTAGACATACCCTGTCTTAAAATTCAACTTAACCTAAAAAGTAATTAGCAAATATGAATAATTTAGTCTATGTACTCATACGACCTTATCTTGATTCAATGATCAATTTTATTGCAGTTCTTTCTTCGCCATCGATTTCTATATCAGCAAAAGCTGGTACACAAACTAAATCAATGCCACTAGGTGCCACAAAGCCACGTGCTATAGCTACTGCTTTTACTGCCTGATTTAATGCTCCTGCACCTACTGCTTGTAATTCTGCTGTTCCTTTTTCTCTTAATACTCCTGCTAAAGCTCCTGCTACAGAATTTGGATTGGATTTTGTTGATACTCTTAATACTTCCATAATGTACACCCCTTAACGATTAGGAATTATTATATAAGTTCGCCAAACAAGTTCCAAAATCCTTTTTTTATAACTGTATACTTGTATATTCTTTATTCTTCGTTAAATAGTATTCTTTCAAAGGATTTTACGCTATTATCTTCTGCTAATTCTAAAACAACAGCAGAAAAAATATTTGGACCTTCTGCCATTTCAAAACGCACTGGTCTACATGTGATGAATTTATCTATTGCATTATTTACATTTATACCAAGGCTTGAATTATAAGGCCCTACCATACCTAAATCACTGATATAAGCTGTTCCTTTAGGTAAAATTCTATTATCAGCTGTCTGCACATGAGTATGAGTTCCAACAACACAAGTTACTTTACCATCAAGATAAAATCCCATAGCTATTTTTTCTGATGTAGCTTCTGCATGTATATCTACTAATATAATATCGCACTGATTTTTAATTTCTTTTAAAATTTCGTCGACCTTTTGGAATGGACAGTCCATTGGTGGCATAAATGTTCTACCAGATACATTGATTACACCGATATTTTTAGCTTTAAATGGATAGATACAATAACCTTTGCCTGGTGCGCCTTCTGGATAATTGGCAGGTCTTATCAAAAATGGTTCATCATCTATAAAAGATACAATTTCTTTTTGATCCCAAATATGATTACCAGAAGTTACTATATCTGCTCCAGCTCGATAAATTTCATCTAAAGTTTTGCGACTGATACCTCTGCCACCTGCAATATTTTCGCCGTTAACTACAACTACATCTATATTATGTTCTTTTTTCAATTCTGGAACATATTTTCTAAATGCTTCTCTACCTGGTCTACCACATACATCGCCAACAATTAAAAATTTCAAAATAAATTCTCCTCTTATTTTATTCTTCACAAAATCTATAATTATTTATTAAACACAATGACTCTACCAGCTTCGCGAATACCTATCATTTTTTCTACTACTGGATTAATTTTCAAACTTGCAAACATCGTATCTATTAAATCCATTTGCGCTAACATTGTACTATCTATCATAGGAATTTTATCAGTATCCATGATGAGTAATTTGCCAAATTCTTCATTAATTAACGTATTTATTAAACGAAGTTCTCCATGAGAAAAAGTTTTCATATCTCTTTTTATCGTTATAAAAGTAGCTTTTTCTTCTATATTTATTTTTACTTCATCACATTCCACTTGCGTTTTTTCTAAATAATGATAGGACTTTAAACATTCTTCTAATAAAGTTCGTGTTTTTTCTATTTCTTCATCAGTCAATATCTTTTGGATAATATAATTTATATATATTTTTTCATCTGGTTCTATAGATATTTTGCTAATCTCTGGATAATAAATTAATACTGATGTCAATAAATTAACACAATCCATATTAGGTTTTTTCTCATCTTTAGTCTTAGTAATTTGCATTATTGTAACCTCACTGCAAAATCAAATAATATTAATCACAAACTCATTTTATATCTATTTATTCAATTTATCCAAAAAGAGATTTAATGCAAAAAAAGTAGTTATCAATATTAATAACTACTTTCCTGCTTCTACTTTATGTCAAAAGAAATTATTATCTTTATTTTGCATAATCAACTACACGAGTTTCTCTAATTACAGTTACTTTTATCTGTCCTGGATATTCAAGTTCAGCTTCAATTTTCTTAGTGATATCATGAGCCAAAGCAACAGTTGAGATATCATCCATTTTTTCTGGTTTAACCATAATGCGAATTTCTCGACCTGCTTGAATAGCAAATGAACGGTCAACACCTTCAAAGGATTCTGCTATTTCTTCAAGACGTTTTAAACGTTTCAAATAAGATTCTAAACTTTCACGTCTAGCACCTGGACGTGCGGCTGATACAGCATCAGCTGCTGCAACGAGTACAGCTTCCACAGTTTTTGCTTCTTCATCACCATGATGAGCAGCTATAGCATTTACAACATCAGCAGATTCACGATATTTTTTCGCTAAATCTGCACCGATAGTAACATGTGGACCTTCAACTTCATGGTCAATAGCTTTACCTATATCATGTAATAAACCGCCGCGTTTAGCAAGATTTACATCAACACCTAATTCAGCAGCCATTACACCTGCTAAATGAGATACTTCTACAGAGTGATTTAATACATTTTGACCATAACTTGTACGATATTTTAATCTACCTAATAATTTTACAATTTCTGGATGTAATCCATGTACACCAGTTTCAAAGCAAGCTTGTTCTCCTGCTTCTTTAATGCGTTGGTCTACTTCTTTACGAGCTTTTTCTACCATCTCTTCAATGCGAGCTGGGTGAATACGCCCATCTGTAATGAGTTTTTCCAAGGCAATACGTGCTATTTCACGACGAACAGGATCAAAACCAGATAAAATTACAGCTTCTGGTGTATCATCAATAATTAAATCAATGCCTGTCATTGTTTCCAAAGCACGAATATTTCTACCTTCACGACCAATGATGCGACCTTTCATCTCATCATTTGGCAATGCTACTACAGAAACAGTAGTTTCTGCTACATGGTCAGCAGCACATCTTTGAATAGCCAAAGAAATGATATTTCTAGCACGTTTTTCTGCTTCTTCTTTTGCTTGCTGTTCATATTCTTTAATCATTACAGCTTTATCGTGTTTGATTTCGATTTCAGCGTCTGCAAGTAACATACTGCGTGCATCTTCTGTAGTAAGTCCAGAAATACGTTCTAATTCTTCTAACTGTTTTGCATGAAGTGCTTCTATTTTTGCTTGAGATTTATCAATCTCAGCTTCTTTACGATTTAAAACTTCTTCTTTTTTCTCTAAAGAATCAATTTTTCTATCTAAATTTTCTTCTTTTTGTACCAAACGACGTTCTTGACGGGAAAGTTCATTTCTACGGTCTTTTGTATCGCGGTCTAACTCTTGACGCATTCTATGTATTTCTTCTTTTGCTTCAAGAGTTGCTTCTTTTTTCTTAGTTTCAATCTGTTTTTCGGCTTCTGTAACAATTCTTCTTGCTTCAGCTTCAGCAGAGCCAATTTGTGATTCTGCACTGCGTTTTCTCATCCAATAGCCCGTACCTAAGCCTACAACTAGTGCAAGTATTATCGCTAATAATAATTCAACGATAATCTCCACCCCCCTTTACGTTAAATTTTTCTAAATATTCTTTACAAATTCATATAGCTGACGTAACCATATAGAAGTATTGTAAAGGTTTTTAGAAACAGTGTCAAGATTACTTACCTATTAATGACACATTAACATTCCTAAAAGAAAGCCATCACTATATCTTTAGTAATGGCTTTCTTTTCACTTTATCTTATTTGCTTTTTTACTGTATCTTTACTGTATCAAATTAGAGTTTTATCATCAATTCCATAACAATTTCATCCAATTTGGATATTCTTTTTCTAAATGAACTGTAATTGCATTTAATAAATCCATTACTAATTCACCATCTAAATCATCATTTTTATTAGGAATATACATATCTAAATATAAAGCATTATCTGCACCTAGATAATATTTTACTGCTTTATAATTTATATTCATCTCATTTACACAACGAATGAATTCATCTTTATTTTTCATATATTCAATGTCTGGTATTACCTGCACACGTAAAATAACATAAATACTTTCATCCATCACGATTACAGCAGGCAATTTTTGACCAAATACTTTTACATATGTATGAAAAGTAACTCGTGCATTTTCTTCTTCATTATTATTTATACTTTCTTCTACTTTGAAATTTGTAATATTATTTTCTGCTATATAAGCTTTAAATTTTTCTGCTTTTAAATTCATTTTGCACCATTCCTTCATTAAAATATATTTTATCATCAATATAAAAATAAAAACGCATCTCTGATAAATTATAAAACATATATTATCTTGATTATGTTATATATATATATTATCATTATTTTATAATTTTATATATTCCTTTTTAGTCTTTCGATAAATTTTATGATTATGTTTTTCATAATCTCTGGAGTGATTAAGATGAAAACTGATAATATGGATATTACAATTGATGATATTATCAATACCGTAAAAAGTTACAATCCACAAGCTAATTTTGATTTAATTACTAAAGCTTATAATCTTGCTTATGAGGCACATGCTGACCAAAAACGTATTTCAGGTGAAATGTATATCACACACCCATTACATGTTGCTATGATTTTAACTGATTTACATATCGACGAGGTTACTATTGCTGCTGCCTTATTGCATGACGTTGTGGAAGATACAATCTATACCATTGAACAAATGAAAGAACTCTTTGGCGAAGAAGTTGCTATGCTCATTGACGGCGTAACTAAACTCAGCAAAATGAAATATAAATCCAAAGAGGATCAACAGCTTGAAACATACCGCAAAATGTTTTTAGCTATGGCTAAAGATATTCGTGTAATCATGATAAAATTAGCTGACCGCTTGCATAATATGCGTACCTTAAAATATATGCGTGAAGAAAAACAAAAACGCATTGCTAAAGAAACGCTAGAAGTTTATGCACCACTTGCTAATCGCCTTGGTATTTCCAATATCAAATGGGAACTTGAAGATTTATGTTTGCGTTATCTTGAACCTGAAACTTATTATGATTTAGTCGATAAAGTAAACCAAAAACGTGAAGAACGTCAAGGTTTTATCAATGACGCTGTAGCAAAAATACAGCAAGAATTTGATAAAATTCATTTAAAAGGTGAAATCAAAGGTAGAGCAAAACATTTCTACAGTATCTACCGCAAAATGAAAAAAAGCAATAAAGATATCTCTGATATTTTCGATTTACTCGCTGTGCGTGTATTAGTGCAGACTATCCCTGATTGCTACACTGTACTTGGTATTATTCACGCTATGTGGAAACCGCTACCAGGTAGATTTAAAGATTATATCGCTGTACCAAAAACTAATGGCTATCAATCTTTGCATACTACTGTAATCACAGATAATGGTCTACCACTTGAAATTCAAATTCGTACTTTTGCCATGCACGCTATTTCTGAATATGGTATTGCTGCTCACTGGAAATATAAAGAAGCTGGCAATAAAAGTATAGGAGCTAATAGCGAATACGATAAAAAACTTTCATGGCTTCGCCAAATGATTACACTTCAAGATGAATTTTCCGACCCACGCGAATATTTTGAAGCACTCAAAATTGATATTTTCTCCGATGAAGTATTCGTATATACTCCTCGCGGTGATGTTATCAATTTACCAAAAGGCTCAAACCCTATAGACTTTGCTTATCACATTCATACAGATATCGGCAATCACTGTGTAGGTGCTAAAGTAAATGGCAAAATTGTTCCACTTGAATATACTTTACAAAACGGTGATATCGTTTCTGTAATTACCAATAAACAAAATAATGGGCCAAGTCCAGATTGGTTAAATATTGTAGCATCTTCACAGACAAGAACAAAAATCCGCCAATGGTTCAAAAAACAACGTCGTGAAGAAAATATCTCCCGCGGTCTTGAATTATTAGAAAATGAAGCTAAACATTTAGGCTACAATTTTAAAGATTTAGCCAAAAATGATAGACTTTTACAAGTAGCTCAAAAATTAAATATCCAAAATACTGATGATATGTTTGCTTCTATCGGTTTTGGTGGTATCACTGTAAATAGCATTATGAGTAAACTCATTGCTTTTTATAAAAAAGACCTACAAGAAATCACCCCTCCGGATATTTCACAAATGCTTGAAAAAATCAAGCCTAAAACATCTAAGAAAAAAGCAAGTCATGGTATTTTAGTCGAAGGTGAAGATGGTTTCCTTGTGCATTTAGCAAAATGTTGTAATCCTATCCCAGGCGACCAAATAATCGGTTATATAACTCGTGGTCGCGGTGTATCTGTTCATCGTGCCGATTGTCCAAATGTATTGCGTGAAGGCAATGATATGATGCGCGTCATTGATGTAAATTGGGATATCAGCACAGACCAATCTTATCCTGTAACTATCGAAGTTGGTTGTTACGATAGACAAGGTATCTTAACTGAAATTATTGCTAGAATTTCTGATGCGAAAATAAATATTGAAAATATTTCTTCTCGCAGTATCCCTAGCAATAAAACTGCTGTAATGACTATTACTTTCCATACAAAAAATTTAGCTCGTGCAGAACAATTAATGAATACTCTCCGCCGTCTTAAAGATGTTTACAGCGTTCGTCGTAATTTGAGTAGTTCTGCTAAAGAAAAATAAACTAATAAAAATTACAAAGGAGCATTATCATGAAAATAAAAGCCTTAGTAGTTGGCCCAATCATGGAAAATTGCTATATTTTATATGATGAACAAACTTTAGAAGGCATAATCGTCGACCCAGGCGATGAAGCTATAAGTATTTTAAATGTAGTCGATAATTTAAAACTTCATATTAAATATATTGTAAATACACATGGTCATGCTGACCATATTGGCGCTAATAAAGAATTAGGTTTAGCTCTAAAAGCAAAATTGGCTATTCATACTGATGATGCTTGTATGCTCACTGACCCACATCTCAATCTTTCTGAAAATGGCTATATGGGTAGACCTATAATTTCTCAACCTGCCGATATAATCTTACATGAAGGCGACATTATTTCTTTTGGCAATTGCAATCTAAAAGTAATTCATACTCCAGGGCATACACCTGGTGGAATTTGCCTTGTTGGTGAAGGCGTTGTTATGAGTGGCGACTCTTTATTTGCTGGCTCTATTGGTAGAACTGATTTTCCTACTGGCTCTATGACTGATTTAATTTCCAATTTAAAAGCAAAAATCTTGACTTTAGATGAAAATTTAACTGTTTTTCCTGGTCATGGTGGAGCAACTACTATTGCCTATGAAAAACAAATCAATCCTTATTTAGGTTAAATGAAAATGATAAATGATTTTTCACCTGAAATATTAGATTTAAATACTATTGATGAAGCACGCCATGCTATGCAAGATATCCACTGCTCTGATGCTGGCATAAAAATAATGCAAGATAAAGCTCTTTTCAAAGTGATAAAACTTTATGATGTAAATAGTAAAGCTGCCAATATTTTAAAACAAACATTTTTAAGTAAAGGTGGCGAAGTTGCTATCTCTCGTCATTGTGCTGATTTGAGCAAAGAAACTAGTGATGTCATCATCATGGCGACTATACATCAATACAAAAGAGCCATACCTGTATTGAAAATGCAACCTTGGAAATTAAAACAAATCGCTGAAATTTTAACCACTATGATAAAAGAGGTCTAACTATGCTTTACACTTGTAAATATCAATTTGAAAATATCTCTTTATATCTAGTAGCGACAGAAACTCATTTAATTAATATTCAATTTACGCAACCACAAAAAGCTCTGTTACAAACAACAGAGCTTTTATCTATGGCTACTATTCAATTAGATGAATACTTCCAAGGAAAACGTACTACATTTTCTTTACCATTTAAATTAACAGGTACGCCATTTCAACTTGCAGTATGGAAAGAACTTCAAAATATTCCCTATGGACAAACTACTAGTTATAAAGAAATCGCTCAAAAAATCAATAAGCCTAAAGCATATCGAGCTGTAGGCATGGCTAATAATAAAAATCCACTGCCTATTATTATTCCCTGTCATCGCGTTATTGGCTCTAATGGAAAATTAATCGGTTATGCAGGTGGATTAAAATTAAAAAATTATCTCTTAGAATTAGAAAAATCACATACTAATTTTTAATATAAAACTACAAATATAAGAAGGTTGATTTTATGAACTACAAAGGCGTTATATTTGACCTTGACGGCACTCTTGTCAATTCTTTAACAGATTTAGCAAATAGTGTAAACACTGTACTTACTGAATATAATTTACCTACTCATGATATCGAAAGTTATAAATATCGTGTAGGTAACGGCATAAAAAAATTAATGGAGCGTTCCCTACCTCAAGATAAACAATATCTTTTAGATGAAGCTTTAGCTAAATTCAAGCAAGTATACGCTAAACATAATTTAGACCACACAGCTCCTTATGAAGATATCTTAACTTTATTAAAAAAATTACAACAACAAAATATAAAACTCGGTATTTGTACAAATAAACATGATGAAGCTGCCAAAAATATCGTAAAATTATTATTTGGTGAAGGTATTTTCAGCGAAATAATCGGCGATAAAGCTGGATTAAAACGCAAACCAGACCCAGGCAAAGTCTTGATGATTACCCAAAATTGGCAATTAAAACCTCAAGAAATAGCTTATCTTGGGGACTCTGATGTAGATATGCAGACTGCCAAAAATGCCGATATGTTAGCTGTTGGTGTATTATGGGGCTTTAGACCTGCTGATGAATTAAAACAAAATGGCGCAGATATTTTAATTGCTAAACCACTTGATTTATTAACTCAAGTATCATTTGCTAAATAATTATTTATTATAGAAAGGATTTTTTAATTAATGAAAAGTAAAATTCCTGTTCAAGTAGGACAGAAATATGAAATAAAAATCACAGGAATGGGGCAAAGCGGTGAAGGCGTTGGACGTTTTGAAAATTTCACTGTATTTATTCCTTATGCACTTCCTGGAGAAACTGTAGAAGCTAAAATCACACTTGTGAAAAAAAATTATGCTACAGGCGAAATAGTATCTATTCTTGAAAAAACTTCAGACAGAATAAAACCAATCTGTAAAGTATATGATGACTGTGGTGCTTGCCAGCTTCAACATTATTCTTATGAAGCTCAACTCAATGCTAAAAAGCAAAAAGTAATCGATATGATGGAACATATCGCCATCAAAAAAGATATCATCATTCACCCTACTATGCCATCTGTTCACGAATGGCACTATCGCAATAAAATGCAATTTCCAATCGGCAGAAGTAAAAAAGAAGGTATTATCGTTGGTTGTTATGCCCATAGCAGTCATAATATCATCAATACTGAAAACTGCCATATTCAAAAACATACAAATAATGTAATCGCCAATGCTGTACGCGAAATGGCTACAAAGTTTAAATTAAGTGTCTATGATGAAAAAACTCATTATGGTCTTTTACGCCATGTTGTAGGTCGCACTAATCGCGATGAAACTGAATGTATGGTCGTACTCGTTACTGCTCAACCAAAAATACCTCGCGTGCGTGAAATCGTGAATTTCCTACGCTCTAAAATCCCAAATTTGACAAGTGTCATACAAAATATCAATACTGGTAGAAATAATATCATCATGGGCAAAGAATGCAAAATTCTTTGGGGTGCTTCCCATATCACAGACAGATTAGGCAGTCTAAAATTCAAAATATCCGCACTTTCTTTCTTCCAAGTAAATACAGAACAAGCAGAAAAATTATATGAATGTGCTTTAAAATATGCTAATTTAACAGGTAAAGAAACTGTAATTGACGGCTATTGTGGCACAGGTACTATCTCTTTATTTTTAGCTCAAAAAGCAAAAAAAGTTTACGGTATGGAAATCGTACCTGAAGCAATCCGCGATGCTATCGCCAATGCTCGTGATAATAATATAAGAAATGCTGAATTTTTGACAGGCGATGCTGCTAAATTAATGCCTCAACTCTATCGCAAAGGACTTCGTCCAGATGTAATCGTAACTGACCCACCAAGAGCAGGCTGTGCACCAGAAGTTTTAAAAACTTTCGCTGCCATGAGACCAAAACGCATTGTCTACGTATCTTGTAATCCTGCTTCACTTGCTCGCGATATCGGTATCTTAGACGAATTAGGCTATAAAGCTACAGAAATCCAACCTGTAGACATGTTCCCACAAACAGGTCATGTAGAATCTGTATGCTTACTAATAAAAAAATAATCACTTTAACTTACTTTTCTTTGATGGGCAAAGAAAAGTAACAAAAGAATACCCACCGCAGATAAAATTTTAGTTTTGAAAATAATTATCGCTTCATACAACGCTTAGAAACTCGCTTCGCTCAAACATTCAGACTAAAACCGTATTCAGCGATAATTATTTTCAATAACCTTTGGTTACCACTAAAATTTTATAATACGGAAAATATAAGTTACAAATTATTACATAGCAAATAATAATGTTATACTTAAATAACTTAAAATTACAACCAATTATAATAAATGCAAATTTTCCCCGCATTAGCAGACTTTTACGGTAGCTGAAAGCTATTGGCAAAGATAAAATTAGGGCTACGGTTTTAGTCCTACTGTTTGAGCGAAGCGAGTTTAGAGCGTTGTAGACATAGTTTTATCTTTGCCAAAGTAAAATCAATATTGCGGGGCTTTTTCTTTTTGGTTCATTTTTCTTTTATATAAAAGAAAAACGAATAAAATGTTGACTTTAAGTTTACTCCAATATGTATAATTAAATTAATTATTATATATTGGAGTAATTTTTATGTCTATTTCTCGTCGCAATTTCTTTAAATTAGCTGGTATTACTACAGCTTTATTAGCTATGGGTGGTATTGGTTTTATCAATCAGCCTAAGATTGGTCGTTCACCTAAGGGTGATAAATTAGCTAAGATTTTAAAATCTCCTCATTATGTAAATGGGGAATTTCAAAATCTTGAGTCTACATCTGTTTTAGTCAATAAAGATAATTATTATAATGGTATCAAAGAAATTCTATTTCCTACTAAGGGTGTAACTGTACCTAAGGAAAATATTCCTACGCAAAAAACAGATTTAAACGCTTTAAATCCTAAAGAAAATTTACTTGTTTGGTTTGGTCATTCTAGTTTTTATTTACAAATTGATGGTATCAAGATATTAGTTGATCCTGTATTCAGTGATTATGCCTCTCCTTTATTTTTCATCAATAAAGCCTTTGCTGGTACAAATATATATACAGCTAATGATATGCCTGATATTGATGTTCTAATCATCTCTCATGACCATTGGGACCATTTAGATTATGCTACTATTATGAGCCTAAAGCATAAAATCAAGCATATTGTTTGCCCTCTAGGTGTTAGTAGTCATTTTTATCATTGGGGATTTAATCCTGATATAATTCATGATGAAGATTGGTATCGTGAAATAAAACTTAGTGATAATTTAAAAATTCATATTTTACCTTCTCGCCATTTTTCAGGAAGATTTTTAGATAATAATAAAACTCTTTGGGCTTCTTTTGCCATCATTACACCTACCAAAAAAATTTTTTATAGTGGTGATGGAGGATATAGCCCTCAATTCCAAGAAATTGGTGATTATTTCCAAGGCTTTGATTTAGCTATCATGGAAAATGGTCAATATAATACATCTTGGGCACAAATTCACATGATGCCAGAAGAAGTAGCTCAAGCTACTATGGATTTACAAGCTAAAATACTTTTACCTGTACATTGTGGAAAATTTGCTCTAAGCCCACACCATTGGCAAGATCCTTTTGAACGTATTTATACAGCTAGTCAAAATAAATCATATAAATTGCTCACTCCACTATTAGGGGAAACTGTATTTCTTGACCAAAACAATCAAAAATTCAACAAATGGTGGACTACTATTTCCTAATATCTTGAATAATAATCTTTAAACAAAAAATGCACTACTAAATATAAATTTAGCAGTGCATTTTTATTTTTATAAATCAGCCAATTTTTACTGTATGAATAACTTTATAACCTTTAGCTTCTAATTTTGCTTTGATATCATCAATATTAGTAATATCGCCACGAATAACGATTTCGTATTTATTATCTTCTTTTTTGCAAGTTATCAAGCTATCAATGCTAACACCTGCTTGTCCAAAGATTTCTGCGATATCTTTAACTACACCAATTTTATCTGTAACTTCCAAAGTAATACGAGTTTTTCCATCAGCTAAGCCCATTACATCTACAAATGTTTTGAAAATATCTGTTTCTGTGATAACGCCTACTACAGCACCCATATTACTTACAACTGGCATACCACCAATTTTATTTTTATACATAATAAGTGCGGCTTCTTCAATAGTTGCACCTACATTTACAGAAACAACATCTTTTTTCATGATATCTCGAACGCAAATTTTTGCAAGTAACGAATTTATCTCATATCTTGATAAGGTTGTTGCAGGCGATGGTGCTACACGCATTAAATCACTATCGCTTAAAAATCCTACTAATTTTCCATCATCTACAACAGGTAAGCGACGAAAATTATGTTTTTTCATTAAATGAGCTACTTCATCAACTTTAGTATCAGCTGTTACTGTCATAGGATTTTTCGTCATTCTATTAATAACAAACATTTTTTTCACCTCATATAAATTTATTTTATTATCCTATAAGAAAGGATTCGCTATAAATCTAACGAATCCCTGCATACAATAATTATCTATATAAAATCAGCCACCAAGATATGCTTTTCTTACTTCTTCACTAGCAGCAAGTTCTTTGGCATCACCAGAAAGTGTAATTCGTCCTGTTTCCAAAACATATGCACGATTAGCAATAGAAAGTGCCATATTTGCATTTTGTTCTACTAATAAAACTGTAGTGCCTGCTTTATTGATATCTTGTATTATTGAAAAAATTTCTCTTATCAATAATGGTGCAAGACCCATGGAAGGCTCATCTAAAAGTAGTAAACGAGGTCTACTCATCAAAGCTCGTCCCATAGCAAGCATCTGCTGTTCCCCACCAGATAAAGTTCCTGCTTGTTGATTTACCCTTTCTTCAAGTCTTGGGAAACGTTCAAATACCATTTTCAAATCTTTAGCAATACCAGCTTTATCCTTACGAATAAATGCACCTAATTCCAAGTTTTCCATAACAGTCATTTCTGCAAAAACACGTCTGCCTTCTGGTACTTGAGAAATACCTGCTTTTACGATATTTTGTGCTGGCATTCCGGCAATATTTTTACCTTCAAACTCAATTGTACCAGTCTTTGGTTTTAAAAGCCCTGAAATAGTGCGTAGAGTTGTAGATTTTCCTGCCCCATTAGCCCCAATCAAAGTAACTATTTCACCTTCATTGATTTCTAGGCTAATTCCTTTTAAAGCATGAATCGCACCATAATAAACATTCATATCATTTATTTTTAACATAAATTCTACACCTCCCCACCTAAATAAGCTTTAATAACCTCAGGATTTTTCTGAATTTCTTCTGGAGTTCCACTGGCAATAATACAACCATATTCCAAAACATAGATGCGTTCACAAATTCCCATTACTAAGCTCATATCATGTTCAATAAGTAAAATAGATAAACCAAATTCTTTACGTATCCAGCGTATCATTTCCATCAATTCTTGTGTTTCTTGTGGATTCATACCTGCTGCCGGTTCATCTAATAATAATAATTTTGGCTTAGTAGCCAAAGCTCTGGCAATTTCTAAGCGACGTTGTGCCCCATATGGTAAATTTTTTGCCACTTCATAAGCCTTATCTTCTAATTTAAAAATCTTTAATAGTTCTAGACTTTTTTTAGTGATTTCATCTTCTTCTTTGAAATATCTGCCCAAACGAAGTACAGACTCCACTAAACTATATTTTGCATGAGAATCATATGCTATTTTTACATTATCTAAAACAGTTAATTCCGAGAACAATCTTATATTCTGAAAAGTACGTGCAATTCCTCGAGAAGTTATCTGATAAGGTTTTAATCCAACTAAACTTTTACCAGCAAAATCAATAGTACCTGTAGTTGGTTGATATACACCTGTCAATAAATTAAATGCAGTTGTTTTCCCTGCACCATTTGGCCCAATAAGACCTATGAGTTCGCCCTCATTTATCTCTATATCAAAATTAGATACTGCTTTTAATCCGCCAAATACTTTTGATACACCATCTGTTTTTAATAATTCCATAATTATCCACGACCTCCCTTAAAACGTTGGAAAATCTTAAGGCTTGTAATTTCTGTATAACCAAAAAGACCTTGTGGACGATAAAACATTAATAAAATCAATACTAATGCATATGCAATCATACGGAATTCAGGCCAACTAGCAAGTGCTGCTGATACGAAAGTTACTACAAACGCACCAGCGATTGAACCTGTAATTGAACCTAATCCGCCAAGTACTACCATGATTAAGAAATTAAATGATGCCATAAAAGTAAATGAAGATGGATTGATAATATAGAAACAATGAGCAAATAATCCACCGCCAATACCAGCAAAAATAGCCCCAATAGTAAATGCCATTACTTTATATTTTGTAGTATTAACACCCATAGCTTCTGCTGCAATCTCATTTTCACGTACAGCAATACAAGAACGACCATATTTAGAATTAACAAAATTCTTAATGAAGAACAATGTAAATAACATTATAAAAAATACCCATGGAAAAGTCGTATTATGTGGTATACCTTTAAAACCAGCTGCACCACCTACATACTCTATATTCATGATAACAATACGAATGATTTCCCCTAAGCCTAATGTAGCGATAGCCAAATAATCGCCTTTTAGACGCAATGTTGGCAAACCAATCAAAAATCCCAAAATACCAGCTGCAAAACCGCCAATTAATAAAGCCACAATAAATGGAGAATGAAAATTAACTGTTAAAATTACGCCAACATAGGCGCCTACTGCCATAAAGCCAGCATGACCTAAAGAAAATTGACCTGTATAACCATTTATCAAATTTAAACTTGCTGCCATGATAATATTGACACATACAAGGAAAATATTTAATTCCCAGAATGAGCCAATAATTCTTTCAGCCATCAAAAATTGCAAAACGCCAAATAAAACAATCGCAAGTATTAAAGTTATTATATCTTTTTTTCTAAGAGAATTCACTTTTAACACCTACACTTTCTCATTAGTATTCTTACCAAAAATACCAGATGGTTTGAATAACAATACTAATATTAATATCGCAAAAGCTGCTGCATCACGGAATGTAGAAGATATAAAACCGGATACTAAAGCTTCAATTACACCTAAAACAATACCACCAGTCATAGCTCCTGGGATACTACCGATACCACCTAATACAGCGGCAACGAAAGCTTTAAGCCCTGGCATAATCCCCATAAGTGGGTCAATAGAGTTATAATATACACCTACTAAAACACCACCAGCGGCTGCTAATGCTGAACCAATACCAAAAGTAAAAGAAATTACTCTATCTGCATTTATACCCATGAGTTGAGCTGTTTCTGTATCAAAAGATACAGCACGCATAGCTTTACCCATTTTAGTTTTCTGTACAATGTAAGTGAGTAATACCATCAAAATTACAGTAATAATAAAAATTAATAATTGCTGTCCATTAATTACAAATGAACCAATATTTAAAGATAAGGAATCAATAACATTTGGAAAAGTTCTTGGTGTTGGTGAAACAAAATACATACTTGTATATTCAAGGAAAAATGAAACCCCAATCGCTGTTATTAACAGTGATATACGTGGAGCTTTACGCAATGGTTTATATGCTATTTTTTCTACTAAAATTCCTAAAAGACCAGTAACAACCATAGAGATGATAAGTGCTGGAATAATCGACATCTTAGTCATTGTTACAGCATAAAATCCTACATACGCACCAACCATATAAACATCACCATGGGCAAAGTTTATCAACTTAATAATACCGTATACCAGGGTATAACCTAAAGCAATCAATGCATAAATACTACCTAAGGAAATACCATTGATTAATTGCTGTATTAATTGCTCAAAAAAATCCATCTTACTTTCCTCCTTCACAAAGAAAGGCCGCAAAATTGCGGCCCTTTCACCTAGTATAATCAGCCTTCTGCTGTTGTTGGTGTAACTCTTTGTTTAAGAACTTTATTACCATCTTTCATTTCAATAATGAAAGCATTTTTGATCAAGTTGTGATTTTCATCAACAGTAAGTTTACCTGTACCAACTTGTAAATCTTTAGTTTCTGCTAATGCTTTCTGAATTGCTTCTGGATCTGTGCTACCTGCACGTTTTATAGCATCAACGAGCATTTTACCTGCATCATAACCAAGAGCAGCAAATACACCTGGAGCATGACCATATTCTTTTGTGAATGCATCTACAAAAGCTTTAGCATCTGGATCTGTTTCAGTATAGTGAGTGATGAAGTAAGTATTATTAAGTGCATCTGCACCAGCGATATCTACTACTTTTGTATCATCCCAACCATCTGTACCTAAAATTGGTTGTGTAATACCAAGTTCACGTGCTTGTTTTACAATTTTACCAACTTCTTCATAGTAAGCAGGAATATAAATTATATCTGCATTTGCTGTTTTAATATTTGTAAGAGTTGCTTTAAAGTCTTGGTCTTTAGCTACGAAAGCTTCTTCCATTACCACTTTACCGCCTAAAGCTTCAAATTTATTTTTAAATACTTCAGCTAAGCTCTTAGAATAATCTGTACTAGAGTCTAAATAAATAACAGCTGTTTTAGCTTTTAATTCGTTAGCTGCAAAAGCTGCCATTGTATTACTTTGTAATGGGTCAATGAAGCAACCACGGAATACAAATGGTTTAACTTGACCATTTTCTACTGTAATATCAGGGCTTGTTGCATCAGGTGCGATAATTGGCACTTTATTTTCAGTTGCTACCTGAGATTCAGCTTGTACTGCACCAGAAGTTGCAGGTCCTACGATAGCTACAACTTTATCATCAGAAATAAGTTTTGTAGCTGCGTTAGCTGCTTCAGCAGGGTCTGATTTATTATCAGCTTCAACTAGAGTAATTTTTTTACCATTAATTCCACCGGCGTCATTAGCTTCTTTGATAGCTAATTTCAAACCTTCTAATGTTGTTGTACCATAGTTAGCAACATTACCAGTCATTTCAAAATTGGCACCGATTTTAATTTCATCACTATTTGCTGCTTCTTCACCGCCACAACCAGCGAAAATGCTACCGAACATTGTCATACCAAGAAGTAATCCTGCTATGCGCAAACGTTTTTTAGAAAAATTCATTATGATTCCTCCCAGCATAGGCCTAAAATATAATTATTATAATTCCTTTATGTAGGTCTTAGTCTTGATGTTGTTTATTATACTTTACAAGTTTACAACAGTCAAGTACTTAATTTAAAAATTTTATATTTTTTATCTTTTAATAAGCAATAAATAATATGTACTATCTAATAAATATATCCTTATTTTTTACACTAAAAATAATTTATTTACAATAAATTCCCTATTTCTTAATTATATATTTAAATCTGTTACCTTTAAATATATATATTTATGTATATTATTACAGGACATTTAATTATAATGCTCAATTATGATGCTTATTTTAATAAACTTCTACCACTCTATCATTACTTATGATAGAATAAAAAGATAGTACTATTTTTTTATAGGAGGATTTAAATTGTCGGAATTACAAACTGAAATTCAAAAACGACGTACTTTTGCGATTATCTCTCACCCAGATGCTGGTAAAACTACTTTAACTGAAAAATTATTGCTCTATGGAGGTGCAATCCATTTAGCAGGTTCTATAAAATCCCGTAAAACTCAACGTCATGCTGTTTCTGACTGGATGGAAATTGAAAAACAGCGTGGTATTTCTGTAACTTCTAGTGTGCTTCAATTCGATTATGCTGGTTGCCGTATCAATATCCTTGATACTCCAGGTCACCAAGACTTCAGTGAAGATACTTATCGTACACTCATGGCTGTAGATAGTGCTGTCATGATTATCGACGTAGCCAAAGGTGTCGAAGCACAGACAAAAAAATTATTCAAAGTTTGTAAACAACGTCATATTCCAATTTTTACATTTGTTAATAAACTTGACCGTTTTGGTAAAGCTCCACTTGAATTAATGGAAGAAATCGAAGATGTTTTAGGTATTCGCTCTTATCCAATGAATTGGCCTATCGGTACAGATGGTCATTATAAAGGTATTTATCACCGCGAAACTGAAAAAGTAGAATTATTCAGTGAAGATACATCTCATGGTCAAGAAGAACGTGAGTCTGTAATTTTTGATTTAAAAGATCCAAAAGCTAAAGAAATCATTGGCGACACTGATTATCAAGCTTTATTAGATGATATTGATTTACTTGATGTTGCTGGTGAACAGTGGTCTATGGACAAAGTAAATAAAGGTGAATTGACACCTATGTTCTTTGGTAGTGCCATGACTAACTTCGGTGTACGTGGTTTCTTAGAAGAATATCTTCGTCTTGCACCAGCTCCTCAACCTCGTATGAGCTCCGATGGTCTTATCAGCCCTGATGATGAAAAATTCTCTGGCTTCATCTTTAAAATTCAGGCTAATATGAACCCTGCTCATCATGATAGATTATCCTTCATTCGCATTTGCTCTGGTAAATTCGAACGTGGTATGAGCGTTTATCATATGCAAGGTGGCAAAGCTGTAAAACTTTCTCAGCCACAACAATTCTTAGCTCAAGACCGTCAAATCATTGATACTGCATACCCTGGAGATATTGTTGGTTTATTTGACCCTGGTATCTTCGGTATCGGCGATACACTTTGTATGCCTTCTCACAAATTCAAATTTGCAGATTTTCCTGTATTCCCACCAGAAAGATTTGCTCGTGTTTCTGCTAAAGATACTATGAAACGCAAACAATTCGTAAAAGGTATCATGCAGCTTACACAAGAAGGTGCTGTACAATTATTCCAACAAGCAGGTGCTGGTATGGAATCTTATATTGTTGGTACTGTAGGACAATTGCAGTTTGATGTATTAGAATACCGCTTAAAAAGCGAATATAATACAGAAATAGTCATGAATATGCAACCATTTGAAGTTGCTCGTTGGCTTCGTTTCAAAGATAATCGTCCTGTAACTCCAGAATCTCTCCGTGGTGCTGACCGTGGAATGTTCGTATATGATATGAAAGATCGTCCTGTACTTCTTGTAAACAACGAATGGGCATTAGGCTGGATTCAAGATAATAATCCAGATTTAGAAATGTTCCCTGTACCACCAGAAAAACAAGATGCTGAAGACGATATGAAATAATTTAATAAATAAAAAAACGACTACGCTTAAATGCTTAGTCGTTTTTTTTGTCAAAATATAATTGTTTTATATGTTTTGCAATCTCTTGTAAATTATTTGGTACAAGTTCGATATTATAGCCAATGAATAATGGAGATGTCGCAAATCTAGGCATTATTTTTACATGTATATTGCCTTCAATTAAATAGAAGAATAAATTATAACTGCTACAATTTACACTGAAATGATTCATGATATAATCGACGCCTATTTGCACAAATTCAGCTAAGGTATCGATATCATTTAAACCTTTCATAATTACATTGATTTCTGTAAATCCCACACGTGGCTTTGTAGACAAGTTCATAATTACATTATTTTTTTCTGCAATTTTAATGCCTTCAAATTGGCGCTTATCACACATATTTTTAAACTCTAAATTTTTAATGCCCACAATTTGCATATGTGGATGACGCATAGTTCCACCAGATAAAGGCCCATGATTTTTGAAGAAAAGTACTGTTTTATATTTTTTACTATTAATGATATTGAGCCAGTGATTTATACTAAAATGCATGAGTTCTTGCATATACTCTAAAGTATAATCTGGAATATCTGCATTACATTCACTGCCTTCAATAATTAATAATTGATAAGCTTCTTGTAAAACTTGATATTTATTTTCTAATAATATCATATCATTTTTTATTTCTATGATATTTTTTAAACTTTTCACATCACAAAATGGACAAGCAACTTCTCTATGTACAATATTTTCAGGTTTTGATTTACCAATATTTATATCAAATCCTAGATAATTATACTCCATAAAAATTTTCCTTTCTTTTTTTATTTTACTTAAACTCATTCAATGCTTACTTAATCCTAGCTTTATAGCTATAAAAGTAAAATATACTAGCATAGTTTTACGATAAATGCTATAATTTTCTAGTATAATTACTTTTTTAAGCTGTATTTACTATTATACAGTCTTTTCAATTAAAAGAAAATGATGTTTTAAAGCAGGTGTTTTCCATTAACGAACAAGATAATACTTCAAAAAAATCTCATAAAGCTGAAAGCTTTTTAAAAGGAACTTTTATATTAACAGTCGCTAGCTTGGTAGTTAAAGTTATCGGCTCATTAAACTGGATTTTTGTTTCCCGCGTTTTAGGCGGTGAAGGTATCGGTCTTTATCAAATGGCTTTTCCTATTTATTTTTTAGCCTTGACCGTTTCTTCTGCAGGTGTTCCTGTAGCTATTTCTATTATAACAGCTGAAAGAGTTGCCTTAAATGATATTTTTGGGGCAAAACGCATTTTTCGCATTTCCATGTGCTTTATGTTCTGCACTGGTTTATTTTTTAGTTTACTGACCTATTTCGGTGCTCAATGGCTCATAGATTGGCAATTTGTGCGTGACCCTCGTGCATATTATTCCATTATTGCACTTGCTCCAGCTGTATTCTTTGTTACTATCTTAGCTAGTTCTCGAGGATATCTCCAAGGTTGGCAACGCATGACACCAACTGCTGTATCACAGATTGTTGAACAGATATTCCGCGTTGTAACCATGATTTTATTTGCTCAACTCCTCTTACCTTATGGACTTGAATATGCTTCAGCTGGTGCTTCCTTAGGTGCCTTAGCTGGTGCTATTACTGGTGTCATGGTTTTAGTTTATTTCCACATAAAATTAGAAAAAGATATTGTCAAAAACTATGGTAATGAATTAAAACCTGTAAATGATGCTCAAACAGCTTCTGTCTGGAAGATTATTAAACGTATCTTTGTATTGGCACTTCCAGTTTCTGCTGCTAGTATCATGCTTCCGATTGTATCTAATCTTGATTTATTAATCGTACCAGCTCGTTTGGAAGTAGCTGGTTATAGCGTAAATGAAGCTACAGAATTATTCGGTTATTTGACTGGTATGGCTGTACCACTTGTCAATCTTTCCACTATTTTAACAGCTTCTCTTGCTGTAAGTATCGTACCTGCTATCTCTGAAGCTCGTACGTTAAAAGATAAAACACGTTGTTTCAATCAAACAGCAGCTGCTATGCGTATTTCAAACTTTATCTGTTTCCCTGCATTTGTAACAGTTATGATGTTGGCTGTGCCTATCTCAACTTTAATCTACAATGCACCTGGAGCAGGCCCTGCTGTTTGGGTTTCGTCTTTTAGTATAGTATTACTTGGTCTTCATCAAGTTACTACTGGTGTTCTTCAAGGACTTGGACACCCTACTATTCCAATGATTAATATGGTTATCGCTGCCATTGCTAAAGTTATTTTAAACTGGGTATTAACAGCACAGCCTTCACTCGGTATCATGGGTGCTGCATGGGCTACTGTTGCTGATATCGGTATTGCAGCTTTAATCAATCTATATTTCTTATATAAATATATCAATTATAAAATTGAAATCATGCAATTATTGAAAACTATTGTTTCTGCTGCTATCATGGCTGGTATTATTCATTTTGGCTATGAATTCTTATTATATGAAACAGCAAGCAATGCTTTAGCTACTTTTGCATCTTTATTCGTTGGTATGTTCTTCTATATTATTGTCTTAATTTTAATCGGTGGTATCATGGAATCAGATATCGAACGCATTCCTATGATTGGTGCCCCTAGTATTCGTTTCTTCAAAAAAATTGGTGTTTTAAAAAATTAATGGAGAGATTATAAAATGAAAAAATTTCTATTGGCATATAATCCAGTTTCTGGTGATGCCATGTTTAAGAAAAAATTAGACGATATTATCAATCAATTTCAAAGTCGTGACTGTATCATCATGCCTTACCGCACTAAAAAAGAAAGTTTTGATCAATTTTTCGCTAATTGCGTACGCAATGTAAATGCCGATGGTATCATTGCAGCTGGTGGCGATGGTACTTTGCATAAAATAATCAATATGACCTTAAAAGAAAATCTTGACGTACCTGTAGGTATTATTCCTAGTGGTACATCTAACGATTTTGCTTCTCATCTTGGTATTGATGCCAAATTTGATGAATATATCAATAGTATCATCACTGGAAAAACTCAATATGTAGATGTTGGCTCTATCGGTGATGAATACTTTATTAATGTAATCAGTGCTGGTATGATGACAGGCGTTGCTCATGAAGTTGATACTCGTCTTAAAAATACTTTTGGTAAATTAGCTTATTATTTCCGTGGACTCGGTGAACTTCCTAGATTTCGCGGTTTAGATTTCACAATTGAAGCTGATGGTGAAATCATCAAAGAAAAAATCTTCTTTGTATTAGTCGTTAATTCACCTGTTGTAGCTAGCTTCAAAAATATATCTATGGACGCTAAAATCAATGATGGCAAATTAGATATGATATTATTAAAACAATGTAATATTCCTGAATTGATGAAAATCGTAGCTGATACAGTGGCAGGAAAAACATCTTTTGATAATAAAAATATCATCTATAAACAAGCATCTTATTTCAAATTCTCTTGTCCAGACCGCGTAGAAAGCGATTTAGATGGTGAACTTGGCCCTATATTACCACTAGAAATTCATACAGTTTCTAATAAATTAAAAATGTTTGTCTTATAAAATAAACAAAATGCACTTTAAAAGTTGGATATTAATCTAACAATTAAAGTGCATTTTTTTTGCATAATAATATATAATTATCCCTATTTATTTTCATAACAAAAAAGAGAAGAATATACATTCTTCTCTTTAAATTTAGCTATTATTTTTAAACTTCCATGATGATTGGTAAAATCATTGGACGACGACGTGTTTTTTCATAAAGATATCTACCAATAGCTTCGCGAATGTCATTTTTTATTACAGACCATTCTGTAATATCATTATCTAAGCAATGTTCAATGGCAGAAGTTACTCTTTCTTTTGCTTCTTCCATCAAAGCTTCTGATTCTCTAACATAGACAAAACCACGAGATACGATATCTGGGCCAGCTGCGATAAAGCGACCTTCTTTATCCATAGTAACAACTACGATTAAGATACCATCTTGAGATAATTGACGGCGGTCACGAAGTACGATATTGCCTACATCACCAACGCCAAGACCATCGATTAATACTTTACCAGAAGTTACTTTACCTACTACTTGACCTTTATCACGTGTAAATTCTAAAACTTGTCCAATTTCACTGATGAAAATATTTTCTTTCGGCATACCAATACTTTCAGCTAATTTAGCATGCTTTACGATATGATGATATTCACCATGTACAGGTATGAAAAATTTAGGACGAACTAAATTATGCATTAATTTTAATTCTTCTCTACTAGCATGACCTGAAACGTGAATTCCTTCATCACGTCCATAGATAACATCAGCGCCTTGTTTTAATAAATTATCTATTGTTCTTGATACTAATTTTTCATTTCCTGGAATAGGTGTAGCTGAAATAATAATTGTATCACCTGGCACAATGCCTACTTTGCGATGATTTGCTGTAGACATACGAGTGAGCGCTGACATTGGTTCACCTTGGCTACCTGTAGTGATTATTACCACTTGGTTCATTGGATAATTATTGATTTCATCAATGTCGATTAACATATCTTCAGGCATATTTAAATAACCTAATTTAATAGATATATTTACTACATTTATCATGCTACGGCCTAAAATAGCTACTTTACGATTATATTTAATAGCTGTATCTACTACTTGTTGTATGCGATGTACATTTGAAGAAAAAGTCGCGATAATTATGCGATTTTTAGCTTTACGGAAAGCTTTTTCAAAGGCAATACCTACTGTACGTTCACTTGGTGTATGCCCTTCGCGTTCTGCATTTGTGCTGTCAGCTAATAATACTAAAACGCCTCTATTTCCTAAATCAGAAAAAGCTCTAAAATCAGTCATTTTACCATCTACGGGCGTATAATCAAATTTAAAATCTCCTGTGTGTACAATCATACCCATAGGAGTTTTAATGGATAAACCACATGCATCAGCAATACTATGATTTACACGTATAAAGCCAACAGTAAAGCAACCTGCACTTATTATATCTCCATGATATACAGGATGAAGATTACTAGAATCCACTCCATTTTCTTTTAAACGACCTTCTAAAATTCCTAAAGTTAAACGTGTACCATAAACTGGTATATTAGGAATTTGACGTAAGACATAAGGTAATGCTCCGATATGGTCTTCATGACCATGTGTGAGCACAATAGCCTTTATCTTATCTTTATTTTCTAATAAATACGTAATGTCAGGAATAACTAAATCTATACCTAGCATTTCTTCCTCAGGGAACATCAACCCAGCATCAATAACGATAATATCATCACCGTAACGTACAACGGTCATATTTTTACCAATTTCGCCAAGTCCACCCAAAGGAATTATTTGCAATTTTTGAGCTTCCTTTGCCAAAAAAAAGCACCTCCAAATTTATATTTATATATATATTTATTTTTTAGTATTCATTATTATTGTAAATTTAAACGTAAATCCGTCCCGTACAGATGACCTTTGATAAATAATATATATACACCGAAACATTTAATACTCGAATTAATTATATAACTAAATTCATTCTTTGTAAAGAAGCCCCTGCATTATCAATGTCTTTTGGTTATAAATCATAACTACATATCAATTCGTATTTTTATTAATCTAAGAGAAATTCACTAAATACTTGATTGCCAAATTTCATGCCTTTGAAGGTTAAATAAATATACTTTTGAGTATTGATTATCAACCCATCTTTTTCTAGATTTGGCAAAATTTCACCGTATAAATTTTCTATATCTGTATTAAATTTTTGCTTAAAAATTTCTTTATCTATGCCTTTAGCCATGCGCAGACCTAAAAAACAAAATTCTTCAATATGTGCTTTTTCATCTACTATTTCCTCATTGATAAACGGCAATATTTTTTGATTGCATTTTTTTATATATTCATCTATATCAAAAGGATTTTGCACACGTTTTTGATTATAATATCCATGAGCGCCTGCTCCTAATCCTAGATAAAATTTATCTTGCCAATAAGCTAAATTATGTCTACTTTCATAACCAATCTTCGCAAAATTAGATATTTCATAACGATTGTAATTATATTTAGGCAATTGCTCTGTTAAATAATCATACATCATTTCACTTTCGTCTTCTGATGGCAATATCAATTTCCCTTGGTCATATAATCTGCCAAAAACGGTATTTTCTTCTATTTGTAAACCATAAATAGAAATATGTTGTATATTTTTATTTACTGCCCAAGATACAGCTTCTTTGAGCATCTCTAATGTTTGCCCAGGTAATCCATACATCAAATCCACACTTATATTCTTAAAACCTATTTTTTGAGCCATTTCTATAGCCATATCAGCTTCTTTAATCGTGTGAATTCGTCCTATTTTTTGCAATAAATCATCTTGTACTGCTTGTACACCAAAACTCAATCTATTAATTCCATTTTGATAAAGATATTGTAATTTTTGTTCATCTACAGTTCCTGGATTTGCTTCCAAAGTTATTTCTATATCAGAATTTAAAGCAAAATTTGCCTTTACAGTATTTAATGCTCGTATAATTAAATTTGGTGGCAAAATCGAAGGAGTTCCGCCACCAAAATAAATCGTATCAATACAAATATCAGGAAATAACGCCTGATACATGGTTATTTCCTGACAAAGTGCATTTATATACTGTTCATATAAAGTTTCATCTACTTTTTTTGCAGTTGAAGCAAAATCGCAGTAAAAACATTTTTGTTTACAAAATGGAATATGAATATATATGCCAAATCCCATTAGTCTATTTTTAAAATCGCCATGAAAGCTTCTTGTGGAACTTCTACAGAACCTACAGCCTTCATACGTTTTTTACCTTCTTTCTGTTTTTCTAATAATTTACGTTTACGTGTGATATCCCCACCATAACATTTTGCAAGTACGTCTTTACGCATAGCACGTACATTTTCACGAGCAATAATTTTATTACCTACTGCTGCCTGAATAGGAATTTCAAACATCTGACGTGGAATTATAGTTTTTAATTTTTCCGCTAATTGACGACCACGAGCTGCTGCTTTATCTACATGAACAATAGTGGATAAAGCATCTACAGGGTCTCCATTTAACAAGATATCAAGTTTTACTAATTTAGATGTCTGATAATCTGTCATTTCATAATCAAGTGAAGCATATCCACGAGTAGCAGATTTTAATTTATCAAAATAATCATAGATAATTTCACTAAGTGGAATGTGATAAATTACCATTACACGATTTACATCAAGATAATCCATAGTTTTGAATACGCCACGTTTTTCTTGAGAAATCTCCATTACAGGCCCCACATAATCATTAGGTACGATTACAGTAGCTTTTACATAAGGTTCTTCAATATGTTCAATCTCTGTAGGAGATGGCATAGAAGCTGGGTTATCAATTTTTACCATTTCTTTATTAGTTTTATATACATGGTAAATAACGCTTGGTGCTGTAGTTATGAGTTTTAATTTATATTCACGTTCTAAACGTTCTTGAATAACGTCCATGTGTAAAAGACCTAAGAAACCACAACGATAACCAAAACCTAAAGCAATAGAAGTTTCTGGTTCAAAAGTAAGAGCTGCATCATTTAATTGTAATTTTTCTAAAGCATCTTTTAAATTTTCATAATCAGAGCTATCAACTGGATATAAACCACAATATACCATCGGTGTTACACCACGATAACCTGGTAATGCTTCACTAGCCGGATTATTAGCATCAGTAATAGTATCACCAACGCGAACATCACGCACATTTTTAAGGCTACCAGCGACAAATCCTACCTCACCAGTTTCTAACATATTGATATTAACTGGCTGTGGTCTAAAGCAACCGATATCTGTAACTTCAAATTCTTTACCTGTTGCCATCATTTTTAATTTCATGCCAGGTTTGATTGAACCATCAATTACGCGAATATGAGCAATTACACCTTTATAAGCATCAAAATAAGAGTCAAAAATAAGTGCTTTTAATGGTTTATCACTGTCATCTGGTGGAGCAGGAATTTTTTGTACAATCTGTTCTAAGATATCTTCAATACCAATTCCAGCTTTTGCACTTGCAAGTACTGCATCAGAAGTATCCAAACCAATGATATCTTCAATTTCCTGTTTTACCATTTCAGGTTCAGCACTTGGTAAATCGATTTTATTGATTACAGGAATGATTTCTAAATCATGTTCTAAAGCTAAATAAACATTTGCCAAAGTCTGTGCTTCTACACCTTGAGTAGCATCTACAACTAATAACGCACCTTCACAAGCTGCTAAGCTACGAGATACTTCATAGTTAAAGTCAACGTGGCCTGGTGTGTCAATTAAGTTTAATTCATAGATTTCGCCATCTTTTGCTTTATAGTGTAAACGCACAGTCTGTGCTTTAATTGTAATTCCACGTTCACGCTCTAAATCCATGCTATCTAAAACTTGAGATTCCATTTCACGTTCAGTGAGCGTACCTGTATATTCAATTAATCTATCTGCCAAAGTAGATTTACCATGGTCGATATGAGCAATAATCGAAAAATTTCTAATATGTTTTGCGTCCAACGTTGTTCCTCCATTAATTATTTTATTGTTATAATTATATCATTTAGTAGAAGTCCCTAGCAATAGTTATAGCACTTTGTCAGCTTACTAAATAATAAAATAATAGCTATAACTGCTTATTTTTTTATTTACACAGTTATAGCTATTATCATTGATTATCCAAATATTTTTTTATATTAGTTTTTAAAATATATTCTATTTCTTCTTTTGTCGTCGATTGTAATATTGAATAAATTATTTCATCATCATCTAACAAATACATAATTTCTTTTAAAGCTTGTGTATGTTGCTCTTTATCTACAGCTGCCAAAGTAATAAAAATCTGTGCTTTATTTTTACTTTTTCCAAATTCAACAGGTTCTTTTGTAATTACTAAACTAAATCCTGTTTTATTTACATTATCCTTCATACTAGCATGTGGCATCACTATTTTAGGTGCTAAAATCATATATTCACCAAAATTATTTACATTATCAATCATATCTTTAATATAATTTTCTTCTATATAACCTTCATCTTTTAATAACTTACCACCTAAAGATATTGCCTCTTGCCAACTAGCAATATCTGCTTGTACTACAATTCTATCTTTTCCCAATAAATCCATAAAAGACAATTTTTGTATGCTATATTCTTGTAACAAATTCATTAAATTCTGCTTTAACATATTTTTATTATCTATACGATAATATTTTTCTACCAAATTCATTATGTCGTTTATTGGTAAACTTTTTTTATTTTTTATCGGTTTATTATAGTTATATTTTGCAAAAAAAGCACTTAATTCACTAATATTTTTTTCTGTTAAAAACGGCTGTACTAAAATAGATTTTACCGGAACTGATTGTAATGGCACTGTAGTAATTACTAAATCTAAACTTTCATTTACAATATATTCATAAGCATTATGTAATGAAGTCGTTCCTACTGTTTCAAAATCAAACATAGATTGCAATTTATTCAATACATATTTTGATGTACCTATTCCCGTAGCACATACCAATAATACCCGAGCCTTATGTTCTTTACAGTGTTTCATACGTTCATACGATGTCATAAAATGAATACACAAATATCCACATTCTTCATCATTTACAGTAATTTTATATTCATCATCTAAAAATTGTACTACTTGTTTTATACATAAAAATAAATCACTATATTTATTTTTTATTTCTGCTAATAATGGATTTTTTATTAATATATTATGTTGCACACGATAAATGAACGATTGCATATGTTGGAGCAAATTATCATATAATCCATTATCATATTCAAACGGAAACTCATATAACTTTGATGTTTTTTCAATCAAGATAATAACTATCTTTTGCAAATATAATTCATTTTTTACATTTTCATTAAAAAAATTATTTCCTAACAAATGTATAGTTATATATCCAATTTCACTTTTCGGAATTTCTATATTAAATTGTTTTTCTAGACTATTTGTTATACTCGAAGCTATCGCAAATTCAGGTGTATTTGATAAATGTTTTAGCTCCATGCTATCCATCAAAATATCTTTACCTGTTTTTATTCGTTTTATTGCAATAATTAAATGAATCACTAAGTTATTAAACTTATCTTCAGAAAAAACAGTATTCATTTGTTTTTCTGCTTCTCTAACAAAATTTTGTATAGATAATACAGATATATCACTAAATAATCTAAACAAATCTACATTTGCTTCATTATGTGATAAATGAGCTAATAATTTTTTTGATGCAATTTGTCTTAATTTCGTCTCATTGCCAACTAAACGTATACCTTTACCTTTTACCGTTTCAATATACTCGGTTTTAGTATTGATATATGATTTTAATAATTTCATATCATTTTGGACAGTTGCTTTACTAACTTTTAATAAATCAGACAATTTTTGAATAGTGATATATTCATTCAATCCTAAAAGAATATAAAAAATATTTAATACTCTTTCTGTTTGCGACATTATATAATAATTATTATCTGTATCTCTAAAAATTTCTAATATTTTTTGCTTTTCTTCTTTCGGTACAGTAAAACTTATGCCTTTATTTGGTTTTCTCGTCAATACTTTTAAATCATGTTCTTTTAAATAATTATCAATATTATCTAAATCATATCTAATCGTTCTTGAACTTACACCTAATAAATTTGATAACTCTTCTATTGTTATTGGACTTTTATTATTTAATATTTTATTAAATATTTTACTGCAACGTTCATTTAATATATTAATCATCCCCATACATATACAATAAGGAAACATCCGAAGATGTTTCCTTCATATTATCTTATATATTGTAAAATTATTCTTCTTCAGTGTTATTAATTACTTTATTTTTTGTTTTCATAAAGTTTGGTACTACTAATACAAGTAAGAATATTGCCATTACAATAAAAATACCTACTTGTGCTAATGTATTAGATACTAAACCTAAAGCAATACCTAAAACGCCAAAGTCAAAATCACCAAAAGTTGTATTTTGGAATCCTAAAGAACCAAGTACTGGAAGTAATAATGCTGGAGCAAAAGTTATCAATAAACCATTTACAAATGCACCAATCATTGCACCTTTTTTACCACCTGTAGCATTACCATAAATACCTGCAGTTGCACCACAGAAGAAATGTGGAACCATACCAGGAATAATAAGCACACCGCCTAATACGCCTAAAATAAGCATACCAATTATACCACCAATAAAGGAAGACACAAAACCTAATACTACTGCAGTTGGTGCATAAGTAAAGAATACTGCACAGTCAACAGCTGGAATTGCATTTGGAATAACTCTATTACTGATACCTTCAAATGCAGGAATTAAATCGCCTAAAATCATGCGAACACCAGAATATACAACTGTAACACCTACAGCAAATTGTAAACCAGACATAATTGCAAATAAAATTGGAGACATACCATTAGATAATGTACTTACATATTCAGGGCCTGCTGCTACTGCTGCAACAATGTAGAAAAACATCATTGTTAAACCTGTAGATACAGTTGTATCTCTTAAAAAGCCCCATTTTTCTGGGATATCAATATTTTCTGTGCTATCATCTGGAGAACCAACTTTAGAGCCTACCCAAGCAGAAATATAATATGCTAAACTACCAAAATGACCCATAGCCACGCCATCGCCATCAGTAACTTTATTTGTATAATTCTGCCCAATTGCCGGAGAAATAGCACTCCATGCACCAAGTAAGAAACCACCACATAAAATTAATTCAACGCCTATCATACCAGAAGTTCCCAAAACAGCAGATAGTAAACATGCCATAAAGAAACTATGATGACCTGTAAGGAATACATATTTAAATTTTGTAAAACGAGCAATCAATAAATTTACTACAAGACCTACAACCAAAATAGACATTGTTTCTACGCCTAATAATTGCTGAGCTACAGATACAATTGCTTCATTATTTGGTACTACACCTGTAATATGAAAACCTTCTTGAATCATTTTTCCCAATGGATCTAAATTAGTAACGATAAATCCAGCACCACAACCAAGCATAATATAACCTAAAATAGGCTTTAATGTACCAGTCATAACTTTATAAAATGGTTTCTTTAATGCAACTAAACCTACACAAGAAACAAGACCTAATAACAATGCTGGTTGCTGTAAGATATCACGTATAAACTCTAAAACTTCTAACATAATCTCTCCCCATCTCTGTCACAATAAAACAACTAAATTTATTTTCCTGCAATTTCTTTTATAATATCTAAAACGTCTTCTCTAATTTTCTTTTTATTAACATAGCTACGAATAATTGCTATTTTTTTATGATCAAATTGTTCTGCTAATTCTTTTACAGTTACAATTAAATCTACATTTTTACCTTGTGCAGAGTTAAAATCACTAGATTCTACTTGAGCATCAATACCTTCTTCTTTACAAATCTCTTCAATTTTCATTGCAAGCATTAAACTACTACCAATACCATTACCACATACTGTTAAAATTTTCATTATAATTACTCCTTCGCTAAATATTTTTGTTCACTAATATATTCAATAATTTCAGGCTTAGACATACCATTTCTTACCTGAGTTAAAAACTCATCATCTTCTAATAACTGCATTAATTCAGCTAATACTCCAATATGCGCTGTTTGGTCTATTGCTGATAAAAATACTAAAACATCTACAGGGTCATATTCTTCATGACCAAAAGCTACAGGTGTTTTTAGTTTTACTAAAGCCATAGCAATTTTTTTCACACCATGTTCTGGTCTTGCATGAGGCATTGCTAGTCCTGGTGCAATGACAATATACTGACCCATTTTTTTTACATTTTCAATCATCGCATCGATATATTCAGTTTCAACAGCGTCAGATTCCACTAATAAATTCCCACCAAATTTAATAGCTTCTACCCAATCTTTTACCTGTACATCAACAGCTACTGTTTGTTCATTAAATAATTTTTCAATCATACTATAACTACCTTTATCAAAGAATGGAAAAACCTAATCCAGATGCATCTTTAAAGAAACCACGTACTGTTTCTAAAGAATACTCTTCTAAGTCTTTACCATAATTTTTACTTTTTGCTAAAATGCTATTTTGTACAGTTATAATCTGACAACCGCATTCTTCAGCTTCCATAATATTATAAAATTCACGACAACTAGCCCATAATAATTCAGCATTTGGATTTTGTTTACAAATTTCAGCTGCTTTTTTCATGAGTTCTACTGCATCTACACCTGTATCAGCAATACGTCCAGCAAATACAGAAACAATACTATTTACTTCAGGATTTAAGGTATCTACTACTTCTTGAACTTGTTTTAAAGTAAAAATAGCAGTAACATTCAAATGATAACCTTTAGCTGCTAATTTTTTAATTAACGGAATAGAAGACTCACCTTTGGTGTTCGTAATAGGAATTTTTACATATACATTTGGAGCTAAATTTGCTAATACATCTGCTTCTTTTTCCATTGTTTCAAAATCATCTGCAAATACTTCAAAAGAAACGGAGCAATCTGTGATTTCTGCTAATACTTTTTTAGCAAATTCTTTATAGTCTGTTACGCCACCTTGTTTCATTAATGATGGGTTTGTTGTAAAACCTTTTACATAATCATTTTTATAGATTTCTAACATCTCTTTTAAATCTGCACCATCTGCATAAATTTTTACATTTAAATCATTTAAACTTTTCATCAAAAAGTCCTCCTCTTCAAACTCTCTCTTTGTTATGATTCTATTATATAATTCAGAATATTTCGTATCAACGAGAAATCATTTCACTTCAATTGTGGCAAAAATTATATTACTAAAAATAAAAGCTGAAAAGTCTAAGTGATGTGCACCCAAAATATTGGACATATTAATTAAGCTACTAATTGAGACTTAGTTCTGTATTCTACAGGACTAAGTCCTTTTAGTTTTA
>OGHR01000093.1_pt1 | contig 118452 bp, 95 predicted proteins | sample 1571621 | NCBI WGS metagenome assembly OGHR01 (sample SAMEA2582038, study PRJEB24529) | metagenome | biome: Human gut stool | place: China | collected 2011
TGAAATATTGAATTTTCAAGGTTAATCACACCTTATTGGTGTGGGAAGTTTGAGTAATATTATTATTATGGAGAAATGCAAAGACGATTTAGAACGAGAATTTTATATACAGATGGCAAAGCGTTATGGTTGGACAAAACGGGTTTTGACAAATTTTGTTGAGGCAAGGACTTATGAAAAGTATTTGCTAAACCAGACGAATTTTGATTTAACGATTCCAGAGGATAGAAGAATACAGGCGAAATTGGCTGTGAAAGACGAATATACTTTTGATTTTGCGGAATTATCTCCAGAATATTCGGAGCATGAACTGGAATTGCAATTGGTCAATAATATCAGGGATTTTTTGATCGAGATGGGTGGAGATTTTACTTTTATAGGAAATCAATATCACTTAATGGCGGGGAATAGAGATTTATATATAGATCTTTTATTGTTTCATAGACGTTTGAGAAGTTTAGTTGCCATAGAACTAAAAATAGGAGAGTTTGAGGCAGAATATGCAGGAAAAATGCAATTATATTTGACAGCGTTGGATGAACAGATAAAGTTACCGGATGAAAATCCATCTATTGGAATTATTATATGCAAAAGCAAGGACAAGACATATGTAGAGTATGCTTTGAAAAATATTAATATGCCAATTGGTGTAGCTACATATCAGTTGAGAAATACATTGCCTGAAGAGATGAAGGAAATGTTACCAGAACCGGAAGAAATTGTAAAGAGATTAAAAGTATTTGAGAAATTGTAATGATGGATTGATGGGGAACTAAATGAACAATGACGGATTAACACAAGTGAGAAGGAGTGAGCATATGGCTTTAGCAAAGTGGTATAAGATAGATTTTCATACGCATACACCGGAAAGTAAATGTTTTCCAGATAAGAAAGTGACACCAAAAGAATGGTTAAAATCGGCTAAAGAATCGGGCATTAATGCAGTTGTAGTAAGTGATCATAATTCTGTTGGATGGATTAGTAAAATAGAGGAGGCGAAATCGGAGTTCGAGGACGAAAATTTTAAGGTATTTTATGGAATTGAACTTTGTGTATCTTCGGATTTTACACATTTTCTCATTATTTTTGATGATAAGATGTCCGAAACAGAAATTGAAGATGCAGTTGTTAGCAATTTGGGATTATTAAGAAAAGACTGGGCTGACACAACGATTAACGTATCTGAAGATAGGTTAAAAACATTATGTACGGAATTAAGGGAAAAAATATTTGTAATTCCTGCTCATTTTGCATCTAATAAAGGGCTTGGAAAAAGTGCAGAAAATGCCATAAAAAAATATCAAGAGTTTCTTTTGTTTTCGGCTGTTGAAGTAAGAAATGAAGAGGATGTTAGGGAATATAATAACAAATTAAAAAATAAGGCTATTAATAAAGCAGTATTAATAACAGGATCAGATAATCCGTCGAATAGAGATGAAGCACAGCATTCAATCGAAGGGTTCGGGAAAATGTTTACATGGATTAAGCTTTCAACATTATCTTTTGAAGGACTTCGCCAAGTATTTATTGATCCGGAACATAGATGCATTAATTGGTTATCACTTCAAAAAATAGGTGTGCAGTTTGATCCTAATGAAACTACTTATAATTACATAAGTGGCATTGCGTTTGAAGGAATCTCTCATATGACAAAAATGAATATGAGATTTTCGCCTAATTTAAATTGTATTGTAGGAGGGAGAGGAACAGGAAAATCTACTATTGTTGATGCAATAAACTATGGCGTATGTAATGAACATGATCTTTCGAAATGTAGATTGTTGGAAAAAACATTAACAAAAGATGCAAAAATTTCAACATATTTTAATTTTGGTAGCAATAAACCATATGTGATAAAAGCCTCAAGAAAAGGAAAACAAATTGTAACGGATGTTGAAGATAATAATGGTAGTGTTGAGAATCCTCCAGAATTTAAGATAGATTTTTATGGACAAAAAGAAATCTTTAATTTAATAGATGAAGATGATAATATTGCAAATCAAACAATGAGTCCATTAGTAAAGATGATTGATGATAAAGTATCGGCTGATATGTATTCATATTCTGATGAAATTGATAGTGCAATATTAAACATGCAAAAATATTCAGATGAATTCAAGAGCAATAGAAAGAAAATTAAGGAATTGCCTACAATAAAAGCGGAAATTGAAAAGGCAGATACTATCTTAAAAAAATTTAAAGCAAGTGGAATAGAAGAATCGAGAAAAGATTTTGAAAATATAGACAATAAGATAAAAAATGTGGAAAAATCGTTTGCTTCAGAATTGAACGCTGTAACTGTAGCTGTTGCTAGCTTCGAGGAACAGAATAGAGGATTGGATAATCAGATGGAAGCACTTGATATATCTGTAGAAAATGCAATTGAACTCGAAGTAATTGAAAAGTTAAAAAGCATCAATCAAAGTCTCATTGAAATTTTAAATCATAAAAAGGAATCTGTTGAAACGTTGAAGAGAGAATATGAAATATCCACTACTTATGAAAAACGTGAGGAAATCCATAGAAAATATTTAAATGCGTTAGATGAAGTGAAAAATACTGGTGGAGAAGATATTAATGCAATTCAGGATCAATTACAAAAAAATAAAAAAAGGTATGACGATTTGATGTCATTACAAAATGAACAAGGTAATATCGAAAAGAAAATTGAAGAGAGTATAGACAATTTTATTGATAAGCGGATTGAACTATCAAAAAAAAGACAGGCTGTAATTGATAACTTGAAGTTGGAAAACATATCAATTAAAGTTATTCCATTAGGTCATTTGGCACGATGGAAGGCAAATTTACAGAAGGAATTTGGAAAAGAAGGAACATTTGATAATGATTTTCAAAATTTGGCTGATAAAGTACTATCTAAAGATAATAGCTGGGAACAGTATAGAGCATTTTTGAAGTTCATGTTGATTACAGATTCTGGAAATATTGAAAAGTTTTTGAATTGTTCTACAGATACAAGATTTGCTAAGCTTTGGACAGATAAATATAATAATGACACATTGAGTTCAATGATAAAAGTTCTTCCAGAGGACAAATTGCAAATTAAAATTATTGATGAAAATGGTGAAATTGATATTAATGAAGGATCGCCAGGACAAAAGAGTGCAGCGATTCTTGCCTTCATATTAAATAGTGGTGAGAATCCATTGATTATTGATCAGCCAGAAGATGACCTTGATAATAGTCTTATCTATTCGCTTGTTGTAAAATCTATAAGAAAGATGAAAAGTAAACGTCAAATTATTATCGTTACGCATAATCCCAATATTCCGGTATTGGGTGACGCAGAGGGGATTATTGTTTTAGAACGTAATAATCAGGGAAAAGTTACTTTCAGAAAAGGGAAAAAGGCAGGCTGCATTGAGGAAAAGCTTATTAGAGAGGGAATTTGCGAAATTATGGAAGGTGGAGAAGATGCTTTTCGTAAAAGAGAACGGAAATATCAATATAATTAAAAAATAAATGGTATGGAACTTGCAGAAGATAAGGATGAAGGTGGATTTGTGGTTTTTATCAGATCTGCCAGGCTGTATTACCTGGGCGAGAGCATAGAGAGTGCAGCAGTAAATGCATTAGATGCGAAAAAGGCATGGCTTGAAGCATATTATCAAAATAATGATTGCGAAGTAATCTTAACGTAGTTATAATGAAATGGCAACAAATTGGCAACAGAAAATCAGCGAGCCAAAATAATATATGTAACAGAGATAAAATAACGGAAGAAAAGAGATAAAAACTAAACAAATGTGTTTAATAGCATCTTCGAATTTGCCGAGTTTGAATAGTTGGAGCTAAGCTGTAAAGCCTTTATCTACAAGGGTTTTACAGCTTTTCCTTTATAGAATTGCATTTTGATTGCATTTTTTTATTCAACTGCTCTGTGATAGAGTGCTGTATGCTGATTGCTGGTGTAATCGGCAACACTGGTTGTTGCCGGAGTATAAGTGAGAACGCCAGTTAATTTTTTGGCAACTTCCACGTTGGTGTTGGGATATAAATGTCCATAGGTTCCTGACGTGGTCTGTATCTTTTCATGCCCCAGACGTTCTTTAATCAATAAAGGATTTTCTCCCATACTGATGAGCAGGGAAGCATGGGAATGTCTGAGTGCATGAATTTTGATACGGTGTACGCCTGCCAATCCAGCAAGCTTTTCTAATGCCCGTGGGAGGGTGTGCTTACTGGTGGGAATCCCATTATAGCTTAGTACAAGGTCACAGTCCTTTAAAACCTTTTGCTGTACTTCTTATAGAAATATATCCAATAAGGAAGAATGATACTATTAAAAAAATAACGGAAAATACTTTTCCACGAATAAATTTTGCAAACCCTTGATACACAAATAAAACCGCCTTTCTATCATCAGTGAGTATATCAACATATGATACAACTTATGATACAGAAAAACAATACTAGTAGAAAATATGTCTTAAAATATTTGAACCTTGCCTGCTTCCTCACAGTCCAGTTCTCTTTTTAGGGCAATAAAATGTTGTTTCTGCTGTTTTCTCAGATAGTTCTATTTAAATCTTTATGTTTAAGGTCAAAGGTAGTCAATCATAAAGAATGACTACCTTTGATCTTCGTATTAAATTGTTATAAGATTAATTAACATGAAAAATATTACTAATAAGAATTATTCTGCAAGTGTTTCAAAAAAAAGTTTCAGATCATCTTCTACAGTACTAATTCCTGAAATGCCAAAGTTTTCTACCAAGACCTTAGCTACATTAGGACTAAGAAATGCCGGGAGAGTAGGACCGAGATGGATGTTCTTTACACCAAGATACAAAAGCGCTAACAGAACGATAACAGCTTTCTGTTCATACCATGCGATGTTGTAAATGATAGGCAGGTCGTTGATATCGTCCAGACCAAAAACTTCTTTAAGTTTTAATGCAATGACAGCAAGAGAATACGAGTCGTTGCACTGTCCGGCATCTAGAACACGTGGAATACCATTGATGTCGCCTAAAGGCAATTTGTTATACTTATATTTCGCACATCCAGCTGTCAGGATCACGGTATCCTTCGGCAGTGCCTTGGCAAATTCAGTATAATATTCCCGGTTCTTGGCTCGACCATCACAGCCTGCCATAACTACAAACTTTTTGATCGCGCCGCTTTTTACTGCCTCAACAACCTGATCTGCAAGAGCCAAAACCTGTGCATGTGCAAATCCGCCGATGAGATCTCCCGTTTCAATTTCGGTTGGTGCAGAGCATTTTTTGGCGTGTTCAATGATAGCGGAAAAGTCCTTCTGCTCCCCGATTTCTCCCGGAATATGGGTGCATCCTGGATATCCGGCTGCGCCGGTGGTGTAGAGTCTGTCCTTGTAGCTGTCCTTGGGCGGAACAATACAGTTGGTTGTCATCAGGATAGGACCGTTGAAAGATTCAAATTCCTCCTTCTGTTTCCACCACGCATTACCATAGTTACCGATAAAGTTGGGATACTTTTTGAATGCTGGGTAATAATGAGCGGGAAGCATCTCGGAATGGGTATAAACATCCACACCAGTTCCTTGTGTCTGCTCCAGCAACATTTCCAGATCTCGCAAGTCGTGACCGGAAACCAGAATACCGGGATTTTTTCCAACGCCAATGTTTACCTTTGTGATCTCGGGATTTCCATAGGCTTCCGTGTTGGCCTTGTCCAGCAAAGCCATACCGGATACACCATGTTTTCCGGTTTCCATTGTCAGGGCGATCAAGTCCTCCATGTTGAGATTATCATCCAGTGTAGCAGCCAGTGCCTGCTGAAGGAAAGTGTCCACCTCACTGTCATCCTTCAACAGCACATTTGCGTGCTTGGAGTATGCAGACAATCCCTTCAGACCGTAGGTGATCAGTTCTCGCAGAGAACGGATATCTTCATTTTTTGTGGAAAGTACGCCGACTGTTTGGGCCTTTTCTTCCCAGTTGCCGGAGCCATTCCATTTTGCTGCTTCTGGCAGGACAGAAGGATCTGTGATTTGCGCCAACAGTACCTCTTTTTCTGTCAGTGTGGCGCGGATTCTCGCTTCAATGCTCTCTTTGTCAAAATTTGCATTGGTGATAGTAGTGAATAAGTTTAAAGTAATCAGATGATTGATTTCTGCGGACACCTGTTTGCCTTCCTGACGTAGTGCAGTTGTGACAGCCGAAATTCCTTTTGTGACATAGACCAGCAAATCCTGCATGGCTGCTACATCAGGTTTCTTTCCACACACACCAGACATGGTACAGCCTTTGCACCCAGCGGTTTCCTGACATTGATAGCAAAACATTTTTTGTTCCATAATAGACCTCCTAAAAGTTATTAAATAAAGTTATTTGATTTTCGTTTATGTGGTTGCCGTATAATCTGAAAAAGATAAATGCATTTAAATTAATCGTTCCAAACGATTGCAGACACAGGACACGAATCAATAGCCTCTTGTACGACCTCTTGATTTTCATTGGTTGACGGTTGATAAGCCTCTGCTTTTCCATGTTCATTTATGCGGAAAACTTCGTCACAGACACTACAGCAAAGTCCGCAACCAATACAGAGATTCTGTTCTACTCTTGCAGATTTCATAAAATCACCTCCTGATTATGGGAATTGAATTTCATTAAAATACAACGATTAAAAGCATTTTAAATGCTTCTTGTCCATATACCGCATGAGGGTGTCCAGCAGGCATAATGATGGATTCCCCTTCGTGTAACAGATACTCAGTACCGTCGATAGTGATTTTTCCAACACCATCCAAGCAGGTAACAAAAGCATCCCCATCTGACGCATGAGTGCTGATTTCCTCCCCTTTTGCGAATGAGAACAAGGTAATACTTACTGCTGGATTTTGTGCCAGTGTTTTACTGACAACTTGCCCATCCTGATAAGAAATCTGTTCTTTTAGTGTTAATACTTCTGCTTGTGAAATATTTTTCATTTTTATACTCATAATAATCGCCTCCTATCAAGTGTTTTTATTTTGTGTTGTTGGATGTATTTCCTGAATCTAAATGTAAGATCAATCCAGAATTTTACCATCAACAGAGATGGTGATGACCTGCCAAGGGATAAATTTTCCGCTTGCTTGCAACGCTTTTTTTGCGGCCAATTCCAGTCCGCCACAGCAGGGAACTTCCATTCGTACAATTGTCACACTTTGGATATTGTTGCTTTGAATAATCTGTGTTAACTTTTCGCTATAGTCTACATTGTCTAGCTTGGGACAGCCAATTAACGTAATTTTTCCGCACATAAAATCCTCGTGCATTCTGGCGTAGGCATATGCGCTACAATCTGCTGCAATCAGTAATTTACCTCCGTCAAAATAGGGGGCATTGACGGGAACTAACTTGATTTGGCAGGGCCACTGCCCCAGCTGTGATTCAGTCCGTATTGGAGTAGAAGGAGCAGATTGCGGTGAACGTTGGATATGTTGCATCCGGCTGCCGGGGCAGCCTTCATGAACACTAGCAGAAAAAGAATTCTGTTCATTCTTTTTTCTCATATTTTCTTGTACCGCCTTTTCATCGTAGGCAGCAGCTTCTCGTTCCACAAAGGAAATCGCTCCGGTTGGACAGGTAGGGAGGCAGTCTCCTAAACCATCGCAATAGTCGTCGCGCAGGAGTTTTGCTTTCCCGTCTACGATACCAATGGCTCCTTCGTGACAGGCATCAGCACAAGCTCCACATCCATTACATTTTTCTTCATCTATCTGGATAATTTTACGAATCATTATAAATTCATCCTTTCTCTTGTATTTTCAATGTTACTATAATATAATTTATAATGAAAGTATGTTGTTATAACAACAAAAAGGAGGAAAATGTGAATTTATCTAATACACAACTATTTCGTGGGTTAGAAACAACTGAAATTACAAGTCTTTTGAACTGCCTTAACACCACGGAACACAGCTACAAAAAAGGTGAAGTTATTCTTTCTGAAGGAAGTATTACAGAAAATATAGGAATTGTTCTCTCAGGCATGGTGATGATATCATGCAATGATATTTGGGGAAATAGCAGCGTTCTGGGAAATGTTGCCCCTGGTTCCGTATTTGGTGAAGTATATGCCTGTATTCCGGGCCAACCAATGTTGGTTACAGTGTCTGCAGTTGAAGATACTTCTGTATTATTTATGAATGTAGGGCGTGTTCTGACTACTTGCTCTAAATCATGTATCTTTCACACCAAACTTGTACAAAATTTGTTGACTGTTTGTGCATATAAAAGTCTTCAACTTTCTCAAAGGATTCAACATACCAGTTCTAAATCTATACGTGGGAGATTAATGTCCTATTTTTCAGAATGTGTAAAACAATTTGGAGGGAATTCTTTTCTCATTCCATATAATCGCCAACAGCTGGCTGATTATTTGAATGTTGACCGTAGTACCATGTGCAACGAACTTTCCAAAATGCAAAAAGATGGACTCATTGAATATAATAAGAATCAGTTTTTATTAAAAGACAGATTAATGCTTTGAATGGATGTCGTAAGTGCTTAGTATGACTGGTTATTCAAAGAAAGTTGAAAATATTTGACAAGGGGTTATTATATGAACATTAGAAAAGCAAGCAGAGAAGATTTATCAAGAATTGGAGAAATCTATGTCTTTAATAATCGTGCAAATTATTATCCGGTATTTAAAGACAAAATTTATTCATTTAGTAAGTTGCAAGTTATTTCAATAATTGATGAGTATTTTAAATTTGATGAAGTCTTAGAAAGTATTTATGTTTTTGATGATGGTTTGGTAAGTGCATTTATGGAAATAAAAGAGACAGAAATTTGCAAATTATATGTTGATCCTTTTTTTCAAAATAGCGGAATAGGCTCAGAATTAATTGAATTTGCAATTAAAGAATTAAAGACCAATCATTTATGGGTACTTCAAGAAAATGATAAGGCAATTTCTTTTTATCAAAAACATGGATTTCATTTGACAAACACTACGATGGATATAGAAAATACTAACAAAAAAATCGTAGAAATGAAAAGATGATGGTATAAAAAGATTATTTTCGATGTTGTATTAAGGTTGACGGGCAGTATACTGCCCGTCAGATGACTATCCTTTTAGTTTATTATCCTATCATGTGTCAATATTTTATACCCTTGCCGGATGCTGGGTGCACTGTCGCCGTAGATTTGATGAAGCCTTAAAGCTGATCCCAAAATCCTATCAAAAGGAATCCAATACATTTCTTCTGATGAAACAGATTCAGGCGATCTATCGGGAAGAAGGGAAACTGAATGCCCTTTCTTCTGATGAACGGATTAAACAGCGGCAGGCGGTTATCAAACCTCTTGTGGATGCTTTTTTTTTCGTACCTGAAAACCATAAATGTGTCTAAAAAGGACAAATTTGGTGATGCCGTAAGATATGCACTAAATCAGGAAAAATATCTCCGGGTATTTCTTACAGACGGAGATGTTCCGATTGATAATAATGCATCCGAAAGGGCAATCCGAGGCTTTTGTATTGGAAAAAAGAATTGGCAGATGATCGATACGATTCATGGAGCCAAATCTTCCGCAATCATTTACAGTATTGTAGAAACTGCAAAAGCCAATAATCTGAAACCTTTTGATTATGTGCAGCATCTCTTGGAAGAGATTCCGAAACACATGAATGATAAGGATTGTTCTTTTCTGGAAGATCTTCTGCCCTGGTCAGAAAAACTTCCGGCAGGGATCCGCAAAGCTTAAATATCGGTGGCTGCAAAGCAGCCGCCTAAAAATGTCAAGGTACTCGCTATTTTGCGTTTACGATGTATTGAAATGGGAGAAAAGACCAACGCGGCGATGGTAAAACCGGCGATAAACTACAACATGAGATGTATTGAAATATATAAAGCTGTTTATGGATTTATAAATAGCGACAACGATAAACTACAACATGAGATGTATTGAAATCGACATCTCAAGCCGGTCAAGGGAGCCATTGCTCCGATAAACTACAACATGAGATATATTTAATCATATTGAATAGAAAGAGCATGTAGGATGTTTTATTAAGGAGCGTCACGAGCCTCGTGGGGAATAGAGAAAATATTTTAAAACGAAAAATAATATACAAAGAAAAAAAGTACAAGCTCTGATGGATTTGTAAAAACTGGTGTGATATGATTAAGTATATAAGGAGTGATAGCATGAAAAAAGGGCAGAGATTACTTTGTAGCGATGCGTTTATTAGTACAAGCAACGACAAGTTATTTTATAAAATTTTGTCCGTACAAAACAGTGTGGACAACAATATGGATTGTCAATGGAATTATACAAAGCATATTAAAAAGGGGTATTGAGCCGTTTGTTATCTCATTTGTAATCATGTTAATGCCATATATTGTGCAAGCGATTATTAAAGGACTAGATGGATTAGATGACAGGTGGAGAGTAAAGCAGTGCCTGGAAAAGAAAGAAAAAGAGAAATATTCAAAAGTATATAGAAGATTACCTACAGAAAAACTTGAAGAAAAGGTAACAAAGAAAAATAGGGGGTACACGAAAGATGAGTGATAGCATTACCTTACATGAAATTTTAAGTCAATATCGGAAGAGCGATCTGGTGGAGATTGCAAAGCTTCATCATTTACATGGATATTCGCAATATAAAAAGGCGCAGATGGTTGAATTTTTGTGTCGTGCACTTCTTGATGCAGATGTGATGAGGAAATATTTTATGTATTTGAGCGAAGCGGAGCTAGAATTATTGGATTCCGGCGAGAGTCAGGTTTGGATTGAATCAAACGAACATCAGTATGATTATTTGGCGGAAGGCGCCTATATCGGAATCGGTTATGACTGGGATGGAGGAGTTGTTTGTGTGCCGGAAGAGGTGCGGAAGGCATATTTGAAAAATTGTGATACGAGCTGGAAGCAAAGTCTTAACACGGATAAAAAGCTGTTAATGTATTTGAATGTATTGTCGGAACTATATGGTATGTGCTCAATTGAACAAGTGATAAATTTGTATGTGAGAGATGGCGGAAGTAAGAAGGAACTATTTGAAGTTATTTCTTTTTGTGAAGCGATACCGGAGAATAAAAAGTATTTTGAATTAAGAGGAGAGAAGTTGATTTTAAAACTTTGGACCGACGGAAATATGTATAAGGAGCTTCAAAAAAGACAAGGAGGCTGTCCGTTTTATGAGCCGACGAAGGAAGAGATTGAACATTTGGGGACAAAAGGATATCTTCCATTTGACAAATATATGCTGGAACTGAAGGATTTCTTTATAAAAGAAGGACATGAAGGAGAGCGCGAGGCAGAATTGCTTTGTAAAACCATTCAGATGATTATCCGCACCGGTGGTACATATGAGCATATTCGGGATGTGCTGGAAGTAGGATTTATGGATTTTGATTATGTTTCAACGAATGAAAAGCTGCGGAGACAGCTATTGCGGAGAATTGACAATGTATGGGAGCATACGAATACTGTGATGAGGCGTGGGCATATGATAAAAGAAATTGTTGCGGAAGAACCGAAGAGCAATATTATTGTATTTCCGGGCAAGCGGTAAGAGAGAGGTAGATGTTTATGGCAAGTGTTGTGAAGAAAATGGAATGTTATAACATTCGAAAAAGTGTAAAGGATTTGGGGGAGGATTTAAAAGAAAAAATCAAAGCAGAGCGGGTGTGTGACGATTACAAAGTATTGGGGAATGCATTTGTAATGCTACTAAGTTTTGAGAGATATTATTGGAGAAATGGAAGCTATGCGAGTTTGACAGTGATGCTGACGGATGACGGGCAGATGCAGACGGCGGATATCGTTGGTTCCGGTGGTGGCGAAGGACTGTGGAATTTTAGTTATGGAGCAAATGCAGAGTTCGCAGATATGGCAGTAGAAGTTCTGCAGGAATATGGTTTTCAGGAGAAAAATAATGAGTGTAATAGAAATTGAGCACCTCTCGCGTGACTTTGGAGGAGGAAAGGGAATTTTTGATGTATCTTTTCAGGTTGGAGAGGGCGAAGTGTTCGGCTTTCTTGGACCGAATGGCGCCGGGAAGACAACCACGATTCGACATCTTATGGGATTTTTGAAAGCAAAATCAGGAAGCTGCACGATCAATGGTCTGGATTGTTGGAAGGAAAGTGACAAGATCCAAAAGCAGCTTGGTTACATAGCCGGAGAAATCAGTTTTTTTGAGGATATGACTGGGACGGAATTTCTTAAATTTATGCAGAAATATCGCAAACTTGGTTTCGAGAATCGCCAAAAGGAGCTTTTGGAGCGATTTGAGGTAAACCCGCGGGGAAAGATCAAAAAGATGAGCAAGGGAATGAAGCAAAAAATCGGGATTGTCGCAGCGTTTATGCACGATCCGACGATTCTTATCTTGGATGAGCCGACAAGCGGACTGGATCCATTGATGCAAAGTCGGTTTGTGGAGCTGATAGAAGAAGAGAAGAAACGTGGAAAGACGATTTTGCTGTCTAGTCATATGTTTGAGGAAGTGGAGAAGACTTGCCAGCAGATTGGGATTATACGCAATGGGAAGCTGATGGCGGTCGATTCGGTGGATGAACTTCGCAAATGTCATGTGCATTCTTATACGATTACACTAGATAATGTGGAGATGGCGAAACAGTTTGCCAATGATTTTGACGGAATTCGTGATGGACAGAACGTGACAGTTTTCACCAAACCAAGTTTGGAGCAAATCTTTATGCATTATTATGGAGGTGAGAGCGATGATTAGTCTTCTGTTGTACAAACGAGAAATGAAAGGCAGTATCAAGGTGTTACTCATTTTTGCGGCAGTGATCACGCTCTATGTCACTGTGATTATTCGGATGTATGATCCAGAGATGATGAAAACATTGGATGATTTTGTGAAGGTGATGCCGGAACTGATGGCGGCAGTCGGAATACATGCGGGAGCTACGAGCCTGATTGGATTTATGATATCATATTTATATGGATTTATTTTGATTGTATTCCCGATGGTATTCTGTATTCTGCGAGGAAATGGTCTGATTGCCAAATGTGTTGACCGAGGTTCTGTGGTTTCTCTTGTGGCGGCGCCGGTAAAACGGCAGAAGATTGCGTGTACACAGGCGAGCGTACTTATCAGTGGAGTGATTCAGTTACTTGGCTATGAGACAGTATTGGAAATCGTGGTGGCACAGGGGAGCTTTCCGAATGAATTGGAGATCGCAGAACTTTTGAAACTGAACTCTGGATTGTTTTGCCTGTTGTTATTTATTGCAGGAATCTGCTTTTTGGCATCGTGTCTGTTCTCGGATACGAGATACAGTATTGGGTTAGGTGCAGGAATTCCTGCATTGATGTATGTTCTGCAGATGCTTGCAAATGCAGGGGAAGATGCAGAGAAAGCGAAATATTTTACGTTTTTTACATTGTTTCAGCCGGAAAATCTTGTGGCTGGAAAGAGCAGTGCGCTGATGGGAGTTACTATTTTACTTATCGGTGGAATTGCGCTGTTTGCAGCAGGAATTTTCCTGTTTTGCAAGAAAGATTTATATATCTAAAAAGAGACACTGATGACGGATTTCCGTCATTTCAGTGTCTCGCTGTGATTTAAGACCGATGTACTGTAGAGAAACAGGACATCCTGATTTTTAAAATCAATCAGTGATGGCAGCGAATAGCTTGAAAGATAGCGTACATCCAGCAGTGTAATCTTTTGGTATCCGGTGGCAAGCAGAGGTGCAATGGCACTGCCGAAGGAATCGCGGAAAATAACAAGTTCAAGGTCTGTCTGTACGGCAGGATTTTCAATTGTGATATAGGACAAAGAGCCGGACAAAAAGAGCTCGTAAGGGTCTTTTCCGTCGCCTTTTACAAAATCATACATGGAAATTTGACGGTCGTTTTGGTGGTCGAATACAGTGCACTGTTCTATTGCAGGACTTGTCAGGAACCAAAGTGGTTCGCCGGAAAGATTCTGAGCCGCCTGCCCTGCATAAGCGCCACGAAAATCGTTTGTAAATACCTGCTCTTGGAAATCATCTGAGACAAAAGTACCCATGGAGTCTGCGAGATGATTTGCAACATCGATGATTTTTTCCTGCCGCCAGTGGGGATCGGTCTGATAATAGTCGGTTAACTCCAAAAGCGGTGCAATATCGATATAATGCATCTGCGGATTTGCATCTTGCATCGTCTGGAAGAAATCATCATAGTCCATTGTCAGTGCAGAGTCATCGTCCTGTAAAAAATAGTTCTTATCCGGAATGATGGAAAGATAGATATTTTCCGCATTCCCTTTTAGACAGGTCTCATAAATTCTTTGAAACACTTTCGAGGCGTGCTTCAAAGAGTCCTCGTGCATCGGATATTCCATTGCGATTGCCATATCATCTTTTAAGTACAGTCCTTCTATATCTGATTTTCCAAGTAAATCGAGAGAAACAGTTGAATACAGGTGGCGGAATGCTTCTCGCATCGGAAACTGATCGACCGCATATTTATCAAATTTTTCCATAAAGCTTCCGGAGAGCAAGCTGCCTGTATCCGGCGAAGGAAACTGTGTGAGCGGGCGCCTTTCGCTGAGGGAAACCTCATCGGACGGCTTCAGAAGACAGGCGATGGAAAAAGAAAATAAGAGAATACCTGTGGTAACAATTACGATTCTGTTTTTCCATTGATCTGACATTGAAAATACCTCCTTCTAAAAGCGAAAATATAAAAACGGGTTATAAGAATCCTGAATAAGATAAGCAGTCACAGTAAGCATTAAAACAATCAGGACAGCCGGCTCTAAAATATTGAGGAGCTGTTTCGCCGTTTTCTTTGTACGGAATCTTTCAATCAGCTGCGCAGCAAAGGGGGTGGCGCCGACCACAGAAACGGTGAGGATAACACCATAGCTTTTGAGATAGTATAAGAATTCTTTTGAAACAAGTGGCAAAGAGCCGCCGCTAAACATGACCTTGAGCGTTTCGAGAGCATCTTTGGTGGAGACTGCATTGAAAATGACAAAGCTTACGGTCACTGCGAGCAGGACATACATATGGGAAAATAAAGAATGTTTTTGCAAAAATGCAGAAAATCCTTGCTTTTCTAATACAAGCAGAACCGCAAAGAACATTCCCCACAGGACAAAATTCCAAGATGCACCGTGCCACAGTCCGGTCAGAAACCACACGACTGCGATGTTAAAAAACCAGCGGCTTTTTTTCACGCGGTTGCCGCCCATCGGGATATAGACATAGTCACGGAACCATGACCCCAGTGTAATGTGCCAACGTCTCCAGAATTCCGTGACACTTCTTGACAAATACGGGTAATGAAAATTATCCGGAAAATGGAACCCGAAAATATTGCCGAGACCGACAGCCATATCACTATAACCGGAAAAATCAAAATAAATCTGCAGCGCAAAGGAAAATGCATACAGCCAATAATAGAGAACAGAACGGTCTGTGGAGGTTTGGAAGGTACTGCAAAGCGCGCCGAGAGAGTTCGCAAGAAGTACTTTTTTGGATAATCCCAATATGAATTTTCGGATGCCAAGTGCTGCTTTCTCAACAGAATGTTTCCGCACTTCAAGCTGTGCTGCAATGTCTTTGTACCGCACGATCGGTCCTGCGATCAACTGCGGGAACATCGACACATATGCTCCAAAAGAAATCAGATTTGTCTGCGCCGTACAGTCTTTTCGATACACATCGATGAGATAACTCAAAATTTGAAAGGTGTAGAAGCTGATACCGATTGGCAGAGCAATGTGGAAAAGCGGTATAGACAATCCAATTGCATTCAGGTTTCCAATCAAAAAATCAATGTATTTAAAATACATTAAAAGTCCAAGATGAATGCAGCAGGCGCCTGCCAGAATCAGTCGGGAATGCTTCTTTCTCTCGATGAGGATACCTTCGATATAACCCAGTAAGATGGAGAGAACCATCAAAAAAATATATCGTGGTTCTCCCCAGGAATAAAATATGAGACTGAAGAAAAGCAGAATGAAATTCTTCCATCGAAAAGGCACGCAAAAGTAGCAGACTAAAACAAGCGGTAAAAAGTAGTATAAAAAAGGAATGCTTGAAAATAACATACTATAGGTTCTCTTCCGTCAAGATGACTGCAGATGGATATTGGTCTGTCAACTGTGTTTTGAAATAGTTGATCAAGTCTGTATTTCCAAAAGCAGAGACAACATAATCATCGCCAATTTGAGCGAGAAGCAATACTTCCGGGAATCCACACATCCACTGGTTGCCAAGTATAGATTCTTTTAAAGAATCGGCAAAGGTATTGAGCGTTTTGGGGTCAGACAGATGAAATGCAGATCCCGTAAATGTATTCGCATTCATTGCATGAATCAGGCTTGCTGCATCGTCGATCAGACCTGCTGAATCCTCAGGCACAATCAGCAGAGAGCGTAAACTTTCCGTGTCGCTGACATCGAATTTCCCGGGCTTATTGTCGGTCATATTGTTGTAGTCACCGCCCATAGCCTGAAATTTGTTGTCGTCCGAGTATGAGGACCAGACAGTTGTGAGAATCTCCAAGGCATCTTTTGGTGAGGTGTCTTCTTTTGAAGATTGTTTTTTTGTACAGCCTGCCAGTGAGAATGTTAAAAGGAAGGCTAATAGAATTGATAAAAATTTTTTCATAAGATCTCCTTTTTCTTGAATTTATTTTGTGGCTATATTGTATCAGAGTCCGGGCAGAATAGCTAGGTGGAGAGACACAAAATTTCTCAATTGCAAGTTCGGTACAGAAATGATATAAATAAAGACAAAGGAGGCGTTTAGCATGGATTTTGAGCAGGCAAAACAGGCTTTTGAATTGTACCTTAACGGGTATGACAGAAAGGATGAAAAAGTTTATTTAAAAATTGTACATACATATGGTGTTGTAGACTGCAGTGAGGAGATCGCAAGGAGGATGGGATTGGGAGAAGAAGATATTTTTCTTGCGAAAATCATTGCCCTGCTGCATGATATAGGAAGATTTGAGCAACTTAAATTATATGATTCATTTGAACCGGGCATTTTTGACCATGCACAGTATGGTGCAGATATTTTGTTTCGGGAGGGGCGAATCAGAGAATTTCTTCCGGAGACAACGTGGGATGAGACAATCGAGACGGCAATCCGTTATCACAGTGCATTTCAGCTTCCAAAGATTTCGGATTCAAGAACTTTATTGCATGCCGAACTGATTCGGGATGCGGATAAGCTGGATAACTGCCGTGTGAAATTAGAGGAGCGGGTGGAGGTTCTGCTTGGAGGAGCGAGTGCGAAAGAAGCAGGAGCGCAGGAAATCAGCCAGAGAGTCTGGGAGGCATGTCTCAATGAACGCTCCGTATTGTCTGAGGATAGAAAGACAAATCTGGATTACTGGGTATCTTATATAGCATATTTTTTCGATATTTATTTTACGGAAACGCTGCAGATTATTCAGGAACACTCTTATGTGGAAAAGATTGTGGACAGGATCCCGTGTGAAAATCTTATCAGTAACGAACGGATGCAGGAGTTGAAAAACCATGTCATAAAATATATAATGAATCGTGTAACGAAAGCGAGCAAAAAATAATAGGAGGAAATGCGAAATGAAGGTTACGAACGACATTATTTATGTAGGAGTCAATGACCATCAGACCGATTTGTTTGAAGGGCAATATGCGGTACCGAATGGAATGGCTTATAATTCTTACGTAATCAGAGATGAAAAGGTCGCAGTTGTAGATACTGTAGATGTAAAATTTGCACATGAGTGGCTGGACAATGTTGGAGCCGCACTTGGAGGAACAAAGCCGGATTACCTGATCATTCAACATATGGAGCCGGATCATTCTGCGAATATTTATAACTTTATGAAAATTTATCCGGATACAACAATCGTAGGAAATGCAAAGACATTTACGATGATTGCGAATTTCTTCCGTGATATGGATTTAGATGAGAAAAAGCTGGAAGTAAAAAATGGAGATACATTGACACTTGGAAAGCATGAACTGCAATTTCTGTTTGCCCCGATGGTGCATTGGCCGGAAGTGATGCTGACTTATGATTCTTATGAAAAAGTGTTGTTTTCAGCAGATGCATTTGGAAAATTCGGCGCACTTGATGTGGAGGAAGATTGGGACGATGAGGCACGTCGCTACTATATCGGTATTGTCGGAAAATACGGAATGCAGGTGCAGAACGTGCTGAAGGCGGCACAGAATTTGGATACTCAGATGATTTGTCCGCTGCATGGACCTGTTTTGAAAGAAAATCTTTCACATTATATCGGAAAATACAATACATGGTCTTCGTATGAGGTGGAATCAGAGGGCGTGATGATTGCCTACACATCGATTTATGGAAATACAAAAAAATCGGTGGAAGTGTTGGAGAGTAAACTGCGCGAGAAAGGATGCCCTGAAGTAGTTGTATGTGACCTTGCCCGTGAGGATATGTCAAAAGCAGTGGAAAATGCATTCCGTTACGGAAAACTTGTGCTGGCGACAACGACATACAATGCTGATATCTTTCCGTTTATGAAGACATTTATTGAGCATTTGACAGAGCGGAATTACCAAAATCGCACAATCGGACTGATCGAAAATGGAAGCTGGGCGCCACTCGCCGCAAAAGTGATGAAGGAAATGTTTGAAAAGAGTAAAAACATTTCCTGGCTTGAGCATAATGTGAAGATCATGTCTTCGCTTAATAGTGATAATATGGATCAGCTCGAAGGTATGGCGGAGGAATTGTGTAAAGAATATGTTGCACAGTCTGACACAAAAGCGAATAAAAATGATCTGACAGCATTGTTTAAGATAGGATATGGACTTTATGTTGTGACTTCCAATGACGGGGAGAAAGATAACGGACTGATCGTCAATACAGTGACACAGCTTACAGATAATCCGAACCGTGTGGCAGTGAATATCAACAAAGCAAATTACTCACACCATGTCATCAAAAAGACGGGCGTGATGAATGTGAACTGTCTTTCTGTGGAAGCACCATTTGAAGTATTCAAGACATTTGGATTTCAGAGTGGTCGTCTGGTCGACAAATTTGCAGGATACCAGACACTTCGCTCAGACAATGGATTAGTATTTCTTCCGAAATACATCAATGCATTTATGTCCTTGAAAGTGGAGCAGTATGTGGATCTCGATACACACGGCATGTTCATCTGTACGGTGACAGAGGCGCGGGTGATGAGCGATAAAGAGACGATGACATATACGTATTATCAGAAAAATGTAAAACCAAAACCACAGACAGAAGGAAAGAAAGGATTTGTCTGTGTCGTTTGCGGATACATCTACGAAGGAGATGTCTTGCCGGATGACTTTATCTGTCCGCTTTGCAAACATGGAGTGGCGGATTTTGAGCCGATATCGTGAGAAGGAGGAGTCGAAGAAATTCGGCTCCTTTTTTATGTCTGAACATTCTTATTTTATTTCATAATCAAATGATAGTTGCTATTGTAATACAATCCGAGATCATCGCAGATTCTTTTATTTATCGCTGTGAGTGCATCGTGGTATTCTTTATATTTTGGCGAAAGCGCAATCATATTTGGGATAAAAATATCGTTGTACCCTTGATTTTGGAGTTCTCGCATAAATCGGCGTTGCGAGATGAACGCAGGGTGATATTTGCAAAAGAAGCTGTTGCGAAGTTTTACATTTTTTCGGGTCTGCTCTAAAAGTCTCTGATACTCCTCGTCTGTAGGATTTAAGTACTGATAAGAGACTGACCTGTTTTGCCACTTCGCTTAATAACATAAACGGTATGCTCCTTTCCTTGTGATGGGTATATTATAAGGGGGTACGCAGCGTACAGGTCAAGGAAAATCAGAAAATATATCAACTTTTTTCTTGTGTGGGTAAAAGAGTTATCGTATGATTGGTATAGACAGGTTACAGAAATGGGAAGAAAGAGTGAGAAAAACAAATGAGGATTTTAAATATTACAGCTCAGAAACCGCACAGCACGGGAAGTGGAATTTATCTGACGGAGTTGGTAAAGAACTGGAATGCCCTTGGATATGAGCAGGCAGTTCTTGCGGGAGTTTATGAGGAGGACAGTGTAAATTTCCCAGAGGGAGTTATATTTTATCCGGTGAAATATTTGTCGGAGGAACTGCCGTTTCCAATTGCAGGAATGTCGGATGAGATGCCATATAAGAGTACGAGATATAAGGACTTTACAGAAGAGATGTTTCAAGCGTACCGGAGTGCATTTCAAATGGTGGTGCGAAAAGCGGTCGAGGAGTTTTGCCCGGATTTGATTGTGTGTCATCACCTGTATCTTCTGACTGCGTTGGTGCGGGAATGGTATCCGAAGAAGAAAGTCATTGGAATTTGTCATGGCTCTGATTTGCGTCAGATTTGTAAAAATCCATTACAGATGGAATACATTCAGAAGTGGATTCCGCAGTTGGATGGCATTGTGGCATTGCATGACGGACAGAAGAAAGAGATTATCCGGATTTTTAATTGCGGCGAGAAGCTTGTGCACACTGTCGGGGTTGGCTACAATCAAAACCTTTTTTATCGGAAGAAAACAGAAGAAAAACCTTATAGACAGTTGGCATTTGCGGGGAAAGTGACAGAGAAGAAGGGGATTTTCAGTCTGCTTCGGGCATTGGAGATGCTTTCGGTCAAACCGGAAAATCTGGTTGTGAAGATTGCAGGAGGGCATGGCAGCAGAGAAGAGTATGAAGAAATTTGCAGGCTTGCCAGAGAATGCAGATATCCGGTGATATTTTTAGGCAGTTTGCAGCAGGAAGCTTTAGCAGAGGTATTTCGGCAAAGCGATGTGTTTGCTCTCCCGTCATTTTTTGAAGGATTGCCACTGGTGACAATGGAGGCAATGGCATGTGGATGTAAGGTGGTCTGTTCGCAGATTCCTGGGATGGAAGAGTGGTTAGATGAGCATGTGCCGGGGCAACAGGTGGAGTTTGTTCCGTTGCCTGAGATGACTCGGGTAGATGAGCCGAAAGAAGAAAAATTGCCAGAGTTTGAAAAGAAATTGGCGGAGGCAATAGAGAAGAAATTAGAACAACAACAAGAAGAATGTCCCGATTTGAACGGTGTCTCATGGGAAGGCATCAGTCGGACTGTTCTGGAAATGATAACGTAGAAAAGAGGAAAAAACATGTTTATAGATATGCACATGCACGAATCGACATTTTCAAAAGATAGCTTTTTAAAATTGGATGAGATGGTGGAGCTTGCAAAGGAGCGGGGACTTGGAGCAATCTGCATTACAGATCACGATGATATGGGATTGAAAGAGTACGCAAAAGAATATTCGGAAAAAACCGGTTTTCCGATTTTTGTGGGAATTGAATTTTTTTCTCTGCAGGGGGATATCGTGGCTTTAGGAATCGAGGAATACCCGAAAGAGCGGGTGGATGCACAGAAGTTTATCGATATTGTGAAAGAGCAGGGTGGAATCTGTTTTAGTGCACATCCGTTTCGCAATAATAACCGGGGATTGGAAGAAAATCTGAGAATTGTAAAGGGACTGGACGGTGTTGAGGTGCTCAACGGAAGTACACTTCCTGAGGCAAACAAAAAAGCGGCAGATTATGCAAGAGAACTTGGACTGGTCACTGTTGGCTCAAGCGACTGTCATATACCGGGAAAGATCGGCTTTTTTGCAACTTATTTTCCGGAGGAGGTGCGCACGATGGAAGACCTGATTCGTGTGTTTAAAAGTGGTAAGTGTAAGCCGGCTTACTACTGGAATGGAGAATACAAAATATGGGATATGGAAACACCGATTCACAAACCATTTGAGATTGAAAGATAAGAGGGAACTATGACATTACAACAGTTGAGATATGTGGCGATGGTGGCGGAGAAGGGAACGATGACCGAAGCTGCAACAGAATTATATATATCACAGCCAAGTCTCACCAAATCAATTCGAGAGCTGGAAAAAGAGCTGGAAATTGTAATTTTTGAGCGAACAAACAAAGGGATTGTTGTCTCACATGAGGGGGAGCAGTTCTTGGCATATGCAAGACAGGTGATTGAACAGGCAGATCTTTTGGAAGAAAAGTATATGCATAAATCCGGCAGAAAGCAGCAGTTTTGTGTCTCCACACAGCACTATTCGTTTGCGGTGAATGCGTTTGTGGACTTGATCAAGGAGCATGGAACCGCCCAATATGATTTTTCTCTTCGGGAAACACAGACATATGAGATTATAGAAGATGTCGCGGCGATGAAAAGTGAGATAGGGATTCTGTATCTGAATGATTTTAATGAAAAAGTGCTGCGAAAAATTATGAAGGTAAAGGAACTTGTGTTTACAGAACTGTTTGTTGCAAAGCCGCATATTTTTATAAGCAACAGACATCCGCTGGCGAGTCGAAAATCTGTGACAATGGAAGAGCTTCATGAGTATCCATATCTTTCGTTTGAACAGGGAGAACATAATTCCTTTTACTATTCGGAGGAGATTTTCAGTACAGTACAGAGGATAAAAAATATCCGGGTGCGTGACAGAGCGACACTGTTTAACCTGCTGATTGGGTTGGACGGATATACTGTCTGCAGCGGAGTGATCGATTCGGAGCTGAACGGGGGAAATATTGTTGCAGTGCCGCTTGAAAAAGAGGGGGATATGCATATCGGATATGTGAGCCATCAGAAGTCACATTTCAGCCGTTTAGGAATAGCATATATAGATGCACTCAAACGAAATATCGGCGAAAATACAGAGTTGATATAACTAAAAGTTATAGCTAACAGATATTTTTGGATATTTTACGTATTTATTGTGTCCCGATATAATACCTTCATAGATTACCGGAGGGTAAGACAAAAGTATTTGGAGGTAGAAGATATGAGTAAGAATGCACCGTTTCGATATGATTTTGTAGGAAGTTTTTTAAGACCTGCACAGTTAAAGCAGGCGAGAGCAGATTTTGAGAGTGGAAAAATATCGGAGAAACAATTGGAAGAAGTTGAGAATGAGGCGATTCGTGATCTGGTAGAAAAACAAAAGGCAGCAGGATATCATGTGATCACCGATGGAGAATTTCGCAGAAGCTACTGGCATTTGGATTTTATGTGGGGATTAAATGGAGTTGAGCATATTGAGCTGGATCATGGATATTTCTTCCATGGAGAAGAGACTACGCACGGCTCCGTTGCTGTGAGCGGAAAGATCAGTGGAGAGGGTCACCCGTTTGTAGAACATTTTAAATTTGTGAAACAATTTGAAGATGAAAACACAGTGGCAAGACAGACGATTCCTGCCCCGGCGCAGCTGCTGGCAGAGCTATTTCGAGAAGAAAATGGAAAAAATACAGTGAAATTTTATCCAGATGAGGAAGTGCTCATTCAGGATATTGCGAAAGCATATCGCACTGTGATCAAAGAACTTTATGAAGCAGGCTGCAGAAATATTCAATTTGACGATTGCACATGGGGTATGTTTTGTGATAAAAAATATTGGGAGGCAAGACAGCAGGATTGTGTTACAATAGAAAGCGAGGCAGAAAAATATCTTCGCCTGAACAACCTTGCGATTGAGGGAAGACCAGAGGATCTTGTGATTACAACTCATGTATGCCGGGGAAACTACCATTCTACCTGGGCATCATCAGGCGGGTATGAGCCAGTGGCAAAATATCTGTTTGCAAATGAGAACGTGGACGCATATTATCTGGAGTTTGACGATGAGCGCTCGGGAGGATTTGAGCCGCTTAGATTTGTTTCAGATGATAAAAAAGTTGTTCTTGGGCTTATTACAACAAAATCACCGGTTCTTGAGAGCGAAGAGTTAATCAAAGAAAGAATTCGGCAGGCGGCTGAGTATGTACCGCTGGAACGTCTGTACCTCAGTCCTCAGTGTGGATTTGCATCGTGTGAGATCGGAAATAAACTGACCGAGGAGGAGCAGTGGGCAAAGCTTGCGCTTGTTAAGAAGATTGCCTCAGCAACTTGGAAAGAATAGAAAATTGAAAGAAGTGGTACTGTGAAACGATCAAGACAAATGTCGGAGTCCATTCGGCTTGGAATTATACTTGCGCTTTCGGGAGGGTTTATGGATGCCTATTCCTATATGTGCAGAGGAAAGGTATTTGCGAATGCCCAGACGGGAAATATCTTATTATTTGGTATCTATATGTCGGAAAGACAGTGGGATATGGCAATCAGGTATTTAATTCCGGTCATTGCATTTGTGACCGGAATCGGAGTTGCAGATCTTGTCCGAATGAAGATTAAAGAAAAAAGTATTTTCCACTGGAGACAGCTGTCGGTGTTAAGTGAAGCAGTTGTATTATTTGTAGTCTGTTTCATACCGCAAAAGTTCAATCTTCCGGCAAATAGTCTGACGTCACTTGCCTGTGGGATACAGGTTGAGAGTTTCCGGAAGATACATGGAAATGGAATTGCGACGACGATGTGTATTGGAAACCTGCGCAGCGCGACACAGCAGATGTGTGAGTATTTGGGCTCGAAAAGAAAAGAGCATCTCAAAAAAGGGTTTTTATATTACGGAATTATTTTTTGTTTTGTAATGGGGGCAGTTTTGGGGAATATCTGTGTGAAATACTTGTCTGAAAAAGCATTGATAGTCTGTGTGGTGATGTTAGGTATGGCGTTTGTCATGATGTTCATAGATGGAGAAAAGCAATAAAAATGCCGGCGTTTGCCGGCGTCTTTATTTTACATGTCTTTTAATCGCTTCAAAGCTTTCTGCACTGATCACGTGTTCCATACGGCAGGCGTCTTCGTTCGCTGTCTCTTCCGACACGCCGAGGCGAATCAACCAATCGGACAAAAGACGGTGCCGTTCATAGATCATCTCTGCTATTTCACGTCCGGATTCTGTTAGATATATAAATCCGGCATCTGTGACTGTAATATGATTCTTTTCACGCAGGTTTTTCATTGCAACGCTTACACTTGATTTTTTAAAATCCAATTCGTTTGCGATATCTACAGAACGGACAACCGGTAACTTTTTGCTCAACATTAAAATCGTCTCGAGATAATTCTCAGCGGATTCATTTACAAAAGGTTTCATAGGCTTCCCTCCTTCACTCTATTATGCATAGACATAATGCCTAACAGCATTATATCATATCCCTGTAAAGATTGCCATAATGGAAAAAAAATAGAGAAATTATATTGACATCTAATAAACGTTAGAGTATACTAACCATGTGAAATGAAATTGTTTATCATTATCAGAAAGAAGAGGTGTGTATGATGCCGTTAACGATGGTGAATCCAGGAGAAGAAAATGTAATTAAAAAAGTCGGTGGAAAAGAAGAGACAAGACGATTTTTAGAAAATCTTGGCTTTGTTACCGGCGGAGTAGTTACCGTAATCTCTGAAATCGGAGGTAACATGATTGTGAATGTGAAAGATTCCAGAGTTGCGATTGGGAAAGATATGGCAAACAAGATTATGGTTTAGTGATGAAAGAGGGCGAAAAGAGATGAAAACGTTAAAGGAGGTAGCCTGCGGTAAGACCGTCAAGGTAAAGAAACTGACTGGTGAGGGACCGGTGAAGCGAAGAATCATGGATATGGGGATCACAAAAGGAGTAGAGATTTTTGTGAGAAAAGTAGCGCCGCTTGGTGATCCGGTGGAAGTAACAGTAAGAGGATATGAATTGTCGTTGAGAAAAGCAGATGCTGAGATGATAGAGGTAGAATAATTTTTTTTAGCAAATGGTTAGTTAAAACTAATAAAAACAAGATTCGACAAACATAAAAAAGGAGAGAGAAGATGTCAGTAAAGATAGCACTAGCAGGTAACCCAAACTGCGGAAAAACAACGTTGTTCAATGCTCTGACTGGTTCAAACCAATTTGTAGGAAACTGGCCTGGAGTAACAGTAGAAAAAAAAGAAGGAAAACTGAAAGGTCATAAAGATGTTATTATCATGGACCTTCCGGGAATTTATTCTTTGTCACCATATACATTAGAGGAAGTAGTGGCGAGAAACTATTTGATTGGCGAGAGACCTGACGCCATTATTAATATCGTAGATGGTACAAATATTGAGCGAAACTTATATTTGTCCACACAATTGATGGAACTTGGCATTCCGGTAATTATGGCAGTCAACATGGTAGATGTACTGCAAAAGAACGGAGACAAGATCTATACAGATAAGCTGAGCAAAGAGCTTGGCTGTGAAGTTGTCGAGATTTCAGCATTAAAAGGAACAGGAATTCAGAAAGCTGCGGAGAAGGCAGTAGGGCTTGCGCAGAAGAAAAAAGCGATGACGCCGGTACATGCATTCTCAGAAGATGCTGAAAATACGATTAAGACAGTTGAAAACATGCTGACGGGAACTGTTCCGGAAGAACAGAAGAGATTCTTTGCAATCAAGCTGTTGGAAAAAGATGATAAAATTCAGGCACAGATGAAATCTGTTCCGGATGTATCCGCAGAGATTCAAAAAATGGAAGAATTGTTTGACGATGACACAGAAAGTATCATTACAAATGAGAGATACGTATATATTTCTTCTATTATTCATGACTGTGTCAAGAAGAATAAACAGAATAAGATGACAACATCAGATAAGATCGACCATATCGTGACGAACAGATGGCTTGCGCTTCCGATCTTTGCGGCGGTTATGTTCCTTGTATATTATATTTCGGTCACAACGGTTGGAACTTGGGTGACAGATTGGACTAATGATGTATTGTTCGGAGAAATCATTCCGCCTGCGATTGAAAAATTCCTGGTCGGTATCGGCTGTGCAGGATGGCTTCAGGGATTGATTCTTGACGGTATTGTGGCTGGTGTAGGAGCAGTTCTTGGTTTTGTACCTCAGATGCTTGTGTTATTCTTGTTTCTTGCATTTTTGGAAGCGTGTGGATATATGGCGAGAGTTGCGTTTATCATGGATAGAATTTTCCGCAAATTTGGACTTTCCGGAAAATCATTTATCCCGATGCTGATCGGAAGCGGATGTGGTGTTCCGGGTATCATGGCGTCGAGAACGATTGAAAATGACCGTGACCGTAAGATGACAATCATGACAACAACATTTATTCCATGTGGAGCAAAACTTCCGATCATTGCATTGATTGCGGGAGCGTTGTTCGATGGCGCATGGTGGGTTGCACCAAGTGCTTACTTTGTTGGAATCGCAGCAATCATCTGTTCCGGTATCATTTTAAAGAAAACAAAGATGTTTGCGGGAGATCCGGCACCGTTTGTAATGGAACTTCCGGCGTATCACTGGCCAACAGTTGGAAACGTACTTAGAAGTATGTGGGAAAGAGGCTGGTCATTTATCAAAAAAGCAGGTACAATTATTCTGTTATCTACAATTGTATTGTGGTTCTTGATGAACTTTGGATGGGGTGACGGTACATTTGGTATGTTGGAGGCAGAACAATTGAACGACAGTATTTTAGCTCACATCGGAAGTGTGATTGCACCGATCTTTGTACCTCTTGGATGGGGCGACTGGAAAATGGCAGTTGCGGCAGTTACAGGATTGATTGCTAAAGAAAATGTAGTTGGTACATTTGGTATTTTATTTGGATTTGCGGAGGTAAATGCAGACAACGGTATCGAGATCTGGGGACAGCTTGCAGGAAGTATGACAGCGGTTGCGGCTTACTCATTCTTAGTGTTCAACCTTCTTTGTGCGCCTTGCTTTGCGGCGATGGGAGCGATTAAAAGAGAGATGAATAATGCAAAATGGTTCTGGTTTGCAATCGGATACCAGACAGGTCTTGCATACATTGTTTCACTTTGCATCTACCAGATTGGAACATTGATCAGCACCGGAACATTCGGCGCTGGAACTGTAGTAGCGTTTATATTAGTAATTGGGTTTATTTATCTGCTTGTCAGACCATACAAAGAAAGCAAGACATTAAATGTCAATATGAAAGGTATGGTAGGAGCAAGATAATTGACAGACCGATTGATTTTGAAATGGAGGCGGTAATATGGGAACAGCAGTTGTTGGCATTGCGTTAGCTGGAATCGTAGCACTGATTATCAGAAAAATGATTCGAGATAAGAAGAACGGAAAATCAATTCAATGTGGTGGAGACTGTAAACACTGTGGAGGACATTGTCACTAAAGATGAGGAGTGAGACTGGATGCAGAAGGAGGCTATCATTCAAAAACTGAAAGAACGAGGATGCAGAATTACAAAGCAGAGATTGATGTTGCTTGATATTATTATGGAGGAAGATTATTCCTGCTGTAAGGAAATCTATTACCGCGCATCGCAGTTAGATCCTCAGATTGGGATTGCGACGATATACAGAATGGTAAATACATTAGAGGAGATCGGAGCGATCAGCAGAAAAAACATGTATAGGATTTCGGATGTATGTGAGTGTGACGGTCAGAATGGATGTGTGATTGAGTTTGAAGATCATTCTGTGTGCCGGCTGTCATCAAACAAGCTTCAGTCGGTGATGCTTGCGGGACTGAAGGCATGCGGTTATGTGAATGAACAGAAAATTAAACACATTGCCTTGCAGCCATGCCCACATATGTAGGAGAAAAGGAGAATGACACAGTCTTGGAGTACTGGACGGTGGCATTCTCCTTTTTGCTGTAGAGAAAATAAATGATAAAATTTATCGATAGTGTAAAAAAAACTGGAATTTGTCGAATCATGGGAATATAATCAATGGATAAAATTATTCTAGGAGGTATTTATGATGTTAGATTGTTTAAAAGGTATCAATTTTAAGAAAACAGGTATTTTTGCAGCAGGTGTGTTATTTGGGACAGCAGGAATCAAGCTATTATCAAGCAAAGATGCAAAGAAACTTTATACAAATGGAACGGCAGCGGTGCTTAGAGCAAAAGAATGTGTCATGAAGACTGCAACTACTATTCAGGAGAATGCAGAAGACATCTACGAAGAGGCAAAAGCAATCAATGAAGAAAGAGCAGTAAAAGAAGAGCAGGAGTTTGAAGAGACACAGACAGAAGAAATTACGGAAGAAGCTGTGGAAGAGACAGTGGCAGAATAGAGGCGACAGCAAGTGAGATTTATCATAAAACATGAGATGAAAGGCAGAATGCGAATTCATCTTCTGCAAAACAGAATGACTTATGAGCAGGCAGATATTTTGCTGTATTTTTTAACCAACATGAAAACGGTTTCATCAGCGAAAGTGTATGAGCGCACGCAGGATGCTGTCATTCGCTATACCGGTGACCGAGAGGTCATTATAGAAGAAATGAAGAGATTTTCTTATGAAAAGACGGAGGTGCCGGCGGGACTTTTAGAAAATTCCGGCAGGGCGTTAAACGCTGCTTATCAGGAAAAGTTAATCAATAAAGTTTTGTTCCGGTATGCAAGAAAATGGTTTCTTCCATATCCGGTAAATGCCCTTTATACGGCGGCAATATCGTTAAAGTATATTTATAAGGGTTTAAAGGTGTTGTGTAAAGGAAAGATTGAAGTTCCGGTTCTTGACGCAACAGCGATTGGGGTTTCCATTTTACGAAATGATATTGATACGGCAGGTTCGGTCATGTTCCTGCTGGGAATCGGAGAAATTTTAGAAGAATGGACACATAAAAAATCAGTGGATGATCTTGCGAGAACAATGTCGTTGAATGTGGGGAAAGTATGGCTTAAACAGGGGGAACAAGACATTCTTGTTCCGGTGTCTGATATTCAGGCAGGAGATCAGGTTGTTGTACATATGGGAAATGTCATTCCGTTTGACGGCACAGTGGCAGATGGTGAGGCGATGGTCAATCAGGCGTCTCTTACCGGAGAATCTCTACCGGTAAGAAAAGTACAAGGAAGTTCTGCGTATGCAGGAACCGTGGTGGAAGAAGGCGAAGTGACGATTACGGTCAAAGCAGTGGGCGGCTCCAGCCGATTTGAAAAAATAGTCACAATGATCGAGGAGTCGGAGAAGCTGAAATCTGCATTGGAAGGCAAGGCGGAGCATCTGGCGGATAAACTTGTGCCGTATACACTTGCGGGCACAGCGCTGACCTATCTTTTGACACGTAATATCACGAAAGCACTGTCCATATTGATGGTCGATTTTTCCTGTGCATTAAAGCTTGCGATGCCGATTTCTGTCCTTTCAGCGATTCGAGAAGCAGGCGTGCATAATATTACAGTAAAAGGCGGTAAGTTTTTAGAGGCAGCGGCAGAGGCGGATACGATTGTGTTCGACAAGACAGGAACACTCACAAAAGCAAAGCCTACTGTAGTGGATGTCGTTTCGTTCAATGGAGAAGATCCGGATGAACTACTTCGGATTGCAGCATGCATGGAAGAACATTTTCCGCATTCTATGGCAAAAGCAGTCGTGAACGCTGCCAAGAAGAAAAAATTGGATCATGAGGAAATGCATTCGAAAGTGGAATACATGGTTGCACACGGAATTTCCACGATGATCAATGAGAAAAAGGCAATTATCGGAAGCTATCATTTTGTCTTTGAGGATGAAAAATGTATGATCCCAGAGGGGAAAGAAGCGCTTTTTGCATCACTTCCGGTGGAATACTCTCATCTGTATCTTGCGATTGAAAAAGAATTGGCAGCAGTCATCTGCATTGAAGACCCTCTCCGAGAGGAGGCGGCAGATGTCATTGAAATACTGCGAGAATCAGGCATTTCAAAGATCGTGATGATGACAGGGGACAGCGAGCACACTGCGGCAGCGATTGCAAGAAGAGTCGGTGTAGATGAATATTATTCAGAAGTACTTCCGGAAGATAAGGCTGATTTTGTGGAAAAAGAAAAGGCAAAAGGCAGAAAAGTCATCATGATCGGAGATGGCATCAACGACTCACCGGCGCTTTCGGCTGCTGATGTAGGAGTCGCAATCAGTGACGGAGCAGAGCTTGCAAGAGAAATTGCGGACATTATGATTGGTGCAGAAAACTTATATGAACTTGTAATATTAAAGCAGTTGAGCGATGGACTGATGAAACGAATCAAAAGAAATTACCGATTTATTGTTACTTTTAATGCAGGACTGATTTTACTTGGGGTGAGTGGAATCTTACAGCCGACTACGTCAGCATTGTTCCATAATATGTCAACACTTGGAATCAGCCTGAAGAGTATGCAGGATTTGCTGTAGTCACATACCAGGAGGCGAAAAGATATGAAAAAACATAGATTTTGGGCATGGGCAATGATAGGATGCCTTTTTATGACACTGTACACAGGATATAAACACAAATAGTGGTGCAAGGGGGCTGTCGGTTAATCAATGTCAATAAGTTAAGATAATCTTGAAAGAGTGGGTAATACAAAAATGTATGCTCACTCTTTTTTTGTAATAAAATAGAAAAAACGCTTGACAAATCTTCAAAAATTTGCGGCGAAGCCACTTGAATATATTTTTTATTTAAGGAGGTTCCCGTATGTTTTATGACTCACCTACTATGTTAAAACAGAATCTGCTTCGCACAATCTCGAATATGCAGGAAGTATCTCAACTGTTTGTAAAGCAGCCCGAAAAAGACTTTTCTAGGAAACGGAAGATTTCTTTTGCAGACACGATCCGTTTTCTTTTGTCTATGAATGGAAACACGGTTCCAAAAGAATGGATGGATTATTGGGATTTTTATCCTGATATGCCCTCTGTTTCTGCCTTTTCACAGCAACGACAAAAGCTGCTCCCTGATGCAATGGATTTTCTATTCCATACTTTTACGGATTCCTTCTCAACTCTGAGTACTTACCGGGGATTTCGTTTAATTGCCTGTGACGGTTCAGACCTTGCCATCGCCTGCAATCCGAAAGACAAAGAGACCCATAGACGGCATAATTCTATCGAGCGAGGTGAAAAGGGGTATAACCAACTTCATTTAAATGCACTGTATGATCTGAAAAACCGCATTTATATAGATGCTGTCATACAACCCGGCCGTCATCCAAACGAGGCACAGGCGCTTATTGAAATGCTGAAACGCTCTAAGGTGCAGGAGCCGGTTCTGCTGATTGCAGACAGAGGATATGAAAGTTATAACATCATGGCTAACGCACAGGAAAAAGGGTGGAAATTTCTGATCCGTGCAAAAGATCTGGGAAGCCGCGGTATTCTTACACATTTACCGATACCGGAAGATGGAACTTTTGATTGTACTTTGTCCTTAATCCTTACCAGGAAGCAAACAAAAGAAATAAAAAGCCAGCCCCATAAATATCGCTTCCTCACAAACAAAACTGTATGTGATTTTCTGGATCCAATCGAAAATCCCTTTTATACACTTCATTTTCGTGTCTTACGGTTTCCGATTACAGAAAGTACGATGGAATGTATCATTACGAATCTAGAGGAAGAAGATTTTCCAATGAAAGAAATCAAAAAACTGTATGAATGGAGATGGGGAATTGAGCGTTCTTTTCGAGAATTGAAATATACGATTGGATTAACGAATTTCCATGCAAAAAAGGTGGAGTATATCTTGCAGGAAATTTTTGCCCGACTGATCATCTACAACTTTTGTGAAAGGATTATCACAAAGATCGTAATCCAACAGAAAAACAGGAAGTATATTTATCAGGCCAACTTCACTGTTGCGGTGCTGATATGCCGGGAATTTTTTTCGGGCAGGGTTCCTCCACCAAATTTAGAAGCACTTATTCAAAAGAATATCCTGCCTGTAAGAGAAGGGCGTAAGGCTCCTCGGAAAATCCGTCCTAACTCAGCAGTGAGCTTCTTATATAGAATAGCATAGAAAGAATAAAAAAATATATATAATCTTACAGCCCATGGGACTGTTTTATTTGCTATGCGCAAAAATAGCCAAAAGCAGAAATATCTGCTCTTAGCTATTTGATCATTCATAATGAAGTTGTTGGGACAATCCTTAACTTATTGACATTGATTTCCCGACAGCCCCTTCTACTCATTTACTCGTTACAAGTATCGTTTTTCATGCTACCAGCATTCATCGAAATAACCCTGTTAAAGCTACGGTTTTCAGAATAATCACCATGAGAAGCTACTATAATGTAAGCGCAAAATAGTATTCTTTTCATAGGCAGTGGTCTCTTTCTGTATTGGCTTGCCTAAGTCGTATAACTTCAAAAGCCTATATCTTGGAATTTATTGGAAATGATAGACGAATTGAAAAACAGTAACTTATCAGTTAGCCACTACAAATTGGAAGATTTTGCAAATTATCAAATAGTAAATAAACTTATTCCTTATTTTTCTTGTATTCTCAATCGGTTCGCGCAATATTGTCCAACTTTTTTGTATTTATCATTATTTATTCATTTATAATATACTATTCTGTTAAATATATAGTTTTTTTAACATTTATACCCAAAATTGTCCATCAATACATTGATATTTTAGGAATAAAATTATATACTATTTATAAATAAGAATTGCAATTCTATCTGTAAAACATGAAAATAATAATATTTAAGCCTACAAATAAAAAGTCATGGCTAAATTGATGAACATTGAAAACTTTATACAGGTTGAAAATCAGGCAGCAAAATAAAACTTTCACACTTATGCCGGTTAAGGAAACTGCTATACAGCTGTTCAAATTCTAGAAATAATAAAAAGATATCCTTTTACACAATACCATATAATCTGCAAAATTACGGTTATGTAAACGTAAAAAGGCATATTTTAGACTCGTTTCCCATCGAAAAACTGTTAAATAGGATTATCCTGAGGCATTGTTTCACTCAAAACATCCATTTTTTCATAAAATCTAGATTCATCTATATCAATATATTATAATCATAGCTTTTATGGATGAAACGCTCCCCCCCCTAATCGCAGCCATTAATTGCTAATCAAACAAAGGAATCTTTCATCATATAACAATAGGGTGTGGGGAAAGTTTTAAAGCAGTTTTATTCATGAGTGCGTGTACTGACAGACTCCACGATTGCAGAATATTTATTGAGTTTGATTACAGCTTAATTGGTAATGGGTGTTTACTGCTATCCTTTTGAAATACGAAAATTTGATTAATGGATATGTACTAGATTTATTCATTGCCTATTCAAGCTCCTGTGGTGTGATAAGAATACGCTTACGACAATTCAACCTGCATAAAACGAACGCTGCAAATGAAGAGTTGGTTATTAGTCTTTTTTTACAGGCATGAAGTTCAAGAAAGAAAGCCGACATACCTATTACTCTATCATTATACAGCTCAAGCAACAAGATGGGAATTTTCTTATTGGCTGCAAGAAATATTAACCATCAATATATTGTAGAAAGGAGCATTTATGAGGGAAAAAACAAAAAAATTATCAAGCATTCTTTTATGTTTAGTATTTTGCTTTTCTTTTTCTACAGCTGTATATGCCGCATCATATATATATTATGATGGAGGTTTGAAAAGTGCAACTGTAGATGTAGAAAATCGACTTTCAAATTCTAGTGTTTACAAGAATAGTGTAAGTGCTTGGAATAGCACAAATACACCAGTAAATATTAAAACTGTACCTGGATCTGGCCATAGTTATGTTATTGATGGTGTCTACAATGATACTTGGTATGGTCTATATACTCCCAAAAATCGTCAATGGATTATTTCAGGACGTGCTGGTAAGTTTACTATTGAATTAAATCGAAAAGAATTAGTAAGCGAATCAGATAATTTTTGGCAAAGTGTTTTGGTTCATGAATTAGGTCATGCTTTCTGTTTAGATGATAATCCATCTAGTGGTAATTCTTCAATCATGAATTATGATAGGAATAGAAACACTCTGATTAAACCTACAAGTAATGATATTGCGGGTGTCAATAGTGCTTATTAATGGATTTAAGGAGGTGAGTTTATGAAAAAAATATATAATAAAAAAATCATAATCTGTTGTACTATATTTTGTTTAGCACTTACCTTTGGAATTGTAGGGCATTTTGCATCGTCCCCAAAAGTTCTTGAAGCAGACTATCCATATTATCCAGAAGTTAGTAATATCACAGAAGCTGCTGATGTAATTGTTGTAGGCAAAGTTCTTGAAGCAGAAGATGTACAAAACCTTAATATAAATACTGATCCTCAAACTCGAAATAGTACAGATTCTATACCATATACCATTTCTAAAATTGAGGTAACTAATGTAATTAAGGGAAATGTTGAAATTGGTGATATTTTAGAAGTGAAACAATTAGGAGACTTCGAAAACATGCCAGAAGCATTTTTAGCCGAAACCGATGGGTATTTTAACACAAATGATTCCGAATTGCTATTTTTAGCATCATTTGAAGGTACTCCATACTCTCCACTAAACCCAACGCAAGGAGCTGTGAAAGTTTTGGAGGATCAAACATTATACTCTGCAAGTAAATATTCTTTATTTGGATATGAAGCAAAAACTCGTTCTACTCCTCAAACTTTGGATGATGCAATAGCTGAAATTTCTAAATACGTTCAATAATAAAAAAATCAGGCGGCTGTCGGGAAATAGATAGTTCCAAACAGGGGCAGCTTTGACTCGCATGAGTCAAAGCTGCCCCTGAAATTTTTCCGTAAAAAGAGAAAAAGATGGCTAACGACAACCATCTCTTCTCCGTTACATGTTATAATGTAACTATGCAAAAACAAGATTATTATAACGAATTTTTTGAATTAGGGCAACAGAAAATTAACTTTAGTTTCTTTGAATTGAGTTTACCTGATGACGATCCAGTCTATACCCTGAAAAAAGTGATGGAGGAGTTAGATTTTTCTGGCTTGTTAGCCAATTGTTCAGATAAGGGAAGAATCGGGTACAATCCAATTATGATGTATGCTGTAGTTACTTACGCAAATATGCGTGGGGTAAGAGCTGTTGACCGTATCGTAGAATTATGTGAAAGAGACCTTGCTTTTATCTGGCTTACCAAAGGCCAAAAACCGAAAAGGGATGCTTTTTATGAATTTAAAAACAAAAAACTAACTGCTGATGTATTGGATGAACTGAACTATCAGTTTCTTCGTCGTCTGCAAAAAGAAGGATTCATCACGTTAAAATCTCTATTTATTGATGGAACAAAAATTGAAGCCAATGCAAACCGCTATACGTTTGTATGGAGAGGAACACTGAACTACCACCTTGCAGGATTATTAGATACCGTTGATTCGGTATATCAAAAGTATAATGCTCTGATTGACGAAAATGAATATGGCATCAAATATGACCTTCCCCATGCTCATATGTTTGTGATAGAAGGAATGGAAAAAGTAAGAGATGTCATTGAAAAGAACCGGACAAGGAAACTGACAAAACATAAAAAGTTATCAAATAATACAATCATCGAAATTGACAACTGTTCTCCGCTGGAGATTCTGAAACTTCAGAAAAATCTAATGCAGATCGCAGAGCAGGAACACATTACGTTTGTTTATGGAAAAGGAAAGAGAAAATCGGAAATCCAGCAGCTATATGAGGAACTGGAAAGCTGCGGTGAACGTCTCATGGGATATAAAGAGTGTTTTGAAATCATGGGAAAGGATCGGAACAGTTATTCCAAAACAGATTTAGAGGCCACCTTTATGCGGATGAAAGAGGACCATATGAAGAACGGACAGTTAAAGGCCGCATATAATGTCCAGATTGCAGTAGAGAATTATTTCATTGTCCAGACTTATGTAAGCAATGACCGGACAGATTATAATACATTGATTCCTGTGTTAGAAAAGCACAAAAATGCGTTTGGAGAAATTTTGGAGGAAGTAACTGCCGACAGCGGTTATTGTAGTGAAAAGAATCTTCTGTACTTAAAGAAACATAAAATCTCCAGTTATATCAAGCTGCAGGATCATGAAAAACGGAAAACACGTGCATACACGGAAGAGATTGGAAAGTATTACAACATGAAAACGCAGATATTTGAGGATGAACTTTATTATATCTGCCATGATGGAAGAGAACTTCATCATATCAGGACAGAGAAAAAAGAACAGGCTGGTTATACACAAAACCTTTGAGGTGTATGGATGTTCCGATTGCAGCGGCTGCAGACATAAAGAAAAATGTCTCTATAAATATGATGCTGAAAAAGATGCAGAGAAAAATAAGGTCATGAAGATCAATGAACAATGGGAAGCTTTAAAGGAAGAATCCCATGCGAACATCCAGAGTGAGAAGGGAATATTAAACCGTCAGATCCGTTCTATTCAGACAGAAGGACATTTCGGAGATATCAAAGAAAATGATAACTTTCGAAGATTCAACTGCCGAACAGCAGAGAAGGTTTATAAAGAATTCATGCTGTATGCGATTGGAAGAAATATCAATAAATATCATCGTTTTCTTCATGAAGAGATCAAAAAATTTGAAGGAAAAACTAAGGAAAAGACTGCTTAGAAAAAGAGTGTTTTCGAAAATGCAGTTGAGGGGTTTTTGCGTGTATTTGCAGAGAAACTCCCGGATAAATGGAATAGCCAGATTGGAGAAAATGGATGTGAGCTATCAGGCGGAGAATGCCAGTGAATGAGAATTTGATTCACCTGCATTGTTACGTTTGATTCAAGATAAAACGGTTCTTGTAATTGTTCAAGAGTATTCATGTTTTTACGTTCTGCCGATAGTGGTTTAAAGCATAGAACAGCCACCATTGCGGAAGGCTGTTCTCTTTGTATTTATGAGTTACAGAATCGATTAAAGTGTTCGATAGAATATTTACAACACTTCATCTAAATCTTTTTGCATTCGCAATCCTTCATGAATCAAACAACCGAAAATGATAATTAGAATTCCCAGTGTTAGATTTATACCATCGATCAGAACAAAACTTCCATAGCTAAAAATCTCAATTCCAGAAGAATGATAACCTGGAAGACGCGGAAACAAAACGGAAGATGCCAGGAACAGCCAACCAATCATCTGAACACAGAGGCCCAACGATTTGTATAATGCCGACTGTGGAAATAAGTCCGGTCATGAATAGCGCAAGGAATAAAAGAATACGCATGCGTGTTGAAAATGTTTTCGAATGTTTATAAGAAATATTTGTATCAAAATCATTTGGTTTCATCTTTCGGTTCTCCTCCCTGTGTTTTGTCATCTTTTATAAATTCCAATATGCCACCGGGCTGGCAGTCTAATACGTCACAAATCGCATTGAGTGTAGAGAAGCGTATTGCACTGATCTTCCCGGTTTTTATTTTTGAAAGATTTAAAATTCTTGACATGAAATAAAAGTTAGCATATACTAATCCATGTATTTTAAATGAAAATGCTTATCAATATCAAAAATGGAGAACGAAATGGTGGACATAAATAAGAAGAGAGAAAAGGAAAAGAAAACGCTACGTGTGATGATTGGGGTGTATTGTCGCGGAAAACACAAGCACAAGGGAGAACTCTGTCCGGAATGTCAGAAACTGTTGGACTATGCGTTGCTCCGAACGGAAAAATGTCCGTTCATGGAGACAAAGACATTTTGCAGTGCCTGCAAAGTGCATTGTTATTCAAAAGAGATGCAGGAAAAGATCAAAGAAGTTATGAAGTATGCAGGACCGAGAATGTTGTTTTATCATCCGCTTCAGGCGCTGGATCATATGTGGGTGACAATGAAAGGAAAAATGAAAAAGAGATAGGAGAAGAAAAATGAATAAGAAGAAAATTATTGATAAGTTGTTGATTGTTTCGATTGTAGTGATGGCGGTCAGCGGTTTTTTGATAAGACCGACAGGAGAGATGATGGCAGTCATTGTTATGCATAAGCTTTCGGCGGTTATTTTTTGCGTATTGGGGATAGCCCATGCTGTGCAATATAAGACTAAGAAAAGGAGGGGAAAGCAATATGTTTCATAAGAGGTTGATCAAAGAATTTAGAGAAAATCAGAAAAACATTTGGGGGATGGTTCTTACACAGTGGGTCATGCTCATTGCAAATGTTGTGCTGATGCTCCAGACAGCTACATTTATAGCTGGAATGGTTCGTGGAGAAAATCTGCAAAACCAAAGTATCAGGCTGCTTGTGACGTTGGCAGTTGTTGTGGTTGTACGAAGCTTGATGTCGCCGCTCAACAGCAAGCTGTCATTTGAGGCATCGAAGCAGGTGAAAGCGAGACTTCGAACGATGGTGTATGAGAAAATGATGCGGCTTGGGAGCAGTTATAAAGAATATTTTCAGACATCTGAGGTGGTGCAGATCACTACGGAAGGTGTGGAACAGTTGGAAATTTATTTTGGAAAATACATGCCACAGTTTTTCTACAGCATGCTTGCACCGGTCACACTATTTGTCATTGTGGGAACGATGAGCCTGAAAGTGGCGGTTGTGCTTTTAATCTGTGTTCCGTTGATTCCGCTTTCAATTGTAGCAGTTCAGAAATTTGCGAAAAAGATGCTTGCAAAATATTGGGGAACATACACGGAGATGGGAGATTCCTTTTTGGAGTGCCTTCAGGGACTTACGACATTGAAAATTTATCAGGCAGATGAGCGTTATGCAAAAAGAATGGATGAGGAAGCGGAAAAATTTCGTAAAGTAACGATGCGCGTGCTCATCATGCAGTTAAATTCCATCAGTATTATGGATCTGGTAGCCTACGGTGGGGCAGCAGTCGGTATCATCTTGAGTATTTTAGAGTATCAAAAAGGTGTAATCGGACTGGCGCAATGTTTCTTCATTATTATGATCTCAGCCGAGTTTTTTCTGCCGCTTCGTTTGCTTGGTTCCTTCTTCCACATTGCGATGAATGGAAATGCTGCAGCGGATAAGATTTTCCGGTTGGTAGATTTAGAAGAAGATCAAGGAGAAAAATCTGCCGAAATGGAAGGGGAATCTGATGAGATTGCGTTTTCAAATGTAAGTTTTTCCTATGAGGCAAAGAAAAAGGTGCTGGAAGGTATCAGTTTCCGGGCAGGTCATGGATTGACTGCATTGGTCGGGGAATCCGGTTGCGGAAAGAGTACAACTACGCTGCTTTTAATGGGAGACAGAAGGGCAGATGAGGGACAGATTTTTATCGGAGATATGCCAATTGACAAAATGGACTTGAAAGCACTTCGAAGAAAGATTACCCGTATCCGACATGACAGTTATCTGTTTGCAGGAACAATTCGGGAAAACCTTCTCATGGGAAAAGAAGATGCGACAGAAACACAGATGAAAGAGGCGCTTCGCGAGGTGAATCTGTCGGATTTTGTGGAAAAAAGCGGAGGGCTGGATTTTGTTCTCCTTGAGAAAGCGTCTAATCTTTCGGGCGGGCAGAAGCAAAGGCTGTCTCTTGCAAGGGCGCTTTTGCATGACACGCCAATCTACATATTTGATGAGGCAACTTCTAATGTAGATGTGGAAAGTGAAAATGATATTATGGCGGTTGTGAGAAAACTGGCAAAAACAAAAACAGTTCTTTTGATCTCACACAGACTTGCGAATGTTGTGTCTGCGGATCAGATATATGTACTAAAAGACGGAATGATTGTGGAAAAAGGACAGCACGAAGTGCTTTGCAAAGAAGATGGATACTATCACAGATTATTCAGACAGCAGAGCGCATTGGAGCAATTTGGAAAGGGGGCGGTTGCCAATGAATAAAAACAGAAATGGATTTCAGGTGATGCTTGGTCTGATTGGTATGATCAAACCCCTTCTCGGAGTGATGTGCATTGCGATCATCATGGGATGTATCGGAAATTTGATGGCGATTTTTATTACGATTCTCGGAGGAGCGGCAATTGGAAATCTGCTTGGAGAAGTGACTAGCATTTCCATGAAAATGATATTCGTGCTGCTTGTTGTATTTGCGGTATTGCGAGGAGTACTTCGCTATGCGGAACAGGCAAGCAACCATTATATTGCATTTAAATTACTTGCCAGAATCCGTCATCAGATATTTGCCTCTTTGAGAAAATTGGCTCCGGCAAAGCTGGATGGCAAAGAAAAGGGGAATCTGATTTCGATTATCACAAGCGATATTGAACTTTTGGAAGTGTTCTATGCACACACGATTTCACCGATTGCAATTGCGGCGATCACGTCGCTTGTGATGGTTGTATTTATCGGACAGTTCCATGTGGGACTGGGAGTATTGGCGGCGGTGTTCTATCTGCTTGTCGGAGTGGTTGTTCCGGTGGTGAACAGTAAAGCAGGACAGAAACACGGGCAAAAATACCGCAGTATTTATGGAAAATTAAATACAACTGTTTTGGATAATCTGTATGGATTAGACGAAATTTTACAGTATGAAAAGCAGAAAGAACGTCAGGAAAAAATGGATGCGTTCACGGAGCATCTGGAGCAGGTGAATGCAACTTTGAAAAAACAGGAGGCAGTACAGAGAATCAGTACAGATACGGTTATTCTTGTCGCAGGAGTGTGCATGACATTATATAGCGGTCTTTTGGCATCGAACGGGGTGATCATCACCGGAAATGCAATTATCTGTATCATCGCCATGATGAGTTCATTTGGACCGACAGCGGCATTGTCCGCACTTTCAAACAACCTGAACCAGACGCTTGCAAGTGGAAATCGTGTATTGAACCTGCTTGCCGAGGAACCGGTTGTGATGGATGTGGAAAGTAATGTGGGAGTTCCGGATGAAGATATTCGTATTTCAAATGTGACGTTCACATACCCGGAAGACAAAAAAGAAGAGAAACCAATTTTGAAAAATTTCTCATTGGATATCCGCAAAAATACGATTCATGGTATTCTCGGAAGAAGCGGATGTGGAAAATCAACGTTGTTAAAGCTGCTTATGCGGTTTTATGAGACAGATTCCGGCAGTGTCAGCTATGGAACGCGCAACGTAAACGAGATTGACACAGGGCATTTGCGAAATCATATTTCCTATGTGACGCAGGAAACCTTCTTGTTCCAGGACACAATTGAAAATAATATCAAGGTGACGAAGGCGGATGCGACAAGAGAAGAGGTGATTGAGGCTGCGAAAAAGGCAGCAATTCATGATTTTATCGATTCCCTGCCACAGGGGTATGATACAAAGCTTGGGGAACTCGGAGATTCGGTATCGGGAGGAGAACGCCAGAGAATCGGAATTGCGAGGGCATTTCTTCATGATGCCAAGACTATTCTGCTGGATGAGCCTACAAGCAATATTGACAGCCTGAATGAAGGAATTATCTTGAAAAGCTTGTTGGAAGAGCGGAAAGATAAGACAATTGTACTTGTGTCTCATCGCAAATCGACAATGTCGATTGTGGACGAAGTGACACAGATGTAAAAAAGATTGCGCAGTAGCGCAATCTTTTTTAATACCTAGACTTGTGATTCGCTCTTTATAATTTTCTTGAAATTAATATAAAACAACGTGGCAGTTGTGAGAATTGCAATGGCATCTGCAATTGGTTCCGCCAAAAAGACTGCTTTGACATTGTCCTCCATGAATGCCGGCAAAATATAAATAAGTGGAATCAGCACAAGTATCTTTCGGAATACGGCAAGGAATGCACTGATTTTAGAATTTCCGAATGCGATAAATGTTTGCTGGCAGGAAACCTGAACGCCCATAAGGAAGATACATGCCAGATAAATGCGAAGCGCCCATTGTGACAATTCTGCCAACTGCGGATCGCTTGTGAATATAGATACAAATATCGACGGCGCAAACTCGGCAATGAGCCAAATGATTGTGGCATAGACAACACACGAGATGGTCTGCAGTTTGAATGCCTGCTTGATTCGGTCTATTTTTTTCGCACCATAATTATAGCTGATAATCGGTTGACCACCCTGAGTGATTCCCTGCAGTGGAAGCATTGCAAACTGCATGATGCTTGATAGAATCGTCATGGCGCCGACTGCCAGGTCACCTCCGTATTTCAGCAGAGAAGAATTAAAGCAAAGAACAAGCACACTTTCAGTAGCCTGCATTGCAAATGGAGCAATTCCGAGTGCTGCGCAAGGTAAAAAGACAGAAGCTTTTATTTTTAAATTTTTCTTCTTGATACGAAGAATCGTGTTTTTGCCACATAAGAATTTCAGCGCCCAGACAGCACTTAACGCCTGTGAGAGAACGGTGGCGACAGCAGCGCCTTGTACACCCATGTTGAAACCGAAGATGAAAATAGGGTCCAAAATAATATTTGTGACAGCGCCGATAATGACTGTCATCATACTAATCGTAGAAAATCCCTGTGCGGAGATAAAGGCATTCATTCCTAAAGTAAGCTGTACAAAAATCGTACCGATAGCATAGATTGTCATATAACTTTTGGCGTAGGAAATTGTATTTTCACTGGCGCCAAATAAATAAAGCAGCGGTTCTTGAAAAACCAGCACAGTGACCGTTAGAATAATGGAGACAATGACCAGCGCCGAAAAACTGTTTCCCAAAATCTTTTCGGCAGTGTCATTGTCTTTTTTTCCCATGTAGATACTGGCTCTTGGCGCACCGCCCATTCCCATCAGATAAGCGAATGCGGAGATGATCATAATAATCGGGAAACAGACACCGACCCCTGTAAGTGCAGCGGAACCAACTTCCGGAATGTGTCCGATATACATACGGTCAACCATATTGTAAAGTGCGTTGACTACTTGGGAAGTAATAGCCGGAACTGCCAGAACAAGTAAAAGATGTCGGACTGGTTCGTTCCCTAAGTCTACCTCTCTAGACATTGTTTTTTTCATGTTGTGTTTCATTCCTTTCTTTAAAACGTGTCAAAATTTTCGTCATTGTAGCTTCAACCTGTTGAAGTTCTTCTTTGGAAATATCTTGTAAAACTTCATTGTTCATCTTTGTGACTTCCTCGTTCAGCTTTTGAATGACAGGAGCTGCCTGAGGAGAAAATGAAAGTCGTTGGATACGTTTATCAGCGTCATCTTTTGCACAAATAATGTATCCTTTCTCAACTAATACATCAATACTCCTGCTGATCAGCCCTTTGGATACGCCGAGAATCGTACATAACTGACTGCTTGTATTGATGGAGGGATTATTGGAAAGAAGAATCAGGATGGAAATTTCATTTGGAGAAAAATTTTCATTTGTAAATTTCAAATTCAATTCATTTGCATATACTCGGCGAATTTGATTAAAGTATCCGAGCATCTCTTCCACGGTTTGTCTCATATCCACCTCCGATTTCTAAAAAAGTTTACTTGTAAACAAAATATAGTATAGAACTGAATGCAAAACGTGTCAATGCGTTATTGAGCAATTTTATTGATAATTTGTCTTGACTTATAGGATAAAATTAGATATTATAAACGTAAGTTAGAAATAACTAACTCAAGGAGGAAATATGAGCAGAGAAATATTTGAAATCGTTCAGGGAATGGATTTGAAAAATATCGAGACGCAATTGGCATTACAATGTGCGCCGCTTATCACAGGATTAAAAATTTCTAATATGTTGATTGTTTCAAACAAAGATGAAAAATTAGTGCGGATAATTTTAAAAAGAACAGGTATTTCTTGCTATCGTCTTTTACAGAATGAAAAGAAGATCACGCTTCTTTTGTTCCGCAGAAATCAATTGGAGAAATTTTTGGAGAGAGAGGATGTAAGCGAGGTGCTCCGCGAAGAAGGGTATGTCGAAATCCAGCTTGGAAGAATCCTCAGTATTTTTCAGATGCGCTATCGGGCGTATATGAATGGTTCAAAAATATTTCCGCATGAGATGGGGCTGCTTTTAGGGTATCCGGTGGAAGATGTCACTGGTTTTATGGTACATGGAGGAAAGAATTCTCTGTATTCCGGATATTGGAAAGTTTATGCAGACGTCGCAAGAAAACTTGAGATTTTCAAGCAGTTTGAGATGGCAAAAGAGATGCTGATCCGGCTTGTTTCAAGCGGTGTCAGTATGGAAGAAATTATAGGATATTATAATGAAAATACACTGCAGACAGCAGTGGTATAGGAGGTATGAAAGATGAGCAGAATTAATGTTGTATATTGGTCACAGACAGGTAACACAGAAGAGATGGCTGAGGCAATCGGAAAAGGAATCACACAGGCAGGAGGAGAAGCAGTTGTATCTGAAGTTAGCGCAATTTCTCCGGATGCGTTAAAAGATGAGAATGTGTTCGCTCTTGGCTGCCCGGCAATGGGAGCAGAAGTGCTTGAGGAAGCTGAGATGGAACCGTTTGTCGAAGCGGTAGAAAGCTTTGCGGAAGGCAAGAAAATCGCGTTGTTTGGTTCCTACGGTTGGGGAGACGGCGAATGGATGCGTGACTGGGTAGATCGTATGCAGAATGCAGGAGCAGAGATTGTAAACGGAGAAGGTCTGATCTGTCAGGAAGCGCCGGATGATGAAGTGCTTGCCGTGTGTGAAGAACTTGGAAAGCAGCTTGTGTAATAGAGAGAAAACAGGGCGTCGCAAGAGGTGACGACGTCCTCTTCTGAAAAGAAAGGAGATTCCTATGAGTGTTGTGATTGTTGGCGGACATGACCGTATGGTCTGTCAGTATAAAAAAATATGTAAAGGGTATAAATGCAAAGCAAAAATATTTACGCAGATGTCGGCAAACTTAAGTGAGCAGATTGGGAGTCCGGATTTACTGATTCTGTTTACCAACACAGTGTCGCACAAGATGGTAAAATGCGCGATTACCGAGGCGGAAAAATGTAATGCAGAAATCGTGCGCTGCCATACAAGCAGCAAAAGTGCGTTGAATGAAATTCTTCAAAATGCATGCGTGGGATAATGAAAATCTAACTTGAGAGAGTGGTTAGTTGAGTGAATGAAAATGCTCGGACGAGGTGAAACGGTCCGGGCATTTTGCTGTACTTAAGGTAGAAAAATTTACAACGTTATGGTAATATTGGGGTGACTGGTTTTAATGAAAAATAGAGGTGCAGATATGGAAGAAACAGGAATTGACGGAGAAGTTTTGAGAGAAATTTGTGATTTGGCAGAGAAATATCATATTCAAAAAGTGATTTTGTTTGGTTCACGAGCAAGAGGCGACTTTAAGAGAACAAGTGATATTGATTTGGCGGTAGAAGGTGGCGAAGTGGAAAGTTTTGCGAATTGAAAAGAGAAGTGGAAACAAGATGGATTTAGACTACACATATTTTTCCGGCGTAGAAGATGGTATCTCATCTGCATTTGAAAAGTTAGCAGAAGTTTTTGAATATCAGGTGTTTGAGCTGTGTGTCGGTGAAGAGTATCTGATTCCTTATATGATGAACGACGCAGTGGAGAATTATCTCATTTTGAAAAACGGTCAAATGATTGGAAATTATCTGAATGATGATACGCTTGAAGTGACAGCGAAGCTTGCGGTTGAAAAAGACAGGTATGTGTTGAGTGTAAGACAAGGTGAGGAGAATGCTTTCACGCTTTATTTTAGCGAGATTGAAGAGCGCATACAGTGCTTTCAGTATCATAGGATAGGACATTTCTGGGTGAAAGGACAGGAGCAGTGGCGGCAGCTTGTTTATATAATAGGAACAATTTATGAAAAATACGACTATCTAGGCGAAGCATATTGCAATGAGAGCGAAAAAGAGTTGCTGAGGTTAGTTGAATTTCCGCCATTTCGCATGTGGTCACCGATTCATGAGTCACTGGAGGAAAAATATCCGGCGACCTATGAAGGGGTTACTTGCATGGAAAGGCTGGCAAAAAAGGCAAAAGATACGAGGTATTTGTGGCTCGTTAAATTGTATCGGTATTTTCCGAATCGAATATTAGAAAAAATGTTGGCTATGAGACTTTTGAACCCGAAAAGGCAGAGGCTTTATGAGACAATCTGGCAGGAAGTTCAGTCTGCATCGGAAATGTATCCGGAACGAGATTATGGTGCGCGACTGAATGAGGAGATTCGAAGAAAACGAAAAGAAATTCATGCGAAAATGCTTGAAGATGGATTCGAGGGGACGTATCCGGAATACTACAAAAAGCGGATGCAGATTACTGTCGCTGAAGAACATCCATTTACCGTGTCGATGTTGGAATTTGAAAATTTCGTATTCCGTGTGCATTTCATGGTATCAAAATGTGGAAAACATGTTAAAATAAGAAAAAACTGTGGATTTTTCCGCGGATTAGGAAGAATAGGAGAGGTTGAAAGGGAGGAAAAATGAGAAAAAAACAATTGGCACTGGAGGTCATTGAACGATTGAAAAAAGAATATCCGGACGCAGATTGTACACTTGATTACGATGAAGCGTGGAAATTACTTGTCGGTGTTCGTTTGGCTGCGCAGTGTACAGATGAACGAGTGAATATCGTTGTGGAAAAACTATATGAGAAATACCCGGATGTGAATGCTTTGGCGGCTGCAGATGTGGATAAGATTGAAGAAATTGTAAGACCATGTGGATTAGGAAAAAGCAAGGCGAGAGATATCAGCGCCTGTATGAAGATTTTGCGGGATGAGTATGGTGGAAATATTCCGAATACATTTGATGAATTATTAAAACTCCCTGGGGTTGGAAGAAAAAGTGCGAATCTCATTATGGGAGATGTGTTTGGGAAACCGGCGATTGTGACAGACACACATTGTATTCGTCTTGTAAATCGCATCGGGCTTGTCAAAGATTTGAAAGAACCGAAAAAAGTAGAGATGGAATTGTGGAAAATTATTCCGCCGCAGGAGGGGAGCGATTTTTGCCACAGGCTTGTATACCATGGCCGTGATGTCTGTACAGCCAGAACAAAACCACATTGTGACAGATGTTGTTTGGAGGATATTTGCAAAAAAGCCGGAGTGAAATAAAGCGATTCGGGTTGCAAGAAAGAAGAAATATATGTATCATCAAGAGTAGCAGTCGGTTGGCTGCGAAGAGTAGAAGAGGAGAAGATAATATGAGTCAGGAAGTTTTAGCAGTAGTAGCAGGAGAAGAGATTACACAGGCAGAGTTTGATGCGTTTTTACAGGGGGTGCCAAGAGAGCAGCAACCGTATCTTTCCAACCCACAGTTCAGAGAACAGTGCTTGGAACAATTGATTGCATTACATATGTTTGCGAAAAATGGCGAAGAGATGAAGTTAGAGGAAACGGAAGAGTTCAAAAAACTGGTGGAAAATGCAAGAAGAGATATCCTTGCACAGATGGCTATGAGAGAGACTTTGAAAGATGTTGTGGTATCGGAAGAAGAAATCGAAGCTTACTATGAGGCGAACAAACAACACTTCACAAAAGGAGACACTGTCAGTGCCAAACATATTTTGACAGATTCCGAAGAAAAATGTAACTCTATTTTAGAATCTATCACAACTGGTGAAAAAGAATTTGAGACAGCGGCGAAAGAATTTTCAACATGTCCATCAGGAGCGAAAGGCGGAGACCTTGGAGAATTTGGACGAGGACAGATGGTAAAAGAATTCGAAGATGCGGCATTTGCAGCAGAAATTGGACATATAGTGGGACCTGTAAAGACACAGTTTGGATACCATTTGATTAAAGTTGAAAAGAAAAATGAAGCTACAGTTGCGTCATTGGAAGAAGTGAAAGAGACAATCAGAAGAACTTTGCTTCAGCAGAAACAAAATGAGGCATATAATACAAAAGTAGAAGAGATGAAGAAAAAATATGTAAAATAGCAGATACTGCTGTTGAGGATTGGGATGTAGTAAATTTATATTTTATTACGTCCTAATTTATTGTAATTAAGCATTGCTTGTATTATAATAAATAATACTTAATTTGGGATAAGAGGTGATTATATGATTTTGTCATTGGATATGGGAAGCGAGGTTCCAATCTATGTGCAGCTGCGGAATCAGATTGTAACAGGGATTGGGAAGGGCGAACTGGCAGTAGGGGAGCGGCTTCCGACAGTCCGTCAGCTTGCACAGGATGCAGGAGTGAACGTGATGACAGTCAATAAGACTTATCAGTTGTTAAAGCTAGAAGGATTTATCGAAATTGACCGGAGAAAGGGTGCGATTGTTTGCCCGATAAGGGAGACTCAGGATTGTTTTCGGGAGAAATTGGAGTCTGAGTTAGAGCTACTTTCGGCAGAAGCAAGCATAAAAGGAATGAGTGAGGATGAGTTTCTAAAGGTTTGCATGAAAATGTTTCAGAGGATGCATCCGACGATGATGGAGGAGGTATGATTATGGAAGTGGCAATTCTCATGTTAGTTATTTTTCTGTTTACGGATATCATGGTTGTTGGAATCTGTATGCTTGCATACGCGGGAAAAGAAGAGTATAGTGGGGGAATGCTTTTTGGCGTGCACATTCCAAAAGAAAAAGTGGATGAGAAAACAGTGCGGGACATGGCAGAGACATATAAAAAGAAGTACAAAAAATTTCAGCGATGGAACATGATTCTAGGGATATTGGTGTGTGGGGTGACATTTGCTGGCATTGGGATTTTTATGATTGTCTGGACTGTTTGGCTCACGGAATATATTGTCGGTCTCTATTGGATTGTCTATGGGACACACCGAAGGATGTATAATCTGAAGGTGGAAAATGGATGGGTTATGGAATCGGCAAAACAGATTATTTATGTGGATACGGAAGTGTCTGCTCATGCGGACAAAATGCCACTGTCAAAAAAGTGGTATCTTGTACTTTTTTTCCTGACTTGTGCGGTTATGTTGTTTCCTGAGATGAAAGCATACCTGAGAGAGGAGAACATCGCCTATGTGTTGTTTGGGAGTGCACTTGGTGTGAATGTGTGTTTCTTTGGCTTGCACTGGTGGATTGCGTGCAGACCAAATGTTGTATACAGCAAAAAAAGTCAGGTGAACATGACTTTAAATCAGTTGATAAAACGGACTTGGACAATCTGCCTGCTTGTGTGCGCTGCGGTAAATACGTCAGCATGGTTGTATGTTTCTGTCTGTATGATGAAAAATCAATGGCTGGTACAGCAACCCGTATGACAAAAGGCTGTTTGTTCAAGACCGCATGTGTGGTATGAATTATTCGATGAACATGGCGAAGAACTCGGCGAAAATCTTCACAGCGGTAATTAGCGCTGTACTCATAGGGTGTGTTATATGGGTTGTGGCTATTTTAGTAGAGTTTGCTACTACGGAGGTGACAGTCTGCATGGCAGGTGGTAAGATGGATATACGGGCAGCTTCCTATGACTGCCAGATTCAATCGGAGCAAATTCTTTCTGTGAAACTGCTTGATGAGATGCCGGAAGATAATTTTTACAGAAGCAATGGAGGAGATACAGAAAAATTTCTGATAGGGCATTTCAGAGGAAAAGAAACCGGAAAATGTATGATGTTTTTATATAAGGAAGAAACTCCGATTATAGAGATTCAATTAGAAGATATGATTGTATTTTTGAATAGTGAAAACAAAGAAGAGACAGAGGAGTGGTATGATTATGCGAGAGACAGTATTGTTGATTAATTTTCAAGATGAAAAGCAGCTGCGTGATTTGAAAATGATTTTATTTACGCTGAAAATTCGAATGAAGAAGGTAGAAAAGAAAGAGTATTTGCAGCAAATCGGTTTCCTTGCGGGAATGAAGAATATGGAAGCTGCGCCGGAGTGCTATGAGGGGGAAGAGTTAGAGAAAGAGATGATGGTATTCGCTGGAATATCGAATCAAAGGCTGGATCAGATTCTTTCTATGATGAGAAAAAATGGAGTGAAGCGAGTGGATTATAAGGCGATTCTGACAGAGACAAATAAAACGTGGACAGTTCCAAGGCTCTATGAAGAGATTTCAAAAGAGCATGCGCAGATGCACAGACAATCATAAGCAGTATAAAAGGCAGCCTATTCGGCTGCCTCTTCCGTCTCTGATGTGACATCTGTACTTACACGCGGTTCTGTCACAGTGACAACGGTGGAATCTAAATCTGTTATCAAATCTATATTTTCATCTTTGGCAATTACGAGGTCTTTTACTCGAATGGTATCTCCGATTTTTAAGTCTCCAACGTCAAGTTCGATTTTTTCAACTAAAGATGCAGGAAGAGCCTTGTAATTGATTTCATGCAGCATCTGCTGTGGGATTCCTGCGACAAGCTTACTCTCATTGAGAAGATGGATTTCAGCAGAAGAATGTACCTTTTCAGAGCTTACAAGTGCCTGAAAATCGATTTCTTCCACGAAACCTTTCAGTGGATTGTAATCTACTTCTTTAATGAGGGCGTCATAAGTTTTGCCTTCCAGTTGAAGCAGGACTCTTCCACCTTTCCCTTCGGATTTCAGGAGTCGTTCGACTTCGCTCTTTTCCATTTTCAAAGGAATGGATTTTTCCAATTCACGGCCGAAAATACATCCGGTCACAAATCCTTCTTTTCTAAGTGCTTTGGCTTTGAGTGACATGTTACGTGTTTCAGCTTTTAAAGTATTCATTTACCTTTTCCTCCAATTACTGAATCGTACTTAGCAAGCCTTCAACTTTGTAGTTCATATTGCAAAGAGGTTTTGTTAAGTGTATTTCCTTGTTACAGTTTCAGTATACACCTCTTGTCAAGAGGAAAAGAAAAAACATAGTGATAGTTGATGATAAAATTGCTGAAAGTATTTTGAAATTTGGTTGAAAAATACGAAAAAATATTGTGCTAGAATTGACATGAGTGGTGGAAATAGACTATAATCATAAAATGTATCTATTCACATTAGTACATGTTATACCAAAATATGAAAAGGAGAAGTGTTATGAAGAAGAAACAGGTGCAAAGACTGGTTGCTTTTTCACTGGCAACAATGATGACATTGCAGGGATTGTCTGTAAATGCATCAGGGCAGGTTCAGGTTCGCACAGATTCGAACACACAGATGAGCTCGGATAAAGAAGTTGTGTATGTCAACACATACGACACATCAAAAAGAGTTCATGATTTCGATGCGAACTGGAAGTTTTATTTAGGAGATGCGGATGGAGCAGAAGCTGTTAATTTTGATGATTCTGCTTGGAGAACAGTATCAGTTCCTCATGACTACAGCATCGAGCAGGAGTATACACAGTCAGGAGAAGCAGAAAGCGGATATCTTCCGGGCGGTACAGGCTGGTATCGAAAGCATTTTACATTAACAGAGGATATGAAAGATAAGGAAATCCGACTTGACTTTGGCGGCGTTTATATGAATGCGACCGTATGGGTAAATGGAACTCAGTTAGGTACACATCCTTACGGATACACTCCATTTTCTTTTGATATCACAGACTATGTGAAAGCAGGAGAAGAGAATGTGATCACTGTGAAAGTGGATCATCAGACACCTTCAAGCCGTTGGTATTCGGGAAGTGGTATTTATCGCAGTGTGGATCTTACTGTGATGGATAAAGTTCATGTGGATTTGAACGGAACAAAGATTGCGACGCCGAATCTTGCAAAAGAAAAAGATGGCGATGTCAATATGGACATTGTGACAACGGTTGCAAATGAAGAAAAAGAGGCAAAAGAGATTATACTTGTTCACACTTTGCGTGAAAAAGGGAAAAAAGATGCAGTTGCGACAGTGACTACAGAGAGACAGTCTGTGGAAGCAGGAAAGACAGCTGACATTAAGGCGAATTTAAAAGTAAATCAGCCGAAATTATGGGGGCTTGGCGAAAAGAATGCACATCTCTATACAGTGACAACAGAAGTGAAAGTGAATGATAAAGTAGTTGACACTTATGACACAGATTACGGTTTCCGTTATACAGAACTTGATACGAAGACAGGATTTTCTCTCAATGGAGAAAAGGTAAAATTACAGGGTGTATGTATGCACCACGATCAGGGAGCGCTCGGTGCAGAAGCGCAGAAACGTGCAATTGAGCGTCAGGTAGAGATTCTGCAGGAGATGGGATGTAATTCTATCCGTGTGACACATAACCCAGCGGCAGAAGAGCTAATTGAAGTATGTAACGAAAAAGGTATCTTAGTTATTAATGAATTGTTTGATGGATGGCACAAGGCTAAGAATGGTAATGTGAATGATTATGCGAAGTGGTTTAATCAAACAATTGGAGATGAAAATAAAATCTTAGATGGCAAATCAGATATGACATGGGCTGAGTTTGATTTGAAATCGACATTAAATCAGGGGAAAAATGATCCGTCTATTATCATGTGGTCACTTGGTAATGAAATCAGCGAAGGTGCCAGCGAAGGTGGTTATTACGAGATTTCAAAGAATCTGATCAAATGGGCGCAAGAGATAGATACATCTAAACCATTGACAATCGGAAGCAACCGAGTGAAAGGCGCTATTGGGCAAGCAGATAATGAGCATATTAAGATTGCGAACGATTTGACAAAGATTGGCGGTATGTCAGGAACAAACTATTCTGGCGGATCAAATTATGATGCGTTACACAGTACATATCCGGAATGGTTCTTATATGGTTCTGAGACAGCATCTGCTGTAAATAGTCGTGGAGTATATACTACAAAAGCGAATGCAGCATTGGATCAGGATAAACAGCTTACCTCGTATGATAAATCAAAGGTAAATTGGGGAGCTTTGGCAAGTGAAGCTTGGTATGATGTGATCACAAGAGACTTTGTTGCCGGCGAGTATGTGTGGACTGGATTTGACTATATTGGAGAACCGACACCGGCAAATAAAATCAATGCAGGAGCTGCAACTTCATGGCCATCTCCGAAAAACTCTTATTTCGGAATCGTGGATACAGCAGGATTGCCAAAAGACAGCTATTACTTCTATCAAAGTCAGTGGAATGATGAAGTAAATACATTGCATGTTCTTCCGACTTGGAATGAAGACAGCCTTATGAAAGATGAAAATGGCAATGTTGAAGTTGTTGTCTATTCAGATGCGGCAAAAGTGAAGTTATTTTTGAATGATAAGGAAATTGCTGAGCAGACATTTGAAGAACATACAACAGGAGCGGGCTATAAGTATCAAACGGTCAAGGGTAAAACTGGACATGAAAGCATGTATATGACATTTAGTGTTCCATATGAGAAAGGAACATTAAAAGCAGTTGCCTACGATAAAGATGGAAATGAGATTAAAAATACACAGGGACGTTCTTCAGTGACGACAACTGATAAAGCGACTAAATTAGATGCAACAGTAGACCGCAACAGTATTAAGGCAGATGGAAAAGATCTTTCTTATATCACGGTGGATGTAACAGACGCAAATGGAAATATTGTACCAGATGCAGACAACAACGTGAGATTTACTGTGGAAGGCGCAGGTACTTTAGTTGGTGTGGACAACGGAAAACAGGCAGACCATCAGTCATATCAGGATGACAACCGTGATGCGTACAATGGTTCTCTTGTTGCAATCGTGCAATCAACAAAAGATGCAGGAAAGATTACGGTAAAAGCAGAAGCTGACGGATTGACGTTGGATACTGTTGAGATTACGACAACAGAGGTGGAAGACGGAACTGTAGATAAAACTCAGGTGGACAGCTTCTACATGTCAAAACACTATTATGTAAAAGCAGGCAGTAAAGTACAATTGCCGGAGACAATCAAAACTCGTTTTAAAGACGGAACAGAGAAAGACTTACCGGTAAAATGGGATGAAATTAAGGAGACAACAGGAAGCTTTGTTGTGAATGGTCTCGTAGATGGAAAATATAAAGTTTCTGTTACAGTAAATGTCATTGACCAATTAGGTGGTTTAATGAATTATTCTGCAACAACACCGAAGGGAACGGAACCGAATCTTCCGACAACACGACCTGCAATTGCACAGGATGGAACAGTCTTAAATGTATCATTTCCTGTAACTTGGGAAAAAGTAGACAAGACTAAATATGATGAGCCTGGAATTGTTACAGTTAATGGTACGTCGAATGTTTTGGGAACTGCAATGGAAGTTACAGCATCAATTCGTGTACAAGAAGAGACGTATGAGATTGTTGGGTCAGTAGATAATCCTTCTCAGCTGACACAGGATATTGAAGAAGATAAGCAGTCCGATACGCTGGATGCAGTTTGGGATGGAAAAACTGCAATTGCAGACAACACAAGCGGCGGACCAAATCCAACAGCGTGGAGTAATTATAAAAATTCTCAAGCCGGAGATAACACTGCGGAAATTACATTCCAATATGCTACACAACAAGTAATTGGAGAAGTGACAGTTCATTTCTTTAAAGACAGTGCATCTGCACGTTATCCAAAGGCAGGAACAACAAAGCTTTATGTGAAAGCAAATGACGGTGATGACTGGCAGGAAGTTGTAGCAGAAGAAACAATTGGAGAAGAGAATGGTCGTGTGAAAGCATATACATATAAGTTCAATCCGGTTGGAGCTACATTGTTCAAGGTTGCAGTTACAAACAGTGATGAGGTATTGACGACTGGTCACAAGCCATGTACCGGTATCACGGAGATTGAAATCAAAAAAGCAGTTGGTTCTTATAAGACAAACACAACAGCAAAACTTGCTTCTCTTGAAGTGAATGGAAAAGCATTGACAGCAGAAGAGCTTGCAGAAAATGCATATTACACATTAGACAAAACAGCTACCGTGACAGCAGCTGGAGCAGATAATGCGGCAGTAACGGTATTACCGGTACATAACAAACAGATTCGTATTTTGATAGAGTCTGAAGACCATAGAACAAAAAATACATTTGTTATCTATTTGGAGCAGGAGAAACCAATGTCTCCGGACGACGACAGCAAAGACTATCCGGTAGATAAGCTGACGGCGATTTCAGGAAGCCAATACTTACCGGGAACTACAAATGAGGGTCCAGATGATTTTGTATTAGACGGAAAAGCAAATACATACTGGCATACAAACTGGAGCACGACAGAAGGACAGGATATTAACAAGCGTTGGATTGGTGTAAGCTTAGATGAACCAACAGAAGTGAGTGCAATCCGTTATTTACCAAGAAATGGAAATAATGGACATGTTACAGAATACAAAGTACAGTACCGTGCGACAGATGACGGTAAATGGGAAGATTTGGCAAGCGGCACATGGGATAACCCAACAACTGGCTGGAAGTTAGTAACATTCCCAGCAGTAGAGGCAAAACAGGTTCGTTTGATTGGTGTTCATACAATTGCAGAAGCTGGACGAGATTTGCATATGACAACAGCGGAGTTCCGTGTTGTTTCTGAAAAAGAAGTGACACCTCCGGATCCGGAAGAGCCGGAAGTGAAACCGGGAGAAGACTATCCGGTAGGAATGATTACAGGAACAGCAGGAAGTACACAGCCTGGAAACGGTGTGGAAAAAGCATTTGACGGAAAAACAAATACATGGTGGCATTCATCATGGAACCCGGCGTCTACATCAGACCAGCTGTGGTTCACAATGGAATTGAAAGAAGCAGCTACATTAGATCAGCTTCGTTATTACCCAAGATATGAGGGAACGAACTTAACACAGGGCGATCAAAATGGATTTATCAGCAAATACAAAGTGGAAGTCAGCATGGACAACGAAGAGTGGACAAAAGTTGCTGAAGGCAGCTGGGAGCCAAAAGATGGATGGCTGACAGCAGACTTTACAGAGCCAACAGAAGCAAAATATGTGCGTATCACAGGTGTTGAGACAATGTCTAACGGTGAAGTGAAGACGTCCGATATGGCAATTGCAGAGCTTCGTGTTCGTGTAGCAAAAGGTGAGGAGCCTGAAAAAGTAGATAAGACAGCTTTACAGGAAGCTATCGAAGCGGCAGGTGAAATGAAGGAAGCAGAGTTTACACCAAACAGCTGGAAAGCATTTAAAGAAGCATTGGACGTTGCAAAAGTAGTTGAAAAGGATGAAAAAGCGACACAGACAGATGTAAATGAAGCACTTGCAGCGTTAGAAGCAGCAAAAGAAGCGCTTGTGAAGAAAGCAGATAAGACAGAATTGAACAAAGCGATTGAAGCTGCGAAAGCTTTGAAAGAAGCCGACTATACATCGGGCAGCTGGAATGTATTAAAAGAGGCATTGGAAGTTGCCAAGACAGTACAAAATGATGAAAATGTATCACAGGCTTCTGTGAAAGCGGCAACAGATGGATTGAATGAAGCTATGGAAGCGCTTGTGAAGAAAGCAAATAAGACAGAGCTTGATAAAACGATTAAAGCGGCAGAAGCTTTGAATAAGGATGACTATACAGCAGACAGCTGGAAAGTATTTGCGCAGGAGTTGGCAGATGCTTACACTGTAAGCAGAAACGCAGATGCAACACAGGCAGAAGTAGATGAGGCATGTAAAGCGCTGAAAGCTGCTCGGGAAGCTTTGGTCGAAAAAGAAGAGCCGTCTGTTCCGGAAAATGTCGATAAAGCTGCAGCACAGAAATACTATGATGACTGTCTCGCGTATTATGAAAAAGACGATTACACAGCAGACAGCTGGAAGGTTTATGCTGAGGCTATGGATGACTTAAAAGCGGCGCTTGCTGATGAAGATATTTCAAAAGAAGATCTTCAGGCAGCAGTTGATGCGGTAGCTAAGGCGGTTGAAGGATTGGAAAAAGCTGGAACAGCAGCACCTGATCCAAAACCGGAAGAAAAACCAGGGCAAAAGCCACAGCAGAAACCTGCAAAAACAGGTGATAATATGTCGACAGGTGCAATTGTGGGGATTGTTGTCGTAGCAGTTCTTGCAATCGGAGTGATTGTTGGTGTGATTATTAGCAAAAAAAGAAAAAAATAAAACAATGGAACATTGATTTGAATGTTTGAAATTTGTGAAAAAGAGAGCGGTGGATACGTTAAGTATTTGCGGCTCTCTTTTTTATGTTTTGGTTGGTCGATATGTGATGGTTATAGTTTACTATAAAAAGAAGAGAGGGAACGGTTTGTTTGGTTAAAAGATACAAGAAAGCGGTTTTTGAAATTGACACTGACGGTTAAAAGGTACTATAATTAAAAAAGATATCAATTCGTATCTATATGTTATGCCGAAGGGCAGGAAAGGAAGAAGAAAATGAAGAAAAGGAAAATATCACGTATTGGAGCAGTTGCTATGGCGACAATGCTCACAGTTCAGGGTATGGGACTCCCTACTGCTGTATTTGCAGCGGACCAATCAGCTGTTATGCGTTCGGATTCGAACACACAGATGAGTTCTGAAAAAGAAACTGTTTATGTGAACCAGTATGGAAGCAAGACAGAACGTTCTCAGAATTTTGATGACAACTGGAGATTTTATTTTGGTGATGCATCAGGTGCGGAACAGCCGACGTTTGATGACTCACAGTGGAGACAATTGTCATTGCCTCACGATTACAGTATCGAGCAGGAATACACACAGTCAGGAGAAGCTGAGAGTGCTTATCTTTTAGGCGGAACAGGATGGTATCGCAAGAACTTTACGCTCGATAAAGCAATGGAAGGAAAAGAGGTAAGACTTGATTTTGATGGCGTTTATATGAATGCAACCGTTTATGTAAATGGTCATGAGGTAGGTACGCATCCATATGGATATACACCATTTTCGTTTGATATCACAGATTATGTGAAGGTTGGAGAGGTCAACACAATCGCAGTAAAAGTAGATCACAAGACACCATCCAGCCGTTGGTATTCAGGAAGTGGTATCTACAGAAGTGTATATTTGACAACAACAGATAAAGTACATGTGGATTTGAATGGAGTGAAGGTTGAGACTCCGGATTTAGCTAAAGGCAACCAAAATACAAATATTAAGACAACAGTTTTGAATGAGTCTGATGCAGAAAAGGCAGTTACAGTGACTCATACAATGTTTGAAAAAGGAAAAGATACAAAAGTAGGAGAGGTTACTACAGAAAGTAAGACAGTGGCAGCTGGGCAGAGCGTTGACGTGGAAGCTACAATGAACGTGAAAGACGCGAAAATGTGGAGCCCGGAAAGCCCGAATCTCTATACAGTCCGCACAGAAGTGAAGGTTGGAGAGGATGTAGTAGACACATATGAGACAGAATATGGATTTAGATATTTCTCATTTGATACAGAAAAAGGATTTTCATTAAACGGCAAAAATGTGAAACTGAAAGGTGTATGTATGCACCATGATCAGGGAGCATTAGGAGCTGAAGCGAACAGACGCGCTATTGAACGTCAGGTGGAAATTCTGAAGGAAATGGGATGTAACTCTATCCGTGTGACACACAACCCGGCAGCATCTGCGTTGATTGATGTCTGCAATGAAAAAGGAATGATTGTAATCGATGAGTTCTTTGACGGTTGGATGTTCCACAAAAATACAAACTCTAACGATTATGCAACTTGGTTTAATAAGACGATCGAAGAAGGAAATCAGATTCTCGGTGCAGAAGAAAATATGACATGGGCAGAGTTTGATTTGAAAGCAACTGTCGGAAGAGGACAGAACGACCCGGCTATCATTATGTGGTCTCTCGGAAATGAGATTCAGGAGGGAGCCGGTGGAAGCGGATATGATGAAAAAGCAGCAGAATTGATTCAATGGACAAAAGAAGTCGATGACACAAGAATTCTTACAATTGGAAGTAATGCTGTTAAAGGTGCAGTTGGGAATGCGAATAATGAGCATATTCAGATTGCCAACCAGTTGACAGAAGTAGGTGGAGCATCTGGAACAAACTATTCAAAAGGGGATAGTTACGATAGTTTGCATAGAACCTATCCAAAATGGAATTTATATGGTTCTGAGACTGCATCAGCAGTAAATAGCCGTGGCGTTTATACAACAAAACAAAGCAATAAGCTTGACTCAGAAAAACAATTGACTTCCTATGATAAGTCAGCGGTTGGTTGGGGAGCTGTTGCAAGTTCTGCGTGGTATGATGTTATCACAAGAGACTTTGTGGCAGGTGAGTATGTATGGACCGGATTTGACTATCTCGGAGAGCCAACGCCTGCGAATGGTACAGGACCTGGAGCAGCAACTTCTTGGCCGTCACCGAAAAACTCTTACTTCGGTATTGTGGATACGGCAGGACTTCCAAAAGACAGCTATTACTTCTATCAAAGCCAGTGGAACGAGGATGTGAACACATTACACGTCCTTCCAACTTGGAATGAAGACAGTTTGATGAAAGACAGCAGTGGAAAAGTGGAGGTTGTTGTATATTCTGATGCAGCGAAGGTAGAATTAAAATTAAATGACAAAGTAGTCGGTACACAGGAGTTTGAGAAGAAGACAACGGATGCAGGATATACATATCAGACTGTAAAAGGAAAGAGTGGACACACAAGTATGTATATGACATTCGATGTTCCGTATGAGGAGGGAACATTGGAAGCCGTTGCTTATAATGAAAAAGGCGAAGTGATTGAAAAGACAGAAGGTCGCTCTGTTGTAAAAACAACAGGAGAAGCTAAGAAATTAAAAGCGACAGCTGACAGAAAAGAAATCACAGCAGATGGAAAAGATCTTGTATATGTGACAGTAGATGTGACAGATAAAGACGGAAATATTGTTCCAAATGCAAAGAACAATGTGAAATTCGATGTCAAAGGCGGTACGCTGGTAGGTGTTGATAATGGTAAACAGGCAGACCACCAGTCATATCAGGATGACAATCGCAATGCATACAATGGTTCATTGGTTGCAATTGTTCAAGCAACTGACAAGGCAGGAGAAATCAGTGTGACTGCAAGTTCAAAAGATTTGGAATCTGCAACTGTGAAAGTGACAGCAAAAGCTTCTGAGGAAGCAGAAGAAACACATATTGAAAGCTTTGAGTATTCAAGAGTATTCTATGTGAAGACTGGAGAAAAACCGGTACTTCCGGCTAAAATCAAAGCAAATTACTCCGATGGAACATCAAAAGAGGTTGATGTGAAATGGGGAGAGATTACAGAAGATCAGACAAACAAAGCGGGAAGCTTTGTTGCAGGTGGAACTGCAGAGGGATGCAACGTCTCTGTCGTAGTCAATATGATTGATGAAGTGGCAGCGCTGTTAAACTATTCGACAACAACTTCTCAGAATACAAAACCAACGCTTCCAACTTCGAGACAGGCTGTTATGCCGGATGGAACAATTCTTTCCGCAGCATTCCCTGTGACATGGGAGACAAAAGATGCGTCTGCATATGCAAAACCGGGAGAGATTGTGACGGTAAACGGAACTGCAGATGTATTCGGAAGTAAATTAGATGTAACAGCAACTGTTCGTGTGGCAGAAGAGAAAATTGAGATTGGTGACAGCGTTTCCGGAGCAGCAAAATTGACACAGGATATTGCACAAGAAGATCAATCTGATACATTAGATGCAATCAAGAATGGAAGCACAACAATCGGTAATAACAGTGATGGTGGACCGAATGAAGACTGCTGGAGTAACTGGGCAAACAGTACTAAAAAAGGCGACAAAGATGCGGAAATCACATTTGAGTATGATACACAGCAGAGAATCGGTCAGATTGTAATCCACTTCTCAAGAGACAATGGAGCGATGCAGTTCCCGGCAGCCGGAACAACAGAGATCTATGTTTCAGAGACAGGAAAAGATGATTGGACTAAAGTAGAAGCGAAAGAGACAATTGGAACAGAAAACAATCGTGTGAAAGCATACACATATGAGATTGCACCTACGACAGCGACATTTGTGAAATTCAAGGTGGTAAGTCCTGCAGACAAACAGTGTGTTGGTATTACAGAGATTGAGTTGAAGAAAGCAGTCGGTACATTTACAACAAATACAACTGCAAAACTTGCAGAAGTAAAAATTGCCGGAAAGGCAATTCCGGAAGCAGCGCTTTCATTGAGCAGCTATTCTACACCGGAGACGGATGCAAGTAAAGTGGAAGCAAAAACAGCAGACAATGCAGCGTTGACTGTATTGCCGGTAAAAGACAACGTGATTCGCATGATTATGGAATCAGAGGATCACAATGTAAGAAATAGATTCGAAGTTAGACTTGACGAGGAAGAATCAATCCTTCCGGGAGATGACAGCCGTGATTATCCGATAGCGCAGATGTCAGTAACGGCTGCAAGTGAATTAAATCCGGCATCAGGAAATGAAGGTCCTGCAAAATTTGTATTAGATAATAATACGGCTACATATTGGCATACAAATTGGAATACAAATGAAGCGACAAATGTTGTAAAACGTGCGATTACATTAGAAATGCAACCAAAAGAGGGAGAAGATTATCCGACCTTAGATGGACTTCGCTACTTAAGAAGACAGGGTAACTCTAAGAATGGTGCAGTCACAGAGTACAAAGTAGAGTACAGTATGGATGGTTCTGCTTGGAAGACGGTTTCTACAGGTACATGGGATAAAGATAACGCAGATTGGCAGATTGCATTATTTGATGAACCGGTACAGGCAAAATATGTACGCTTGACAGGTGTTCATACATATGCAGACAGTGGAGTGGATGCTCATATGTCAGCAGCCGAACTTCGTGTCAGAACAGCAGACGTAGCAGTAGATCCGGAACCAGAACCGGGAGACACAGAGATTTATGATCCAGGCAAGACAACTGCAACGGCAGGAAGTGTACAGGCAAACTTTGGACCTGAAAAAGCATTGGATGATAACATGGGAACATGGTGGCATTCATCATGGAATCCGGTAGGTGGAACACTTGCAGAAAAAGATCGCTGGTTCCAGCTGGAATTAGATGAGCCACAGACAATAACAAAATTCATCTACACTCCGAAGAATGGAAATAGCACATCCGGTGGAGAAAAGAATGGAACAGTAACAAAATACCGTGTAGAGTGCAGTGATGACGGAGAAACATGGAAATCTGTTTCTGAAGGTGAATGGCCGGTAGAAGACGGAGCAAAAGAGGCAGTATTAAAAACTCCTACAACAACGAAATTTATCCGTTTAGTAGGTGTAGAAACATATGGCGTTGGAAATCAGATGAACAAATTTATGAGTGCAGCTGAAGTTCGAGTGGAAGTTCAGACGACTGAGACACCGGATCCGACACCGAAGGAATTCTCTGTAACATTTAATATTGACGGAACAACTCAGGTTGTAAAAGTAGAGGAAGGAAAAGCAATTGGCGATAAACTTCCGGCAGACCCAACAAAAGAAGGTTATACATTTACAGGATGGAACACAAAAGCAGATGGAACAGGTGATGCAGTGACAAAAGATACTGTAGTGAGTGAAGATATGACAGTATATGCAGTGTTCAAAGAAAATGCAGCACAGTTCACAGTTACATTCAATGTAGATGGAACAACACAAGAAGTTGTAGTGGAAGAAGGAAGTGCAATTGGCGATAAACTTCCGGCTAATCCGACAAAAGACGGATATACATTCGTGGGTTGGAATACAAAAGCAGACGGCACTGGCGATGCAGTGACAAATGAAACAGTGGTAACTGCAGATATGACAGTATATGCAGTGTTTGAGAAAAACGAAGAGCCACCAAAACCAGAAACTGCAGATAAATCAGATTTAGTTGCATTGATTGCATACGCAAACAGCCAAAAAGAACAAGAAGAATATCAGTGGGTTGTAGATGCTGTAAAAGAAGCATTTGAGAAAGCGCTCGCAGATGCTGAGGCAGTAAATGCAGATACAGCTGCCACACAGGAACAGGTAGATGCAGCTTACGAATTACTTCTTGGCAAAGTACATCTTCTTGGATTTATCGGAAATCCGACAGACCTTAAGGTAACATTGGATCTTGCGAAGAACACATCTACAGAAGGAAAAACAGAGGAATCTGTAGCAGTATTGAATACAGCGATTGCAAAAGCAGAAAAACTGCTTGCATCAGGAAATGTACTTCAGGAAGAATTGGACGCAATGGTTGCAGAACTGAAGGCGGCAATTGAAGGTTTGAAGGATGAAGTTGTAGTGGAAGTTGATAAAGCGAAGCTTCTCGAAATGATTAAAAAGGCAGAAGGCTATGACCTTACAAAGTATACACCTGTCACAGTAGAAGGATTGAAAGCAGCCCTCGCAGGAGCGAAGACAGTATATGACAATCCGAAAGCGACTCAGAAGGAAGTTGACAGTGCGTATACAAGCTTGCAGCAGGCAATCTTTGCTTTGAGACTGATTCCGAATAAGGATGCTTTGGAAGACTTGCTGAAAGAGACAGAAAAACTTGATTTCTCATTGTATACAGCAGAAAGTGCAGAGGCAGTGCAAAAAGCATACGACAAAGCATTGGCAGTATTTAACGATGAGAATGCAGATCAGGCGGCAGTAGATAAAGCGGCAAAAGATTTGAAGGTTGCAAAGGATAACCTGAAAGCGAAAGACGAGCCGGACAAAAAGCCTTCAGAGGATAAAAAATCAGATCAGAAGGCTGCAAAAACAGGAGATAACATGTCGACAGGTGCAGTTGTAGGAATCGTTGTTGTAGCAGTTCTTGCAATCGGTGCAATTGTTGGTGTGATTATCAGCAAAAAAAGAAAAAAATAAAAAATAAATCGGTATATTGAGAAAATCGATATGAAAAAATAAGACTTGACGCCCATTCGCTGGTATGGTAAACTGTACTAGCGAATGGAAGTAGGTCTTTTTTTTATGCCTAAAATTGGGCAGTCTCGCAAACTGCCATGTAACACGTAAAAGAAATAAATAAAGCGAGGTGGAAGTTGTGCGCACAAGAATCACATTGGAATGTACAGAATGTAAACAGCGTAACTACAATATGACAAAGGATAAGAAAACTCATCCGGAACGTATGGAAACAAAAAAATATTGTAAGTTCTGCAAATCACACACAATGCACAAAGAAACAAAATAGTTTGTGGAAAGGAAGTGAACGGAATGGCTGAAAAAAAAGAGAAAGCCAAAAAGACAAGCTGGTTCAAAGGTCTTAAAGCAGAATTTAAAAAGATCATTTGGCCGGATAAAAAAACACTTGCTAAGCAGACTGTGGCAGTTACGGCGTGCTCGATAGTATTAGGAGCAATTATTGCGGTTGTTGATGTCATTGTAAAATATGGTGTCGACTTCTTAGTGAAGTAATGGCTGCCAGCAATTATGAAAGGTGATTTTATGTCAGAAGCAAAATGGTATGTAGTTCATACTTATTCTGGGTATGAAAACAAAGTAAAAGCAAACATTGATAAGACAATTGAAAACAGACACCTTGAGGATCAGATCTTAGAAGTAAGAGTTCCTATGCTGGAAGTTGTTGAGATGAAAAACGGAACGCAGAAAGCAGCTCAGAAAAAAATGTTCCCTGGATACGTGATGATTCATATGATTATGAATGATGACACCTGGTATGTTGTAAGAAATACCAGAGGGGTAACGGGATTTGTAGGTCCGGGGTCTAAACCGGTTCCGCTTACAGAGGCTGAGATCGACGCTCTTGGAATTATGGATGCAGACATTGTTGTAGACTTTGAAGTTGGTGAAGTTGTAAAAGTTACCAAAGGAGCATGGAAAGATACTATTGGAGTAATCCAGGAAGTGAATGCTCAAAAACAAAGTTTAGTAATCAATGTAGAATTGTTTGGTCGTGAAACGCCAGTAGAAATAAGTTTCGCAGAAGTGAAAAAAATGTAACAAATAAAAGTGGGAGGGAAATCCCCGCGAATACCACAAGGAGGTACACAAAATGGCAAAAAAAGTACAAGGTTATATTAAATTACAGATTCCAGCTGGAAAGGCAACTCCAGCACCACCGGTTGGTCCAGCTCTTGGTCAACATGGTGTAAACATTGTTGAATTTACAAAACAATTCAATGCTAAAACTGCAGATCAAGGTGATTTGATCATCCCTGTAGTTATCACAGTTTACAATGATAGAAGCTTCAGCTTCATCACAAAGACACCACCGGCAGCAGTTTTGATTAAAAAAGCATGTGGTTTAAAATCGGGTTCAGGAGTTCCGAACAAAACAAAAGTAGCTACAATCACAAAAGCTCAGTTACAGGAAATCGCTGAATTAAAAATGCCAGACTTAAATGCTGCAACAGTAGAAGCTGCTATGAGCATGATCGCAGGAACATGCAGAAGTATGGGTGTAACAGTAGAAGAGTAAAATTGTAAACATGTAACGTGGGAGGGGCTCTCCCGATATTACCACTAGGAGGTTATTGAATATGAAACGAGGAAAGAAATACGTAGAAGCTGCGAAATTGATCGAAAGAGGAAATCTTTACGACAAAGAAGAAGCAGTTGCATTAGTTAAAAAATCTGCAGTAGCGAAATTCGATGAGACAATTGAAGCTCACATCAGAACAGGTTGTGACGGACGTCATGCAGACCAGCAGATCCGTGGTGCTGTTGTATTGCCACACGGAACAGGTAAAAAAGTTCGTATCTTAGTATTTGCAAAAGATGCTAAAGCTGAAGAAGCAAAAGCAGCAGGAGCAGATTACGTAGGAGCAGAAGACTTAATTCCGAAGATTCAGAACGAAGGATGGTTTGAATTTGATGTTGTAGTTGCTACACCAGATATGATGGGTGTTGTTGGACGTCTTGGTCGTGTACTTGGACCAAAAGGTTTAATGCCAAACCCAAAAGCTGGTACAGTAACAATGGACGTTACAAAAGCTGTTAACGATATCAAAGCTGGTAAGATCGAATACAGATTAGACAAGACAAACATTATCCATGTGCCACTTGGAAAAGCTTCTTTCACAGAAGAACAATTAGCGGACAACTTCCAGACGCTTATTGATGCAATTATGAAAGCGAAACCAGCAGCTGTTAAAGGACAGTACTTAAAGAGCGTTACTTTAACATCTACAATGGGACCGGGTGTGAAAATTAACCCAGCTAAATTAGTATAATTGATATTCAAAAATATACAAAAAGAATTATTGCCTTACTAAATTTTAGTTTGGCAATAATTCTTTCTATTTTACAGCCGTTCGGTTGAATCAGAGGAAATCCCTCGAAATTACCATTGGAAAATTGGAAAATTACAAAAATAGCTTGACATATAGAAAAAAATATGATAACTTATATTAGAAAACTGCCGAAGACAGTAGGTGCCGTAAGGCATAAGTAGTGAACGCCTACCGAGGAGATTTGAATTCGATGAATTATGTGAATTTACTGTCCTCTTGTCGTATGGCGAGAGGATTTTTTATCTTTATTCGAACGGCGGTACACAATAATCTATAAGGAGGTGCACCATTCGTGGCAAAAGTTGAATTGAAACAACCAATCGTTGCAGCAATCGCTGAGGACGTAAAAGATGCAGCATCAGTTGTATTAGTTGATTATCGTGGATTAACTGTAGCTCAGGATACAGAATTACGTAAACAATTAAGAGAAGCAGGAATCATCTACAAAGTTTGCAAAAACACAATGATGAAAAGAGCGTTCGAAGGAACTGATTTTGCAGGATTGAACGAATACTTAGAAGGACCAAGTGCTATTGCTATTTCTAAAGATGACGCTACAGCACCAGCTAGAATTATTTGCAAATTTGCAAAAGGAGCTGAAAAATTAGAAGTAAAAGCAGGTGTGGTTGAAGGAACAGTATATGATGTTGCTGGAGTTCAGGAATTATCAAAAATCCCTTCAAGAGAAGAATTACTTTCCAAATTCCTTGGAAGCATTCAGTCACCTATTACAAACTTCGCTCGTGTTCTTAATCAAATCGCTGAAAAAGGTGGAGAGGCAGCAGAAGCTCCAGCTGAAGCAGCAGAAGAAGTAACAGCTGAGTAATTGTAAGACTCAGAGAGGATTCTAAAAGAATCATACAGGATACAGTCCTGAAAATCAAAGCATTTAAAACAATGGAGGTAAATAAAATGGCAAAATTAACAACAGCTGAAATGATCGAAGCGATCAAAGAATTATCAGTATTAGAATTAAATGAATTAGTAAAAGCATGTGAAGAAGAATTTGGTGTATCTGCAGCAGCAGGTGTTGTAGTTGCAGCAGCAGGTGGAGACGCAGCTGGAGCAGCTGAAGAAAAAGATGAATTCAACGTAGAATTAACATCTGCAGGAGCATCTAAAGTTAAAGTAATCAAAGTTGTTCGTGAAATCACAGGACTTGGATTAAAAGAAGCTAAAGAAGTTGTAGACGGAGCTCCTAAAGTAATCAAAGAAGGTGTTTCTAAAGCAGAAGCTGAAGAAATCAAAGCTAAATTAGAAGCAGAAGGTGCATCTGTAGAATTAAAATAATTCATAGAGAGCATTTAAAAGCCGAGAGAGTTATCTCTCGGCTTTTTTGCGATGAAAAGAATTGGATGTTATAAGCATAGAAAATAGGCAGGATGTGCATACGTGCATCCTGCCTATTTGCACAATATATACATTTTTTTGTACAAAAAACCGTAAATGCGAAAAGTGTATTGCCAAAAATTGGTGATTTGGTATAATCAAATATGAAATTCAATATAACTGGTTGTGAAAACGACCAATTGAAAGACAGGAGGTAAAACATGAAGAAGAAAATGGTCTTAAGACTATTGAGTCTGGCTATGGTTGCATCTATGACAGGTACAATGCTTCCGTCTAATCTTCAGCTTGTATCAGCAGAGGAATCTGTTGCTACAGAAGAAAAGACAGAAAAAGCAGAAGAGACAGCAGTACTGGAAGATGGAATCAATGATGCTTGGACTCTGGAAAACGAAGCTGGCGAAGACGCAGTATGTGCAGTAGAAAACGGATGGCTTAATTTAAAATCAGGAGCACAGAATGACAATACTCCTAACAGTGGAAAACAATTGATGGTTGTGAACCCAAACAAATTTGATTTTACAAAAGCGGGATATTTCTCATTCACAATGAAATCAAACAATGCAAATACAAGTCAGGATAATAGTGACAGATTTGGTGTATATCTTGGATATAATACTGCAAAGAACGGTATGTTTATCGGATATGATAACCAAGGATGGTTCTGGCAGAAATATAAAGATGGTAATGGAGCTTATTTTACAGGCGGAAGAACAGCTGCGCCAAAAGACAATGCGGAAGTGAATGTACGCATTGAGTGGACAGCAGATCAGAAGATGACATTGAAATTAAATGATCAGGCTGTATTTACAAATGAAGAGTTTGGTTCTATCAAAGATGTTCTTGGAACTCAGATTGCATTCAAGTGTACAAGCTGGTCAGGGCATGTGTCTGATGTCCTTATCAAAGACATTCACTACACAGGACAAAAAGAAGCAGCTACATATGCAGTAACAGGAACAGTAACTGACGCAGATAACAAAGTTTTGGAAGGTGCTACAGTCAAAGTTGGTGATAAAACAGCAACAACAGATAAGTCAGGTGCATATTCTTTGGAATTGGCAGCTGGAACATATGATATGACAGTTGCAAAAACAGGATATCAGACAGCAACAAAATCTGTGACAGTAGCAGATGAAGATTTGAAAGTTGAGACTGTAAAATTAGAAAAAGTTGCAGAAGTAGAGACAGAAGTACTTTCTACAGATTATATGGATGTTCATGTAGCAAAGAACTTCCCAAGCGTTGTGAGATACGAGATGAAAAAAGGTGATCTGAAAGGAAAGACATTCTATGGACAGACTTCAGAGATCAACACAATCCGTATCAACGGAACAGACATCAAACTTTCTAAAGATGATGTGAAAGCAACGTTTAAAGACAACAAAGCTACTTATGAGCTGACTGTAAAATCAGGTGATACAATTGATGCAGTTCTTACAGCAGAGTTAGTTGCAAAAGATGATACAGTTTCATTTGAGATTACAAAAGTAAAAAATAATTTGGATGAAACAAAAATAGTAGATAAAAGACATGTGTATGCAATACAGAGCATTGAGATCCCAAATCACAGCTTGATTTCTGTAAATAGCACACAGGAAAATGCAAACTTAAAAGGCGCATTAATGTCTTCTAATACAACAATCAGCGGTGATGAGTATCATGAGATTACAGCTAACACAGAACTTTCACAGGATTATATGTATGCATTTATCTCAAACAGCGAGATGAGCGCCGGATTATGGAGCAACTCTGAGAATGAAGGTTCTGCAAAAGCGGTTGGCGTATCTGGAGGAAGCCATAACACAAGAGTCATGGCAACTACAGAAGAAAAAGACGGTTATGTATCTTTGGGGCTTGGAAGTACAAAATGGTACTGGCACAGAGAAGAACAAGATTCGAAAGGAACATGGCATCTTGTAGATGAGACAGATACTCCACAGGCAAAAGTTACAATCGCCGGAAATGTGAACGGTGATGAAGAGATTGACTGGCAGGATGGTGCGGTAGCATTCCGTGACATTATGCACAATCCATATAAGAGTGAAGAAGTGCCGGAATTAGTTGCATATCGTATTGCAATGAACTTTGGTGGACAGGCCCAGAACCCATTCCTTACAACATTGGATAACGTAAAACGTGTGTCAATGCATACAGATGGACTTGGACAGTCCGTATTATTAAAAGGATATGGTAATGAAGGTCATGATTCAGGACATCCTGATTACGCAGACATCGGAGAGAGAATCGGTGGAGCAGAGGATATGAACACACTGATGACAAAAGGTGCTGAGTATGGAGCAAAATTTGGTATCCATGTCAATGCAGGTGAGATGTATCCAGAAGCAAAAGCATTTAGTGAAGACTTAGTAAGACGTGATGCAAACGGGAACCTTCGTTATGGATGGAACTGGATTGACCAAGGTATCGGAATCGACAGTGTATACGATCTTGGAATGGGACTTCGTGAAAAACGTTTTGATGAGTTAGAAGAAAAAGTCGGACAGAACTTAGACTTCGTATATGTAGATATTTGGGGAAATAAGACAGGTGGAAGCGATGACTCTTGGCAGACACGTAAGTTATCAAAAGAGATCAATGATAATGGATGGCGTATGGCTACAGAGTGGGGATCAGCGAATGAATATGATTCCACATTCCAGCACTGGGCAACAGACCTTACATATGGTGGATATAAATTAAAAGGTGAGAACAGCGAGGTAATGCGTTTCTTACGTAACCATCAGAAAGATTCATGGGTAGGTGATTATCCATCATACGGCGGAGCTGCAATGGCACCACTCCTTGGTGGATACAACATGAAAGACTTCGAAGGATGGCAAGGACGTAATGATTACGATGCTTACATCAAGAACCTTTATACACATGATCTGACAACAAAATTTATTCAGCACTATGAAATCACAGACTGGGAAGATTCTGAAAACTCATTTACCAAGAATGATCCGGATGGAAAAGCTTACACATGGACACCGGAGATGAAGATCACATTAAAAGATGGTGACGATACACTTGTTCTTGAAAGAGGATCTGACAATCCGGATGAAGCGGCATACCGTGACAGAACAATGACATTGAACGGTAAGGTAATCGCAACAGGTGCTGTTGCAAGAGGCGATAACGGAGAAGGCGGAACAGAAAAATATCTGCTTCCATGGATCTGGGATTCTGAGACTGGTGATGAAGTAGATGCAAAAGATGAAAAATTATATCACTGGAATACAAAAGGTGGATCAAGCGAATGGGAACTCCCAGACAGCTGGTCAGGTCTGAAGGATGTCAAAGTATACAAATTGACAGACCTTGGTAAGACGGATGAAAAGACTGTTAAAGTGGTAGATGGAAAAATTACTTTAGAGGCAGACGCTGAAACTCCATATGTAGTATGTAAAGGTGATGAAGCAAACCTTGAGATTACATGGAGTGAAGGAATGCACATCGTAGATGCAGGATTTAACAGTGGTAACTTTGATGCTTGGAAACAAGACGGAGAAGGAAAAGCTGAGATTGCAAAGAGTCAGTATAGCAACCCAATGATGAAATTATCCGGAAAAGTATCTATGACACAGGAACTGACAGACTTAGAGGCTGGAAAACAGTATGCAGTTTTAGTTGGTGTAGATAACAGAAGTGATGCAAAAGCATCTATGACTGTAAAAGCAGGCGATAAAGTATTGGCAACAAACTATACGACTCGCTCAATTGCAAAGAACTATGTAAAAGCATATACACACAGTAACTCTAGCGCAACAGTAGATGGAAGCAGTTACTTCCAGAACATGTATGTATTCTTTACAGCGCCAGAAAGCGGTAAAGTAACACTTACACTTTCAAAGGCAGCAGGTGAGGGAGATACATATTTCGATGATGTACGTATCGTTGAAAATGACTCTAAGAACATTACAACAAACGAAAAAGGTGAAGTTGTAAAATTCGAGCAGGATTTCGAAAAGAGCGTACAGGGACTTTATCCATTTGTAGTAGCTGGTATTGAAGGTGTTGAGGATAACAGAATTCACTTATCAGAATTACATGCTCCATATACACAGGCAGGCTGGGATGTGAAGAAGATGGATGATGTTTTGGACGGAAAATGGTCAGTGAAGATCAACGGATTGACACAGAGATCTACATTGGCATACCAGACGATTCCACAGAACTTCCGTTTTGAACCAGGTGTGACATACAAAGTAAGCTTTGATTATCAGGCAGGAACAGATGGAATCTATGCAGCAGCAGTGGGAATCGGTGAGTACAATGGTAATGTACAACTTGAAGAGCTTCCGATGGCAATGGGCAAAGATGCTGATGGTCACTATACTACTCAGATCACAGGTGACTCTACAGGACAGACATGGTTCGGTATCTATTCTACAGATAAAGCAGCAGATCTTCAGGGAACATCTGGATCAGCAGCAAACTTTGGTGGATACCAAGAGCTTGTTCTTGATAATCTTGTAATTGAAAGAGTAGATGAAGAAGTTACAGCAGATACGTTGAAGGCATTGATCGAAGACGCAAAAACAAAATATAGCGAAGACGATTATACAGCAGAAGTATGGAACAACTTCCAAAAAGAAATCGCAAAAGCACAGGTTGCTCTTGACAAAGATAACTCAACACAGGAAGATATCGAAAAAGCATACTATGCATTAAAAGGTGCGATGGTTACAATGGATAATTCCAAAGGTCTTGATGCAACAGATGACTCAAGAGATATCTCTACAGAGGGTATGACTGCGACTGCAGGAAGCCAGCAGGGAACAACAGGAAGCGAAGGACCAGCAAGTAATGTATTAGATGGAGATGCGAATACAATCTGGCATACACAGTATTCACCATCTGTAGATAGTTTTGATAAACAATGGATTGATATTGCAACTGCAGAACCGACAACAGTAGGTGGAGTGAGACTTCAGCAGAGATCTGGTAAAAACGGTGTGATTAAAGAAGCAGAAATCTGGGTTAAAACGACGGATGCGGATTATGTGAAAGTAGCAGATGCAAGTTTTGGAGGAAGCGGATGGCAGGTAGTTACATTTGAAAATATTGAGAATGTAACAAATGTTAAGATTGTGCCAAAAGCTACATTAGGAGATCAACCGAACAAGTTCTCAGCAGCAGCAGAAATTCGTCTGATGGGAGCAAAACAAGACGTTACAATCGAAGTTGACAAATCTGGATTACAGACAGCGATTGATGCAGCAAAAGCATTAAAGGCAGAAAATTATACAGCAGAGACATGGGAAGTATTAACTACAAAACTTGCGGCAGCAGAGAAAGTTTATGCTGATCCAGAAGCAACAGATTATGAAGTACTTCTTGCAATAGCGAACCTGACAGAGGCTATCGAGGGCTTAGAAGCAGTAGAGACACCAGAAGCAGGTGACAAAACAGAATTAAATAACTTGATCACACAGTACAGTGGATTAAATGAAAAAGATTACACAGCAGAAAGCTGGAAAGTATTTGCAAATGCATTAGAAAATGCAAAAGCAGTTTCAGCAAAAGAAAATGCAAGTCAGGCTGAGATTGATCAGGCAATTGCGGCATTAACGTCTGCACGTGCAGGTCTTGTGAAAGCAACAGATCAGACAACACAAGCGGATAAGTCTAAACTTCAGAAATTCTATGATGAATGTGTTGGATTCTACAAAGAAGCAAATCATTCAAAAGAAAACTGGAAAGCATATCAGGAGGCACTTGTTGCAGCGAAAGCAGTGTTAAATGATAAAGATGCAACTCAGGAGGAAGTAGACAATGCGTTGAGCAAATTAATCAGTATTACAGCTAAGATGAATGCTGAGTTAAAAGATGTGTCAAATGCACCGAAAAATCCAGTGACAGGTAAAGATAATGTCATTAAAACTGGCGACACAACATCTCCAATCGGATGGGGTGCGGCAGGAATGGCAGCGGTTCTTGCGGTAGTTGCAGCATTTTTGGCAAGAAGAAAAAAGCGCTAAAAATACAGTAAAATAGACTGTGACGGAGAAGGGGCACGTAAGTGCCTCTTCTTTTTTGCTTTCCATATAGGTCAATTAGTGGTATAATAGGATTTGAAACTTTAGGATTTTGAGGGCAAAGAGATGAAAAAAGACGTACATTTGAAAGGAATGCTGAGGCTGTATATGCAGTGGCCGGCAGTGATGTCAATTTTATTGATTGCAATGAACCTGTGGATATATTCTGTGGACAAACGTGCAGGGGTAATTATGAGTTTGTTTGTTGCGGTGTATATTGTAATAGTCGGGGTGTTATATTTCTATAATAAGTCGATTATTTTTTCAGATCTGGTTGATTTTGCGGCGCAATATGGATCGGTACAGAATGTATTGTTAAAGGAATTGCAGTTTCCGTATGCCATTCTTTTGGAAGATGGACAGATTATATGGAATAATACCTGTTTTTCAGAAGTGTTTGGGAGCGAAGCGAAGACGGGAACCTATCTTAGCAAATACATTCAGGAGCTGAATCGAAGCGTATTTCCAAAAGAGAAAGACAAGCCAATTGAAAAAGAAGTAAGCTATAATGGAAGAGATTACCGTGCGATTCTGTCTAAAGTACCTGTGCAAGATTTGCAGGAGGCAGAGAATATCTTACAGATGAGAAAAGGCAGAGAATATTTTGTGACAGTTACTTTGAGTGATGTTACAGAGATGAACGAGTATATTCGTGCAAATGAAGAGCAGAAGCTTGTTGCAGGGTTAATTTACATCGATAACTATGATGAAGTTATGGAAAGTGTTGAGGAAGTTCGACAGTCTCTTTTGGTTGCGTTGATTGACAGAAAGATCAATCAATATATGTCAGTCAATGACGGTATTGTGAAAAAGCTTGAAAAAGATAAATACTTTTTCGTGATCAAAAAGTCCTATTATAAAGAGATGGAGAAGAATAAGTTCGCGGTGCTTGATGAGGCGAAAAGTGTTAATATCGGGAATACAATGCCAGCCACACTGAGTATCGGTATAGGGATTGCAACAGATACATACGCGCAAAGTTATAACTATGCCCGTGTGGCGATTGACCTGGCACTTGCCCGCGGCGGAGATCAGGCGGTTGTGAAGAGCAACAGTGGAATTACTTATTTTGGTGGTAAGAGAGAACAGACATCGAAGAACACAAGGGTTAAAGCCAGAGTCAAGGCTGAGGCTCTTCGGGAGTTTATCACGGCGAAAGACCAGGTTATTGTCATGGGACATAAGATTGCAGATGTGGATTCATTTGGCGCGGCAGTTGGAATTTACCGTGCAGCGTTGACGATGGAAAAGAAGGCTTACATTGTGCTGAATGATATTACATCTTCCGTTCGTCCGCTGTATCAGTCGTTTTGTGAAAGTCCACTGTATCCGGACGATATGTTTATCAGATCGGAGGATGTGGATGAGATCATTAATGACAGTACGGTGGCGGTTGTTGTTGATACGAATAAGCCGGAGATGACGGAATGTCCGGATCTGCTTAAGATGACAAAGACAATCGTGGTGTTTGACCACCACAGGCAGAGCAGCAATATGATTGAGAACACGGTGCTTTCCTACATTGAACCTTATGCGTCATCTTCGTGTGAGATGGTATCAGAAGTATTGCAGTATATTACAGATGATGTGAGAATTACAAATGTGGAAGCAAACAGTATGTATGCCGGAATTGTGATCGACACGAACAATTTTATGAACCGTACAGGAGTGAGAACATTTGAGGCGGCCGCATTTTTGAGAAGATGCGGAGCGGATATTACCTATGTGCGGAAGATTTTCCGTGATAATATGGAATCTTACCGTGCAAAAGCGGAGATTGTAAGTAGTGCAGAGGTGTTCTGTGATGAGTATGCAATCGCAAGATATGAGAATGCGGAAATAGACAGTCCAACGATCATCGGTGCACAGGCGGCGAATGAACTTCTGAACATTGATGGAATTAAAGCGTCGTTTGTATTGACCAAGTATAACGGAAAAATCTATGTCAGTGCGCGTGCGATTGATGAAGTGAATGTTCAGATTATCATGGAACGTGTCGGCGGAGGCGGACATATGAATACTGCCGGAGCCCAATTCCAGCACACCAATATGGAAGAGGCAATTGAGACGTTGAAAGAGACGATCTATACAATGAAAGAAGAAGGAGATATTTAGTTATGAAAGTAATTTTGTTAGAAGATGTAAAAGCGCTTGGTAAAAAAGGACAGATTGTGAATGTGAATGACGGATATGCAAGGAATTTTATTTTACCTAAAAAATTGGGAGTGGAAGCAAACAACAAAAATCTGAATGATCTGAAACTGAAAAAGGCAAATGATGAAAAGATTGCACAGGAACAGCTGGAAGAAGCGCAGGAACTTGGAAAGAAGATTGAGGCAGGAAAAGTGGAGCTTGCAATTAAAGTAGGAGAAGGCGGAAGAACATTTGGCTCGGTGTCTACAAAAGAAATTGCAGCAGCTGTAAAAGAGCAGATGGGATATGATATTGATAAGAAAAAGATACAGTTAAAAGAAGCGATCAAGACGCTTGGAACACACAATGTACCTGTAAAACTTCACACGAAAGTAACAGCAGAATTAAAAGTGGTTGTGAAGGAAGCGTAGGAGGCAGACAATGGAAGAAGCACTCATAAAACGAGTTCTCCCACACAGCATTGAGGCGGAGCAGGCAGTTATCGGAGCTATGCTGATGGACAAAGAAGCAATCTTGACCTCGTCAGAGATTATCAGCGGTGAGGATTTCTATCAGTCAGCTTATGGAATTCTGTTTGAGACTATAGTGGAATTGTTCAATGAAGGAAAACCGGTTGATCTGATCACATTGCAGAATCGTCTGCGGGAAAAGGATGTCCCGGCAGAGGTCAGCAGTCTGGAATTTGCAAGGGATCTGTTAAGCGCGGTACAGACATCTGCGAATGTAAAATATTACGCAGAGATTGTATCAGAGAAAGCGATGCTGCGTCGACTGATTAAGTTAAATGAAGAGATTGCCAATATCTGTTATCTTGGAAAAGAGCCGTTGGAGGCGGTGCTTGAGACAACGGAAAAGAAAGTATTTGAACTTGTTCAGCGGAGAAATACCGGAGACTATGTGCCGATAAAAGATGTTGTGCTGAGCGCGCTGGAAAAGATTGAGAAGGCATCGAAAACGAATGGAAGTGTCACCGGAATCCCGACAGGTTTTTTGGATCTGGATTATAAGATGTCAGGACTTCAGCCTTCTGATTTGATTCTTGTGGCGGCGAGACCGTCCATGGGAAAGACGGCGTTTGTGTTAAATATTGCGCAGAATGTGGCGTTTAAAGAAAATAAAACAACTGCTATTTTTAGTTTGGAGATGTCAAAAGAGCAGTTGGTAAACCGTCTGTTTTCTTTGGAGTCGCAGGTAGATTCTCAGTCGCTTCGTACAGGTAATTTGAAGGATTCGGATTGGGAAAAGCTGATTGAAAGTGCGGGAATTATCGGGAAGTCCAATCTGATCATCGATGATACACCGGGTATTTCGATTTCGGAACTGCGTTCAAAATGTAGAAAGTACAAGCTGGAACATAATTTGGAATTGATTATTATCGACTATTTGCAGTTGATGACAGGGCGTGTCGGAGGAAGAAGTGAGTCCAGACAGCAGGAAATTTCGGATATTTCGAGATCGTTAAAAGGTCTGGCGAGAGAGCTGAATGTGCCGGTGATCGCATTGTCGCAGTTGAGCCGTGCGGTAGAACAAAGACCGGAGCACAGACCGATGCTTTCGGATTTACGTGAATCAGGGGCAATCGAGCAGGATGCCGATGTGGTAATGTTTATTTACCGTGATGACTATTACAATAAAGATACAGAATTGAAAAATGTAGCAGAGATTATTATTGCAAAACAGAGAAATGGTTCGATTGGAACAGTCAATTTGACATGGCTGCCGAACTATACAAAGTTTGCAAATTATCTGAAACAGGATTGATGAATCTGGAATGTGGTATAAGCAGATACTGCATTCTGGATTTTTTATTGCATAAAAATTATGACCTATGCAGTAAGAAGTGCGCTGCAAGGATCGAACTGCTGCGAATAGTTATTTTTGAGAAAAAAGCAAAAAAAATAGTGTTTCTTTTGGAAAAATATGCTAATATAAAAAACGGGAGAAAGGTACAAAACAAAAAATAATATGCGTTTGTACGGAAAAAGAAAGGAGAAATATGAAAAAGTTTATGAAAAAACTTTCGGCAATTATGTTAGTTGCTGCCATGGTGTGTACGACATTTTTGAGTTATATGCCATCGTTAGATGTATTGGCAGCTCCGAAGATGATGGCACATCTGAAAGCCGGAAGTGGGAATGCAAACGAGCACTTTGGCGGTGCAAAGCCGGAGGCATTTGTCTTATCCAGCCAAAAGTTTACGGGAGAGGATTTAAGTGCTACGGTTCAGCTTGTAAGTGAGAGTAAAGACACGAGGTTTCGTTTTGTAACGAAATATGTGGATGATACTCATTGGAGTTATATCGCTTACGATACAGGAAAATGGCTTTATGAATTTAAAAATGGAGATGGGTCTTATGCAGCGTTATCAGGATTGCCAGAAGTCAACAAAGATGATGAGATTACGATTTCAACATCTTATAAGGACAATGGCTTGAATGTGACAGTTGAAAATAAGACAATAAACAAAAGTGGTTCAGCAGTTGTAGCTAATGAAAAATTTAATGAGCTGAAAACAGAATCAGGAGAGATTGGATTTGGTGCAGGTACTTTTGGAGAAGCTTACACAGAAATTTATTTCTCAGATGTAAAAGCTGGTGAGACAGCTTATAGCGACTACAGTGGCTGGCATGTATACAAGACTCTTTCAGGACAGGTTTGGGAACCATCTGTGGAAGTACCGGATGGAGGAGACACAGATCCGGAAAATCCTTCTGAAAACGGAAGAGCTTGGATTGAGTTAAAGGGTGGAAGCAACAATGGTGGTGGACACTCCTATGGCAATGCAAATGCAAAAGCGCCAGTACTGCTTCTTGATGATGACAAGAAGATGGAAGAGTCAGGAGAACTTTCTCTTGCTGTGAAGCCAAGCAATAACTGGGGTGTATTTTATACTTATGTGAATGACAATAACTGGTTATATGTAGGTCATGATACGAGCAGTGGCTGGTACTATCAGTATAACTTGAATGGAAGTGGATCTTATCCGAAAATCTCAGGACTTCCGGATCCGGTTGAAGGGGAAGAACTTCAGATGTCTATCTCATTGAACAGAGAGACATTGTCTGTGACAGTAAACGGAGTAACTTCGCGTGTGACAAATCAGGCATTGATCGATTTCAGTGAGGAGAATGCAGGTAAAGGCCGTTTCGGTGTGAAAACAAACAGTGCAACAACGATTTCTTTTGCGGATGTGATGTACGGAAAAGATAACTGTATGGAAGATGACTGGGTATTTTGTGCAGACCGTGACGGACAGTCGTTTAAAAAGACATATTCAAAACTTGTGCCGCTTACAGGTACAGTTACGGAAAAAGGAGAAGGCGGATTGGCAGATGCGACAGTTCGCGTTGGAAACAAGTCTGCAAAAACAGATGGAAATGGTAAATATCAGTTTGATGCGTTGGAACTTGGGACCTATACTATGGCTGTTTCCAAACCGGGATATCAGGCATTCTCAGGTGAAGTGACAATTGAAGATAAAAAAGATAATGTCAAAGATATAACACTGGAATTAAAAGCTCCATTGGATTTGTCAAAATACGATTCTATTTCATCTGATGAAATGAAAGTATATATCGGAAAAGAATTTCCGGTTGTGGCAAGATACCAGATGCTTGCGAATGGACAGGAGATTACAGATACATATTTCCGCGGAAATGAAACAGAACTTGATGAAGTTGCAATCAATGGTGTCGCTATAAAACCGGAAGTGGAAGTGACAGAGACAAAAGCAGACTCAAGAACATATGCAATGCATGTGGAGAAAGATGACATCAATCTGGATATGGATGTCAAAGTCAGTGTAAAAGAAAATGAACTGACATGGGAAGTAACAAAATTAGAAAAAGCAGAAGGTTGTGCAGATATTGCAACAATCGATGTTCCTGGATTGAACCTTCTGACTGTGGATGCAGTGGAGACAGGAGCCAATTTCGCAGGAGCAAAGGCTTCGACAACAACAACATCTTCCGGAGATGTATTTATTGATTTTGAAGATGGATTTGTACCATCTGAGACAGACGGATACCTGTATGGATTCCTGACAAATGGGAAATTAAGCGCAGGTCTTTACAGCAATTCCGAGGTGGAAGGAGACAAACGTGTCATTCGCAATAATGGGGCGGATACAATGAGTCTCACAAGTGCTGCATGGTACTACGAGTTGGGAGATGCAAACGGACAGAAGAATGCTTCAAAGTATGATGATTATCCGGTGAGTGAACTTCCATGTACAAAAGTGGCAATCGCAGCAGATGCAAATGGCGATGAGACAATCGACTGGAATGACGGTGCGCTTGCATTCCGTGATATTATGAACATTCCATACGGTTCTGAAAATATCAAAGATTTAGTAAACTATCGTATTGTTATGAACTTTGCAAGTATGGCATCAAATCCATACCATACAACAGCAGACAACATTAAAAAAGTGTATCTTGCAACAGATGGTCTTCCACAGGCGGTTATGCTCAAAGGATACGGTAACGAAGGACATGACTCTGCAAACTCTGAGTATGCTGATATTGCAGAAAGAGAAGGAGGAGTAGAAGATTTCCAGGAATTGATTAAGATTGCACATGACTATAACACAGAGATTGGTATTCACGTCAATGCACAGGAAGCTTATCCGGAAGCGGCATCTTTCAATGAAGAGATGCTTCAGAAACCATTTTCAAACGGATGGGGATGGCTTGACCAGTCACAGGTTATCGACAAACTTTGGGATTTGTCAAGTCAGGCAAGATGGAAACGTTTTGTACAGCTGTATGACAGAATCAACGGAACGGATTTCTATAGCAGAAAATGGCCGGATGCAGTTGAAAATTCTTTGGGTGAAGTAAACGCTACAAAAGAAGAAATCAAAAAAGATGCAGAATCCCGTGAAGACAATATGGATTTCATTTATCTTGACGTATGGTATCAGGATGCATGGGAGACAAGACAGATTGCGGATGAGATCAATTCTTTGGGATGGAGATTCTCTACAGAGTTCAGTGCGGAGGGTGAATATGACTCTACATGGCAGCACTGGTCTACAGATGCCGCATATGGCGGGGCAACATCAAAAGGATATAACAGCGATATTATCCGTTTCATCAGAAATGACCAGAGAGATTCTCAGGTATTGAACTATCCACAGTTCGGTGGAACAGCAGACAATCCGTTACTTGGAGGATACCGTCTGTACGGATTTGAAGGATGGGGTGGAGACAAAGATTATGACAACTACATTCTTCAGACATTCAATCAGAACTTACCTACAAAATTCTTACAGCACTACTATGTGACAGATTGGGAGAATTATGAAGAGGGAGAGTCTCCGGTTGGAAACCATGAAAAACAAATCACATTGAGAAATGACAGCGGTGATGAAGTTGTTGTCACAAGAAACGAAGAACAGCGCAGCGATGATAACATTGAGCGTACAATTACATTAAATGGAAAGAAAGTATTAGATGATGTCACATATCTGCTTCCATGGACAGATAATCAGGATGGCAGTGAAAAACTGTATTACTGGAATTTGGACGGTGGACAGACAACATGGGAACTTCCAGATGGATGGGAAGGTCTTGCGAATGTTGTGATGTATGAACTTTCTGATCAGGGTCGTATCAACGAGACAAGTGTTGCTGTGTCTGGAAATTCAGTGACATTAGATGCAAAAGCTGCTACAGCCTATGTGTTGGTAAAAGGTGATGCGGCAGGCGTAAAAGAACTTGCAAATGACTTTGGTGAGTATGACTATGTGACAGATCCGGGATTCAACGGATATGCCGCAGGGGAAAAACTATCTGCAGATGAATGGTCTGGCGATATCAACGATGATGCAGTTGTAGTAGAAAAAGCAGATACAGGAGATCAAAGACTTGCATTCAACAGTCCTCTTGACGGTGTGTCAGTGACAACTACAATCAAGGGTTTGACAAAAGGAACAGACTACGTAGCAGAAGTTTATGTGGAAAACAATAGTGATGCAAAAGCTTCTATTGAAGTGAATGCAGGAGAAAAGAAAGTTTCTAATTATACAGAGCGTTCGATTCTCAATAACTACGTAAAGAGTGACCAGAAAAACGGAAGCAAGATGCAGCGTATGCAGGTTTCATTTACAGCAGAGAGTGAGACTGCACAGCTAACACTTTCAAGAGGCTACGGCGATGGTTCTACTTATATGGACGATATCCGTATCGTTGAGAAATCTTTGAATAACTTCCAGGAAGATGGTGTGTTCAAACAAGATTTCGAGACAGTAGTACAGGGCTTGTATCCATTTGTGTTAAGCTCTGCACAGGGTATTTCTGACCCGGCTACACATTTATCGCAGCTGAACGCACCATATACACAGGCTGGATGGAATGGAAGAGTCATCGATGATGTTATCGATGGAAACTGGTCATTAAAGCATCACGATGGAAATACAGGAATTATTTATCAGACAATTCCTCAAAACTTCCGTTTTGAACCTGGTAAAGTGTATACAGTAGAGTTTGACTACCAGTCAGGACCGGATAAAGCGTATGCGATGGTAGTTGGTGATGGAACAACTTACACCACTCCTTCAGATGATGAGTATCTGGCTCAGGCACGTGGTGAAGATGAGACAAAACATGTAAAAATGCAGGTAGTTGGTTCGGGAAGCGGACAGACATGGATTGGTCTGTACGAAAACGGAAGCAAAGCCGGAACAGGAAGCATGGGACAAAGAGACTTCGTTCTCGACAATCTTGTGATCACAGAGGAGAAAGATGCAACATCTGTGACATTGGAATCTACAGAGCTTTACAAAGGTGAAACTGCAAAAATTTATGGAAATAATCTAGATCAGATTACATGGGAAACAAGCAATGATAAAGTTGCAGTAGTGGACAAAGAAGCAGGAGTTGTAAAAGCACTTGCAGCAGGAACAGCAACTTTGACAGCGACGCTTTCAAAAGATGAGAAGATTACATTTGAGATCACGGTTACAGACGGTGTAGTGACAGAGATTCCAAGAGAGGAATTTGATGGAATCACATCTTCTGCAAACACAGAACAATCCTCCGGAGAACCGGCAGGAAGCGGTGTTGCATCAGCAGCAACAGACGGTGACTCTTCCACATACTGGCATTCACAGTGGAGTGGATTTACTGTGAGCAAAGAAAATCCTGCAATTCTCACAGTCGATCTTGGAAAAGAAATGTCAATTGGAGGATTCAAATTCCAGCAGAGACCGGGAACGAATAATGGTATTGTTTACAAATATCACTATGAAGCCTTTGATGCAGCAGGAGAGAAAGTTGCTTCCAGCGATACAATTTCTGTTGATAATGCGCAGAGAGCAGGCGGACAGTGGATTACATCTCTGTTTGAAAGTGTAGCGAATGTAAAAACAATTAAGATTTATGTAGAAGAAGGAAAAGGAAACTTTGCGGCAATAGCAGAAGTAGTTCCGCTTCGCATACAGAAGGTTGCAGATTCGGCGACATTAGATGATGTTACAATAAAAGTCGGTGAAAAAGTCAGATTGGAAGCTAAACACAATGAGGACACCATTTTGACAGGAATCGTATGGAGTTCTTCTGATAAAGAAGTTGTAAAGGTAAATCAGAATGGAGTCGTAACAGGTTTGAAAGCCGGAACAGCGACTATCACGATTAAAAATGCGATCGGGAAACTGGCGTCATGTACAGTGACAGTAACAAAAGACGAAGTGATACTGGATAAAGAGGATCTGCAAAAGGCGATTGACAAAGCAGAAGCATTAGACTTGGATAAGTACAAAGACGGTGTGGAAAAAGATGCATTTAAGGCAGCTTTAAGTAAAGCGAAAGACGTTTTGGCGAATGCTAAGACACAAGATGAGATTGACGAAGCGACAAGCGAATTAAATGCAGCGATAAATGCATTAAAAGAGGTGGAAAAACCAGTAGAGCCATCTGCAGATAAATCAAAATTAGAGAAATTCTACAAAGACTGTCTTGCTTACTACAAAGAGACAAATCATTCAAAAGAAAACTGGCAGAAATATCAGACAGTACTTGCTGATGTGAAAGCAGTACTTGAGAATGAAAATGCAACACAGGACGAAGTTGACAATGCATTGAAAGTATTAGTTGAGATTACAGGTATTCTGAACAAAGAGCTGGAAGATGCAGGCAAAGAGCCGACAACACCGCCAACACCAACAACGCCTAACGGAGAAGGAAATAATGGTGGAAATGGCAATGTGACAACTGGAGATATGACAACATGGGGAATGACAGCAGTTGTAATGTTATTGGCAGTCGGCGCGGTAGTAGTTGTAATAAGAAGAAAAAGAGAAACAAGATAAGAGATAAGCTTACTAAAAAGGCACAAATCCATTTGGGTTTGTGCCTTTTTGCAAGTTTACATATAAAAAATGGGAAAATATATGCAAAAAGAATGAGGAATATGGTATAGTAAGAATGTATATGTGCGAAATGTTTAAAAGAAAAGGAGGATAGAAAGAAATATTAGTAAAAATATAAAAAGGAAAGGGAAATTATGAAAAGAAAACATTTAAAACGTGTAGTGGCAGGTGCATTTGCAGCAGTGATGGCAACATCTGGAATATCATTTCCACAGGCAAATGTGCATGCAGAAGAAAAAGGGAATGAATTAAGGCTTTGGTACGATGAGCCAACATCAAAAGGCACGAATATTCTTGGTGCCGGTTCTGGGTATGATACAGACGAAAAAAACAGATGGCAGCAACATACATTGCCGATTGGTAATGGTGATATGGGAGCGAATGTCTACGGAGAAATTGCAAGTGAACATTTGACATTCAATGAGAAGACACTTTGGACAGGCGGTCCGAGTGAAAGCCGAAAAGACTATATGGGTGGAAACTCAACAGAAAAAGGGCAGGACGGAGCGTCACTGAAAAATATCCAGAAATTATTTGCGGAAGGAAAAACTTCTGAAGCGACTGCGGCATGTAATAATCTGCTGGTTGGAATAAGTAACGGATACGGCGCTTATCAGCCGTGGGGCGATATTTATTTTGATTACAAAGATATCACAGAGAAAAATGCGACAGAATATCAGAGAGATCTGGATCTTAAGACAGCAATCTCGACTGTTTCGTTCAAAGAAGACGGTACACAGTACACAAGAGAATTTTTTATGAGCCATGACGATGATGTCTTAGTTGCACGTTTGGAAGCAAAAGGCTCAGAAAAATTGAATTTGGATGTACGTTTTCCTTCAAAGCAAGGCGGAAAGACCGTGGCGGAAGGAAATGATACATTAAAATTATGCGGAGCACTGACAGACAATCAGATGAAATATGCATCTTATCTGACGGTGAAAGCGGATAATGGTTCTGTGACAGGTTCAGGGGACAAATTGACGGTAAAAGATGCAAGTGCAGTTACTGTGTATTTGTCAGCAGCTACGGATTACAAGAATGCATTTTATAATGAAGACAAGACAGAAGATTACTATTACCGCACAGGTGAGACGGATGAAGCGTTAGCAAAACGTGTAAAAGAAACTGTGGATAAAGCAGTAGAAAAGGGATACAAAGAAGTAAAAGCAACACATTTAGAAGATTATCAGGAACTGTTCAACCGCGTATCTTTAAATATTGGACAGACAGTGTCTGAAAAGACAACAGATGACTTATTGAAGACATACAAGGACGGAAGTGCCAGCGAGTCGGAAAAACGCCAGTTGGAGAATATGTTATTCCAGTACGGCAGATATTTGACAATTGCCTCTTCAAGAGAAGATTCACAGCTTCCATCCAATCTACAGGGAGTATGGAATAGTCTGACAAATCCACCATGGAGCTCAGACTATCATATGAATGTAAACCTTCAGATGAACTACTGGCCTACATATTCTACAAATCTTTCAGAATGTGCATTGCCATTGATTGACTATGTGGATTCTTTAAGAGAGCCTGGACGTGTGACTGCGAAAGTCTATGCCGGTGTAGAGAGCAAAGACGGCGAGGCAAATGGTTTCATGGCTCATACACAGAATACACCATTTGGATGGACTTGTCCGGGATGGGCATTTAGCTGGGGATGGTCTCCGGCGGCAGTGCCATGGATTCTTCAAAACTGTTGGGAATACTATGAGTTCACAGGCGATACTGAATTTATGGAAGAAAATATTTACCCAATGCTAAAAGAAGAAGCTACATTCTATAATCAGATTTTGACAGAAGATAAAGATGGCAAATTAGTATCTTCTCCATCTTACTCACCGGAACACGGACCATATACTGCAGGTAATACATATGAGCATACATTGATTTGGCAGTTGTATGAAGATGCTGCAAAAGCGGCTGAGGTACTTGGACAAGATACAGAGCTTGCAGCAAAATGGAAAGAGAATCAGTCAAAATTAAAAGGACCAATTGAAATTGGTGACGACGGACAGATTAAAGAATGGTATGAAGAGACAACGTTGGATAGTATGAAGCCACAAGGAGCTGATCCGGCAGGACACAGACATTTATCACATATGTTAGGACTCTTCCCGGGAGATTTGATTGCACAGAAAGAAGAATGGCTGCAGGCAGCAAAAGTTTCGATGGACTATCGTACAGACAACAGTACAGGCTGGGGGATGGGACAGCGCATCAATACATGGGCAAGACTTGGAGAAGGCAATAAAGCACATGAATTGATCCAGAACCTGTTCAAAGGTGGAATTTATCCAAACCTTTGGGATACACATGCACCATTCCAGATTGATGGTAACTTCGGATACACATCAGGTGTGTCTGAGATGCTGCTGCAGAGCAATATGGGATATCTCAATCTTCTTCCGGCAATTCCGGATGTATGGGCAGATGGAAGTGTAGATGGACTGATTGCACGTGGCAATTTTGAAGTGGATATGGATTGGGCAAAGACAAGCCTGACAAAAGCTGAAATTCTTTCTAAAAATGGTGGAGAATGTGAGATTGGATATCCTGGCATCGCGAAGGCGAAAATTGTAGACAGTAAAGGTGCAGAAGTAACAGTTGAAAAAGTAAGTGAAGACCGTATTAAATTCAATACGACAAAGGGCGAGACTTACACAATGACTGAGATTCCGGAAAGACCGGTAAAAGCTCCGGCAAATGCATCTGCGATTTATAAAGATAACACAGCAATCGTGACATTTGATGCAGTGGCAAACGCAGAAAAATATGTTGTATATGCATCAACAGACGGAACAACATACAATAAGGTCGGCGAAGTGGAAGGGACAGAATACAAAGCAGAAGATTTCGCAGAAGGAACAACTTATAAAGTAGCAGCAGTGGTAGAAGGAAAAGAAGGAGAGAAGACTTCGAAAATCACACCAGAGCAGTTGGCTGTAACCAATAAGATTGATGATCGTGACAGCAGAATCGAGTATTCTTCCGGCTGGGGCAACTGGGGACCACAGGAAGGTCAGTATGAAAAAACAGAGAAATACTCTAATACAGTAGGCGATACAGCAGAACTTTATTTCTATGGAACAGGAGTTCGTGTGATCGGTATGAAAAATACAGACTGCCGGACATTTGATTTATATGTAGATGGAGAGTTGAAGAAAAAGGATGTGAGCACAACCTCTAGTACATGCCAGAGACAGCAAGTACTTACTGAAGTAACTGGTTTGGACAAAGGGATTCACAAAGTAAAATTAGTTGTAAAACAGGGTAAGATTTCTCTGGATGCATTTGAATTTGATGCGGCGGTGGAAGCAACAGGATTACAAATTACAGGTGCTGACTCTTTGAATATGAATGCATCGAAGACATTACAGCTGGAAGCAGTGTATACACCAGAAGGTGCAGCAGGTGCAGGAGTGGACTGGTCTGTAGATAAAGAAGAGGTTGCAACAATCGATGCAAATGGTCTTCTGACAGCAGTGAAGGCAGGAACAGTCGTTGTGACAGCAACAGACAAAGAAAATGAAAAATTGACGGCGACAAAGACAATCACAATCACAAAAGAAGCGACAACTGTAAAATATGATGACCGTGATAAGAGCATTACATATGATTCTCACTGGAGTCCATGGGATGACGGAAAACATTACAATGGCACAGAGACTGAGACTACAACAGATGGTGCAAGATTCTCATTTGAATTTAACGGAACAGGCATTGGCTTGTATGTGATGAAATTAGAAAAATCCGGAAATACAGGAGGAGCGCAGCTTAAGATTGAAATTGACGGTCAGGAAGCTGGAAAAGTATCTACTTTCACGACAGTAGCAGGAAGTGAGCCACAACAGAAGGTATTTGAAAAATTAGATTTGACAGATGGAAAACATACTGTCAAAGTGACCGTAGATGGTCTGGCACAGGATGCAAAAGACGCCGGTGTTACAAGTCCGAAAGTATGCTTTGACTACTACGAAGTGACTGTAGGCGGAGAAGAAAAACCAGATTGTGAGCATAAGAACACAGAGGTTCGGAATCAAACAGATGCCACATGTACAGAGGCTGGTTACACAGGTGATACAGTATGTAAAGACTGTGAAGTGATTGTGAAGGCAGGAACAGTTATAGAAGCAAAAGGTCATGATGCAGAAACACGCAATGCCAAAGAAGCTACATGTACAAAAGATGGTTATACTGGTGATGAGGTATGTAAAGTTTGTGATACCGTAGTGGAAAAAGGAACTGAAGTGAAAGCTTTAGGACACGATTTCACAGAGTGGACAGTAGAAAAAGAGCCAACTGAAACTGAGGAAGGCTTGGAAGTCCGGACATGTGAACGTGAGGGCTGTGAAGTGAGAGAAGAACGAGCAATTCCGAAACTTCCAGTTACACCTGACAAAGTAGATAAATCCGCATTGGAAAAATACTATAACGAATGTCTGGAATACTACAAAGGGGCAAACTATACAGCTGACAGTTGGAAGGTATATCAAGCAGCTATGGATCAGGCAAAAGCAGTACTTGACAATGAAAAAGCAACTGAGAAGGATGTAAAAGATGCTGTCCTGGCAATCAAAGATGCAACGGAACAGTTGAAAAAAGTTAGCAATAGTACACAGCCAGAAAATCCGGACAAAGATAATACGGATAATAAAGGTGATAACAAGAAACCGGTAACTGGCGATAACGTGAATGCGGCTGTTTGGTCAATTGTAGGAATTACTGCAATTTTTGCAGTGGCAGTTGCTGTGTTGAGAAAGAGACGCAGAGCATAAAGGCTGAATAAAACAAGAGCAAAAAAAAGAGATGGAATCTGAATAAAAAAACAGATTTCCACTCTCTTTTTTTGTGCAGAACAATGTTTGGTTGTGAGAGAAAAATGTCAAAATATAACAATAAAGCATATTTTTGGGAAGAAAATTGTTGTATTTGACATATGAAGTGGCTATAATAGAAAGGAAAAAGAAAATTATATAAAAAGCATTATTTTTAGGAATGCGGAAAGTGAGAAAAGCATGATGAAATGGAAAAAACATGGGAAGACATGTGTCAAAAAAGTGCTTGGTGGGACGATGGCAGCAATGCTTGCAGTTTCCGGAGTAAATTTTCCTGATGCGACTGTTGCACAGGCGGCATCCACAAAGCCTGATCAGGATCCAATGAAGATTCGTTTTGACGAGCCATTGTCAAAAGGAAAATTGACAGGATCTTCAGGTAATTTTACAAAACCAGGAAGTGATACAGACTGGTGGCAGCAGTTATCTCTTCCAATCGGAAACTCTTATATGGGAGCGAACATATATGGTGAAGTAGAAAAAGAGCACCTGACATTCAATCAGAAGACATTGTGGAATGGCGGACCTTCTGAGACACAACCTTATACAGGCGGAAATATCAGCACAGTGAATGGGCAGTCAATGTCTGATTATGTGAAATCCGTGCAGAATGCATTTTTGACTGGGGACAGTAATGCATCCAGCATGTGCGAAAAGTTAGTTGGTACAAGTTCAAGAGAATATGGCGCTTATCAGGGATGGGGCGATATTTATCTGGATTTTGACAGAGAAGAACCTCAGGAAGAAGAAAAGATCATCAGTGATACAAGCGATGAGATCAAATATGAATCTATGTGGCATTCATATCCACAGCCTGATTGGGAAGGCGGTTCAGAACATTATACAAACGACCCGGGAAAATTCACTGTATCGTTTGAGGGAACCGGAATTCAGATGATCGGTGTAAAATACAATGAGATGGGGAATTTCAAAGCGACGGTAGATGGCAAAGAGGTTACCGGAAGTATGTATTCCGCTACGAAACAGACAGGAGTTGTTTTGTTTGAAATTTCAGGTTTGGAGCAGGGAACACATACACTAACATTTGAATCAATAAGAGATGATGCAGGCAGAGCGAAAACATCTTTTGATTATTTGAAAGTATTAGAAGGGGAGACAATTGACTGGAACCCGACAGTAGAAAGCGAAAAAGTAAAATTTGAAGGAAGCTGGGCGCGCTGGGATCGTGCGGCAAATAACGAAAATGATGCAGATTCCTGGTTTGGAAAAGACGAAGTATATGTAGATGCTGCCAATGCAGAAGGAGCAACTCTTACATGTAAGTTTACAGGAACAGGATTTGAACTCTTTGGAGCAAAGAGCAGCGGATTGGGCAAGTTCCAATACAAAGTAGACGATGCGAAGGAGTGGACAGAGGTAAACACACACGCATCTGCTTTTTCAAGAGCAAGTCTTGTGAATGTGGCAGGGCTGACAAAAGGTGAGCACACACTTACTATTAAGGGTGTAAAAGGCAATAAAGTCTCTTTTGACGGTATTGTAACTACAATGAAGGAAGAGGATCCTGATAAAGAGGAACATACAGAGACAACAAACTACGAGAGAGCATTGGACATCGATACAGCGCTTGCGACAGTGTCTTATGACAGAGATAATACACATTACTATCGTGAGTATTTTGCAAGTTATCCGGACAATGTGATTGCGATGAAACTGACAGCGGAGGAAATCAAAGGCTCTGAAGGCGAGATGCGTCCATTGGAATTTGAGGTAAGTTTCCCTGTAGATCAGCCGGGCGACAAATCTCTTGGAAAAGAAGTTACATATACAACAGAGGACGATTCGATTATTGTTGCAGGTAAGATGAAAGACAATGATTTGAAATTAAATGGGCGGTTGAAAGTTGTAACAAAAGACGGTGAGGTCACTCCGGTAGAAGGAAAAGAAGGAACACTTCTTGTCAGTGATGCGACAGAAGTATATATCTATGTCACAGCGGACACAGATTATGAGATGGTACATCCGGAATACCGTACTGGCCAGACAGATCAGCAACTTGCAGATGAAGTTAAAAAAGTGATGGATGATGCAACAAAACAAGGGTATGATCAAGTAAAAGAAAATGCTCAGGCTGATTATAAAAACATCTATGACAGAGTAAAAATTGATTTTGGTCAGGAGGCGTCAGATAAGACAATTGATGAATTGATCAAAGCATATAAAGATGGAAATGCAAGTACAGAAGAAAAAGCTTATTTGGAGACAATGATTTTCCAGTATGGACGTTATCTGCAGATTTCTTCTTCAAGAGAAGGGGATAAACTGCCGGCAAACTTGCAGGGAGTATGGCTGGATTGTACAGGTGCAGCGAATAGTCCGGTCGCATGGGGAAGTGACTATCATATGAATGTAAATCTTCAGATGAACTATTGGCCGACTTATGTGACAAATATGGCAGAGTGTGCAGAACCGTTGATTGACTACGTGGAAGGATTGCGTGAACCAGGACGTATCACTGCATCTACATATTTCGGAATTGATAATTCAGATGGTAAACAGAATGGCTTCATGGCAAATACACAGAACACACCATTTGGATGGACTTGTCCGGGATGGGCGTTTAGCTGGGGATGGTCTCCGGCAGCAGTTCCGTGGATTTTGCAGAATGTATATGAAGCGTATGAGTATTCAGGCGATGTGGAAAAATTAGAGTCTGAGATTTTCCCAATGATGGAAGAAGAAGCAAAATTCTACATGTCTATCTTAAAAGAAGTAACAGATGCAGATGGAACAAAACGTTATGTAACAGTTCCGGCATATTCACCGGAACATGGTCCATATACAGCAGGAAACGTATATGAAAACGTGCTTGTATGGCAGCTGTTTAACGATTGTATTGAGGCAGCAGAAGCTTTGAATGCAAATGAGGCAGGAACAGTTTCAAAAGAACAGATTGATGAATGGACAAAATACCGTGATGGATTAAAACCAATCGAAATCGGTGACAGCGGGCAGATTAAAGAGTGGTATGATGAGACCGAATTTGGTCAGACAGCAAACGGTGCAATTCCGTCATTTGACGCGAAACATCGTCATATGTCACATTTGCTTGGCGTATATCCAGGAGATTTAGTAACTGTAGATAATAAACAGTATATGGATGCGGCAAAAGTTTCTCTGACAGCGCGTGGAGATAATGCGACAGGATGGGGAATCGCACAAAGATTAAACACATGGGCAAGAACAGGTGATGGAAATCATTCTTATCAGATTATCAATCAGTTTATTAAAACGGGTATTTATTCAAACCTTTGGGATTCTCATGCACCATACCAGATTGACGGAAACTTTGGATTCACAAGTGGTGTGGCTGAGATGCTTTTACAGTCAAATGCAGGATATATCAATCTGCTTCCAGCTATGCCGGATGAACAATGGACAACAGGATCTGTAAGCGGGCTTGTTGCAAGAGGCAATTTTGAAGTGAGCGAGAGCTGGAAAGATGGAGCGCTGACAGAGGCTAAGATTGTTTCAAACAATGGCGGAACATGTACAGTACAGGCTGGAGATTGGGAATATGTCGATGTAAGAGACAGCAAAGGAAACAAAGTAGCTGTATCAGGTGTTGAAGGGAAAGACGGCCGCGTGACATTTGAGACGACAGAAGGTGAAAGCTATGTGCTTACAGAAACAGACAAACCATCCATTGTTGTAGATAAGACAGCATTGAAAGACAAGTTAGACGAAGTAAATGCTTTTACAGATGCTTTGACAGACACAGAGTATACAAAAGAGTCAATCGAAGCATACAAGGCAGCTTTGAACGATACACTTGAAGATGCAAAAGAAGTCTATGGAAATGAGAAAGCGACACAGGATGAAGTTGATAATGCTGTGAAGGCATTGAACAGTAAGTTTAAAGATGCGCAGAAACTTTTGGAGAAAGTAGCAGTAGACCCGGATCCAGAGGAAGTAGATAAGACAGCATTGAAAGACAAGCTGGCTGAGGTAGACAAGTTTACAGAAAGTCTGAAAGATACTGTTTATACAGAGAAGTCAATCGAGGCATATAAGGAAACATTAAAATCTATTCTGGAAGACGCACGGAGCGTATACAATGATGATAAGGCGACACAGGACGATGTAGATGGAGTTCTTTCTAATCTCACAAGTAAGTTCGAGGAAGCGAAAAAACTTTTGAAGAAAGTAGATACTCCGACACCAGGAAAACCGGAAACGGGAAAACCAGAAGCGGAAAAACCGGATAAAAATCAACCGGATAAAGAGACACCAGTAACAGGAGACAGCAGTACAGTTGTCTGGATGATGTTAGCTATGGTTGTAGCGGGATTTGGAATTGTAATAGTCAGAAGAAAAAGAAGATATTAAAATGAAGTGAGGCGGTTCAAGGATGAACCGCCTTTATTCACATTTCAAACAGTTTTCTTAATTTCCTGATAGGAGCGGAACGTGCAGATTCTTTGCGATAAGTCTGCTGTTGACGGATTAGATGATCAAGTTTTTTATAACGGTCCTCTTCCTGCCGGTCCTGAGCTTGAAACAGGTAATTCATTTCTTTGATAATTGCTTGAGAAATGGACTGGCTTACAGATTCTTCCAGAATCTTATTGTTTTCAAGCATCGCATGTTGAAAGATTTCTTCTATTTGCAGTTGAATCTTTTCTAATGATGCATTAGAAGCCATGTCCAGTTGCTCCTCGGAAACCGAATTTGAAACGGTTGGATCTTCTTTAGGTTCTTTTTGAAGTTTAAGTTTGTCTCTCGTTCGCAGCATATCAGGGATGAGTCCCTTTAACTCCTTTAACTGTATCCCTTGTTCTTTTAGTTCTTTGATACAGCAAAAAAGCTGTATGTCATCTTCTGTATAGTATCGATGTCCCATTTCTGTGCGCCCTATAGATAGTGAAAGTTCTTCTTCCCAATATCTTAAAACATGGGTTTCAACATTTACACGTTTGGCAGCTTCTGAAATCATATAATGAACTTCGCCCATACAATATTAACCCCCTATTAAATTAGAATGAATATGTAACATATATATCATACCATAAGATTGTCCATAAGCTGTAAAAAAACGCTCATCAAATTTCGACAGAACTTTTCATTGTATTTAAAGTATCGGTGTGCTATGATGTCAATAAGAATTCCTCTGTAGAAATGGAGGGAAATCTGGAGATGGTTTTAGGATTTCCGATTGCCCGCGTTGAAATTAGCAAGGAGAAGAGTGTTGTCTATCATCCGGAGTATAAAGGGGTGCGTCTTGACATTTATGCCCAGGATGAAGAACAGACATGCTATAATGTTGAGATGCAGGCGGCAAGCACACCGCATTTAGGAAAGCGAAGCAGATATTATCACGGTCAGATGGATATGGATTTGTTGCTTTCCGGAAGAGACTATGAGGATCTTCCGCCGGCGTATGTCATTTTTATCTGTGACTTTGATCCGTTTGGAGATAAAAAATATAAATATACGTTCTGCAATATCTGCGAGGAGGAGAGCGCGGTCGATCTTGGAGATGAGAGGTATACCATTTTCCTGAGTACACGTGGGGAGAATCCTCAGGAAGTATCTGAAAGTCTGGTCAACTTTTTGAAGTTCGTAAAAGCAGACTTGAAGGAGAGCAAAGAAGAGTCGGAAGATCCATTTGTAAGACAACTTCAAAAAACGATTGAAAAGATTAAAGTCAACCGGGAAATGGGGGAAAGATTTATGGTTTTTCAAGAGATGCTGAGCGAAGAAAGAGTTGTTGGAAGAAATGAAGGAAAGCAAGAAATGCAGAAAGAAACCATTGTGAGATTGTTGGGCAAACTCGGAAGTTTATCAGATTCTCTGCGGAAGCAGCTCGTGTTTTTGCCACAGTGAAACAATCATAGAACAGGTCTTTTATGGCAGATAATTTTTATCTGCCAGTCTGTTACAAATCTAAATCAAGTCAAATATTCGAGGCTAAAAATCATATAGTATTTTATATACAGAGGAATTCTTAAAAAACTTATTCAGGCATGAGTGTAATATAAAAAGTGCCACAGACTAAAAATCTGCGACACTTTTAAACTTTGTGATCACTTTTCGATTATTTATTATTCAGCAGAGATTGCTCCTGTTGGGCATTGTGCTGCACAAGCGCCACAGTCAACACATGCATCTTTATCGATTTCGTAGTGGTCAGCACCCTGAGAAATAGCTCCTACAGGACATTCAGCTTCGCAAGCTCCACAGCTTACGCATTCATCACTAATTACGTGTGCCATAGTATGTATCCTCCTTTTTGTACATTTGATAGATATGAAATATATCTACCCTTTCATTTATTTTAATACAAACAGACCAAATATACAAGCAATTTTATGCTTTCAATTTAGTACATTTATAGGCGGACAAAATGATATTTTTTGCCGCTGCTGCCTCTTCCTTAGTTGCTTCCGGTGTATCTTTTAAAGGATAATCCATATTAAGATTTTCATATTTTACTTTTCCCATGGAATGATACGGAAGCACGTCCAGTGCATGGACATTGTTCAGTGTGCCAAGAAAATGTCCTAATTCTTCTAAATATTCTTTGTATAAAGTAATCCCTGGAACTACAACATGACGAATCCAGACTGGAATATGCTTTTCATCAAGATATTTTGCAAATGCAAGAATACGCTCATTCGAATGAGCGGTAAGCTCTTTATGTTTTTGAGGGTTAATGTGTTTGATGTCAAGCATGATTAAATCTGTCACTTCAAGAAGAGTATCCAGTTTATTCATAAATGTCTCATTATCTGGTTGAAACATAATGCCGGAAGAATCAATACAAGTGTGAATTCCATCTTTGTGAAGTTTGGTAAATAGTTCAATGAGAAAATCCATCTGCATCATAGGCTCTCCGCCGGTCACAGTAACACCACCGTTGTGATAGAATGGCATATTACTGTAGAAACCTTCTAACACTTCATCTACGGTCATCTGAGTGCCTTTGTTTGGTTCCCAAGTGTCTGGATTATGACAATAGAGACATCTCATAGGACAACCTTGGAAAAAGATTACATAACGGATTCCGGGACCATCTACTGTACCACAGCTCTCGATAGAATGAATATAACCTTTGGTCATAAAAAAGTCTCCTTTTGCAACTATGTTTGCTCATATACGTTCGTCCATCTCATTAGTAGAAAACCGGCCAGGTTTCCATGCGAGCATGACCCTGTCCGGCTTTTACTAATGTGTGAACTTTATCGCTTACATACCTTCGTGGAATGTACGTGAGATAACGTCGTCTTGCTGTTCTTTTGTCAATTTGATAAAGTTTACAGCGTATCCTGAAACACGAACAGTTAATTGTGGGTAGTTTTCAGGATGTTTTTGAGCGTCTAATAAAGTTTCTCTTGTAAATACGTTAACGTTTAAGTGGTGTCCACCTTGTTCTACGTATCCATCTAACATGTTTACTAAGTTATCTACTTGTTGTTGATTTACTGCCATCTTAAATTCCTCCTTCGATCTTATTCGTTGTCGATGCTTTCCATGATGTTTGGAATATTGCAAGCCTGGTTTCCGCATTCTTCGATTCTGTCAAGATCTAAGTCTCCAGCGAATACCTGGTCTTCTTTTCCAAGAGCACCCGGAATGATTGAGAATGTATTTGAAATACCGTCTTGTGCGTGTCTGAATGGAATCTTAGCAACAGAAGCAAGTGATGCTAAAGCACCGTGAGTATCACGTCCGTGCATTGGGTTAGCACCTGGAGCTAAAGGCTCTCCCATTTTTCTACCATCTGGTGTATTACCAGTTTTCTTACCATATACTACGTTAGAAGTAATTGTTAAGATAGAAGTTGTTGGCACACCTTGGCGGTATGTATGGTGTTTTCTTACTTTGTCCATGAATGAACGAACGATTTCAACTGCGATTTCGTCAACACGATCGTCGTTGTTACCGTATTTAGGGAATTCACCTTCTACTTTGTAGTCTACAACTAGTCCGTCTTCATCTCTTATTGGTGTTACTTTTGCGTATTTGATAGCGCTTAATGAGTCAGCTACAACAGAAAGTCCTGCAATACCTGTTGCGAAGTAACGTTTTACTTCTCTGTCATGAAGAGCCATCTGAAGTTTTTCGTAGCTGTATTTGTCATGCATGTAGTGGATGATGTTCAATGTATTTACATAAAGTCCTGCTAACCATTCCATCATGTCATCGAATTTTTCCATTACATCATCGTAATTAAGCACATCGCCTTCAACCGGACGGTATTTTGGTCCAACTTGAACTTTCAGTTTCTCGTCAACACCACCGTTGATTGCGTATAATAAACATTTTGCAAGGTTTGCACGAGCTCCGAAGAACTGCATCTCTTTACCAACTTTCATAGAAGATACACAGCAAGCAATTGCGTAGTCATCTCCGTGAGTCTGACGCATTAAATCATCATTTTCATATTGGATAGAAGATGATTTAATTGACATCTTAGCACAGTATTCTTTGAATGCTTTTGGTAAACGTGTTGACCAAAGTACTGTTAAGTTTGGTTCTGGAGCTGTACCTAAGTTATCTAATGTGTGAAGGTAACGGAAAGATGTCTTTGTAACAAGCGGACGTCCGTCAACACCAACACCACCGATAGACTCTGTTACCCATGTTGGGTCACCTGAGAATAATGCATTGTACTCTGGTGTACGAGCAAATTTAACAAGACGTAACTTCATGATGAAGTGGTCAATGTATTCCTGAGCCTGTTCTTCTGTGATCAATCCTCTGTCTAAGTCACGCTGGATATAGATATCAAGGAATGTAGAAGTACGTCCAAGACTCATTGCAGCACCGTTTTGCTCTTTAACAGCTGCAAGGTATCCAAAGTATAACCACTGGATAGCTTCTTTTGCGTTAGCAGCTGGTTTAGAAATGTCATATCCGTAGATCTGACCTAATTTTGCTAAATCTCCAAGTGCACGGATCTGTTCTGATAATTCTTCACGAAGACGGATATTTTCACCAGTCATTCTTACTAAAGAAGTAGCAAGCTGTTGTTTTTTGTCTTCGATCAACCAGTCTGTTCCGTATAATGCAACACGACGGTAGTCACCGATAATACGTCCACGTCCGTAAGCATCCGGAAGACCTGTGATGATAGCTGATTTTCTGGCTAATCTCATCTCTGGTGTGTAAGCATCAAAAACCCCCTGATTATGTGTCTTTCTATATTCAGTAAAGATTTTTACAACTTCAGGATCTACTTCGTATCCATTTTCATGGCATGCATTCTGAGCCATACGGATACCACCAAATGGCTGAAGAGAACGTTTGAAAGGTTTATCTGTCTGGAAACCAACGATCTGCTCTAAGTCTTTGTCTAAGTATCCCGGTCCGTGAGAAGTAATAGTAGATACGATCTTTGTATCCATATCTAATACTCCGCCAGCTTCACGCTCTTGTTTAGAAAGGTCCATAACCTGAGCCCAAAGTTTTGTAGTAGCTTCTGTAGGTCCTGCTAAGAAAGAGTCATCTCCTTCATATGGAGTGTAGTTCTCCTGAATAAAGTTGCGGACATTTACAGATGTACGGTTCCAACGTCCTGGTTTGAACCCGTCCCAATTAGAATTCCAATTTTTCTCCATTGGTAAAATCCTCCTGTTAGATATAATTTATTAAATAAAAAATGAATAGTATTTCAATCGAGCTTATTATAACATTAGATAATAATTTAACGCAAGGCATATATTGTACAAAAACGGATACAGTATACAATTTTTGATAAAAATTTATCAAAATATTGGGTTATGCAGAAAAATTTAAGAAATAATTTATCCTATTTTTGAAGATTTTGGTGTATAGTGATAAAGGATAAAATTAAGAATTGACTTAGGAGAACTATAAATATGAAGAAAAGATGGAAAATAATCGCAGGGATTCTTTGTATTACTTTAATGGGAACTGCGTGCTCAAAAAAAACAATAAACGACGGGGAAGAGCAGCAGACAACAGTGGATAAGACCGGGAAGGAAGAGAATGAGAATCAGAGTAAACTTGATGTGCTCCGCCCAATTGCATATTCCAATGTTGAGAATCTGAATTTAGAACCGGGATCATATATTTCTATTATAGGAAGAAACAGCAATGACAGTTATTGGAATGAAGTGAAAGAGGGAGCGGAAAGAGCAGTTGCGGACATCAATTCTATGCTTGGGTATAAAGGGGATGACAAAGTACGTCTGAATTACAGTGGACCAAGCGAGAGCGACGATGTGGATGAACAGGTTAATATTTTGGATGAAGAGCTTGCCAGATACCCGGTTGCGGTTGGAATTTCAGTAGTAGATGCGACAGCATGCGAGGTACAATTTGATCTTGCGGCAGAAAATGATATTCCGATTGTTGCATTTGATTCGGGAAGTGAGTATCAGGGAGTGGTAGCGACATGTTCTACGAACAACCAAGAGGCTGCAAAGACGGCAGCGTCAAAACTTGCTTCTATTATGGATGAAAATGGGGAAGTGGCATTGATCATGCCGGATTCTCAGGCTATGAATACACAGGAAAGAGAAAAAGGGTTCCAGGATGAGATTGCAGCATCGTATCCGAATGTGCAGATCGTAGATGTGTATTACATGGATCAGTTAGAGGAGAAGGCAAAGGCAATTGCAGAAGAAAAGAATGCAGCTAAAGCAGAAGGAGAAGAAGAGATTCAGGCGGAATCACTGACACAGGAAGATGTTATAAAATATATTTTAGAGCAGCATCCGAATTTGAAAGGGATTTGTGCGATGAATCTGAGCGCGACAAAACTGGTGACAGATGTGTTGACTGAGGTGGATCGGGATGATCTGAGTGTGGTTGGATTTGATGGTGGAAACGATCAGATGAAGCTGTTAAAAGAAGGAAAGGTGAATGGGCTGATTGTACAGAATCCGTATGGAATGGGATATGCGACTGTTGTTGCAGCGGTAAGAGATGTGTTGGGGCTTGGCAATGAAGCGGTGATCGACAGTGGATATACATGGGTGACAAAAGATAATATGGATAAGAACGCAATAAAAAGGATGCTTTATTAAGGCATCCTTTTTTGTAATGAAAACGTAAATTCTGTCCCGACACCTTCCGTGCTCACAACGTTGATATTTTGTTTGTGAGCCTGAATGATTTCTTTTACAATGGAAAGCCCAAGTCCAGTTCCTTTTTTATCTTTTCCGCGGGATAAGTCTGTCTTGTAGAAACGTTCCCAAATTTTATTGAGACTTTTTTTCGGGATTCCAATTCCGTGATCCTTGACTGAAACAAATACTTTTTCATTGTGTTCGGTTGTCTCTATTATGATTTCAGAATCATTTGGACTGAATTTGATAGCGTTATCCAAAAGGTTGTATAAAACCTGTTGGATTTTTCGTTTGTCAGCTGAGACATTAAGTACTTTGGTGGCAAAGAGTAATTTGATAGAGATTCTCTTGCCAGTGCAGGTTCCTTCAAAAGTTGCAGCTGTATTTTTGATGACTTCATGGATGTCAAATGATGTTTTGTCCAAAAGCATATTCTTTGTATCAAATTGATTGAGTGTCAGAAGATCCTGAGTCAGATCGGTCAGACGCTCGGTTTCAAATAAAATAATCTTAAAATATTTGTCCTGCATTTCTACAGGAATGGTTCCATCTGCCATCGCTTCCAAGTACCCTTTGATAGAGGTGAGCGGAGAACGAAAGTCATGGGATACGTTTGCAATAAATTTTTTCTGATAGTCGTCCATATCTTTCAATTGTGTGGACATATAATTTAACGAAGCGGACAAATATCCAATCTCATCCTGTGTAGTGACTGGTATCTCATACTCCAGATTGCCGGAGGCATATTGCTTCGCCGCCTCTGTGATTTGCCGAAGAGGGCGATAGACGAAGAATTGAAATGCCGCCAAAATGGAAAATGACAGAAGATAGATGACAAAAGCAGTAATATACACCGGTAATAAAAGTGTCTTACATTCTTCATCCAAGTGGGAAACAGGCTTATGGATGAGTAAGTATCCCTTCACAAAATAGCTGTTTGTCACTGGTGTGATGATTGTGATCATATCTTCGTCAAAATAACCGTGATAATCACTGATCTGATAGGTACTGCTTCCGTTTTCCGCCGGATTAAACTCTTTGATCTTCTCAGGAGCAGAAGGTTGTCCGGATAAAATAGAAGACGTGATCAGTGTTCCGTCGGATTCCACGAACCACAAGTTTGCAGAAGTGTACTCCTGCATTCCATTCAGCTGCGCATGGATATCCGAAAGAGAGATGTCCTCCGAAAAATATCTTGGCAGATATTCGGAAGAGATCATAGTAGCATCTGTGTAAAGCTTTTTGGCGGTTGTGTTTTCCAAACGATACGAAAGCATCTGAGGTGCAATCGCAGATACGGAAAATAAAACCAAAAATCCAAAGGCAATGTAGACAATAAAGAATTTTAAATGCAATGTGCTTCGCATATTATTTTACCTCAAATTTATAACCGATTCCCCAGACGGTGGCAAGCCCCCAGGTGTCATGGTTCTTGATTTTTTCACGAATTCGCTTAATATGGACATCAACAGTACGGGTATCTCCGATGTATTCATATCCCCAGATCTGATCTAAAAGCTGTTCTCTTGTAAACACCTGATTTGGAGAAGATGCCAGAAAATATAATAGTTCCAATTCCTTTGGAGGCATCTCCACCTGTATATTGTCAACTACGACAGAGTAATTTGTCAGATTGATTGTAATTCCAGGATATGAGACACATTTTCCTTTATCATCTGAAGCAGAATCAGATTTTCCAGGCTGATATCTTCGAAGAACTGCTTTTACCCGTGCAATCAGTTCTTTTGCGTCAAACGGTTTGATGATATAATCATCTGCTCCCAGTTCTAATCCAAGTACCTTGTCAAATACTTCTCCTTTTGCAGAGAGCATGATAATCGGAGTGTTGGATCTGGAGCGAATATCCCGACAGACCTGATAGCCGTCAATTCCCGGAAGCATTAAATCTAATAGAATCAGATTCGGAGCATAGGTATCGAATGCAGACAGTGCATCTTCGCCATCATGTACCATCATTGTATCAAAGCATTCTTTTGTAAGATACAGTGAAATCAACTCTGCAATATTTTCATCATCATCAACGATCAATATTTTTTGTTTTGTTACCATTGGCTTTCTCCTTTAAATTTGTGAGTGAACATCTACTTGAATTCTACGATTGTAACACCGGCATCTCCTTCACCAAAAGCGCCGAGACGGTAGGATTTCACATGTTTTTGGCGTTTCAGGTAGCTGTGGATTCCGTTGCGAAGCGCTCCGGTTCCCTTTCCATGGACGATACGAACAGGACTCACATGTGCAATGTATGCATCATCCAGATATTTATCCAGTTCGGCGATAGCCTCATCCACAGTCTTTCCAAGGAGATTGATCTCCGGGCTTACTGCAAGCGATTTGCTCATCTTCATCTTGCCGGTGGAGGTACGTCGCATCTGTTTGGCTGTGATGGTCATCGGTTCCTCGATGATCTCTAAATCCGAAATGTTCACTTGCGAACGAAGGATTCCCATCTGTACAAAAAGATTTCCTTTGGCGTCTGGGAGGGAGCTTACCGTTCCGGTCAGATTCATGCTGAGAACTTTCACGGACTCCCCTAATCTGAAATCGCTTGGTTTGTGCTGTTTCTTTGGTTTTTTCTTTTCCAATGTCATGCCGGATTGTGTCTTTGCCATTTTTTTTCGTAAACGTTCCCGTTCTCGTTCCATATCGGCTGCAGAGATATTTTCTTTTCCGAATTTTCGGAACTGCTTCATCGTCTCATCGGCAACTTCTTTTGCTTCACGCAGGATGGCATTGGCTTTTTCGTTTGCTTCTTTTATAATACGTTCTTTTTGTTCGGTTAATTTCTCCTGTTTGGCATCAAGACTATGTTTTAGCTTTTCAATCTCGCGTTTGTAAGAGGCAATCTCAGCCTGCTCCTTTTCGATTGTGCGCCGGCTTGTCTCTAAATCGGCAAGTAAGTCTTCAAAAGATTCGTCTTGTTCAGACAGATGACTTTTCGCACTTTCAATAATGTAATCTGGAAGTCCAAGCTTGCTGGAAATGGCAAACGCATTACTTTTTCCCGGAATACCAATCAATAAATGGTAAGTCGGACGCAGCGTCTCTACATCAAATTCACAGCAGGCATTTTCGACACCTTTAGTGGAAAGTGCAAATACTTTTAACTCACTGTAGTGCGTTGTTGCCATTGTTCGGATTCCTCTTTCATGCAAATAAGAAAGGATTGCAATTGCAAGTGCGGCTCCTTCTGTTGGATCGGTTCCTGCACCGAGTTCATCAAAAAGTACAAGAGAACGGTCGTCCACATCCTGCAGGAAAGATACGATATTCGTCATGTGTGAAGAGAATGTACTGAGACTCTGCTCAATACTCTGCTCATCCCCGATATCGGCGTATACATTTTCGAATACAGAAAGCTTGGAGCGGTCAAGTGCAGGAATATGCAAACCTGCCTGCCCCATCAATGTGAATAATCCGACTGTTTTTAAGGAAACAGTCTTACCGCCCGTGTTCGGCCCGGTCACGATGAGGAGGTCAAATTCCTTGCCGAGCATAATCGTAATCGGTACGACTTTTTTCTTGTCCAAGAGTGGATGGCGCCCTTCGAGGATATGAATATATCCGTCTGTGTTAAAAATTGGACGGCTTGCATTCATGGAAAGTGCCAGAGCACCTTTTGCAAAAATAAAATCCAGTTCTCCGAGAATTGTGTAATTGCTTCGAAGTTCTTCGATGTATTCTGCAGCATCCACACTGAGTCTTGCCAGAATAATCTGAATTTCCTCCTGTTCCTTTCCATAAAGTTCTTTTAAGTCATTGTTAAGTTTTACGACAGCCATCGGTTCAATAAAAAGTGTGGAACCGGTAGAAGACTGATCGTGAATCATTCCGCTTACCTGACTGCGGTATTCCGCTTTCACCGGCAGGCAGTAACGGTCGCCCCGCATTGTAATGATTGGATCTTGTAAATAGGAACGAAGAGAACCATTGACAAGGGAGGTCAACGTGGAATGTACCTTATCGTTGATCATTCCGATACTTCTGCGGATATGTTTTAAATTGCTGCTTGCATCATCACTGATCTCATCTTCTTCGATAATGCATCTTCGTATCTCGGTTGTAAGTGGAGTAAGCGGAGTTAACTGCTCGAAATAGCTGTCGAGGCAGTCGGCAAGTTCGTCCACGGTATCATGACGTCCGTAAGATTTGGCACGCCCCGCAGTCTCTGCTAATTTGCAGATGCGAAGAAGTTCTGCGCTGCTAAGAGCGGCGCCGATCTCAAGGCGTTTCATAGAGTCTTCCACGGAGTAACATCCACTAAAAGAAGGCCGTCCTTTTTTCACGATTCGTGTAAATGCGGCGGCAGTCTGTTCTTCTGCTGTATTGATTTCTTCTAAGTCAGTCATAGGCAACAAAGTCTTGCAGCGTCTTTTTCCGCTGTCTGAAGATGCCTGATCTGCCAAAAGATTGATTATTTTGTCATATTCTAATTTTAATAATGTTTTTTGATTCATTTTTCTCACCCTGAGTATATTTTAACCTATTTGAGTTGCAAAGGAAAGAAGAAATATTGTATACTATAAAAAGGATTAGAAATAAGGAGAAATGAGTATGTCTATGGAAACGGATCACGGACCAGATCAGGAGCCGGAGAAATATTCTTTTTTACAAGAAAAAATCAAGGATGAAGCATTTAGCAGGAAAAAGGTGTTATATAAGATATCTTGGTTGGTTGGAAAAGGACTTCTCTTTGGAGTTGCTGCCAGCATTGGTTTTTTTGCGTTAAAACCATGGGCAGAATCAACATTTCAAAAGAATCCAGATAAGATAGAAATTCCGAAAGATGAAGATACCCAGAATACGCCATCAGAAGATACCCAGACAACGCAGGAAGAATTTACGATCGAAAAGTACAAAGAATTGAATTCACTTCTTACGCAGACCGCTCTGGAAGCGAAAAAGAGCGTTGTGGAAGTGAGTGCGGTTCATGAAAATGGAAATTTACTTGAGGAAGATAGGGGCGCTGATCATAAAGTATCGGGAGTGATTGTTGCAGATAACGGACAGGAGCTCCTCATATTGACAGAGATGGATGCGCTGTCAGATGTATCAGAATTGCAAGTGAAATTTGTAGATAATACAACGTGTACGGCGACAGTGAAAAAGAAGGATGCAAATATTGGCATGGCGATTGTCGGAGTGGACAGGAGTCTGATAAAAGATACAACATGGGACAGAATCAAGGTCGCCGAACTTGGAAATTCCAATGTGCTGAGTCAGGGGAAAACGGTAATCGCACTTGGCAATCCGTTTGGATATAGTGATGGAATGGGAATTGGAATCGCAAGTTCCGTTCAGGAAAGCGTTATGCTTGCGGACGGAGAATACAAAGTGATTGTGACAGATATGCCCAAATCAGCAGAAAGCAGCGGAATATTGTTTAATATTGATGGCGCCGTTGTCGGAATTATTGCACCAGATTTGGGGGCAGACACAGGTGTGCTGTCTGCGTATGGAATTTCGTCGATCAAGAGCGAGATTGAACTGATGTCGAATGCGAAAGAAGTTCCGTATATCGGAATAGTTGGCACGATGATTACAGAGGATATCGCGACAGCTCAGAATATTCCGGAAGGATTTTGCGTGACAGAGGTGGAGGCGGACTCACCGGCAATGAAAGCGGGAATCCAGAATGGAGATATTATCACTCATATAGATAAAAAGAAAATAGAGTCTGTCATTGGGTATCACAGTACCATGATCACACAGGATGTGGGCACGGAAGTTACGCTGACAGGGCAGCGCCGAGGTGCTGAAGAATATGTGGAGATTCATTTTACTGTTACAATCGGAATAAAAGAATAGAAAGAGGAAAGATATGAGATTTATTAATACATTACATGAGGGAGAGACAATCAGAGGAATCTATTTGTGCAAGACAAAACGTACAGCGGAGACAAGAAATGGGAAACCATATGATAATCTGCTGCTTCAGGATAAGACAGGAACTTTAGATGGGAAGATTTGGGATCCGAATTCAGGTGGGATCGCTGACTATGATGAGATGGATTTTGTGGAAGTGCTCGGTGAGGTAATCAGTTATAACAATAATTTACAGTTGAACATCAAGCAGCTTCGTAAACCATATGAAGATGAGTACAATCCAGCAGACTATATGCCGACGACGGAAAAAAGCGTAGATGGCATGTATGAAGAACTGTTATCTTATATTGGGAAAGTAGAGAATACATACCTGCATCAATTGCTTGAATATTATTTTGTAAAAGATGAGGCGTTTATCAAACGTTTCAAAAATCACTCGGCAGCAAAGAGCGTGCATCATGGATTTGCAGGCGGACTTTTGGAGCATACGCTGAGCATCCTGAAAATGTGTGAGTATTATGTCAGCGCATACGAGATTTTGAATAAGGATTTATTATATACGGCAGCAATTTTTCACGATATTGGGAAGACAAAAGAGCTGTCAACATTTCCGGAGAATGATTATACAGACGACGGGCAGTTGCTGGGACACATTGTGATCGGTGTTGAGATGATCGGCGAAGGTGTGCGTACGATTGAGGGATTTCCGGAGAAACTTGCGAGCGAGTTGAAACATTGTGTAATTGCACATCATGGCGAACTGGAATACGGTTCTCCGAAAAAACCGGCGCTTGCCGAGGCGGTTGCATTGCACTATGCAGATGCGACAGATGCGAAATTGCAGACATTGACGGAGATCTTTAAAGAAAAAGAAGGAAATAAAGATTGGCTTGGATATAATCGGTTGTTTGAGTCAAATTTAAGACGGAGTAGTATTTAATTTATTTATTTGGGGACGTAGTAAAATTCAATTTTACTACGTCCCCAAATTGAAGTTGAAGGGAGAAAATATGAAGAAAAACGAGCTGATAACGTTGAAAATAGAGGATATTGGAGTAAATGGTGAGGGAATTGGAAAAGTAGATGGCTACACTTTATTTGTCAAAGATGCGTTGATTGGGGACAGGGCTGAAGTGAAGATTACGAAAGCGAAAAAGAACTATGGTTATGCGAGGTTGATGCAGGTGTTGGAGCCGTCTTGTGACCGTGTGGAGGCGAAATGTCCGGTTGCAAGGCAGTGTGGTGGATGCCAGATTCAGGAACTTTCTTATGAAAAGCAATTGGAGTTCAAGGAAAAGAAGGTGCGTGGCAATCTGGAGCGAATTGGAGGATTTGCACCAGAAGAATTAGATGAGGTGATGGAGCCAATTTGCGGAATGGAAGAGCCGTTCTATTATCGTAACAAGGCGCAGTTTCCGTTTGGAACAGACAAACAAGGGCATATTGTGACAGGATTCTATGCAGGACGGACCCATCAGATTATTCCAAACACAGAGTGTGCTCTTGGCGTAAAACAGAACAGAGAAATTTTGGAAATGATTGTGGATTTCATGAACATACATCACATTACAACATATGACGAGACTACCGGAGAAGGACTTCTTCGCCATGTGCTGATCCGCTATGGATTTCGGACTGGGGAAATCATGGTCTGCCTCATCATAAATGGGGATAACTTCCCAAAATCAGAAAAATTGGTGGATAATTTGCGTGAGATTCCGGGCATGACAAGTATCACATTAAATGTGAACCGCGAGCGCACGAATGTGATTCTTGGGCGGGAGATAAAGGTGCTTTGGGGACAGGCGTATATTACCGATTACATCGGCAATGTAAAATACCAGATTTCGCCGCTTTCATTTTATCAGGTCAACCCGGTACAGACAGAAAATTTATATGGACAGGCTTTGGAGTACGCAGGACTTCACGGAAATGAGACTGTCTGGGATTTATATTGTGGAATCGGCACGATTTCCCTCTTCCTCGCACAGAAAGCAAAACAGGTGTATGGCGTGGAGATTATCCCGCAGGCAATAGAGGATGCAAAAAGAAATGCAGCGTTGAATGGTATTGAAAACGCGCAATTTTTTGTAGGGAAATCAGAAGAAGTGCTTCCGCAGTATTATGAAAACTATGCAAAAGAGCATGGTGGTGAGAAGGCTTATGCAGATGTGATTGTTGTGGATCCACCGCGAAAAGGATGCGACGAGACGCTGCTTGAGACGATGATACAGATGCAGCCTGAACGGATCGTGTATGTGAGCTGCGATTCAGCGACATTGGCAAGAGATCTGAAGTATCTGTGTGAGAATGGGTATGAGCTGAAGAGAGTCAGGGCGGTGGATATGTTTGCGAATACCGTGCACGTCGAGACTTGTGTGTTGCTACAACGAAGAGCTATGTAGAAATCCTTAATTTTAGGCACTTTGCGAAGCATTTCGTGTTTTCACCAGAGGGGAAAAATAGTCGCGATAAACACCTCAAAAACTATTTTGATGTTTCGGTGGTTGTTGATATAGGGTGTGGGAACACAACAAATTAAATACTAATTTCAGGGATACTTGTTAAATATCCTACAGAATTTAATTGTCGAAAATATAGAGAGAATATTAAGTGCGAATGTCTAGTAAACATAGATTTTCTATGGGATTCGCACCAAAAAATAGTTCATATTTAGGTTGAATATGAAATTGATAGTGTGATAGACTTGTAATTATAGAGAAAAATTAGTAGAATTAGCAGAAAGTTGAACGATTGTAACAGAAAAATTAGTCAACATTGCTGTCGCTCCCTTCACGGGGAGCGTGGATTGAAATTTGCATCGGTCGACTTAAGTGTTGGTGGTGGAACGTCGCTCCCTTCACGGGGAGCGTGGATTGAAATAAATTGCATAAAATCAACTCTTTTTACATCTGTTGTCGCTCCCTTCACGGGGAGCGTGGATTGAAATCATCAAGTCAATAGGAACTAAGTCGCCAACGTTGTCGCTCCCTTCACGGGGAGCGTGGATTGAAATTTTACTTTTACGCGACCTAAAAAATAATGAGTCAGAGTCGCTCCCTTCACGGGGAGCGTGGATTGAAATTTTAGTGTGAAAGCGGAAGGAAGTATTGATGAAGGTCGCTCCCTTCACGGGGATGAGGTGTTTAAATATTTGAAGATATATAGAGACAGTCTGTCAGACGAAACGGAGATCAAAGACGTAGAAGAATTGTTAAAGTATTATATCAATAATAGAGAAGGTCTGATAGCGTATCAGTCACAAGGATTAAACTTACCGGAACATCCGGATGGATTGGAATACAGAAACATGGGAACTATGGAAAACCACATCTGGAGCGTGATTGCAAAACGAATGAAGCACAGTCATACCTGCTGGAGTAAACGGGAAAATCATCTGGCAAAGATTCTTGCAAAGAAATGCGGTGGAAAGTTATACGAAGTAACAGAAAAGTCAAAGCATGCCATATTCAAGGAAGAGACCGTGGAAGAAATTCTGATGGCAGAGGAAGTGGCTAAAAAAGTAGGAAAAGGATACGAATACCCTACCATAGGTCACATGGTAGGATTAGAGGGTAAAATAATAGGTGAACGCAAGAAACTGTTTGCAATGTCAGGATTTTAGTAAACAACTGTCAGAGAGAATGATAAGAATAAAGTGACAATTGCGAGGCTTTCGTAAGGCGGTTGGTGCTAATTTCTGCCACCAAGCGAAGTGTTTGATCTGAAGGTGAGATTTCGCGAATGGTGGATAAGAGATGTACGAACCGCGTATAAAACGTAGTGTGTCGCAAATGTTGTCATTCATGCTGACAGTGTAAAGAGAATCTGTATGAAAAAAAGTGCCAACGATTACTTGACAGTAACACTTATGTGTTAAAATTGTAAAAAGAATTGACTTTTTGTAGAGGAGATGCTAAAGTTTAAGTAGGCCGTAGGGAGGCAAGGGTAATGCCCTAATCCAAATATCCTATTAGCGGGATTAAGAATGGTATATCCATTCTTTTTTTTTACCGAAAAGAGGTGATTTGATGGCAAATATAGAACCGCCAATAACACTTGAAGAACAAGTAATGCAAATGAAAAAATATGTTTCGTTTAGACAGCGTAAGAAAATGAGAGAGTTTCTTGAGTATGTAGGTTATTTTCGTGCGAGTAGATATGGAAAGTTTTTGCTGTCAAGAGTTGGTGTGACAGGTGCCAAATCAAAAGAGGATGCATTATTTGCTTTGTATAAGTTCGATGTGGAGCTTAGAAGAATATTGAATTTTTATTGTAATAGGACAGAGGTACGCTTTAAAAGTGCATTATCTAATGCCTGTTCAATAAAACTGAATAGTGGAACTTTTTATTTGGATAAACAGTCATATACTCCTTCACAAGGTGAAAAGGATGCGAAGAAAAGAAAGCAAAATATAGCGTTTTTTAATAATTATTTCTATAAAGATATTCTTGATAAAGAGAAAAAACTGCGCAAGGATGTACGAAAATATCCTGAATTGAAAGAATATAGAAAAGGTGGAAATAGACAAAATAATAAATTGCCAGTGTGGGTTGCGTTTAGTTATTTTGAATTGGGAACAGTAACGATGATGTATAATTACTTGCGTGGTGATTTTCGAAAAGCAATTTTAGCATATTCTTTTGCTAAAACAGATTATGCAAAGAGAGATACAGAAGTTACGGATACATGGTTGGATGCCGTAAGAAATCTTAGAAATTACTGTGCTCATAATTCTATGTTAGTAGGTATGACTTCGTCGGTTGTATTATTAGACTCAAATGATGATACAACTTTATTACAGGCAGACAATGACTTATTTTCGAGAATCTATGCATTAAAGAAATTGGTTCCAACTGCTGATGTTGATAATATGAAGAATGATATTAAAAAATTGATTAAGGAAACTCCGGTAGATGTATATTTATTGGGAATTCTTCCGAGTAATTGGGAAGAAATTTATGACAAAATAGTTGAATTTTAAAATAGCATAAATCATATACTATTTATGGCCGTAGAGAGGCATGGGTAATGCCCGAAACCAAATATCTCATTAGCGGGTAGGCAGTCAGAGTGGTGGCTGCCTATTTTTGTAGGAATAATGTTGGAACAAGAGTATAATTATATTGGGACAATTATTGGATGAGTTGCTATAAAATTTAAAAAGAAGTTTGTTAGATATAAGGAATTAGGAAAAGAAGTAAATTAATAGGATTTTAAAAGAAACATGTTGTTGTGTCGGTGGCACTTGTACAATTAGTATTAGACAAGGAGAAAATTTGGCTTAGTGCTATTAATCATGTGGATTACGATATAGATGAAAAGAAAGGATTGGGGGCAAGAGGTATATTATGAAAGAACGAGAATTATTTGAAATTACGTATTTACCACTTCACATTTCTTTATTAGCGTTGGAAGATGCAAAGTTGCCGAAATACCTTGGTTCCACATTAAGAGGAATTTTAGGACAGGCATTATATAAAACAAATCGAGAAGTTTATAAATTTTTGTATAAGAACGGGAAGCAATGTAAGGATAAGCAGGATATTGTAAAGCCATATATCATAATTCCACCAGTAGTTTGTGGAACAGAGTTATTCGTGAAAAAAGGCGAAGAATTAAATTTTGAGATTTTGCTTTTAGGAGATGCGATACAATATGCTTCCGCATTGATAGCTGCATTACAGAAAGCAGAACAGTTCGGAATGGGAGCGCAGAGATACTCGTTTCGTTTATTTAGAATTATCAATATTTTGGAACAAAGGGTTCTCTGGCAGACGAAAATGTATTCTATGGCAGAAATAAATGCAAAGAAACTCTCATGTCTAAAGTTAGAAACTGTTACCGGAGTAGTTGTGAAATTGCAGACACCACTTCGAATTCGGCGAGGTGGGAAATTGTTAATGCATATTTCATTTGAGACGTTGATCCGAAATATTACGAAGCGAATTGTGATGATTGTAGAACGATATGGCGGATGGGTAGATTATGATGAAGTTAAAAATATTCAAATGCTCGCGGCAGAAGTGCAGACAGTAAGAGAAGAATTAGAGTTAGAGGTTCTGGAGCGCTATTCCAACCGGTTGCATGGGAAAATGGATTTTAGTGGTTTGATTGGAGAACTAGAATATGCGGGAGAACTGACGCCGTTTGTTCCGTGGCTTGCGACGGCAGAAGTGTTGCATATTGGGCGTAATACGACATTTGGAATGGGAAATATTCAAGTGTATTTTATATGATAATGAGAAAAGGAGTAGATGTGATGGATTCGAAAACAATTGAAAAAATCAAAGAGAACTATAAGAAAATGGAAAAGAATTATGTAAACCAGTTGTTTTTTCAGACAACACATGGAAGTACGATTGGACGCTATAGGGAAAAGATTTGGGAAGAAATGTTCGAGTCAATTGTACCTAAAAAATTTGTGATTGAACAATCGGTTTTTATCATTGATTCCAAGGGAAATGTATCCAATGAGGTTGACTTAGCCATTTTTGATGAGATGTATACACCGTATGTTTTCCGATATGGAGAAATTAAGTTTATCCCGATTGAGGCAGTGGTGGCAGTAGTGGAATGCAAGAGCACTTCTATGGATGAAAAGTTGTTGGAAAATTGGATAAATAGTATAGAGCAATTAAAAACTTCCAATAGATCCGTTGTTCGGACTATTAATAGAATTGTGTGTGGAGAGAAGGAACCAGTATCGACACAAACTGCGACTCGGCCGTTACGTATTTTATGTTGCTTAAATCAAGAATATAAGAATTTACAAGAAATAGTTGATTTTGATGTGGTTATAAGGGCGGGAGAAGAAAAATTAGACATCGAATGGTCTTCAAAAGCAGAAAATCTGTATGAGTGGTATACAGAACTAAATCATGCACAAGAAGAGAAAACTCTTAAGGAAGAAGAAAAGCAAGAATCAGTTTCTTTGCAAAAGGCAAAAGACCAAAAGTTGGATGATTACGAAGTGAAGTTTGGAGAAGAAAAGTTATCTTTAATGACATTTAATTTCCAATTCAATCAAGTCTTGATGCTGATTAACAATCCAATGCTATTTCCACATATCGCATATGCCGAGATGTTTAACGGGAAAATTGGCGAGGAGGCTAAAAAGGAAGGGGAATCATAACATGAAAAAACAAGTTGTTGCGTTATCTGTAGAAAAGGTACAGACATTTTTGACGGAAGTAATCCGCTCGCATGTGCAGGAAAAGCAGACAGAAGACGCTACTTTAAAAGGAATTGTAAATTCTTCTAATCAGATTTCGAAAGATTTTTTTGAGTCGATTGAAAAGAAGTTTTTGAATGTTGAGAAAAAAATATTATTGAAATGTTCGGGCGTATACATTTTTAAATGTGATTTGCCGGAAAACGAGCTGGAAAACAGATTGAATGAGTTATTTCGAGAATATTACATAGTATCTCAGGGATAAAAATTACTTCGTTGGTATTATTTTCCTTCTGGAAATTGTAATAATCTTAAGTCAATTGAGAAATCGAAGGCAGCTTTGAAACAGACCCAAAACTGGGGATACATTATAGAAAAAAATCAGGATATTCTGTTTCAATGCAATCAAGTGCTGGAAGCAAAAGAAAAGGGCTATGAAAAGGAATTCTTAGACGTATTTTCAGAGGATATAAATGCACTGAAAACTGAAAAAAATACGGAAGGAAAAAGATTTCGGATTGCCGTTATCAAAGCGGATTTGGATGGAATGGGGGCAATGTTCAAGAACATTAAAGAGTATGATACATACCAAAAGGTTAGTGAAATTCTCAACAAACATGTTTCTTTAGAAGGACTTTATAAAGCGGCGAGTAACGATAAGCAAAAGCGGAAACAGAGATGGCTTTTTCCGTTTTATATTGCAGGAGATGATATTTTCTTTGCGGTAGCCGTAGAAGATTTGATTTCAGGTATTAACATATGCAAAAAATTGATGCAAACAATTAATGAAAAGCTGCAAACGAGTGGTATTTCGATACCATTGAGTCTAAGCATTGGAGTGACGATTACCTTTAATAAAGAGCCGATTCGTTATTACATGCAAATGGCAGAAAATCAGTTAAAGACTGCAAAATCAAAAGAGATCTCAGGGCACTTTAAAGGTTCTTCAGTAATGAAAATTTCTATTGGAGATCTGGTATTTATCAGTGTAGATAAGAAGAAAGAAGAATTTTCTCAAAAGCAGCCGTTTCCTAGTTGGGAGGAATTTTTAGAAGATTTGCGACTTTTGAATGAGATAAGAGATGATAAAGGTAAATGCAGTGAAATACTCGGAAAGACAAATTATTTTTATACGCTATTGGAGGATATTTCAAATGAAGCGGTGCGAGAGAATGATGTAACTTATATCAATCATGTTTTGTATCATTTACTGCCGGATTATTTGGAATGTTCTGACAAGAAACTCCGGGAAATGGAGACTCGGCTGAATTATAACTTGATAAAGCAATTGTATGATGGAAAGAAAGTATTGGATATTGCAGGAAGAAAACAACATTTTGAAAAATATTTGCGGTTGATGATTTTGTTTAGCGATGTACGTTTCAGTATTTTCAAGAAAAAAGCGAAGAAGGAATGGAAACCAAGGGAAGAAAGGTTATATAAATATTTATTTAAGAAACCGAGGACATATTTATATCAAAAATGTTTGAATGGGAAAAATCCTGAACTGACAGAGATTTTTGTAAAGGAAGTGTCACTAGAAAAGAGTGATAAAAAGAATGTTAAAAAAGGATATCGATACCTTGTACTGGAAACGTCAATGTTTTATCGATTGAGAAATGTGGAATCCATACCAGTAGAAAAAGTAGCGAATATGATAGAATTGCGTAATTCATTCACAGAGAAGGAAATTCAGCAGGCAAATAATACAAGGATAGAAAAGAAAAAACTTCCAAGGCGCTTGTATTTTGATAAGGAGAAATTTAAGGATCTTGCGAATGAAGAGAATTGGACTCCTGAATTTGTGGATTCTTTGATGTTATTTTATCGATATAATGAATTGGTTATGGAAACGAGTAAAGTGGAACGAGAGAAGGAGGAACATTGACATGGGAAATGCGATAAAAATAAGAGTAAAGACACTGGCAAATCTGTTCGTAGGAGGAAATCCGAGACCGTTCGAAATCGGAGGAATTGATCAGTGGACGGCAGTGGATGAGGAAGGATTTCCATGTATTCCGGCATCTTCATGGAAAGGCGCAATTCGTGCAATTGTGCAGGCGGATGATAGTGATGTGGCAAAAGAGATTGCTCAGTGGTATGAAGAGATGTTGGAAGCAGAAAAACAGGAAGCCCAAAAGTGGATTGAAAAGTTATGTTCGGAAGAAAGACAAAGAGATTATCAAGAAGAGAAGGAACGGATTGAAAAGCGTTATACTGAGGCAATAGATGCGGCATCGGCATGTTATCTTTTTGGAATCAGAGAGTTTAATAATACACCGAAATTGCTATTTAATGATTTGAGATTGCGGGAAGAGTGCCGTGACTTGAAAAAATGTTTTTCAATTGATGCAAAAACATCTATTGATTGTAGTGGAACAGAACCGAAATCCAACCCTAGAATTTACAAAGCAGTCAGAAAAGGCATGGAATTTGAAGGGGAAATTGAATTCTATCATTTTGATGAAGAAATATGTCAAAAGTGTAAAAGATATTTGATTCAAAATTTGGAAAAGTTTAATGATGGTATTTATCGACTTGGCGGCTCCAAAAGCCGTGGTTATGGAAAAATTCATGTATCGATTTTAGAAGATGGGAGAGAGGACAGTGAAGAATTATAAAGTGACATTAAAATCTGTTGGACGGATTACGCAATTACCGGACTCTCAAAAGATTTTTGGAGCATTGATTACAGCGCTTTCAAGATTTTGTGGTGTGGAAGAAGCAACAACATTGGTAAACGCTGTTTTTGAGAAAAAGAGTCATATCGCAGTTTCTAATTTACTTCCGTTAGACTATTTTCCCGTTCCTCAAGATTATATTGTGGACAGACTGGCTGAACAAACATCAAAACAGGAATCTTTAAAAGAGAAACGGGCAGAAGTAAAAGCAAGGGATTTTGTAAAACTGAATGATTTAAATAGAATCTTGAAAAATCCGGAAAAGTGTAAAAAAATATTTCCGTATGTGAAAGTATTAGATAGTTATCAACAGAGAGCGTCTGTGGAAAGCACTTTCTATGGAATTGAGGGACTGGAAACGAAGCTATATACGGTTCCAGTTGTAACAATAGAAGAAGTTGTTAAACAAAATAAGGGAACGAATATCGTTTCGGAATTCTGCTTTTATTTGCAGGGAGATGAATCCGTGGTTTCTGTAAAAGAGGTCATAGAGAAATTTATACAGAGTGAAGAATCTATTATTTTAGGGAAAAGAGCATCCCAAGGATTAAATAAGTATAAGATTATTTCTATAGAGGAAATAGAGATTCAAGAATCGGACTACTATTTGAACTTGGGGATGTTACTGCCTGAGAAAATTGACTTTCGGAAATCTACATTGAGGTTATTTACTTCTGAGCGCCGACCATTTACAATGCCGGGAGGCTGGAAAAAAGACAGTAAATATTTTATTAGTTTTATTGACAGTGGAAGCATAATTGCATTGAAAGATAAAATGGAACAGGCTGGTAAGTGTGTGCGCTCACCATTTAACCAAGAAAGGGATATTATTTTTGGAAATGCTTTTTTGTATCCGGTTATATTAGGAAAAGGGGAAAGTAAATGAAAGAAATAAAATATGAAATGCAAACATTATCAAGTCTGATTTTGTCGCCAAGATCCGGACAGGCTTTATATAAAGATGTAGATGAGTTTGAAACAGCATCTGAGGTGTCGAATAACAAAGGAAAAGAGGTAAATTGCATCTATCCTTTTTACCAATATGGCGAATATAAAAAATATCATCCCAAGGACGCAGAGTATTATATTCCGGGGAGTTCTGTAAAAGGTGCATTACTGAAAGATAATAATCGAAATATTTTGATGGCAGATGATATACAAGTAAAGAATTCGGATATTGTGCTTCGCAATTTATATAAAGCACAGCATATTCAAGAAAAAGCTACGGCGGAATTTTCAGTTTTCTTTGAGAATGTTGGTGTGGAAATGATAAAAGCAGGGGCAAACTTGCAAGGGAGTTTATATTTGAAAGATGATGTGGAGTTTTCGACAATTTTAAAGTCAGCAAATGAAGATACCAGGAGAAAGATGAAACAGATGCAGGCATATCTTCAGGAAGTTTTAAAGAGACAATATAGTACAGAAGGATTTAAGGATATACTTAGAAAAATAAATACAGGATTATCTTGTGTGTTAAAGTGTGATAATGTGATTTTACTAGGTGGTTATAAAGGATTACTTCATTCGATATTATTGGATGCGAAGCAAGAAGAGTATTCTAACGGAATATACATAGACAATGAGAAAAATTTGCCACATGGGATTGTTTGCCTGACATATAAGAGATAATACGGAGGGTTCTGTAAGAATAGAAAAATGTAGTGAAAATATACACAGAAAATGTTGAGTGCGAATACCTGGTAAACAGAAATTTCCTGGGGGATTCGCACCGAAAAACATGTCGTATTTGGGTTAAATATGAAATTGATTGTGTGATAGTCTTGTAATGTTGGGAAAAAATTAGTATAATTAACAAAAGATTGACTGATTATAAAAGAAAAAATTAGTCAATGTTGCAGTCGCTCCCCTCGTGGGAGCGTGGATTGAAATTATATCGATTGATGATTCCATCTCGGACAATACCGTCGCTCCCCTCGTGGGAGCGTGGATTGAAATACCCCGATGATAATCGGTTTCTTCGCCGTATCACGTCGCTCCCCTCGTGGGAGCGTGGATTGAAATAGTATTTTAAAAAGCACCAATCCAAACAAGGGGCTGTCGCTCCCCTCGTGGGAGCGTGGATTGAAATGTGCCTTTCGGAATTGTAATCTGAATATCTTCCACGTCGCTCCCCTCGTGGGAGCGTGGATTGAAATCACGAGAAACTTTGTGGGAATGAGTGGGGAGTGTGGTAACACAAACAATTAAATATTGAATTTGAGGGGGACTTGGAAAAAAGTATCCCTTTTCAACGTAAGGCGTTCAGAAATGAGCGTCTATTTTTTACCCAAAATGAAATGAGCATTAAATTTATGAAAAAGATATTGAAACGATTGTGTACGGGGGCTTTGCCTTTTGCGACTGTATTTACTGATTTGTCGGCTATACCCGTTTTTGTGGAACACAAGTAATACTGTACTGGACGAAGTCAGAAGAGCGTGTCGGTATCGTTGAAAAAGTGATGAATGACGGTTCAATTGGTTCTACCTTTAATGAGGGATACATAAGCCGAGGGTGAAACTGCACGACAAACGCATGAATGAATAAATTATGAACACCCTGTCCGGATTTTTTGATA